>JGI24721J44947_10008772_pt1 | contig 13160 bp, 24 predicted proteins | sample YelNatPaOPGAMG01_FD_44947 | JGI IMG/M metagenome (IMG submission 44947)
GTCCTCCACGGCAGTTCTGCCTAGGTTGAGGGCACGGGGAAGGTATCCCGCGGCCTCGTTGAGCATGCCCTCCACGGAGATGGTGACGATGCCAGCCACCGAGAGCAGGGCAATCAGGAGCACCAGCAGGAGCAGGAACTTGGAGGCCGCTTTTACCGCTCCCCCGACGAGCAGGCCTATGAGAAAAGGGACGACGATAAGCGTTAGAAACGTCATCATTCGTGATACCCAGTCTTCTCCTTTTTGAGCGCCTCCTCCACCTCTTGGATAGCCCTCTTCGATGCCTTGACCCTAACGATGTTCTGGGAGAGCACCTGGTAGACGGGCTCGTTCGTCATGGGGTTGAGCTCGTTGAACCTCACCACATCCCCCAGCACGAGCTTGATGTACAGTTTGGTCCCGTCCTCCAGCTCGTACTCGTTCCAGTCCTCTTTGACCGTTTTGAAGCCCACCTTGGTCCCCGTCACCACGGTGCCGTCTGGCTTCCTAGCCCTGATTTCGGCTCCGTCGCTCACGGTTTCACCAGCCAAGACAGGTGCGGAAAAAGGGAAACCATAGCTTACCACCTCCTCTTCTTCACCTTAAGCAGGAGGAGCCCCCTCCTTATCTCCCACCTTCCCTCCAGCCTGTCTCCTCTCCTGAAGCCCAGCCTGACGAGGAAGGCCCAGGGCAGGTGGATGGAGGCGCTCATGTTGGGGCGGGTCTGAATCTTTACCCACTCCTTCGTCTGGGAGGGGGGCCTCCCTCTGGGCCTCATCTTCACCTTCATCCTCTTCAGCCTCTGCCTCAGGCTCACCTTCGGCACGCCGTACTTCTCGGCCAATGCCTGAAGGGATTTCCCCCTCCCGTATTCTCTGGCAATCTTTTTCCAGGGAAGGAAGGAAAGGTCTCGCCTCATTCCTCCCTCCTCCTCAGCGGGCACTTGTCGTGGTCCTCCACCCCGCAACTCAGGTGGAACCTGTTGCACCTCCTCTTCCCCTCCAGGTCCCTCTCCGGCTCCTCCTCCGGGCAGGGGATGGTGGGGAGCCTGTACTCTATCCCCTTGCACAGGGCGTCTAGCTCCCTGAACACGTCCTCGGGCTTGAACTCCATCTCCCTGGCCATCTCCGCCAGCACCTCCCACCTCTTCTCCTTCTGGAGCGCCTGCCTGAGGAACCTCCTCAGCTGCTCCCTCTCGTCCTCCAGCACCTTGGCGGGGTCCACCCCGTACCTCTTCGCCAGCTCCAGCACCCTGGACTTGCTGACGATGCGGAAGGGCTTCCTTCCCACGTGGGTCACCTTGAAGCCGAAGGAGTTCGCCATGATTCTGGAGACGGCCTGGGAGTTCATCCACTTCTTGTCCTCGTCCGCCTCCAGCAGGGTGTGGACCACCTCCTTCACGCGGGTGTGGGAGAGCAGGCCCTCGTCCTGCTCCCAGTTCTTGGTGAGGATGATGAGGGCCTCCAGCACCTTCATCTCCCTGTAGGACTGGTCCTCCTCGTTGAGCCAGGAGCACTTCTCCACCGCCAGCTCNTTCATCTCTTGCAGGAGGNAGGGGTCGATTACGGACGCCAGGGCGAAGATGGGGGACCAGAGCTCCCTCTGCCTGCCGTGCAGGCCCTCGGGCTCCAGGCTCTCGTAGACCTCCCTCACCCTCTTGAAGTTGGTCATCGCCCAGGCGTAGAGCCTGTCCCTGAGCCCCTGCCAGCGGGGGTCGTCGTCCTTCAGGTCCCTGTCCGCCACGGGGGAGTTCGTGCGGACCATCACTATGGGTATCGCCCTGTCCGCCAAGATGTCCTCCACGCCCTTGAAGGTGACGAAGGCCTTCGGGCTCCAAATCTCGAAGGACACGGGGTGTATCCCCTTGCTCGTCTTGTCCGTCCTGTAGACCTTCTTTCCCTTCCTGTAGCCCGCCCACAGCAGGTTCTTCTGAATNTGCTTCGCCTCCCTGCTCTCCAGGGCGTGGGCCTCGTCCATCAGTATGGTGCTCCTCGTGGCCTCGCACAGGCGGTAGATGGAGCTGTCGGAGATGTCCGCGCTGTTGATGGCGTTGAAGGCCACCAGGCTCAGGAAGTCCAGCACCTTGCTCTTCCCCGACCTCTTCAGGCCCGAGAAGGACAGGTAGGGGTAGGTGCGGAAGACCACGAAGACGTAGGTCCCCATAATCCAGATGGCCACCAGCTTGTACTCCCTCTCGTCCTGGAACTCTATGTGCTCCTTCAGCAGCTGGAGCAGCTCCTGGTANANCCCGTCCCCATTCTCCCTCCCCTCCAGGTATGCCCTGATTCCCTCCTCGGACCAGCGGTACATCACGGCGGGGGATGCCCTGAGTATGTACTCCCCCATCTGCCCGTTGTCGTAGGGGTCGAGCACCCTCCTGTCCGAGGTGACCAGGTGGTGGTCGTACACCCCATCCTCCTTCGGGAGGTTCGCCCCGAACCAGAGCTTTCCGTCCAGGTAGTCTATCGCTGGGTGGACGAACTTGACCAAATCACACCACCTCCAGGACATTCCTCTGCCTCATCCCTTTCCTCTTCTCCTCCTTTTTACCCCCCCTCTCGCACACCCTGGCGGCGCACTGGGTGCAGAACTCCGCCAGCGGGCCCTTCTTTATGCTCCAGCCCGAGACGGAGTACCTCCTGCTGTAGGCGCTCCTCACCGAGGTCTCCAGCTCCCTCTCCTGCAGCGGGGGCCTGTTCCTCCTGTTCCACGCCCTCAGGGCGGCCAGGGCCATGTCGGAGCTCAGGCCCAGACAGCACATCGCCCTGGCCAGCAGGAAGGCGCTCTCGTTCCTCACCCCCTCGTCCACCCCCTGCACTATCCTGGCGATGGCCACGCACCCCCCGAAGAGGGGCACCACCGCCTCCTCCTCCTTTTTCTTCCTCTCGGGGAGGCTGGGTATCCTGAGGGGCTTCACATCGGAGAGGGAGGGAGGCTCCACCAGGACCGACCAGTTCCCCCACTTGAGGTTCCTCCCCAGGGGAAGCTTCACCAGGGAGCCCACCCCGTCTGGGGGGAGCTCCCCCTGCTTCGGGAAGACCTCCGCCTTCACCCCAGCCTCCTCCGCCAGCTCCTCCATCAGCTCCTTCACCCCAGCGGCTGGAAGGGGCTCGGAGAAGAAGACCCAGACGTGGTACCCTCCCCCCGAGAACTCCAGCAGGCAGGCGTCCCTGAAGATGCCCCCCTGCAGGTGCTCGTACAGCCTCCTGGCGGAGGAGAGGNCATCCTCCTGCCCCCCGTTGTGGGCATCGAAGTCGAACGCCGCCCACTTGACCTTGTTCTCCCTGGAGAGCTGGTACACCCCCACCACCTTCTCCCCCCTCAGGTGGGACAGCAGGACCTCCTCGGTGAGGGGCTCGTTCACCCTCACGTACCCCTGGGGGGTCTGGACGGCGTAGGTGTCGTCCCTCAGGACGAAAAGCTTTTTAAGGAGCAGTGCGAGGTTTCTCTGGGGGTCCATTCTCTCCTCCTCCGGGGCGGGGGTGGGGGCGGTCAGCGCTCTACACCTCCGCTTGATTCTTCAGGTCCTCCAGCAGGATTTCCACGCTCCTTATCACCTTTTTGAGGTTGGCTCCCTTGGGGGTGACCAGGGCGGCGAAGGCGTTCGGGTGCAGGGCCACCTCTCTGCACTTCCAGTTCTCCAGGAGGTCCTTCGGCAGGACGACCCTCCCCTTCTCGTCCACAGGTCGGACCATTTTCGGCATCGGTGGGAATTTTTCCCCCCAAAATAAAAGGCTAACGGTCGACCGACGAAATATTTCAGTGTTTGAGTTATATTGTAGCAAGGTTTTTATTGCATTTCTTCCCTGTAGTGAGCGGGAGGTCGAAAAAAGCACAGGAAGGACCTCACCTCCTTTGGGTAGACCTCCCAGGTCGGCATCGGTGGGGGATGCTCCTGGAGCCCAGCTGAGCGTTGGCATCCCCCACCTCCAAAAATCAGCCCCTCCTGCATTCGGGGAGGGGCCTAGCTTGCTCGCCTATGGTGATGCCCAGCTTCGGGCAGAGGTAGAGCTTCTGCCCCGAGAAGGCCACTCCGACCTCCTTTATCCCGTCGCAGATGTCCCTGCACGCCGTCTCCCTAGGAGCGGGAGGGGCTGGGGGTCTCTCCTTCCTGGGGGGCCTGGCGGGCTCAAGCCCNAACTCCTTGAGCTTCTTGGACACGACCACGGGGTGCTTGCCCACCATCCCCGCCAGCTCCGCCACTGTCTTATTTCCAGCGTTCTCCCTCAACACTTTCAGTTGCTCCTCGGTCCACGAAGCGAGGCCCAGGTNGTTGGCCTTGTCCTGCACCTGTCTAGCGGTCCTGCCTACCTCCTTCGTCGGAACCCTGCCGTAGAGTTCTCTGAGTACAGATACTTCCTTTTCCGTCCACTTTCTCATTTTTTACCTCCAAAACTAGAGGGTACAGGGCTTCTCGTTTGGTTCTAAGGCACAGGATAGGCACAGCCCCTCCTTGTAGTAGACCGTCGTCCCCTCTGGGGCCTTCCTGCTCTTCTCCACCATCGGCTTCCTGCAGACCTTGCACGTCCCCATCGACGGCACGAAGGAGAGCGTGTCCCCGTCCCTGAAGAGCACCACCCCTCCCCTGAGCTCCCTCTCCGCCAGGGGTATCGAGCACTCCACGTGGGCGATGCCCTCGTCCTCCCGCACCTTCACCCTGGGCACGGAGCCCCTGAACCACCTGGGGACCAGGAGCTTCCACCTCCCCTCGTCCTCCCTCCTGAGCGACATCCTCTCCTGGTCCAGCAGGAGGGGGGCCACCTCCACCTCCAGCCCCCCCACGTCCAGCACCCACTTCTTCGCCGTGTCTTTGACTTCCACCTTGAGCTCCTCCCCCTCCCTCCTGGCCTGGAGGAACAACTCTCTGCTCCCCTCTTTCCTGGTGAGGCAGACCTCCTCCCCGTCCTTGAGCGCCAGCAGTGGGTCGGAGGGGAAGACCCCTCCCACCGTGGGGAGGGGCACCCTGACCGTTCCCAGGAGGAGCCTCCTAGGCACCCTGGTCCTGCAGACCACCGCCCTGCTCTCCAGCTCCCTCATCCTTCCTCCTCACCCTGAGCACCAGGGACCCGTTCTCCACCTCCCACCTTCCCTCCAGAGGCTGGTAGGGGTCCACCCCCGCCTGCCTCAGGACGGAGGAGGGGATGGACACCAGCCTGGTGCCCGTGTTCCTTATCGGCACTAGCTTCTTCCAGTCTTTGACGGCCCCCTTCGGCATCGGCCTAGTGGTCTTGGTGAACTCTATCCTGGCCACTCCAGTGTCGGGACAGTAGTCTAGGAACCTGACGACGAACTCCCTGTAGTTCTCGGTGATNCCCGCCATCTCGCAGAGGGAGTAGGGGAGAACCACAGAGTAGGTGTCTAGGTGCCTCCTCAGCTTAGCCGTCTTGTTAAGGGATATCTCCGCCATCGATTCAGTTTTTTTCTGTACCTCTATTTATAGTTTTGGTTTATAAATATTATTCTTCGTACATGGAACGGATTTTTTTCTCGAGGTACTCTGGCATGCCGTCCACCGCTATCCCCATCTCCTTGGCGAGCTGGGGGAAGTACAGGACGAGGACGGAGACCCTCCTCGCCACCTCCTCCCAGTATCTCGTCATCTGGACCATCTTGGGGTAGAGCAGGTGCTGTTTCTTCATCATCCTGCGCATGTACCGCATGTCTCTCCTTATCTCTTTGAGAGAGGAAGCGATGCCCAGCACCTCCCTGAGCAGAGCCTTCCTCCGCCTGTTCAGGAGTGCGTCGTAGGGGTAGGACCGCCTTGGGGGGAGCCCAAGTTTCACCCTATACTCGGCGACCGTGTAGACCGAACATCCCAGCCTCGTCGCTATCTCTCTGTAGGGAAGCTCCTGTTCCAGCAACCTCTTCATCTCCTCTGGGTCTATTTTTCTTACCGTCATGGATTTCCTCCAACTAGGGGACACTTCAGGTGCCAGCACACCTTCGCCTTGTTCCTAGGGTGGGAGCAGGAGAGCAGGAGGACGGGGAGCCCCTCGGCTCTGGGCTTCCTGGCATATTTGCAATTTCTACAGATTTTCAGCCAGCGGTCGAACCCCTCGTTTATCTTTTCCAGGGAGGAGCGGGGAGTGCTAGTAGCTTTGCCTACCATACTCCTTCCCCTCGCCGCATCCCTCCCCTGTCTCTCCCCATCCTCGGACATGAGCACGAATTTGCGATAGATGAATTTTCGGTAGAGGGAGCAGGAGCCTAGCCTGTCCGACCCGCGGAGCCCGCACCTCTCGTTGGAGATTTTGCAGTGGAGGCTGACGGTCTTTCTACCCCTCTGGAGGGACGTGTGTCTGAGGCGATACGGGCAGTCGCTCACCCTCCGTACCTCGGTCATCCTCTCCTGAGACCCTTCTTGGACTTCTTTCGGTGTCCTAACCTCTTTCTTTTCCTTGGTTCCTCCAGTATCTTCTTCCTGCACCTCGCCNCGTGCGCCTTGAGCTTCTCCTCCAGCTTCAGCTTTTCGGCCCCTTTCCCTATCGCTAGAACTGACCTGCAAGAAGGGCATTCAAAGTAGTCGTCCGCATCCTCCCACGAACTAGCGAACACCAAGCCGCAGAAAGGGCACACCACCACTATTCCTTCTCCAAACTCCATCAGCCCTTCACCTCCTTGGCTTCAGCGGTGGAAGGCTCCGCCAGCACGGCTTTCCCAGTGGAGGGCAGCTCCTTCACTTCCGCCAGACCCACCTCGTAGAGAGGCCCCCCGAAATCGCAGTAGGGGCACCTCTCCACCTTCTCCTCTCTTGGAACCATAAAGCGCCTTTTGCAGTGGACGCACCAGTATATCTGCACCCACCTCTTTTCCCTCTCCTCCTCTGCTTTCCTGAACTCCTCCCGCTCCAAAATTTTCAGGGCCTCCGCGAGCCAGTGGAGCCTGTCGATTTTGGCCTCTGGGGTCAAGCTGTCCCACTCTTTTGCCAGGTTCTTAATGTGCCCTGCTAGCACCTCCAGCACCTCTTTCGGGTCCGTCTCTTTNGGCCTCGCCTCCTCCAGCACCTTTAGCACCTCCTCCAAGTTCATCCCCCCACCTCCTTTCCTCGTATCATCCTGACTATCTTCTTTCGGTCCTCCTCGGAACAGTATATGTAGCTGTGGCACTCCTCGATGTAGTCCGTCCAAGGCCTCCAGTCGCAATCCACGACGCATCGGCCTGTGTCGTCGTCGAAGAAGAGGCACGATTTACAGTGAGTTCTATCCACGGGCATCACCTCACCTCCTTTTTGTGTAGTTTGAACAGTATCCTGGTCCAGTTGAACAAATCGTAGATGTCCTGCTCGAACAGGACAGGATACCTTATGGTCGTTTTCATCTTCTCTATTTTGGCGTCGATGATGCTCAGCACATCCTCCGTGTCCATGGTCTTCCACGCGTTCTTATATAAGGCGCTTTTCTCTTTCCAAATCTTGTATGCCTCTTTCACTCGCTCCACCTCCCCCTCGCCTTTCCACCTCGCTCGCATTCCTCCTCCTTCAGCGCCTCCATAGCGCCCCGCAGGCTACTCCCTCCAAGTGTCATACAACTCCACCTCCACGTCATATTCCTCCTCTGACTTCAGCTTGGGCTCAGGCTCCTTCTCCCGAAACTCGATGACCCACCTCCAGTATTTGCTCTTGAGGTATTCCATCAGCTCCTTCCAGCTCCCCACCTCGAAGTATCGTTCGTAATCCCAGTCCGAGGTTTTCCTTTCCCTTACCCTAATCTTTCTGTCTGGCCACTTAGGACCGACCTCAAAAGAAACTATTTTCACTTCCTGTTCAGTCCTCATTCTCTCCCTCCCTCACTTTCACCAGTTTGAGGGCTATGAGATGGTCCACAGCCACCCGAACCTGCTCGGGCGGAAGATGGAGGACCCGAGCAATGAAGGCCTCATCCGTGAAGCCTTCACTCATCAAGAAAAGGATAAGCTTCTCGGTCTGGGTGAGGGAAATCATTTGCTCACCTCCGAGTAGGTTGCTCCGCAGTCGGGGGATTCCCATACTGTGACCTCGACTGTCGGGAGTCTTTTCCTGAGACGGGTGAAGATGAGTTGGGCGAGGTTTTCGGCGGTAGGCTCCTTGGTCAGCACGAGTTGGTCCGCTAAATCCTCAGGGATGGGGAGGAGGGACTGGACGAGGAGTTTGTGGTCGAGTTCATCGAGGATTTTTTTCAGGATGTTTTTTGCCTCCTTGAAGTCCAGCACCATTCCCCCCTTCACTTCGTCCTCGAAGACTACCTCCACCTCCCACCTGTGTCCGTGAATTTTCCCGCAGGTGGGGTGATGGGGGATGAGATGGGCGGAATCGAAATGACCCCTTACCTTGATTTTCATCTCCTCACCTCCGGATTAAATGGATTAAATCTTCTTTTTATAGACTATTTTCAGGAGGAGCATTAACACGATGGCGAGACAAGCGAAAGAAAAAAGGAAGGAAAAGGGGAGGGGACGTGGACTACTCCCTCCAGTTTCCCCCCCATGTGATAACACACTCCCCCCGGCAGGTGGAAAAAAGAGAGCGGGAGCGATTTTCACTCCCAGATGGAGCCCTTGCCGTAGTAGTAGTAGGGGTAGTGATAGCCGTTTGCGTAGGTCACGGGCCGCTCGATGGGAGCCTTCTCCACCAGCTTGCTGCCCTTGATGTGGATTGCCATGTTTTCTATCTCGGCCTTCCAAGGGTGCAGCGGGGTTGTCCGCACCCGCACCTTCCTGGTCCTCGTGAACTTCAGCCCCCACACCTCGATGGTCTCCGGCATCTCCATTTCGACGAACTTCCCGATTTCGAACCCGTCGCTGGCCGCGATGAGGAGATTGTCCGCCACCATGACCTTCAGGGTTTTCCCTTGCGAAGCCAGGAACTCCTCGTTGTTAGGCCCGCTGGCGATGTAGACGCCCCACTTCCCTTTCTTCGATATCGCGTCCGTGAAAGAATCGAAGTTCCAGTCCTTTACGCTCTCGAAGAGCTCCAGGCTGTCGCTCTTCTCCTTGCTCCCACCCGACGCCATGCCGTTGTGGGAGAAGCTCCACCCGTCTCGAGTCCACAGGTGGACGTTAGCGACGCTGACTTCTCCCGTGGAAGCGAGGCGGTAGTGGAGGTGGACCCTCTGGGCGTCCGGCGATATCTGGAGGAGGAACGATTTGGCTTCCTCCTGGTTCAGGGTCCTGAATGGCTCGTTGTCGTCAACTCGCACACCGAACCCGTGGGGGTTCTTCGGGATGAACGGGAGGGTGGACCACACCGCCCCCAGCCCCTTCTTCCCGAGGTTCCCCTTCATCGCTTTGATGACGGCCGTGAAGCACATCCTTCTCACCTCCTCCTCTCCACCATCGCGCGGAGCCTGTCGAGCTCATAGAGCTCAGCCAGGGACTTGTTCACCCAACCGGGCGTCCTGACCTCTACTTCCAGCTTCTCGTAGGTCGGCTCGACGAGCTTCAGCTCGACGCGGTGCTCCACCTCGAGGAAGCGGTCTGGCATTCGCAGGTCGTCCTCGGCTCTGGGCGGAAGCTCGAGGCACTCAACGAGTATCCCCTTCAGCTTCTGGATGGCTCGTATCAGCTCGTCTGCGTTGGCGGCATGGGGGAGGAGGCGGATTTCCAGCGTCTTGTGCCGGTGCCAGCTCATGAAGTTGATGGCTCGGTAGCGGGTCCCGCAGCCAGACACGGCTTCGGGGACCCCTGAGTAGGTTGAGTGGCAGTAGGAGTTCGTCAGGCGGTCCAGGTATTTGGGGAGGGGGAACGCCGTCTTGAACATCCGGATGAACTTCCGGTAGTTCTTCTCGAAGGTCAGCGTCTTCCACGCCCACCAGGGGCTGAACTTCCAGTGGGTGTGGTTCCCGCAGGTGGAGTTCTGGCGGAACCCATGGCTCCAGACGTCCCTTATGAACTCGTAGACGTCCTCGATTTCGTATGACCAGTAGCGAATCTCGACGCATGGGTGCCAGTCCATGCGGTCGTCCGGTGAGGGGACGCTGACCGAGCCGTCAGTCCCCACGCTGATGTGGTCGCTCCACTCGCCCCACTCCTTCGTGAGCTCTTTGAGGGCGGGAGACGATATCCCGCCCTCGAGCTCCACCCCGACCGATGTTATCACGGGCTTAGCTGGCATTGTCTCCCGCCGTCGTCACCCTAATCTCGGCCTCTGCGAGGATTACCGTCTCGAAGATGCTCTTGAGGACCCGGGCGATGACCTGCAGGAGGTTCCTCCACTCCACCACCGTCATCACCTGGCCCAGCGGGACTCTCACCTGGCCGTTCTCCGGGATTACCCTGAAGATGGCCAGGTTGAACTGGCCGTTTTCAATCGCGGGGGCGTTGATGTCGTCGTAGACTCCCGGCACATGCATGGTAGCCTTCCTGAGGTGGTTGATGAACCTTGACTCTCGGTCCCGGAAGAAGCGCACCGAATGGTCGCCCCCCCATGCGCGCGAGGTGGTGGCTTCCTCCAGGCCGAGGTCCCTGTGGAGGGCCGCGAGCCGCTCCCACTCTCCGTTTTCGTATTTGATGACGAGGTCGAACTTGTCCAGGGCAATCTTCATCGTCTCACCTCTTGGGTTCTCCCGCCCATCGGGGCCTTTCTCCTCCTGGCGGGAGTCTTCGCCCCTTCGAGAGGAGGAGCATGATGGCTTGAGCAGGGGCTCCGGGAGGACGATGGGGGAAGAGCCTTTGGGGACGCCCCTGCTCCGGCTTCCACCCCCGCAGGTTCGGGGATGAACTTCACCTCTCGGGCGTGAAGCTCCAGGCACCCGTTCTTCCACTCGAGGACTCCCTCGAGCAGGGCCACGTCGCAGCCTCCGTGGGTCCGCAGGTGCGCCAAGACCTGGCCCGCGTCGGTCCCCACCTGGTTGCACCCGTTCGGGTCGAACCGGTTGAGCCTCGGGGTTGTCGGCCCGTGAAACCCCCAGAAATCGCCGCAAATCCCAACATACACACGCAGGGCCTTCCGCCCGGCCCCTCTCCGCTTCGGGGGTACACTTCTGGGCTTCCTCCGCCCCCCGGGCTCCCTGAAGGAGCATCCCATCACGTGGGTGGAGTCTATAATGGCATTCTCCAACACTTTCCCCATCAGTTCCTTAAAGTCCATTCTCCTCCCTCCTATACAGCACTCCGTAGCAGTCCCTTATCACCTCCTGCCTCCTTTCGAAGTGTTTGGTGAGATATCCCCCCTTGTCCCTTATGTCAATTATTAAAGCCTCATTCGTCCCCGGCTTAGGTCTCAGAGCCCTCCCGATGGTCTGTATCACCCTTATTCCCGACTTCCCCCCTCCCGCCAGAACGATGGCGTTCATCACTGGGAGGTCCACCCCCTCCTTGATGAGCGTGGAAACCAATACAAATCCATCCCGTTCAAAAGTGGAGAGGGCCTCCCCACGATGTGCTCGATTTCCCGCCCGCACCTGGTACATTTCCAGAGTTCCACATCCAGGTGAGACTCGGGACACCAGTGTTCCTCTCCGCAAATCTCGCACTTCCTCCAGACCTGTCCGCCTAATCTGTCTCCGATTTTCGGCATTTTCTTCATTCCCCCTCTCGGAGGAGGGTATTTAAGGTCTATTTAATTTCCACCAAATATTCTATGGGCATAAAATCATTATAGGTCATAGGTAATAGGATAAGGATGATAAGGAAGGGGATAGAACATATAGAACAGGGAAAAGACCTTTTACAGTCTCAATGTATCGATTGTAATCTCTTAATCCCATCTCTCTGTATCCTATGGTTCATTTCTCATCATAATCAATAGGTAATAGGATAAGGATGATGAGAAAGGGGATAGAAGATATAGGACATTAAGAGAGAGGGATTGAGATGATAATCTATTGTTCTATGGAATTTTGAAAATCCCTGTCCTTTTGTTCTATACTCTATGTTTAGTTTCGTCATAGAACAAAGTCCTATAGAACCTATGGGAATTCTTCATTCCCCTATCCTTCGGTTCTATACTCTATGTTTAGTTTCGACCATAGGTGAAAATAGTCTATAAAAAGCGATTCTCCATTCTCATAATGATGATAGTCAGAGTGAGACTGAGGGTTCCCGATGACGCCACGAAAGAAGAAATCCTCTCCCGTCTCGCTCAGACCGGTTATGGGGTCCTCTCCCTCTCCGTGGGCTGGAAACCCAAAGAGAAGACGTGCGCCGACCCGAAGGCTCGAATCCTCAACCTCCTCGCCAAGGAGTCCCCGCAGGTCTGGTATCGCATTCAACAGAAACTGGGGGTGGGGTCGGAACCCACCCGTCAGGCCCTCACCGAACTCATCAACGAGGGAAAGGTCATCCCCATCTACGTCAAAAAGAGAGGAAAAATCGGGGCCTGGTATGGGGTCCCCGATGCGGAGAATCTGAAGCCCCGTTGGGAGAAGTTCAGGGAAATCCTCTCCGATGGGGCAGTCCACGAACAGGATGTGGTCATTGATTTGGTCTTCCCCGATTTACCCAGAGACCATCCGCTCAGGGTCTTCGCCATCAACGCCATCCCCAAAGTCTTCCCCGATGTGAGGTCGGACTTCGGAGAGTATGAGGGGAAGGAGAGATTTGTCTACTTCCTGAAGGGAAGTCCGGGCGAACAGAAATGGTTGTCCGAAGCAAAGAAAAATGGGCTTCACCCCCTTGGGCAAGGGGAGGCGACAAAAAATAGCCCTGAAGGAGGAGGTGAGGGTTGATGGTGAACTACAAAGGGGCGAGGAAGGCAGCAAGGGAGTTCATCGCCAGCAAGGGTGGGAGAGTCACCAAACAGGAACTTGTGGATTTCCTCAAGTCGAAGTTCAATTACAAATACCTTCAGGGGTCCGTCGATAGCATTGTGAAGTCGTTCGTGAAGTATGGAGGTCTCGCAGTCGATGGTAATTACGTCACGGTGGGAAATCCCGCTCCCGCCCAAACTCCAAAAGCCCCGGCGAAAAAGTAGGACCGAGCAGATACTCCACTATCCCTCCCTTTCTCCTTTTTTCTATCACCTTCACGGTCGCGAGGACGAGGGTCTTGCCCATCCTCCCGTCCCTCCCGAAGTAGATTCCCCCATTCCTCCTCACCGGTTGGAGGATTAGCGACAGTTTGGCGATAGTCCTGAAGTCGTTGGAGGGGAGGATTACCGGGACCCCCCCGAGTATCCTGTCCAGCAGGGCCTCCAGCTCCTTTTCCGCTCGAATAATCACCCTTTCACCACCCTGTACAGCAGGTAGGCGAAGAGGGCCGCCGCCATG
>JGI24721J44947_10008774_pt1 | contig 13158 bp, 16 predicted proteins | sample YelNatPaOPGAMG01_FD_44947 | JGI IMG/M metagenome (IMG submission 44947)
AATTCTTTTTTTAGGGAGAGCTGATCCATAAATAAATGCAAACAGTTAAAAGCATATCCTCTGTCAACTTAAAAGCAAAAACTCAAAATTTTGTATTTTTTTAAGCGTAGTCCTAGAATAAAAGCTGAATCAAGCCTTAAGTTGGCGGTTTCTTAACACTTTATAAGAAAGACTTATATAATCCATTTCTAGTGTTGGCCCTCTTCGAAGGTAAAAATGAAAAAAGAGTATTTGCTTGGAATAATAGTCGCCGTTGCAGTGCTCGCAGTCGCCGCATACTTCCTCTGGCCAAAACCAAACTTTCAAGTTTCTAGCCTAAGTTTAAGTGCCACTACAGTACATCCTGGTGATTTAGTTGCTCTAAACGTAACAGTTACAAACAGTGGAACTGGTTCTGGTAACTATAAAGTCGATGTGAGCTTAGACGGTTCCGTTGTTTATTCAAAAGAAGTTACTCTCGATCCTGGAACTTCCCAAGTTATCTCTTTAAACCTAACGACAACAAGCTTAAGTTCTGGTGTTCACAAAGTTTCAGTGGGAAGTTTAAGTCAAAGCTTCTGGGTAATAAAGGCAATTTTTGCTGATAAACGAGTTAGAGAAGCATTTGCATATGCTTTCGATTACGAACACTTACATAAAGGAAGTTCTCAAGGGTGGTGCTATTCAACCAAATGGTCCAGTCCCTCAGGGAATGTTTGGTTATGACCCAACAATACCAAAGTACACTTATAATCTTACAAAGGCAAAGGAGTTACTACAAGCAGTAGCAAAAGATTATGGCTTTAGTCCAGATAACCCTATAACGATTAAACTTTACTATAACACAGGTAATGCTGCTAGAGAAAAATCTTGCTTGCTCTTAGCAAGTGCAATAAATAACTTAAATGTTGGAATAAAATTAGAAGTCGTTTCATTGGCTTGGCCGCAGTACTTAGCTATGCTTAGAGCTAAAAAGCTTCCAATATTCTTCCTTGGGTGGGCTCCTGACTACATAGACCCTGACGACTACCTTGTTCCGTTTTTACATAGTGAAAAAGGCACATTTCCAATAAGAACAAGTTATAAGAATCCAGAAGTTGATAGACTCGTTGACCTTCAGTCTCAGGAGCTTGATGAAGCGAAAAGGTTCCAAATAATTTCTCAGATTCAACGATTAGTTTATGAAGACGTACCCTACCTATGGACCGATCAGCCAGTTGGAATTCACTTCGAAAGAACATGGTTAAGTGGATGGTACTATAATCCGGCATTTGCAGGAAACTACTACGCCACAATTTCTAAGCCAAAGAGCGCAACAAACCCAGATGTAATTTACGTTGAAACTATTGGAGAGCCTGATTATGTCGATCCTGCTGTAGAGATTATGAAACTGCTGGAGGTGAAGTTCTTCAGAATGTTTATGAAACTTTATTCTGGTTCAACGGTAGCAGTGCAACAGAAGTTGTTCCATGGTTGGCAGAAAGCTACTCAGTTTCAAGTGATGGTCTAAGTTATACAATTCATTTAAGAAAGGGAATATACTTCCAAGATGGTACTCCGTTCAACGCTACGGCAGTTCAATACTCATTAGAAAGGGCAGTAATAATAGCAGATCCAGATGGTCCGGCATGGATGCTCGGCCCAATAAAGGGTGCTGAAGCTTTAATGGAGAAAATCTGGGCAGGAAATGCTACGCAAGATGATGTTGATGCTTGGAAGGCTCAAAAACCAATAGAAATTCTTGATACTTATACTGTTAGAATAAATCTAGATAGACCCTATGCACCTCTTCCAAAGGTATTGGCATTTACCGTTGCTTCTATCGTTTCTCCTTCCTACGTAGAAGCCCACGGTGGAGTACAAATAGGAAAGCATAACGAATGGATGGATAAAAATGCCGAAGCTGGAACTGGTCCATATGTACTTGAAAGTTGGACTCCTGGAGTAATAACCTTAAGAAGAAATCCAAACTATTGGGGCGGACCAAACGGAAACATACATCCTCAAGTAGAAAGAGTCATCATAAAAGAAGTTGATGACCCGAATACTCGACTTACCGACCTTCTTTCAGGACAAGCAGACATGGCTTACATAATAAGAGACATGTGGCCTCAACTTATCGACATGAACAAGTGGTATGCAAATCAAACAGTAGTTGTTTTAGACCAGTATAAGAATGACATAAGAGCAGTAGGGCCATTACCAACTTTTGACATTGACTTCCTTGGCTTCAACTTCAACTACTAAGCGTTTCAAAGAGTCTTAATTTTATTCTTATTTTTTTGTTTTATTCTTTTAGGAAAGATTTATAAATAAGATTAATTTTTTGCGCGAAAAGAATGAAGCTCTATGAATACGCTGTACGAAGACTCTTCATGTTAGTGCCTGTTGTGCTAGGAGTAACTATTCTGACTTTTTATCTCTCAAGAGTTGTACTTGATCCATTAGCAGCATACGTAACGGAGAGAACTCCTGCTTATTTGATCCCTGCAATTAGACGCCAGCTTGGTTTAGATAAGCCTTTTTACATTCAATACATTTACTACTTAAGAGATTTAATAACATTAAACTGGGGTTGGTCTAAAGCTGGGCATATGTCGGTGGCAGATGCAATTGCCACATTCTTCCCTGCAACAGTTGAACTTACAATAGTAAGTATTGTCATAACATTGCTAATTGGAATTCCTCTTGGAATAATTAGTGCGCTAAGAAACAACAAGATTGAAGACCATGCTTCAAGACTTTTTTCTTTAGTTGGTATCTCTATGCCTGTTTTTTGGCTTGGGTTAAGTTTACAGTATTTGTTCACATACTGGACAAGAGTTCAAGGTTGGTTTGCTCTTCCTAGTACTGGAAGATATGACCCAATCCTTTTTGCTTCGCATCCTGTTCAAAGAATAACTGGTCTTTTGATACTTGATTCCTTAATTCAAGGCAATTTTGTTATGGCATCGGATGCTTTTTTGCATATTATTTTACCCGCGATTACTTTAGCTTTTTTAAACATAGGTGTTGTAACGAGACTAACAAGGTCCTCTATGTTGGAAGTTTTAAGACAAGATTACATCACTTTTGCTAAATCATATGGTTTGCCTCAAAGAATTGTTATTTACAAGTATGCTTTAAAAAATGCAATGATCCCAGTTGTAACATCAACTGGATTAATGATAGGAGGGCTCTTAGGAGGTGCTATTATGACAGAGTCAATATTTGCATTCCCCGGAATGGGCTGGTTGAGTTATAGGGCAATAATATTTAATGACTCGAATACTATTATGGCTTATGTTGTTCTTTCAGCTTTCATATTTGTTTTGGTTAACTTAATAGTAGACTTAATTTACGCTTGGCTTGATCCAAGAATAAAATACTAGGAGCAAAAAGGTGAAGTGAAATGAAAAAAGTTAATGAATGGGAACTAAAGAAAAAGGAAATAAGTTATGCCCTATGGCTTTTCTCAAAGAACAAATTAGTCGTCTTCGGGTCTTTGATTGTAGTGTTTTATACAATTCTTGCAATAATAGGCCCTCTTATAGTTGACCCTAGAATCTCTGAACAAGTAAATTTGAGCAATGCTTTAAAGCCTCCAAGTTCGCAGCACATATTTGGTACGGATGATTTAGGAAGAGATATTCTCCAGCTTATAGTCCTTGGTGCAAGGTTTGATATGTCTATTTCCTTAGTTGTAGTTTTAACTGCAACACTAATAGGAGTGGCAATAGGATCAATTTCTGGGTACATCGGCGGAAAAATAGATGAAATAATAATGAGATTTACAGACATACTTCTCGCTTTTCCTGGGTTAATTTTTGCAATGGGTCTAACGATGGCTCTTGGTAGGTCAACAGTAAATCTCTTTTTAGCATTAACTTTAGTCTGGTGGACTGGTTACGCTAGAATTATGAGAGGGCAAGTATTATCTGAAAAAGAGAAGCTTTATGTTCAAGCGGCAAAAAGCTTAGGAATTCCAGATTTTCTTATACTGTTTAAGCACGTTTTTCCAAATGCAATTTATCCAATACTTGTTCTAGCTACTATGGACATTGGCGGTGTTATGTTAAGTGCTGCAGGGTTAAGCTTCATTGGTCTTGGTCCATCTCCGTTTGAGCCTGAATGGGGGCAGCTCATAAATAGAGGTGCAAGCTACTTATTTATGGCTCCCTGGATAATGTTCTTTCCGGGACTTGCAGTATTAACTGCTAGCTTAGGGTTTAACCTCATAGGCGATGGATTAAGAGATGTGCTTGATCCTAGGCTAAGAAGGTGAAATTAAAAAGGAATGAGCGAAAAGGTACTTGAAGTTAAGAACCTAAGAGTTGAATTTTATACATACCGTGGAATTGTAAAAGCGTTAAATGGTGTAAACCTAGACCTAAATAAAGGCGAAATCTTAGGCTTAGCTGGAGAAACTGGCTCAGGTAAGTCTGTAACAGGTCTTTCCATTCTAAGACTTCTTCCTCAAAATGCAAGAGTTGTAGAAGGTGAAATAATCTTTAAGGGAAGGGACTTACTAAAAATTCCTGAAAAAGAATACAACCTATTAAGGGGAAAAGAAATCAATGCTATATTTCAAGATCCACATACGTACCTTAATCCCGTGTTTACAATCGGAGAACAATTTAGAGATATCCTTCTTTCGAAGAAGGATAGTGTAAATAATTCTTCAAAAGTTGACGATAAAAAAATAGAAGAAATAATGGTTTCTGCTCTTAAAGATGTTAAGATGCCTGCAGTAGATCGAGTTCTTAAGATGTATCCTCATGAGCTTAGCGGTGGAATGAAGCAGAGAGTTATGTTAGCAATTGCATTCTCGCTACAACCTTCCCTAATAATTGCTGATGAACCTACGACAGCTTTAGACGTGACAATTCAAGCCCAAGTTCTAGAAATAATGAAAGAGCTGCAAAGAAAGTATAATACGTCAATTATTCTTATAACTCATGATTTAGGAGTAATCGCTGAGACATGTCAAAAGGTTGCCGTAATGTATGCAGGAAGGATCGTTGAGTACGGTAAAGTTTCTGATGTTTTTAAGAATCCATTACATCCCTATACGAAAGGTTTAATGGAAGCTTTACCACGAGCTGATGTTGATGTTAAAGTAAAAAGTATTCCAGGAACTGTTCCAGACCTAGTTTCTCCTCCCTCAGGTTGTGCATTTCACCCAAGGTGTCCGTATGCTATGGAAATTTGTAAGAGGCAAGCTCCNAAACCTTCCTATGTGAAGGAAAGGGTAGTTGAGTGTCACTTGTATTCTTAAGGTGATGGTTATGGAAAAAAATGATGTCTTGGTAAAAGTTGAAAACTTAAAGAAATATTTCCCAATCTATGGTGGAATACTTCAAAAAGTTGTTGGCTATATTTATGCAGTCGAGGACGCTTCCTTTTATATTAGGAAAGGGGAAACCTTAGGCTTAGTTGGAGAAAGTGGCAGTGGAAAAACAACCGTTGGAAGAATTTTAGTTAAGTTAGAGGAACCAACTGGAGGCAAAATTTTTTACAATGGCTCGGACGTAACTAATATAAAAGGAAGCGAGCTTAAAAAGTATAGAAGAAAAGCTCAGATTATTTTTCAGGATCCTTATGCATCGCTAAATCCAAGGATGACCATAAAAGATAGCATAATCGAAGTAATGCGTGTTCATCATTTACACAAAGGCGAGGAGTACAATAATGCTCTTAGACTAATGGAAAAAGTTGGTCTAAGCGAAGAACATCTGTATAGGTTTCCTCATGAGCTTAGCGGTGGACAAAGGCAAAGAGCGGTAATAGCAAGAGCATTAGCAGTTGAACCTGAGTTTCTTATCTTAGACGAGCCCACAGCTTCCTTAGATGTTTCTGTTCAGGCTCAAGTTTTAGACTTGTTAAAGGAATTACAAGAAAAATATAACTATACTTATCTTCTAATTACTCATAACTTAGCTGTTGTAAGGTATGTTAGTGAAAGGACTGTCATAATGTACAGAGGGATGTGGGTTGAGACAAGTCGTACTAAGGAATTATTTAATAAAGCAGAACATCCTTATACTCAGGCCCTTTTGAAAAGTGTTCCAATTCCTGACCCCGAAGTGAAAAAGGATAAGTTCTTAATAAGTGGAGAGCCTCCTAACCCAACTACACCAGTAAAAGGATGTCCTTTTGCTGATAGATGTCCTTATGTTATGGATGTCTGCAAGAATGAAATGCCACCCATTGAAAACGTTGGAGACGAACACAAAGTGAGATGTTGGCTGGTGACAAGAAAATAAACATTAAAGACTTTCTTGCATTGTTTATAGCTTTCTTAGAAACAATATTCTTACCTTTGATCGTATTTATCTTAGTTGCAATTATTATTTCATTCTTGTTAACTTTGTTTGTTAAGTCTACTTTGTAATAAAAACAAAATTAACCTTTAAATCTAAGTTCTTTTGGTAGTCAACTTGTTAATTTTAATTTTCTTTCTTTGTTTAGAGAATAAGAATCTTTAGTTAGTTACTCCCTAACTTTCTCTCAACCATTTTAGCAACTTCTTCTAAGAAGTTCTTATCTTCTTCAGTGAAAGCACTTAGGTAATCGCTATCCACATCAATTTCACCTATTACTTTTCCATTTTTAACTATCGGCACTACAATCTCAGATTTCGTTGAGGGAAAACAAGAAATGTATCTATTGTCTTTACTAACGTCTTGAACCACTACNGTTTTTCCAACTTCTGCAGCTAATCCGCAAATTCCCCTTCCTACGGGAATTATCTTGTGCTCTGTTTCTCTTGNTCCAGANAAAGTTTTTAAGATTAATTCATTACCTTCAACNANATAAATTCCAACCCAACTNTAATGATGAACTTCATTAAGTTTTTTCACAACATAATTTAAAAAATCATCTTTCTTCATGTTTTTCATTTTTGTTTCTAAGTCTTCAACTACGCCAGACTGGAAGTTCATCTCTTTTTATTAGGCTTTTAAAAAGCCTTAAAAATATTTTCTTTAAAAAATTCATCGGAGTGAGCTCCTTTCTGTTTAACTTGCTTGAGGTTAGAACTTGTAGCAAAGTCTTAAAAAATCAAGATAAAAAATAACTAAGAGCAGAAAAATCTTTCTTAAAACATAAAGGATAAATCTATAAACCTTCCTTAGCTATTACTGATTTTAATGAGGATTGTGGTTGGCATAACCGGTAGTAGTGGTTCTATCTATGGTGTTACCGCACTTGAACTCCTCAAAGAGGCTAAAGTCGAGACTTATTTAATNGTAACAAAAAACGGNTGGAAAGTTATTCNCGATGAAACAGACCTTACCGAAGNTTATGTCAGATCGCTTGCCTTTAAGTACTACGATGAATCAGATTTTGATTCTCCCTTAGCAAGTGGATCCTTTGAGTATGATGGGCTCTTAATTTCTCCTTGCTCAATGTCTACTGTTGCAAAAATTGCAAACGGCATTTCAGATAACCTTCTTACAAGAGTTGCAGACGTTTGTATTAAAGAAAAAAGAAAAGTTGTCCTCATGCCAAGAGAAACTCCATTAAGTTCAATTCATTTGAAAAATTTGCTTAGGTTATCAACAAATAACAATGTTGTAATAATGCCTCCTATGCCTCCCTTTTACTTAAAACCAAAATCAATTGAAGATCTAGTTAACTATACTACAGCAAGAGCTCTATCTTACTTTGGTATTAGAACAAGATACTTAAGGAGCTGGAAATAGTTCCTCAGCAAAATTCGTTCTTGGTTTTGTTATCTTCTTTGCAAGCTCTTCGTAGCCTTCTCCCTTCAAGAAGCTTAAGACTTCATTTAGGTTCGGGATTGCGCTTAATCCTCCAGGTCTAGAAATTTTAAGAGCTGCAACAGCATTTGAAAATACCGCTGTTTCTTCTATGCTTAGTCCTCTAATTGCTCCAAAAATCACGCCCGCAGAGAAACAATCTCCAGCACCTGTATCATCTACAACTTTAACTTTGAATGCTTTAGCACTATAGGCTTTTTCATCGTAGTAGGCTAAGCATCCTTTTGAACCTCTTTTTATAAAGAAAACCTTTTCATCCATCTTTAACATTTTTCTTAAAACGTCAGAAAGACTATTTGACTCAAATATTACTTTAGCTTCTTTCTCATTCATAGTAATTACTTTAGAAATTTCTATTGCCTTTCTCGAAGCGTTGATAGCATCTTTCTTCGACTTCCATAAGTCCAGCCTTAGGTTTGAATCATAAACTACAACTAACTTTTCCCTTAATTTGTTTACGAAGTCTATTACTTCTTTAAGTCTCTCCTCTTTTCTTATTGTAGCTTCTGTAAAGTGAAAAACTCTTGCGCTTTGAACTTCACCTGCAAGTTTATCATCAAGCACCATATAATTTTCTGGGTCTGAGTAGCCAGGAAACCTATAAAAATAGTAAACTTTCTTTTTTCCTTTATATTCATAGAAGCTGATGCCTGTTCTTATTCCTTTAACTTTTCTTATTTTTCTTGTAATTACCTTGTAACTTCTAAGGTCGCTTAGTACTTTTTTTCCTACTTCATCGTCTCCAATACAGCTTAGTAGCCCAACTTTTAAGCCAAGCTTTGAAGCTGCAACAGCAGTATTCGTTGCAGATCCTCCAGCATTACCAAGAAATTCATTACTCTCCTTTATTCTCTTGCTTAAGAACTTTGGATAAAGTTCTAAAAATGCCGAACCTAAAACATAAGCGTCCATTTCTTATCTACTTTAGGACAAAAAAGAAGGTATAAAAATTTAAAAAAATAAAAATGTATAAAAGCCTTATTCTATTTTCACTTCTTTGTCTTTTTCAGCAGAAGCATAGATTGCGTCTATTATCTTCATAACAGTTAGTCCCTCTTCTGGTGCTGTAAGTGGTGCTTCTTTTCCTCTTATAACATTAACGAAATGTTCAATTTCTTTCTTATAAGGATCAACTTGTTGGCAGATGAGGTTTTTTTCTATAACATTCCCACCCTCAACCTCCGTAATTATTTTTGGCGGATGGTATGAAGCTCCGGCTTTGTTTCCAAATATGTTTACGTTGAAAGTTTCATCAGTATAAGTTGCCCAGCTAACTTGAACGTACAAAGTTATTCCTCTTTCAAATTCCACTAAGCCAACTGCTAGGTCTTCAACATCAAACGGTCCTCCTGGCTCCGGTATTCCCCAGCCTCCGAGTCCTTTGTTTTGTACTCCTATCTTAGAAAAGGTGTATCCTTTTGCAGATTTAGGCTTTGGAAATCCGATTAGCCATGTTGTCAAGTCAATCATGTGTGGTCCTAAGTCTATAAGTGGCCCTCCCCCGGAATATTTCTTTGTAGTAAACCAGCTACCCATGCCTGGAATACCAAGCCTTCTAAGTAGATCCGCTTTAGCGAAGTATATCTCTCCAAGTTCCCCTTGTTCTATGAGCTTCTTTAGCATTTGAGCCTCGCAAGTAAACCTCTGTGTCATCCCAAGCATGAGCGTCTTCTTGTATTTCTTGTAAGCTTCTACCATTTTCTCAGCTTCTTTAGAGTTTATAGCCATTGGCTTTTCACATAAAACACTTGCTCCCTTTGATAACGCATAAACTGTAACGCTAGAATGCAAATAGTTTGGAACCGCTACAACAACTCCATCAGGTTGTTCTTTGTCTATCATTTCTTCATAGTTTGTGTAGATTTTGTTTACTTTCATTTCTTCACTTAAGCTTTTTGCCCTTTCTTCTTTTATGTCGCAAATTGCTGCTAGCTCAGCATCTTTAGTTGTTTTTATGTTTCTTGCGTGAATTCTTCCTATGCTTCCTGCACCAACTAAAGCTATCCTTACTTTCTCCATTTTGTTCACACTCTTACATACGTTACTATTGTAGTATTTAACTTTTTATTTTGATAACGTAGGCCTTACTCTTACAGCAACATCAAACCCAGAGTACCACTTCTTAATTTCTTCTTCTCCATATTTTTCTTTAAACTTTGCTATAACATAATCTATATCTTTTTTGTTAGTTAAAATTTCGCATTCCCCTGAGATTTTTATACTATCTAATTCTATGTCTATTTTAGGAGTTACTACTATGTTTCTTAGCCAGTTTGTTTTGCTTCCAGAAACGGGTAGCAGTAAAATGCTGTTGTTTTCAAATACGTACCAAACAGGTGTTGAAATCTTCTTTTTGCTTTTCCTTCCTACGAAAGTAATTTTTATTTCTTCGCTTTTCTTTAAAGCTTCCTCTGCATTTTTCCAAGACATGAGAAACATTATTTAATTAAACTATTTAAGTCTTTGTTGTTAAATGTCCTTATCAATTCTGTTTGTTGCTTCCTGCCAATCTTTTATATCTAAACCAAATTTAAGAAATTTTACATTACCAATTCTTTCTCTTATTTCACTTAGATGAATATCTCTATCATCAATATATAGGATTTCATCTGGAGAAATGTCTGTTCCTATCTTACTTAGGTTACTTATTATTTTCTGTATCATTTGATATTTATTTGGGTGGGGTTCTGCTACGGGAAAAACAAAGTACTTATCTATTCCAAACAAAGATAGGAGCTCAAAAACGTTTTTTGGTTCGTTCCAGCTAGCTAACGATACAAGAATTCTCTTTTTTCTAGCAAACTCTAGAAAGTCTATTAGTTTGTCATTTAACCTTACCTTTACTCCGTTCATGTCTTCAGCTACATCTTTTGATACAAGCTTAAATGGACCTCTAAGTTCAGTAACGTTATGATGGTCCCATATTGTTCCATCAGCGTCAAGAACAATAAGCCTTATCATTTTTCGCTTATCTTACAAGCTTTTTTGCTTCATTAAATGTCATCAGTATCGCTCCTTTTCGCCTCATTTCTTCTATAGCAAGCTCACTGTCTTTAGGGTTAACGTTAACTCCTTTTATAGCATCGGCTAATAAGTAAGTTTTAAAGCCAAACTTTAGAGCATCTAATACTGTATTCTTAACGCAGTAATCTGTAGCTAAGCCTCCAACAAAAACTTTTTCAACTTTGAGTTCTTTTAAAAGCTCTCGCAGCCCAGTGTTCTCAAACCCAGAATAAGCTTCTTTATCTCTTTCACTTGCCTTGGACACAACGATTGCTATGCTTGGAAAATTTAGTTTAGGGTGAAACTTTGCCCCTTCAGTGTTTTTTACACAATGAGGTGGCCAAGGCCCCCCTCTTTCCTTGAATGAAATATGGTCTGGCGGATGCCAATCTCTCGTGAAAACTACAATATTCTTTGTTGCTTCAAAAACTTCTATATATTTATTCAGAGGCTCTACAACTTCGTCTCCTTCTGGTACTTCTAATGCCCCACCCTTACAAAAGTCCTTTTGAACATCCACAACTATTAAGGCATTTTTCATTTTTCTGTACTAGTTTATTTTATAAAAAAGTATATTTAACTTTTTCTTTTAAGGTAACGTCGATAAGTCAAAAACAAAAATAGAGGAAAAGATTAATAATCAACTAAATTCACTTAAATCAACACGGTTAAAAGTGTTGCAACCAAGTAAAGATAGGGAAAACGAGCAAATTCCAGTATTCTTAGGAGCAGAAAACATAAATGACTTTATTAAAATGATCTCGAAAGAAGCAACCTTCAGAAGATTACCTGCCTCAAATGAATTCGAACTTCTAAGAGGTATTGTGGATAACTCTCTTATCATCGTTTACGAAACTGGGAAACTTGTTTACCAGAAAAATGAAAAAGTCAGAAAACTTCTTGAATCCTTATTTTATAAAAAGTTAAAAGATGAAAATACTACAGTTGGCTCAGATGAAGCTGGTAAGGGTGAAATTGTTGGCCCATTAGTAACAGCTGCAGTTGCTTTAACGCCAAAACAGGCTGCATACTTAAGTTCTATCGGCGTTACAGATAGCAAACTGATTCCAGATAGCNGAATTGAAAGATTAGCAAGAGAAATAAGTCGTAACTGTCAAGCAAGTTCCACGCTGTCTATTTCTCCATTGAAGTTTAACATCTTACTTAAAAAGTATTCTTCAAAAGGACTTGGATTAAACGACATCTTAGCTTTAGCCCACTCTATAGTTATAAGAAGGGTGATCTCAAAGCTAAGAGAAAAAAGCTATAGTATAGTCATAGATGAATTCGATAGCTCAAAAAGCAAGGAGAAAATAAAATGGATCACAAATAAGTTAAGGGAACCAAACGTTCATTCGTTTACAAAGGCAGAGTCGGTACCTGCTGTGGCTTCAGCAAGTATTCTTGCTAGGCACAAGTACCTAAAATGGGTGGAAAAAAATCTAAGTAAAGAAGAAGTTGAAGAGTTAAGAAAAGATCCCTTAAGTTATGCAAATAAAGTCAATTACAGTCCATCTTTGTTCAAGCTGGCTTATTTTCATTCTTCTTTAAGGCATTAGTTCTAGCTTTCTCTAAATTCAAAACTTAGTAACGACGTACCAACTCTTCTGTCTTTAAAAATACGTTTATTATTTTTCTTTTCCTTATTTTTAGCTCTTTTTAGTGAAATATCTCATTTTTTTGATTAAAAACTAAACAACTCAATTTTTTTAGTAATTTATGTCTTCTTACCATTGCTTTTACAACTAATTAAGAAATTACTTGTATTTTCAACTTTATTCTAAATTGTCATAAAAAAATTCAAAATAGGCGATTTTTAGGCAAAAAAAGAGAAACATTTAAATTTATATTCAATATTTAATGGAATTGGAGGAAATGATGGGGTACCTTGGAAAACAGATAATCGCTGAACTGTTTGAGTGCAAAACTGAGCGTTTAAATAGCTTTAGTACTGTAAAGAAGGCAATGCTTGAGGCGGCAAGAGCCTCAAACTCTACAGTCGTAAGAAGTGTTTTTCATAAGTTTAGTCCCCAAGGAATTTCTGGAGTTGTTGTGGTTGCAGAATCACACTTGGCTATTCATACTTGGCCCGAGTATGGGTATGCGGCTGTAGACATTTTTACTTGCGGCGAGCATACAAAACCAGAAGAAGGCCTAAAAGTTTTAGCTAAACTTTTAGGTGCAAAGAGAGTTAAGTTCAAAAAGATAAAAAGAGGTCTATTAAGTGAAATAGAGGATGATAGCAGGAAGTTACTACTTAACGCCAACAAGTGACAATTTTTTTCAACTCATTCCTCTTAAGAGAGTTTTGTATTCAAAGGAAAGTAAGTACCAAAAGATTGAAGTAGTAGAAACAAATAAAGGAATAGCTCTTATACTAGATGGGTTAGTTCAGATTCACGAGGATGACGAG
>JGI24721J44947_10008783_pt1 | contig 13151 bp, 10 predicted proteins | sample YelNatPaOPGAMG01_FD_44947 | JGI IMG/M metagenome (IMG submission 44947)
GGTTTGGGATGACCGGGCGCTTGTTGTGAACGTTAGGAATAAAGGCTTGGTGGTGATATCTGGGTGCGCTCACGCTGGCATAATTAACTCGGTGCTTTACGCGCAGCAAATCACGAAAGTCTCCGATGTTTACGCTGTATTGGGCGGTTTTCACCTTGCCGGGAGAGATTATGAGCCTAGGATAGGCAAAACCGTTAAGATGCTTAAGCAGTTAAACCCTGCTTTAATCGTGCCTTCGCATTGCACAGGCTGGAGGGGTGCTTTTGCAATTGCGAAAGCCATGCCCGATGCTTTTGTGTGGAACAGCGTTGGAAATTTATATCAGTTGTAGCGAGGTGCAAGAGCGGACATGGCGATTCTCGGAAAATAAAAATTTAAAAGAAAGTAGAAGACAATTAAACCTTCTAAAATCGTGGTGTGACAAACGTGATTAGAGAGAAAAGGACAACTCCGTTTTTTAAGAAGAAGCTTGAGCCAATAGAAGTAAGAGTTCCAAAGAAAATATCTGAGCTTCTCTCCGAGATGGCTAAAACGGGCTTTCAAGGGAGAAAACTTGGCGAGGTGGTTGAAGTCTGGGAGGAAATGCTCAAGGATGACCTAGTCATATTTTTCGGCTATGCTGGTTCCATGAGTACAACTGGGCAATGGAAAATAGTTAACTGGCTTATTGAAAAACGCTTCATAGACGTAATAGTTTCCACGGGCGCGAACATTTCTGAGGACATTTTAGAGGCTATGGGAGGCACTTACTGGCAAGGACACCATTTAGTTGACGATAACGCCCTTTTAGAAAATAAGATAGACAGGTTCTATGACGTTTTTGCAGACGAATTGGAATATAGGCAAATGGAGAGCCTAATCGCCAGCTTCATGAAAAAATTAAAGCCCGACTACAAGTACTCCTCAGCAGAGTTTCTGTATCTATTTGGAAAAGAACTCTCGCAGCTTGGAATAAAGAGCATTACAGCAACAGCCTACGAAAACAAAATTCCCGTATTTTGTCCAGCGATAGTTGACAGTGGATATGGAATAGCCTACTTGTTGAATAGAAAACTCGAAAGTAGCTTTAACATTACTATTGACCAGATGAAGGATTTTGAGCAACTAGTTGATGTTAAGTCTAAAACCGAGAATAGCGGTGTAGTTTACATAGGTGGTGGGGTTCCAAAGGACTTCATCCAGTTAACAACCGTTGGCAGAAGTCTAACAGAAACTAGGAAGTATGAAAGGGTGTATCCGCACAAATACGCCATACAAATAACCGCTGATGCACCCCATGGGGTGGGCTTTCAGGATGCACCTTTGAAGAGGCGATAAGTTGGGGAAAAGAGTCTAAGGAGGGGAGGAATGTGCAGTGTTACTGCGACGCAACAATAGCCTTGCCAATAGTGGTTCATGCGCTGGCTGAGAAGATCGACAAGAGGGAGAAACGTCCAGATTTCTCATGGCTTTTTAAGGGTTTGGAATAAGGAGACTTAAACTGTAAACTTCGGATAAACATCTAATTTCCCCCTTTTTGCGAGGAAAGGTGTAAATAAGTTTGCGATGACAAGTTGACTGTGTGAGGAAAAATCGTGAAAATCGCTGTTTCCGGTAAAGGCGGTGTAGGCAAAACCTTAATCGCTGGAAGCCTAGCGTTTTTCTTCGCGAAAAAGGGATTGAAAACAATAGCAATTGACGCTGATCCTTCACCTAATCTTGCTTTGACATTGGGGCTGTCGCCGGAGGAAGCCCGCAAAATATTGCCCATATCAGAGAATAAAGAGTTGCTCGAATCGAAAACGAGCACTGGTTATTCTGGCGTTTTTCGTCTGTCCTTTTCCGTCGACGACATTGTCCGCGACTATTCTGTGCAGACTCCTTTCGGCGTGAATTTGATTGTTATGGGTACTGTGCGTTCCATGGGGTCTGGATGTACTTGTCCAGCCAACGCCGTTATACGTGCGCTCCTTCGTCATTTGGTGGTTGAGCGAGATGAAGCCGTAGTTGTCGACATGGAAGCAGGCATAGAACATATTGGTAGGGGAACAGCGCAGCATGTTGACATGATGCTAATAGTTGTAGATGCCGGTTTAAAGGCTCTTGAAACCGCCAAAAACATTCATGATTTAAGCGCCAAGGCTGGTTTGAAGAGGCTCTTTCTTGTCGGAAACAAAGTTGAAAATGATGCCCAAAAGGAAGTAATAGAGAGGTTCGCAGAAAAAAACAATTTAAAGGTTCTTGATTTTGTACCTTTTGACCCAAAAATTGTGGAAGCCGAGATGCGCGGGGAAACACCGCTTAAGCATGAGGAGTCTAAGGCTGTACGCGCCATAGAAAACATTTGTAATAGGCTTATGGCAAAAAACTCCTAAAATACTTGAATGTGCTCTAGTTGGATGAGGAGAAAATTTCATGAAAATGCTTGTCACGATAGGTCGCGGCGGAACCGGAAAAACAAGCTTCGTCGCCTTAATGACTAAATATTTTGTTGAAGCTGGAGAAACCCCATTGTTGCTTGTGGATGCGGACCCTGACCAGAACCTTGGCGAGATGGTTGGGGTTGACTTAAAAAATGCTGGGAAAAAGACGATTTCGGAACTGCTTGTAGAAACTTTCATCGAAGGTGGAGGAACAACAGTCGGCATCCCGCCGACCGAAAGAATCGAAAGCAGAATTTGGTCTCATGGAATGTACGAAAGCGACTCCTTCGATTTCATTTCCCTTGGAACAAAATGGGTTGAAGGCTGTTACTGCATGCCCAACGCTGCCCTAAAAGGGGCGTTAGAGTCCTTAACCAAAAATTACAAATATGTTTTAATTGACTCGCCTGCTGGTTTGGAGCATCTTAACCGAAGAATCACGTCTAGGGTTGATGACATTTTCGATATTCTTGACCCTTCCAAGAAGTCTTTTGACCATGTTGAGCGCGCTTATCGCATAGCAAAGGAAGTTAAAATTGACTTCAAAAACTTCTATGTTGTAGGAGGTTTCCGTTTTCCTGAAAGCCTAGGTGAAAAAGTTGAAAACTTGTTGAAGCATAAGTTTTTGGGGAAAATCGCCTACGACGAAGCTGTTGAAGAGCATGTTCTCGCTGGAAAATCTTTGCTAGAATTGCCCAGGGATTCTCCGGCTTATGTTTCTGTTGTAAAGGTTATGGAAAAAGCTGGTTATATGCAAAGATGAATAGGCAGCAGCTTCTTTTCATCATTTATTATGGAAAATATTTCTAGAAAAGCTTAAAATGATGTGTTGTTAAGGATAAATCTTCTAACCCTTTAGGTTGTGTTGCTGGTGAATAGGAAGAATGTTAACGTAAAAATCGACGAACTTAAAACTGACATTGGAACTTTCAAAAACCTTCAACTTTCCATAGGCAAATTAGCCGAAGAAAAATGGGCGGAACCAATGGGGCCAACGCCGTTTCCATCGCTGACGGCGCTAAGAGAATGGGACATGAAGCTTCTTCAACGCTATAAACCCTTCTATCTGCCCTTCTGCGATGTTTGCTGCCTCTGCACTTTCGGCAAATGCGACTTGACCGGGAACAAGCGTGGAGCATGCGGAATAAACATGCCAGCCCAACAATCACGAATAGTGCTTTTGGCCTGCTGTATAGGTGCAGCAACCCACATTGGTCACGCTCGCCACTTAGTTGAACACTTAATTGAGAAATTCGGNCGCAACATGCCCCTTGACGTAGGCGGATTAAATGTTGAAGTTGAAGCTCCGGTGACTCGCCTCGTCTGTGGAATAAAGCCTGAAACATTAGGCGATTTAGAAGAAGTTTTAGATTATCTTGAAACTCAAGTAACACATTTGTTGTCTGTTACCCACACGGGACAAGAAGGAAGCAACCTCGACTTTGAATCAAAAGTTTTCCATGCAGGCATGGTTGACCAAGTTGGGATGGAGGTTGCAGACATAGCCCAAATAGCGGCTTACGGCTTTCCAAAGGCTGACCCCGAGGCTCCGCTCGTAGGNTTAGGTTTTGGAACAATAAATGTGGAAAAACCCGTAATTCTCTGCATCGGGCATAATGTTGTTCCTTCCGTTGGAATTATAGATTATATGAAAGAGAACGGGTTCGATGGCGAAATTGAGGTTTGCGGTCTTTGCTGTACAGCGCATGACACTACGAGATACTATAAACGGGCTAAGATTGTTGGTCCGATTTCATGGCAACTTCGCTTTATAAGAAGCGGTGTTCCAGATGTTGTTGTTCTGGATGAACAGTGCATCCGAGCAGATGCTCTCTACGAAGCACAAAACGTTAAGGCTTTGGTAATAACAGCCTCTGAGAAAAACTGTATGGGCTTGCCTAACCGCACAAACGACCCACCGGACAGCATAGTGGACGACTTAGTAAATGGAAAGATTCCCGGAGCTTTAATTCTCGACCCCGAAAAAGTTGGAGAAGTAGCCGTCAAAGCGGCGTTAAAAGTTGCTCCTCTGCGGAAAAAGTTTAAAGCAATTCCAGAAGTTGACGAAGTTATTCGGAAAGCGAAAGACTGTAGGCAATGTGGCGATTGCCGAAGAGCTTGTCCGCAAGATTTGCCAATAACTGAAGCCATGAATACGGCGAAAAATGGAAGTTTGGGAAAGCTTGCGGAGCTATACGATTTATGTATTGGTTGCGGACGTTGCGAAGAGGCATGTCCAGTTGGCTTGCCAATTCATAGCTTCATTGTTAAAGCTGGAGAAAAGAAGCTCAAAGAAGAAACTTACAATGTGAGGGCTGGAAGAGGCGCTGTGCAAGACATAGAAATAAGAAACGTTGGAAGCCCAATTGTACTTGGCGAAATTCCCGGCGTAGTTGCCTTTGTTGGATGCGCCAACTATCCCAAAGGTGGAATAGAAGTTGCTGAAATGTGCCGTGAATTTGCTAACAGACGNTTTATAGTTGTAACTTCCGGATGCGCCGCCATGTCTGCTGGCGAGTATAAGAACGAAGAAGGAAAAACGCCTTATGAGGAATTTACGGGCGAATTTACTGCTGGAGGAATAGTTAACGTTGGCTCTTGCGTTTCGAACTCCCACATTGCTGGAGCGGCAATCAAAATTGCAAGCATATTTGCAAAGCGTAATTTGAGAGCCAACTACGAGGAAATTGCAGATTANATATTNAATCGTGTTGGCGCCGTTGGCGTTGCTTGGGGTGCAATGTCTCAGAAGGCAGCTTCAATAGCTAGTGGCTTCTGGCGGCTGGGCGTTCCAGTAATTGTNGGTCCCCATGGCATCAAGTATCGGCGTATGCTCTTAGGAAGGGCTGACCGCGAAGAAGACTGGTACGTTTACGATGCGAGAACAGGCGAAAAGGTTTACGTTGGACCAGCACCAGAACACCTCTTCTATGCAGCAGAAACAAAAGAGGAAGCCATAGTTATGATAGCTAAGCTTTGTATGCGACCCAACGACACCACAAAAGGAAGAGCCATAAAACTCACACACTACATCGACTTGCATAAGAGGTTGTATGGCACAATGCCCGAAGACATACACCTGTTCGTGCGCACAATTGCAGACATCCCAGTGACAATGAAAGATGAAATTGTCAAGATTCTCGACGAGAAAGGATGGAAGGAAACCGTGATTCCAGACCCAACGCTCCTTCCACGGATGATTAGAAAACACAAGGAGTGAAAAACCATGGCAGCAGCTGAACCTTGGCAAACAGCAGAAATCCCAGGACCCAAAAAGGCTTTGGTCGTAACAAAACCCGAAGTTGTCGCCGCCATGATTAAACGGGCAAAACACCCAATCTTAGTAGTGGGCCATAAAGCTGTCGAAACAGAACTTGAAGGACGAAAACTAATCGACTACATGATTGACCTTGCAAAGAACGCCAACATCCCAGTAGTAGCTACAGCCCACATAGTCAGTGAATTTACAAAAAGAGGCTATAAACCCGCTGGTTTCATGCCTGCTGTTGACATTGGAAACAGGCTTGTTGACGCTGCGTGGGCGGGAATCGACGGTAAAGGACCGCATGACCTAGCATTGTTTGTTGGGCTTCCATACTACATGGAGTGGACAATTCTTTCTGGGCTGAAGCACTTCGCCCCAAACCTAAAAACAATAACCTTAGACAACGTTTACCAACCGCATGCAAGTTGGTCTTTTTCCAATATTTCTGTTAAAGATTGGATAGAAAACCTCAAATTAATAATAGGAAAATTTGAAGGAGGAAGTGAATAAAATGTCAATGTTTAAGGACATACCGGTCGACGTGGGAGTAATCTACGAAGGCGAAAGAATCCGCAGAAAAGACATGTTCGTTGAACTCGGCGGACCAGACGTCAAAGAAAAATTCGAACTTGCAAGAGTTAAAAAACCCGAGGAAGTTGAAGATGGAAAAGTAACAGTCATAGGACCAGACATAAAGGACATGGAAGAAGGAAAAACGTATCCTTTAGGCATCCTCATAGAGGTTGCCGGCGCAAAACTCGAAACAGAACTTGAAGGTGTAATCGAAAGGCGCATACACGCCTACTGCAACTACATCGAAGGCTTCATGCACCTAAACCAGCGCTACGACATATGGCTTAGACTAAGCAAAAAATCCTTTGAGAAGGGGTTAAACTCCTTCCAGTTTATCGGAAAAGTTCTGCATAGACTTTTCAAAAGTGAACTTCCAATAATCGAAAAGATGCAAGTTACATTCATAACCGACCCGGAAAAAATAAAGCCGCTTTACAACGAAGCTCTACAGATTTATGATGCTCGAGACGCCAGAGCAAGAGGGCTCAAAGACGAAGAGGTGGACAAGTTTTACGGCTGCATACTATGCCAATCCTTTGCCCCAACCCACTGCTGCGTAATAACTCCTCAGCGGTATTCAAACTGCGGAGCCATAAGCTGGTTTGACGGTAGGGCTGCAGCAAGCATAGACCCTAAAGGTCCAGTGTTCACGATTGAAAAAGGCGAACTGCTTGACCCAGTAAAGGGCGAATACTCTGGCGTAAACGAAGCCGTGAAAAAGCGAACACTCGGCGAAATTACAAGGGTTTGGCTCTACACAGCCTTCGGCTACCCGCACACTTCATGCGGCTGCTTTGAAGGTGTCGCCTTCTACATTCCAGAGGTCGACGGCTTTGGCATAGTGCACAGAGGCTACAAAGATGTCACCGTCAACGGANTACCCTTCTCCACACTCGCTGACTCAACTGCTGGCGGAAGACAAGTTGACGGATTCCACGGCATATCAATCGAGTACATGCGCTCAAAGAAGTTTCTGCAAGCCGACGGCGGATGGAACCGAGTTGTTTGGATGCCAAAGGAAGTAAAGGAAAGAGTTAAAGACTTCATACCAGCCGAACTAGTCGACAAAATCGCCACAGAAGAAGACGCCAAAACAATCGACGAACTGAAAGCTTTCTTAAAAGCGCAGAACCACCCAGTTGTAGCTCAATGGAAAGAAGAAGTCGTAGCCGTGGCAGAGGCTGCACCAGCCGAAGCTGCAGAGGAAGCACCCATGGTGCCAGTGGCAACAGCCGCAACGCTCCCAATAACCGCTGGAGGCTTCAAAATAATACTGAAAGACGCAAAAATCTACGCAAAAAGAGTTATCATCCGCTCCACGAAAGGCGAAAAAACAGAGAAAAGGTGAAAACGCTTGGCTGAGAAAGAGAAGGGAGAAAAGGCTTTAGGGCTAAAGCTTAGCCCACGCCTAACAGAGCTTCTTGCAAAGCTTCAGGAAGTTGAGCTTGAAGACTTTGAGATGAATGTTGGAGACTTGGAAATCTGGCTTCAACCCGGAACCGTCGCCCCCCTTATTGCGCCGCCAAAAGTTGTTCCGCCAGCGAAAGCTAAACCGACAACTATTCTCGAGGCAGAGTTTATCCCGCCAGTTGAAACATACCCCGGCAAGATTGTGGAGGTGAAGCTTGGAGCCACAAAAAGCGAAGGTGGAACCCGTGGAAAAACGGTCATAATTGGAGGCGAAACAACACCAGCCTTTTACACTTTTGAGCGACCCACACCACACCCGCCAGTTGTAACGCTTGATGTTTTTGATATTGAAGTTCCCCTTGCGAAAGCCGTGAAGATGCATGTGAAAGATGTTTTGGGAGACCCTGCTGCATGGGCCAAGCTTGCAGTTGAAAAGTTCGGTGCAGACCTCGTGACAATTCACCTAATCAGTATAGACCCGCTTGTTAAAGATGCCACACCAAAAGAGGCTGTTAAAACAGTGGAGGAAGTAGCCCAAGCAGTTGACGTGCCACTCGTAATCGGCGGATGCGGCGACCCAGTTAAGGACGCTGACGTTTTTGCAGAGGTTGCAGAGACTTTTAAAGGCGAAAGGTTCCTGATAAGCTCACTTACGAGGGACATGGATATTGAAAGATGCGGCAAATTTGTAAAGAAAAACGGGCATGTCGCACTTTCATTCACGCCCATGGACCTGAATTTAGCTCGGGAACTTAACCGTAAGCTATACGATTTCCTACCTAAAGAAGACATAATCATGGACTTAACCACAGCTGCGCTTGGCTACGGTCTCGACTACGCTTTTACAAACATGGAAAGAGCGAGGCTTGCAGGTTTGATGGGTGACCCAGAACTGGCGCACCCCATGTCTTCTGGAACGACAAACGCTTGGGCTGCAAGAGAAGCATGGCTTAAAATGGCTCCAGAGTGGGAGCCTCGTGAGCTGAGAGGTCCATTATGGGAGGTTGTGACGGCTTTGACGCTGCTGCTTGCTGGCGTAGACTTGTTTATGATGATGCATCCGGCTGCTGTGAAAACTCTGAAAGAGGTTGTTAAACAGTTGACTGGTGAGAGTTCTGGAAACGCTGACAAACTAGTAGAATGGGTTTCCGCGAAAGTTTAGATTAAAGACGTTTTGGAGAGTGTTTAGATGAGTGGAAAAGAAGGTAAGAGCAAAGTCGGCGTGAAAGAGTTAAGTCCAATAGACGTTTACAAGCTTCTTCCCAAAACAAACTGCAAGGAATGCGGCGAAGAGAACTGCATGGCTTTCGCAACAAAAGTTGTTAACCGTGAAGTCACAATCGAAAAGTGTCCGCCGCTGCAGAAGAAAGAACATGAAAAAGCCTACGCACAGTTGAAAGAGATGTTGAAGCCCGCCATAAAAGAGGTCGTCATAGGAGTTGGAGACAAAGCTGTGAAAATCGGCGGAAAGCTAGTTATGTACCGCCACGAACTCACATACTTTAACCCGACAGCAATCGCAATCGACGTAACCGATGAAATGTCTGATGAAGAAATTTTGGACAGGGTGAAGCGCACAGAAAAGTTCAGCTTTGAATACATTGGGCAAACGCTAAAACTGGACATGATTGCAGTCCGCTCCACGTCAAATGACCCTGAAAAGTTCAAGGCAACAGTTAAGAAAGTTGCAGAAAACACAACTTTGCCACTAATCCTATGCTCCCTAAACCCAAACGTTCTAGAAGCGGGATTAATTGCAGTGCCAAAAGCGAGACCTCTCCTATACGCGGCAACAAAAGACAACTGGAAAGACATGGCTGAACTGGCATTGATGTATAACAGTCCACTGGCGGTGTTTGCGCCAAACGACCTTAAACTGTTGAAGTCATTGGTAAAAACCCTAATTGAGTACGGTGTTGAAGACCTTGTGCTTGACCCTGGCACCTTTCCAAGCGAAGGCTTAGCTGATACGCTAAACAACTTCACAATGATTAGGAGAGCAGCTTGCAAAGGCGGAGACGAACTTTTAGGCTTCCCCTTAATAGGCGTGCCCATGACAACTTGGATGGAGAAAGGCGAAGCCCCAGCAGAAATTGTGAAGTGGAAAGAGGCTTACTTAGCATCCATGCTCATCGTCCGCTTTGCAGATGTTATAATAATGCACAGCGTTGACGGATGGTCTCTCCTCCCAACAGTTATACTGCGACAAAACATATACACAGACCCCCGCAAACCCGTAGCTGTAGAACCAGGCTTGAAGGTCTTTGGCACACCAGACGAAAACTCGCCGGTAATGTTCACAACCAACTTCGCCCTCACATACTACACAGTAGCTTCCGACGTAGAATCCGCCAAACTGAACGCTTACCTGCTGGTTGTTGACACCGAAGGTATAGCGGTGGACAGTGCAGTGGCTGGAAGAAAATTGACAGCGGAAAAAGTTGCGGATGCCATAAAGGCTTCTGGATTAGAAAATAAGGTTAAGCATAGAAAACTCATAATTCCTGGAAAGGCCGCGCGGCTAAGCGGAGAAATCGAAGAACTCAGCGGGTGGCAAGTGATGGTGGGTCCAAGGGACTCTTCTGACATACCAAAGTTTCTACAGGAAAAGTGGACAGCACAAGCTTAGCATTTTCCATTTTACCTTCATTTATCAAATAAAAAGGGAATAGAATTTTGTTTAGTATTCTTCTCCGAACTCTTCCTTAGGCTTTTTCTCCTTCTCTTTTTCCTTTTCCATGCCCTTCGCTGCAATCAAATCGTCAATCTTCAGTATCATGTTTGCTGCTTCCGTTGCTGATTTGATGACTTGCTGCTTCACCCGCAATGGTTCAACAACCCTCAGTTCAAGCATGTCTCTGACTTTACCAGAGAAGACGTCAACGCCATAAGAGGGTGTAGCAACGCTTTCATGTTTAGCTCTTAAAGCAACCATAATGTCAATAGGGTCTAATCCGGCGTTTTCAGCCAAAGTTAGCGGAATTGACTCGACAGCATCCGCGAAAGCTTCGATTGCCAGTTGCTCGCGTCCGCCTACTTTAACGGCATAGTCTCTCAATTGCTTTGCAACCTCCGCTTCTGGTGCACCACCGCCTGGAACTATTTTTCCGTCTTCTATGGCGTTTCTGACGACGCATAACGCGTCATGCAACGAGCGTTCTGCTTCGTCGACGACGTGTTCTGTTCCGCCTCTGACAACAATTGTTACTGCTTTGGGGTTTTTGCACTCCCTTACGTAGACAAGCTTGTCCTCGCCTATCTTAACTTCCTCTACAATCTTTGCTTCCCCAAGCACATCTGATGTCAAGTCTTTAACGCTGGCTATAATTTTTCCTCCAGTAGCCCTTGCAAGCTTCTCCATGTCGCTGCTGCTGACGTTTTTAACCGCTAAAATGCCTCTTTTAGCCAAGAAATGTAGTGCTACGTCGTCTATGCCCTTCTCGCAGAAGACAACGTTTGCTCCGACCTCTGCAATCTTGTCAACCATCTCTTTCAGCATTCGCTCCTCTTCATCCAAGAAAAGCTTCATTTGCTCTGGGCTTTCAATGTTGATTTTTGCGTCAAACTCTGTTTTCTCAATCTCCAGCTTGGCGTTGAGCAGTGCAATTTTCGCGTTTTTGACAAGCTTTGGCATTTGTGGATGGGCAACTTCCTTGTCGATAACCATGCCTTTAACAAGTTCTGTTTCGTCTAGGCTTTTACCATGCTTCTTCAAAATCTTAATTAAATCAATGTCAGCCTTAAGCTTTCCATCTTTCTCCTCTGCAACTTGCTTTACAGCTTCAACAGCTAGTTTGGCAAAGTGTTCTTTAGCAACGGTTATGCCCTTGCTGCCCATAGAGGTAACAGCTATGTCAATAAGCCTTTCATCGTCATTTATGCTTACTGGCAACGCCATTTTCTCCAAGACTTCTTGGGCTTTTTCGCTTGCTTTCTTGAAGCCTTCAATAATAACCGTCGGGTGGATGTTCTGATCCAAGAGCGTTTCAGCCTTTGCCAGAAACTCCCCGGCTAAAACAGCAGCGGTTGTTGTTCCATCGCCAACCTCGTTATCCTGAGCCTTTGCGACTTCCACAAGCATTTTCGCTGCGGGATGCTGTACATCAAGCTCCTTTAGGATTGTTGCGCCGTCGTTTGTTATTGAAACGTCTCCGAAACTGCTGACAAGCATTTTATCCATGCCTTTAGGACCTAAGGTTGTTTTTACGGTTTCCGCTATTATTTTTGCAGCCATTATATTATTTCTCTGCGCCTCTCTTCCTGTTGTTCTGCTTGTTCCTTCCTTCAATATCAAAACTGGAACAGTTCCAGAAGGTGCGGCAGACATGAGGCATCACCTCCACATGTTTTCTCATGTAGGGGTGAATTATATTACAGCAATCTTCTAGACGAAAAGACACTTCTATATAAGCATTTCTAATTTTCGTGGGCTTTAACAATCTTGTACCCAGAAGCCTTACGAAGCCTATTCATAACAGCCAAACCAAGTCCCTCCATAGGTATCCCCTCTGCCACTATAACATCAACTTCCTCAGCGTCAAACTCTCTAAGAAGCCTAAACAGATTCTTAGCGATGGAAGCCAAATCGCCTCTACTTCCAAGAGATTTAACAACGCCAACTCCATAGTTTGCAATAGTTTCATTAGTGGCGAGAACCCCCACCTTTTTGCCTTCGCGAACCCAGAGTTCAGCTAGTTCCTTCACTTTGTTAAAAACTGCTGGCAGTTCCCCCTCAACAACAATCAAATCTGCCTGCGGAGCGTAATGCTTATGCCTAACACCAGGCGAACGTGCCTCTCAACAGCTACTTCCTTATCCGCAAAGGCAACCGGATGAAGTCTCACTCCTTTAATAAACCGCTTTAAAACCTCGAATGGTGTTCCTCCGGGGCGAAGAATCTGCGGAGGACTAACAGTCAAGTCTAGAACAGTCGATTCCACCCCGATATAAGTAGGTCCGGCATCCAAAACAGCGTCTATCTTGCCATTAAGGTCCTCCAAAACATGTTCCGCCGTTGTCGGACTTGGTTTTCCAGCCAAATTCGCACTAGGCCCTATTATGGGGCATCCGCTTTTCCTTATCAGGGCTAATGCAACCTCATGCCTTGGCATTCTAATGGCTATGGTGTCCAAACCAGACACCGTCACGTCGGGAACAATTTCTGAACGTTTGAAAATTAGTGTTAAGGGGCCCGGCCAAAGCTCTCTCATAAGCCTTTCAGCAGAGGAAGGAACCTTTTTTGCGAGTCTGTAAACGTCTTTTATGTCTGCCACGTGAACTATTGGAGGGTTGTCGAGGGGGCGTCTTTTCGCTTTAAATGCGTCCAAAACTGCATTTGGATTTAACGCATCTGCCCCCAAACCGTAAACAGTTTCTGTTGGAAAAGCCACTAACCCTCCCTTCTTTATGAAGTTAGCTGCTATCTGAATTTTTTCTTTCTCCGGTTTTTGGGGGTTAACCTTTAACACTATGGTTTTCTTCATCGGTTTGTCGTGCTCTTA
>JGI24721J44947_10008794_pt1 | contig 13148 bp, 11 predicted proteins | sample YelNatPaOPGAMG01_FD_44947 | JGI IMG/M metagenome (IMG submission 44947)
GAGAATCGCAGGACAAAATTCGAATTACGACATCAATGAAATTTCTATTGAAGAAAAAATTAATGGAACATTAATTCGATTCAAAGCAAATAAGAAAATCATTTTACCTCGTTATTCAATTCATAATAATGTATTGTATGTTTTTTTTGCAAATGCAAGTGTAAATCCAGAGATTATCAGAGATGCAGCTCCATCTGGACTTATTAAAGATTGCAAATTAACAATCAACTCTGCACAAAATTGTCAATTTGAATTTTTGTTAAACGAAGGTTACTCAACAACAGAAATACTTCAAGACGATGAATCAAATGATATTATTCTTACAATTCATAATAAAAATTTTATTGAGAAAATAAAAAACAACAACAAAACAAAATGGCAATTTGATGCAGTTGTAATTGATGCTGGACATGGCGGGAAAGACCCCGGTGCAATAGGAATTACTGGAGTAAAAGAAAAAGATATAAATCTTCAAATTGCACTTAAACTCGGTAAACTGCTCGAAAAAAATTTGCCTTCTGTAAAAGTAATTTACACAAGAAAGTCAGATGAATTTATTGAATTATATAAACGAGGAAAAATTGCAAATGAAGCTGGAGGAAAACTTTTTATTTCAATTCACTGCAATTCTACACCGCAAAAAAATATTTTGAACAGAGGTTTTGAAGTTTATCTNTTAAGACCAGGCAGAACAAAAGAAGCAATTGAAATTGCAGAATTCGAAAACAGTGTAATAAAATACGAAGACAATCCACAAAGATATCAGCAATTAACAGATGAAAATTTTATTCTTGTTACAATGGCTCATTCACAATACATGAGATATTCAGAAATGTTTTCGGATTTATTAAATCNAGAATGGAAAAACACAGTAAAAATTCCTACAAATGGAATAAAGCAAGCTGGTTTTTATGTGCTTGTGGGGGCTTCGATGCCATCGGTATTAATNGAAACAGGTTATCTTTCAAATCGAAAAGATGAAGCTTACTTGAAAAGTCATTCGGGTCAAAATGAAATTGCAAAAGCAATATTTAATGCAATTGTAAAGTACAAAGAAAATTATGATAGAGAAATTGATATTCTTTCTAAAAACGAAGAAAAAAAATAAATCAGAAACTAATTTTGAAAATAGATTTTTCTTAGTTATGTCCTAAATTTTTCACTTTCGATTTTTCAAATGTTTTATTATGATTTTCTATATTAACATTTACACTTTTATAAAAAATACAATATGAAAAACTTTGAATTAGTCTCTAACTATCAGCCTGCAGGAGATCAGCCAAAAGCAATTAAAGAACTTGTAGAGGGATTAAGAAAAGGATTAAAACATCAGGTTCTGCTTGGAGTAACCGGCAGCGGAAAAACTTTTACTATGTCTCATGTAATCAAAGAAATTAATAAGCCAACACTTGTAATTTCTCACAATAAAACTCTTGCTGCACAGTTGTATTCAGAATTCAAATCTTTCTTTCCAAACAATGCTGTTGAATTTTTCATTAGTTACTATGATTACTATCAACCAGAAGCTTATGTAGTTAANAGAGATTTATACATTGAAAAAGATTTTTCAATAAATGAAGAAATAGACAGATTAAGACTAAAAGCCACTACAGCACTAATTGAAGGAAGAAGAGATGTTATAATTGTTGCAAGCGTTTCATGCATTTATGGAATAGGAGCACCTGACGAATATGCTCGACAGATTTTATTCCTGAGAAAAGGACAAACAATTGAACGAAAAAAATTAATGAGAGACTTAATAGATATTTATTACACACGAAATGATGCAGAATTTTCGAGAGGTTCATTTAGAGCACGAGGAGATGTAATTGAAATTATTCCAGCATATCAATATGAAGAAGCAGTGCGAGTTGAATTCTGGGGAGATGAAATTGAAAGGCTATCAATTATTGATTCACTAACAGGAAAAGTAATTAAAGAAGTTGAATCTGTTCCAATTTATCCTGCAAAATATTTTGTTACAACCAAAGACCAGATTAACCGCGCCATTCAATCAATTGAAGAAGAACTCAAAGAAAGATTACAATATTTTTGGTCTCAAGAAAAATATGTTGAAGCACAAAGACTCGAACAACGAACAAAATTTGACATTGAGATGATGAGAGAAATTGGGTACTGTTCAGGAATTGAAAACTATTCTCGGCATCTCGATGGCAGACCGCCGGGTTCTCGTCCATACTGCCTATTTGATTATTTCCCGAAAGATTATCTTCTGATTATTGATGAATCTCATGTTACAATTCCACAAATTAGAGGAATGTATAATGGGGATAGGTCTCGAAAAGAAACTCTTGTTGAATATGGATTTCGTTTACCTTCAGCTCTTGATAATCGTCCACTTAAATTCGAAGAATTTGAGGAAATGATTAATCAGGTAATTTATGTAAGTGCCACTCCTGGAGATTATGAACTTGAAAAAAGCGGCGGTTCTTATGTCGAGCAAATTATTCGTCCAACTGGATTAATTGACCCTGAAATTGAAGTCCGTCCTGTTAAAGGCCAAATTGATGATTTGATTGGTGAAATAAGAAAAAGAGTAGCTCAAAATGAAAGAGTGCTTGTTACAACTTTAACAAAAAAAATGGCAGAAGATTTAACTGACTACCTTGATAAATTGAATATAAAAGTGCGTTACATTCACAGTGATATTGATGCACTTGAAAGAGTTGAGATAATTCGTGATTTAAGAATGGGGGACTTTGATGTATTGGTTGGAGTAAACTTACTTCGTGAAGGTCTGGACTTGCCAGAAGTTTCTTTAGTTGCAATTCTTGATGCAGACAAAGAAGGTTTCTTAAGAAGTGAACGTTCACTAATGCAAACAGCAGGAAGAACTGCTCGAAATGTTAATGGTAAAGTTATTATGTATGCCGATACAATTACAGAATCTATGCGTAAAACAATAGAAGAAACAAACAGAAGAAGAAAATTACAACAAGAATACAATGAAAAACATGGAATTACTCCAAAGACAATTTACAAAAGTGTTGAAGAAATTCTTTCGTCAACTTCGATTGCAGATGTTAGAAGAAAAGATTATGAAAGAGAAGAAGCAACAATGTTGAAAGTTGTNGAACCTGTAATTAAATACATGTCTAATGAACAGCGACAGGAACTAATTGAACAAATGACAGAAGAAATGTATGCAGCAGCACGAGACCTGGAATTCGAACGAGCAGCTTACTTAAGAGATGAAATTGAAAAACTAAAAAAATTGATTAGATAATCACAAGTTGNATTNAANTTCATTCTCAAAATTTAATTTTTATTTCATATCATTCTGCATCTTTATATTCACCTGCAAATGCTGCAATTTTTACCAAAATGCATTTAAAACTCTTTGATACTTTTGAAGAATAGATTTCAAATTGATTGTCATTCTCGTTAAATCAGGAATCTGCTTAATAATCAATGGATTCTAATTTAACCGGGAACAACGAATTGAGTATCTCAGAAATCNCACTCGATATTACAAAATAATCATTAAACAAATCGTAACTGTAACCGATGAAATGATTATCTCAACAAAATTTATTTTTATAAAATATTATTAAAATCCTCGTTGTTGGAATTAAACAAAATTTTATTGATGTCAATCAATCAAATACAAATAATTTGGCAGCTTTATTTTGTAGCCTGAATTTCCTCCAACTAAATCACTCCANTGGTCACCAATATTTGCAATAATTTCATAACCTTTTTTCACAAGTTCTTCTCTTTTCTTTGCTTTAAACTCTGCAGCTGGAATATCATGTTCTTCTTTTGTTCTTGTTATTACTGTATCAAATTTTGTGTAACCCTGTTCAATTAGATTTTTTATTGTTGCCTCTCTTACTTCTTCGTATCTGCCAGAAATAAAAATTACATGAATATTTTTTGAAATGAGATAATCATAAAATCTTTTTGTTTCTTTNATTGCTTTTGCTTTTCCTTCTTTAATCCAGTTGTTCCANAAATTCATTACAAATCCAAAGCCGATNGATTTNGTATGTTCATAATTAGAAAGTGCTGTTTCATCAATATCAAAAACAACTGCGGAATTTTCATTTAATTTGATTTTATTTATATGATTTATAGCCTCATCAATTATTTTAGAACATTCATAATCATAAAGTCCCGATTCATAATAATTTTGAACTGCATTTTTGGCAGCATCAAGATTGATAATTTTTATTGCCGGGTCAGAAGAATTACATGAAATAAATAAAAATAATAAAGGCAGAAGATAAAGGAATTTATTTATTTGCATATATGTTCTCTNACNAAAAAACAATTAAAGAATATACTTACTGAGGTCCCTGTTCTTTACAATTTTATCTAATTTCTGCTTAACCATTTCCCCAGTAATTTTAATAGTTGACTCTGGCATTTTATCAGGCACATCAAATAAAATATCTTCCAATAATGTTGTTAATATTGTATGCAATCTTCTTGCGCCAATATTTTCAACCTGTTCGTTTACAAGTGCAGCAGTTCTTGCTATTTCTTTTATAGCTTCATCTGTAAATTCAATTTGAACTCCTTCTGTTTGAAGCAGCGCAGCATATTGTTTTAGGAGAGCATTTTCAGGCAGAGTAAGAATTTTAATAAAATCTTCTTCTGTTAAACTTTTCAGTTCAACTCGAATTGGAAATCTGCCTTGAAGTTCTGGAATTAAATCTGATGGTTTGGATACATGAAAAGCTCCTGATGCAATAAACAGGATGTGTTCTGTTTTTACAGGTCCGTATTTAGTATTTACAGTAGAACCTTCAACAATTGGAAGCAAATCTCTTTGAACACCTTCGCGGGAAACATCTGGTCCTTGAGTGCTTTTACTTCCTGCAATTTTATCTATTTCATCAATGAACACAATTCCAGATTCCTGCACTCTTTGAATTGCTTCTCTTTGAACTGCTTCCATATCAATTAATTTTTCTGCTTCTTCCTGNGCAAGAATTTGTCGTGCTTCTTTTATAGTAGTTTTTCTTTTCTTTTTCTTTTTTGGAATCATNCTGCTCAACATATCCTGAAGATTCATTGTAATATCATCCATTCCCATTGGACCAAGAACCTGCATTCCAAATGCAGGAGTTGAAACATCAAATTCTATCATTCTTTCATCAAGTTCACCTTTGCGCAGCTTTTCTCTCATCCACTCTCTAGTTCTTTCATTACGGACTTCTTCGCTTTCTTCATTTTCATCCTGGGCTTTNACTGATTTTCTTACAGGNGGAATTAAATAATCGAGAATTTTTTCTTCTGCCATTCTTTCTGCTTTTTCTTTAACTTCGAGAGTTTTTTCCGAACGAACCATATTAACTGCAATTTCTGTTAAATCACGAATCATTGATTCAACATCACGTCCAACATAACCAACTTCAGTATATTTTGAAGCTTCAACTTTAACAAACGGTGCACCGGCTAATTTTGCAAGTCTTCTTGCAATTTCTGTTTTTCCAACTCCTGTTGGTCCAATCAAAATAATATTATTTGGCATTATTTCTTCTTTAATGCTCTCCTCAACTTTTTGACGACGCCATCTGTTTCTCAGTGCAATTGCTACAGCTCTTTTAGCTTCGTCTTGTCCAATTATATATTTATCCAGTTCTTTAACTATTTGTGAGGGAGTAAGTTGTTTCATTAAATTGTCGTTCATAAAATTTCTCCAGAACTTTTTATTCAATAACTTCGATAGTTATTCTGTCATTTGTGTAAATACAAATTTCTGCTGCTGTTTTAAGTGCCTCTTCTACAATTTCCTTTGCTGATAAGTTGCTATACTTTTTTAACATTTTTGCAGCTGCAAGTGCATACATTCCGCCACTTCCAATTGCAACAATATTGTCTTCAGGTTCAATTACATCTCCAGTGCCTGACACAATAAATGCTTTTTCCTGAGATAGAACAGCAAGCATTGCTTCAAGTCTTCTTAAATATTTATCAGTTCTCCAGTCTTTAGCTAATTCGACTACTGCTCTGTTAACATTTCCGCTGTAGGCTTCAAGTTTTTCTTCGAATCTTTCGAGAAGAGTAAATGCATCGGCAGTTGAACCGGCAAATCCGCACAGTACTTTGCCATTTAACAATTTTCTAATTTTCACTGAATTATGTTTCATAACTGTATTGCCAAGTGTTACCTGACCATCTCCACCAAGTGCAGCTTTACCATCTTTTATTACTCCAATTATTGTNGTTGAACGAACTTTCATTTATNTCTCCTGAAAATTTTTAATTTTCTTTAATTATTTATTTGAAAAAAATCTTANATGGAAAAAGTCTTGGGACCTGTTTTTGATATATCTGATAAGTTATTCCATATTTTTCCACCAATTTCTTTTCCTCATAAATTGAACCAATATAAAAATAAATTACAATGCAAATGAAAGTAACAAAATAAAATAAATCCATTGATGGTCTTAATCCCAAAAACAAAATTGAAAAAAAATAAATTGGATGGCGAACAAATTTACCTGCTCCGCTAATTCTAAAAGTTTCTCTTGCATCTGCATCTTCAATTTGATATTGACCTTTCATAAATCTAATGATTTGCGATATTCCTGCAAATTCTTTNAAGTCAATTCCNTTTAATGACCAGATTAATCCTCCAAAAGAAATTATCTGAGCTGTAAATGTAATAATATCAAAAGGATAATGTAAGTCATAAATTAATATGTCAGGTTTAGGAGAAAGGATGTAGAAAACAAGAAACAGAATTACAGAAGTAAAATTGTAGAATAATCGATAGAATGCAATTTTTTCTCCTATATTTTTAATTAGCTTATTCTTAATCTTACTTGAAGCAAGAAAAGAATGAGAAAAAGCAAAAACTGAAAATAAAAGAACAATTAAGATGATGTCTAAAATCATAATTTTTTACGCAGACGGGCAATAGGAATTTTCAATTGTTCACGATACTTTGCTACTGTTCTTCTTGCAATATGAATTCCTTTCTCCTGAAGTATGCTTGCAATTTTGTCATCGCTGTATGGATTGTCTTTGGGTTCATTTTCACATATTTCTTTTATCAATTCCTTTATATGTTTATTTGAAATTTCATCTCCGCTGTCAGTAGCAAGTCCTTCGCTGAAGAAATATTTCAACTCATGAATTCCTTGAGGACTTTGAACATACTTTCCATTTACAACTCGGCTTATTGTAGAAATATCCATTCCAATCTCATCTGCAATATCTTTATAAATCATTGGTTTTAAATATTTGGGACCATTTTCAAAAAATTCATATTGCTTTTCAAGGATTGTTTGCATGATTTTCAAAAGTGTATGCCTTCTTTGCTGTAATGATGCAATAAACCATTTAGCCGATTCAAATTTCTCTCGCAAAAATTTGTGTGTTTCTTTATCTCTNTCNGAAATTTTTCTTTTCCTTTTGTTAGACTCAAGCATTTCAAGATAAGTTTTACTAATTGTAACTGAAGGCACACTTTTATCGTTGAGTGTAACTATATAATTATCATCAACTTTTTCAATTATAAAATCAGGAGTAATTTGGTTTACTTCTTCTGCATCAATATTTCCTTCGCCTGGTTTGGGATTTAATTTTTGAATAATGCTTATAGCTGTTTTAAGCGTTTCTTTTGACAGATTAAGATTTTTTTGAATGTTATCAAATCTCTTATTTACAAAATCATCAAAATGNTTTTCAAGAATTTTTTCTGCAATATATGAATAATAAGGGTCAAAAGATGAATTTCTAATTTGAACCAGAAGACATTCCTGAAGATTCCTTGCACCAAGTCCCGGCGGGTCAAGTGTTTGAATTAAGCTTAAGACCTTTTCTGCTTTTTTAACATCAACATCAATTCCTTCAAATAATTTTAAATCATTAACAAATTTCTCAAGGTCTTCTTTGAAGTAACCATCTTTATCAAGTGCTCCAATTATATTTTCTCCAAGTATCATCTCCTCTTCAGTTAAATCGAGCATATGCAGCTGGTCAATTAAACTATCTCTCAATGACTTTCTCTGTGGTGCAACCGGATAAAATTTTTCTTCTTCCTGACTTCTGTTTAACCTGTCAAATTCATACTCATATTCAACATCGTTCATAAAATCTTCTAAATCAAATTCATCTTCTTTGCTGTTATAAGTTTCTTCCTCTTCCTCATCAATTGTAACTTCATCCTGCTCATCTGCTTCTTCTTCGAGTTGTTCCAGCGATACTTCTTCTTCCATTGTTTCTTCGAGTATCGGGTTCAACTCGAGTTCAGTTTTAATCCTCTGTTCTAATGCTAATGTATTTAATTGAAGTAATTTTTGATACTGAATTTGCTGTGGTGAAAGTTTTTGTTGTAATGCTATTTTTTGTTGTAACGACAACATAGTTTACCCAATTACCTTTTTTGTTTTCAAAACCCAATCTTTTCCGAATGCCCGCTCAAGTGCACTTTTACAAAAATTAAAAATTGTAGTTGATGTTTTATCTCCTTTTTCGAGTGCAGGCTGGCATTCAGAATACTTTTCAAACCTTAAAACATGCCCTCCAAAATTTGAAACTCTTATTGGAAATAAATGACAAGAAATAGGTTTAATAAAATCAATCTTTCCATCATGATAAGCCTTTTCAATTGCACACTTTGCAATATCGCCTTCATAAGTTACAAACACACAGGCACGGTTGTTTATACTTCTTGTCATTATTTCATCATGAACTTTGAACCAGAAACCATTCTTTTCAATTTCTTTTTTATGTTCATCGGGTAAATATTCTTTAATTATTGGAAGTAATTTATTAATAATTTCTACCTCTTCTTCTTTTAATGGTGCACCATAGCGGCTTTCCATTGTGCAACATGCACCTTTGCATTTCGATAAATCGCACTCAAAATTGGTTTCCCAGATTTCTGAGTTTACCATAACATTTTCAACTTCTATAAAATCTATATCCATATTTCTTTATTAGTTTTTCAAAAGATACGAATTTTTGTTCTCTCTTTAAAAAAATATAGAAAAAATCGTGTTCTCGATGCAACTACCTATTAGTGTAATTCAAAACTAAAAGATAAATTTACATTAAAAATTTCTGGGTTATGGAATTTACAGGCTTAACAATTCTTTTAACGGGAGCTTCTTCCGGAATAGGAAAAGCATTAGCCGAAAAGCTATCAAATGAAAAATGCAAGTTAATTCTTTGTGCAAGAAGACTTGACATACTCGAAAAATTCAAAGAAGAACAAAATCATTCTGCAGAAATATTTTCACTTAAGTGCGATGTCAGCAATAAAGAAGAAGTTGAAAACACCTATAAAAAAATTAAAAATGATATTGGAGATATTGACTTAGCAATATTAAATGCAGGCGTGGGCTATAGAATGAATATTGAAAATTTTAATTCAGAATATGCGAGAGAAACATTTGGAGTAAATTTCTTTGGTCTTGTTTATTGGATTGAAAACTTAATCCCAGATTTTTTAAAAAGAGGAAATGGAATTATTGCGGGAGTTTCAAGTCTTGCCGACAACAGAGGATATTCTAAAAGTAGTTTTTACTGTGCAAGCAAAGCAGCAGCCACAATTTTTCTTGAGGGTTTAAGAGTAGAATTAAAACCTTACGGCATAAAAGTTATAACAATCAAACCCGGTTTTGTTAAAACACCGATGACAGATAAAAATGAATTTAAGATGCCTTTTTTAATGTCGTCTGAAAAAGCCGCAGATATCATTCTAAGTGGCATAAAAAAAGAAAAACGAATTATTCAATTTCCTTTGCCTACTGTAATTTCATCAAGATTAATTGGATGCATGCCGTCAGGCTTATATGAATTTCTAATGTCACATTTTTATAAAGAATAAACTCATGATAAATTATTTGAAAAATATAATTCTTCTCTTTTTGCTTCTTATCTTCTTAATTTCGTGTGAATATAATTTTCCTGTTGAACCTGTTTTTAATCAGCGAGCAGATTTAATCAGTTACGAATTTTTAATAAGTGTAAAAGCCGAGCAGTTAAAATCACTTATTAAAGAATTTAATATTGATGAATCACTAAAAAACAAATTTATTTATGATGTTGATGTTTATAAAATTGTTTATACAACATTAAATCCACAGGGGTAGAATTGTAAAAGCTTCTGGCGCTGTGTTTGTTCCAAAAGGAATTGATAACCTCCCACTTTTAAGTGTTCATCATGGAACTCAAACAAAAAGAAATAATGTGGGTTCAGTAAATCCTTATTATGAAATTGAAGGATTTGCAGGAGCTTCTGCCGGCTATTTTACAATTGTTCCTGATTATCTTGGACTTGGCGAATCAAACATGATTCATCCTTATCATCATGCAAAATCTTCTGCAGATGCGGTTATTGATTTTATTAGAGTATCGAGATTAACTGCACAAAATCTTGGTATCAAATTAAATGGCCAAGTATTTTTAATTGGTTATTCCGAAGGCGGATATGTAACTCTTGCTGCTCAAAGAGAAATTGAAAAAAATTATAGAAATGAAATTAATATTACTGCTTCTGCTCCAATGGCTGGNGCTTATGACCTTTATTTAACTTCACAATTAATTTTAAAAAATAAATTTTATGAGCAACCTTCTTTTCTTGCCTTCTTAATTGTAGCTTACAATNATATTTATGGTTGGAATAAAATTGATTCAATATTCAATTCTCCATATGCAGAAAAAATTCCATTATTATTTGATGGAACAAAAACCGCTTCTGAAATTAATGCTGAACTTACAAATGATTTATCAAAATTATTCAATAATAAATTTTTAAGTTCATTTCTCAATGGAAGTGAAAAAGATTTTACTGAAGCATTGAAAGAAAATAGTTTGATAAACTTTGTACCTGTATCTCCGACAAAATTATTTCACGGCGATGCAGATGAATTTGTGCCTTATGAAAATTCATTGAGTGCACAAAATTATTTTAACTCACATGGAGCAAATGTTGAACTTATTACNATTAAAAATGGGACGCATTTAAGCTCAGCAATTCCATCCATTATAAGTGCAATTGATTGGTTCGAAAGTTTCAGAGTTAAAAAAATGATTGCCTCTAAAAAAACACTTATAAATATTTATGAATAAAAAAAATATTAAGGAGGTAATTATGAAAAGAATTTTAACCTCAATAATTATTCTGTTAATATGTTTTTCAATTTTAAGAGCACAGGAAAGCGAGGTAATTAAACTTCCTGCACCACAAACAGAAATTGGCAAACCATTAATGCAGACTTTAAAACTTCGTTCGTCAACAAGAAGTTTTGACACAAAAGAAATACCACTCCAAGATTTATCAAATTTGCTGTGGGCTGCTTATGGTATTAATCGTCCTGAAAGCGGAAAAAGAACAGTTCCATCTGCAATGAACTGGCAGGAATATGATATTTATGTTGTGCTTCAAAATGGAGCTTATATTTACAATGCAAAAGAAAATGAATTAAAACTTGTGACCAGAGGTGATATAAGAGAATATTGTGGCGTTCAAGATTTTGTTAAAACTGCTCCACTCAATTTAGTTTATGTTGCAGACTTTTCAAAAGTTTCTCGTGCAAATGAAGAAGATAAATTATTATTTGTTGCTGCAGATTGTGGATTCATTGCTCAAAATGTTTATTTATATTGCGCTTCCGAAGGATTTGCCTGTGTAGTAAGAGGAATGGTAAACAAAGAAAAACTTCCTGAAGCATTGAAACTAAATTCAAATCAAAAAATTATTTTAGCACAAACAGTAGGTTATCCTAAGAAACAGTAACATAAAAAATGTCATAAGCAATAACTTTAGAACACAAATTCTGTTGCTTATTTTTGCAAACAAAAAAGAGTGATAAAATGGGAAAGTTCAAATATGTTATCAAGCGAAGCGGAGCAATTGTACCATTCAATCCTGAAAGAATTGTTAATGTGATTTACAGAGCAGCTGTTGCTGTGGGCGGGCGCGATAGACAACGTGCAGAAGAATTAGCAAAACAGGTTATCGCATTATTAGAAGAAAAATATGAAGAGGGTTATAAACCACATGTAGAAGAAATTCANGATATGGTTGAAAAAGTATTGATTGAAAATGGTCATGCTAAAGTAGCCAAAGAATTTATATTATATAGAGAAGAAGCCGCTCGAAGAAGAAGAGCTGAATCAAAGCATCTGTCAAAACCTTCTGAATTCATTCCATGGGCTAAAGTATGGAATTCACTTGACTGGGCTGTATCTCATAATCTTCATACAGTTGAAGCTCTTAATGAAAGAATAAGAAAAGGAGAATTTCCGCAAATTGTTCATGAATCAGAAACAGCTTATGAAACTCAACTTGATACTGCAGCAGAATTAATTAAAGAACGCAGCAAAGAATTAAAAATGGTTATGGTAAGCGGTCCTTCTTCTTCTGGTAAAACTACTACAACATTAAAACTTGAGCAAAGATTAAATAAAATGGGAATGAAGTTTGTCCCTTTAATTGTTGATAATTACTTCTTCGATTTAGAACTTCATCCAAAAGATGAATTTGGTGATTATGATTTTGAAACACCTCAGGCATTAGACCTTGAACTGATAAATGAACACTTAAAAAAATTAGCTAATGGAGAAGAAGTAAAAATTCCTTATTATGATTTCAAAGAAGGGAAAAGATATTTAGACAGAACCCCTTTGAAAATAGAGAAAGACGAAGTATTGCTGATTGACAGCCTCCACGGATTATTTCCTGAATTCAGCAAAGAAATTCCATTAGAACAAAAATTCAAACTTTATCTGGAACCACTTCTTCAGATGAAAATGCCAGATGGAAAATATATCAGATGGACAGATTTACGATTAATCCGCAGAATGTTAAGAGATTCTGTTCATCGTGCATACAATCCCGAACAAACTTTATTGCACTGGCATTATGTTCGTTCTTCGGAAAAAAGAAATATTTTACCTTACTGTAATACTGCAGATTACATTATTAATACAGCAATGCCTTATGAAGTGCCGCTTTATCGTCCAAAATTATTAGAACATTTTAGAGAATGGGAAAAGAAATATGAAGGCGACCCACTGCGAGAAGATGCATACAAAAGAGCCTCTCGTGTAAGAAAAATGCTTGAATCTGTAGAACCTGTTGAAGATGATTCACCAATTCCAGGTGATTCAGTTCTTCGAGAATTTATTGGAGGAAGTATATTAAAGTATCATTAAACTAA
>JGI24721J44947_10008803_pt1 | contig 13143 bp, 15 predicted proteins | sample YelNatPaOPGAMG01_FD_44947 | JGI IMG/M metagenome (IMG submission 44947)
GTGGGTACCCCGAACGAACAAACGAACTTCCTTATTTCATTTTGAGGCCTATGCGACAGCATTTTTGTTTGATAAATCAAACCGCTACATTTTAATCAAAAGACTGGATTCCCGTTTTCACGGGAATGACACTTGGGGATGAGATTGCTTCGCTACGCGAAGGTGGCTCGCGTAACAGAGCGAATGGACAAACCTTCTTATTGCATTCTTCTGGTTAATGCTCACATGATTATTCGTCACATTCATCACATTCGTCACAGGATCCATCATCGCAGGTGGATCCAGGCATACCACTTAATACAAAACCGCGCTGCTCGGAAAAATCCATAACAGCTGTCGCAAGTGTCATGTTCGCATCTTTTTCTATAAAAACCTTCAACCCNTCCTTCTCAAAAGTCACATCTCCATCCATGGCTTTCTCCACCATGTCCAGGGCTAACGATGGACCACAGCAGCCTGCGCCTGCAGTAAATATCCTGATCCCGTAACTTTCATATCCTTGTTCCTTCAGAATCTTCTTGAATCGCTCTACTGCTTTATCTGTTAAACTTAGCATGTAACCTCCTCATTTACTGGATTGTGCTAATAGTGTCATTGGCATGTGTTTTAACGGTTTAATACCCACAGCCATGCATAGTTCATCATATGTCGGGTATTCCCCGGTTTTGAATACAGAGCCGTTTATCATGGTTATTGGTAATACCTTCTTACCATTTTTATGCAACAGATCCGCTACAGTTTTGTTCGCCATAAAATCCTTTATCTGCTGGGCGAGGTTGAATCTTTCAACTTCAACACCCTGCTTTTTCAATGCCAGCACAGCATCATTTACCTTTACCAGTACAGGATCTACAACAGGACCACAAAGTCCGGTGGAGCAGCACATAGCAGGATCATAGATTTCTATCTTCATACTATACTTTGTTACTCCTTTTCTTTAACTTTCTGCTTAATGCAATAGTAGTACAAAAAGCCATGCCTTTTGTGTTTATCCCTTTTAACTTCTTCTCATCCTTCTGAATGAAGGGGTCATCCTTTGGCAAAAATGATACAAGGCGAATGAACTCAGGATTATACTTATTCGTTTTATCCCGTGAAAGCCTGTAGAACGACCATGTTCCCCTTTTCTCTACTTCAATAAGCCCGGCATTCTTAAGGATGCCGAGATGTTTTGAGACCGTTGACTGCCCCATGTCGAGTATCTCCATGAGCTGACACACGCACAACTCATGACGCCTGAGGAGGTTTAGTATCCTCACCCTTGTTTCATCCGACAGAGCTTTTGACGACCTGATAAAATCTTTTAACATATTTTTATCCCTTTATCACGATATGGAGATATATTAAACATTATTAAATCTGTGTCAAGTAAAACCTTACACTTTTTGATAGAAAATGAATTTCTTTTCTGGAAGATACAACAAATCAATGGATTAGAAATTACTGGACATCCTGAAAAACATGGTATCTGCCATGTCAAATGTGCTGGTTTTAATATAAACATCATGTTACCTCCATTTTTGATTATACCCTTCTAACATTATTGATACAANGATACAATTTTGTAGTATCATTTTCTATAAAATGTATGGGAATGGANCACACAGATCTANGTGAACTTTTAAAAGGAGGTAACGATAAGTGAACAAAAAANAACGCTACAAATTATACCATAAAAACATTATTAGTTGACATCAGGATAAAGAGATGTATATTGTATACAATAAAAAAATGAAAGGAGAAAATCTATGAGTAAACTTAAGGAAAAGCTATCTAAGTTAATACCTTCATGGAGAGAAGATGTGACCAAGCTTTCNAAAGAACATGGTAAGGTGAAGTTTGATGAGGTTCAAATAGAACAAGTTATTGGTGGTATGAGAGATATTAAATCCATGGTATGTGAAACATCTTATCTTGATCCACAAGAAGGTATCCGTTTTCGTAATTATACTATTCCAGAAGTCCGTGAAAAACTACCAAAGCCAGACCCAAACAGTGAGGCTTATCCTACAGGACTATGGTACCTTTTGCTGACAGGTGAGATCCCAACAAAAGAAGATGTAATGGAAATAGAAAAAGAATTTAAATTAAGAGCAGAAGTGCCACAGTATGTCTTTGATGTTATAAGATCAATGCCAGTTGATACGCACCCAATGACACAATTTGCTACTGGTATACTCGTTATGCAAAGAGAATCTCTGTTTGCAAAAAGATACAATGAGGGAATGAAAAAGACTGAGTACTGGGAACCAATGCTGGAAGACTCTATGAATCTACTGGCGAAATTACCAACAATTGCTGCTTATATTTATAGACGTGTTTACAAAGGTGACACATTTATAAAACCGGATCCCAACCTTGATTGGGGGGCTAACTTTGCCCATATGATGGGGGTTGATAATCCAGAGTATCANAACTTGATGAGGCTTTATCTTATACTTCACAGTGATCATGAAAGTGGTAATGTAAGTGCACATACAGGCCACCTTGTAGCATCTGCTTTATCTGATATTTATTATTCAATGTCAGCTGCTATGGATGGGCTCGCAGGTCCACTACATGGACTCGCCAATCAGGAATGTTTAAAATGGATTATGGATCTTATGAAACTATACGGTGGCGTCCCAACAAAAGAGCAGATTGAGAAATTCGCAAATGATACATTAAACAGTGGAAAGGTCATTCCAGGGTANGGACATGCTGTTTTAAGAAAAACAGACCCAAGATATACAGCCCAGCGTGAATTTGCATTAAAGTATTTGCCGGATGATCCTATATTTAAGACAGTAAGCAATGTATTTGAGGTTGTACCAAATGTTTTGTTAAAGCAAGGTAAGGCAAAAAATCCATGGCCTAATGTAGATGCACATTCTGGTGCATTGCAATACCATTATGGTGTGAAAGAGTATGACTTCTATACAGTATTGTTTGGCGTTTCCCGTGCAATGGGTATATCTGCTCAGATTGTGTGGGATAGAGCAGTAGGTGCTCCTCTTGAAAGACCTAAATCTGTGACCATTCAAATGCTTAAGGATGCTGTAGCAGCTGCACAGAAATAAAAACTATTAATCTTACTCACGGGCTATCAGGTAGATAGCCCGTTCTTTATTCTTTAATTCAGTATACCAGATTTAACAATCTTTATATCAACAAAAATAGTCTTATCAACCTTTAATGACTCCAAGTGGATGAAGCTTCGCTACCCTTTTAGCAAGCCCAGCACCTTCAACAATATCAACAACATTTGCCACATCTTTATATGCCTCGGGTATTTCTTCATTTATTGTAGCTTTACTTGCACCTCTCACAATAATACCCTTTTCTCTAAGCTCATTTACTATCTGTCTCCCTTTTGACGATCTAACTGCCTGGCTCCTGCTCATCAATCTGCCTGCTCCATGACATACAGTACCAAATGTATCACTAATGGTTTTAGCTGTACCAACAAGCACATAAGAATATCTTCCCATATCTCCTGGTATGAGTACAGGTTGACCTATTTTCAAATATGATTCAGGCAATCCAGAATGCCCCGCTGGAAATGCCCTTGTAGCACCCTTTCTGTGAACAATAACCCTTTTTTGTTTTCCATTAATTAAGTATGTCTCTTCCTTAGCAATGTTGTGTGCAACATCATAGACAATATGGATACCAAGTTTATCAGCCCTTTCTTTAAATACCTGTTCAAAAGATTCTCTTACCCAATGAGTTATTAGTTGTCTATTGGCAAATGCAAAGTTTGCAGCAGCCTTCATGGCACTAAAATATTGCTGTCCCTCTTTTGAACTAAAATATGCCCATACAAGCTGTCTATCGGGTAATAATATATGCTGCTTAGATGCATAATCCTGCAGTAACCTTATATAATCGTCACATATTTGATACCCGTATCCCCGTGAACCAGTATGAATAAGTACAATTATATTGTTCTGGTTCAAACCAAAGGCTCTGGCAATTTCTTGATCGTAAATCTCTTCTACAAATCCAACTTCTATAAAATGATTTCCTGAACCGAGAGTACCGAGTTGATCATGTCCCCGTTCTTTTGCTCGTTTGCTCACATTATCTGGATTTGCACCAGATATTGCACCCCCTTCTTCAATGTGTTCTAAATCTTCTAAAAAACCATACCCCTTTTCTATAACCTGTTTAGCACCGTTTAAGGCTATATCATCAAGGTCGGCTTTTGAAAATTGTATATCTTTCCTACTTGAGCCCACACCTGATGGAATGTTTTTAAATAATCTATCAATAAGTGCATCCAGTACATGTGATTGCCCCCCCAATACCGCCTCTTTAGATATGTTTGTCCTCAATAATCTAACACCACAATTGATATCATAACCTACCCCACCAGGAGAAATGATACCATTTTCTACATCAAATGCACCCACTCCACCAATTGGAAAACCATAACCAGCATGGATATCTGGCATAGCAATAGAAGCACCTACAATGCCTGGTAACATAGCAACATTACGGACCTGCTTTATGGATTCATCATGCTGTAGCAAGTCTATCATTTTTTTATCAGCATAAATGATCCCGGGCACAAGCATATCGGATTCGGGTGGAAGCTCCCATTTAAATTCATCAATCTGTTTAAGGTTTATATCTTTCATGCCTGTATACTGAAAATTAAAAAGTGCAGTTGCAATACATTATCTATAACACCTATGTTCTCATATATCAATAACAAATCTTACCGTATATTTATTGTTTTTCTCCATAATATTAACATCATGATGCGTTACGGCTTTAATCTCCCTCTTTACCTTGTGCTTTTTAGGACTAAATTTGTTAAATGTTACAATTGCTTTAAGCTCTGTTTCAGTTAGTTTATTAATTNTACTCCTGTTATATATATACCCATGCACATAAAATTGATACAGCATTTCTTGTAACCAATACACAAAGAGCAAATCCTTATCAGGGGCTTTTATGTCTATATGCCTTACTATTGTGCGCTCATTCTTACCTTTGCTGATCATTTGATCCATAAGTGCAATTGCACCTTTTTTAAATACCTCCTTTATTGTAGACCCTTGTACCTCTATACAGATATCAGAGGCGTGAGGAATTATAGTATAATTATTACCTTTACCATGTGCTACCTTCATAGGATGCATACTTCATTATAAAATGTATATATATTCAATTTATCTTATCTCGCAATGCAAAGTCATGAAGGGGTAAAGATACAGTTATAGTTGTACCTTTACCCTTAGCACTTATGATATTGATTTTTCCTTTAAATGAATTTACCCTTTCTTTCATATACAAAAGTCCATATTTGTTTTCAAATTTTTCTGAAGTGTTAAACCCCTTTCCATTATCGGAAATACTCATAACAATATTTGAGTCCTCCTCATACAATTTAATAACAACATTACTGGCTGATGCATGTTTTGCCACATTTAATAAAGCCTCATTAGCTATTTTGTATAAAATTTCTTTCTGTAAAGGTATCAAAGGATATTCATCTTTTTCATTAATAAATTCAACATCTATGTTATACTTTTGCCTAAAATTACCAAGAAGATCTTTCATTGCGTGAACAAGACCGAAGTCTTCTAATACAGTTGACCTTAAGGTAGATAAAAATTTTCTTAACTGTCTCTGCGTTCCTTGAATAAGAGACCTTAACTTTAAGATATCATCTTTGTTAACAAATCCAGAGTTCTTCACCCCCTTTATAATTTCTTCAATAGCATTATTTAGCTTGTAGATGATCTCACTTGTAATATCATGGAGTTCTCCAACAATCTTTTTTCGTTCGTCCTCATGGGCTGTCTCAAGCTTTGTCAAAAGCTTTGTTAAAACTTTTTTATTGTTGATAAGATCCTCATACAAAAAGGCTCTATTTATTCCTGTTACTATTTGGGAACTTACACCCTTCAGGATTGTTAAATAATACTGTGAGAATTGTTTATTATCTTTTTGCCCGAACAAACCAATTACACCTGTGTACCTATCATTACAAACAAACGGAAAAAGTAAAAAACTTGATGTCTTTATAGTTTCAAACCAGGAATCTACCAAATCAATCTTATTGGAGTGATCCGATATTATAACATATTTCTTCTCTGTAATAACCGTGTTCATCAGGTAATCATCAAGCATGCTTTTAGAAACATAGCCACCTATAATATCAAGGTTCCCAGAGGAGGCAATATACACAAAATCATCTTTTTCTGCATCAAACAGAGCAATTACACCTGCTATAACTGATAACCTGGTTACAAGCTCATAAATAACTATTTCAAGTAAAGGTTCTATCTCCATTATTGAGTTTATCACATTTGACATAGACAACATAATGTTTGTGTTCCTCGTCTCCTGTTCCAATCTTTTTGCATTTACTTCTAATACCCTTGTAGAGAATAGATTGATCATACTTGCAATAGCTATCATACCCGCTTTAATCATAACAAAAAACGAGGGAGATAAAGAATACAATGTAATAGGAAGAACCACAGTATTAATGCAGAAACTACATAGCTATCCTTGCTTTTCATTCTTAAAGATACCCCGAATATAGCAAAAAATAAAAATGTATAAACAATATTATTAGTATCATGCACTAAAGCAAACGCTGTAATCAATATTGCTTCATCAATAAAAACAACAGTATACTGAACAATCCTCGGAAAGTATAATGAAAATCTTGAATAAAGAAATATCATTAACAATAGGTTGTAAAGAGAAGAAAAATAAAATACAAGTTTAATAGCATGTTTGTTAACATCTGTTGTTATTGTAAGTAAACCTATAAGTACGAAAATAATAATCCATCTAATAAATACAATGAGCCTCTCAGANCCAATTATAGAAGGGACATCCTCTCTAAAAAGAAGTTTAAGTAGCCTGCTTATACTCTGCTTGAATCCCATAATACACCATTTTTAGATATAAAAAATATTATTACTTTGTGAACAATTTTTTGTAAATTTCTCTTTTGGTTAAACCAGTAATTTTAGAAGCTATTTCAAGAAATGACTTTTTATCGTAATGGGTTTCTTTAACTNCATTTCTAAAAGCTGGTGGTTCCACAATAATGGTGTATTCACCTTTTACTATGCCCTGTTTTAAGGTATCAAATACAGTTTTAATATCTCCAGATATATAATCTTCGTATAATTTGGTTAGTTCTTTAAACACAAACACTTTACAATCTACCAAATAGTTTTTCAAAAAATCCAGTGTGTTTAATAATCTTTTAGGGGATTCGTAAAATACAACCGGTAAGCCGACTTTGAAATATTTTTCTATTGTATTATGCATTTGTTTTTTACCCGATGGCATAAATCCAAGAAATATAAAACCGTTTTCGCATGTTCCACTTATGGATACAGCAGATGTCAAAGCCGAAGGACCTGGAACAGGTATAACTTTTATATTGTTCTCTAAAGCCAATCTTATAAGGAATGCCCCTGGATCAGCAATATTTGGTGTACCTGCGTCTGTTACCATGGCTATATTAGCACCATGTTTCAAATATTCAATAAGCTCTTCAACCCTTTCTTTTTTAGAATATTTGTGAAAACTAATTAATCTTTTTCTTATGTTATATTTGTTAAGTAAGACTGCTGAAGTTCTCGTGTCTTCACATGCTATCATATCAACGCTCTGGAGTGTTTCTACGGCTCTAAAAGTTATATCTTTAAGATTTCCTATAGGTGTAGCCACAATAAATAGCTTGCCTGCTTTATTATTACTTATATTCTGCATCAAATGCGTTTTTAATTAGTTCTATTGAACCGTCTGGATTAATAGCAACCACATCAAACCTGATAGGTTTATTTATTAGATGGTTTTTTTGCATATAATCAACAGCTGTTAAAATTATTCTTCTCTTTTTTTTATTCACAATAGACTCATGTGGACTACCAAACAGGTAGCTATTTCTGCTCTTAACTTCAACAAATACTGTATGAGATCTATCTTTTGCTATAATATCTATCTCTCCAAAATGAGAGCGATAGTTTCTTTCCAGAACCTTATATTTGAGTGTCTCTAAATATGCTACTGCTCTATCCTCCCCCTTCGTTCCTACACTACGCTTGTTCATATGATAACAGTATCAATTTAATACAGGTTATCTAATTTACTGATTTACTGATACACTAACTACTGCAGGTGTTGCGCTTCCTGAACTAACATTGATATTGGTTGTATATGAAATAGAGGCTGTTAAAGCCTGACCAGCTGTTACAACTGAAGGAAGTGGTATTTGTGCTGCCTGTTGACAAGCTATAGTTGTACAAAATCTTACATGCATTACGCTTACCCCTCTGCTATCAGTCGTAAGTACACAGGGTGAAGGACATATATTCCCATTTTTGTCTAAAAAAGCAAAAACACCTGTATTATTAGGCTGTTGTCCTACAGCAAACGCTGCGTTGTAAGTTACCTTTATGCCATTCATTGGCACAGCACTTGAAGAAGACGAAGAGGAGCCACCACTTGCATAAGTGACAACTGTATAAATATATTCATCCACATAAGGATCAGCAGTATCTTTAATAGTTATACTCGTTGGATTTGCTGTTATAGTGGAACCAGCGGGTGCAACATTCTGTCCGCATCCAAACATTAAAACCACCCCTGTTAAGAACGCTGTTAGCAGTAGAATTTTAACCTTCATATTTGTACCTCCCTCAATATTTTTTTTAATACCTTTTTATCCAGTGCAAAAACCTTGGGTATACCTATATCTTTTACCAGGATCAAATTTATTGTATTTGCTTTGCTTTTTTTATCATATTTTATAGCTTTACTCAAGCTCTGCGCTGCAAACCCCTTTAGAGAGTGCGGCAATCCCATACTCATTACTACCTCTCTTATCCGTTCTGGTATTTGCTTATTACAGAGATTGAGAATGTATGATACTTCAGCAGCTATTATCATCCCTATTCCAACAGCCTCGCCATGAAGTACTCTGTAATTGGTAAGTGTTTCTATTGCATGGGCAAAGGTGTGTCCAAAATTAAGTATCATTCGTATACCGGTTGTCTCCTTTTCATCTCTTCTGACAAACCAGGATTTTGCATCACTTGAATTATACACTATTTTTACCACATGATTTTGCGATCGTTGTAAAATATCAGTCTTGTTCTTCTCAATAAAAAAAAACAATTCTTTGTCTTTTATTATGCCATACTTTATAACCTCTGCCAATCCTGCCTTATAAATACGATCTGGTAAGGTTGTTAAAAAGTTTGTATTAGAGTACACATAGATCGGCTGATAAAAACTCCCGATGACATTTTTTATAAGATTAAAATCAACGCCTGTTTTGCCTCCAATAGCTGCATCTACCTGAGCCAATAAAGTTGTGGGGACCTGTATATATCTTATCCCTCTCATGTATGTAGAAGCTACAAATCCTGTTATATCCCCTATAACGCCCCCACCTATACCAATAAGGATAGAACCCCTATCTGCACCGTATGATAACAATTTACCATATATGTTCTGGACCGTTGTTAAGCTCTTATACTTTTCACCATCTGGTAGTGATATAATATGATAGCTCAAGCCTTGCTTTTGAAAAGCTGTTTTTATAACAGTATTGTACAACTGTAATACAACCTCGTTAGTGACAATAATTAAATTACTGTAATCTATGGAATTGATTTTACGAATCAGAGAACTAAATAAAGGCTCGTTTGTAACAAGTATATCATAAGCTAACCCTGATGAAGATATTTTTAATTTGACAGTTTTTTTCATATACGTATTTTTTTTATAATATTCTCTACGATTTCATTTGGCGTAATATTGTCTGTTTCTATTACAATATCAGAGGCAAGATAGCGTGTTTCTCTTCTTTTTAATAAATTCTGTATAATATCAAGTCTATTCCCTCCCTTCAAAAGTGGTCTATTATCAACATTGGCTGTTCTCATAAACAAAACAACAGGTGAAGCCTTCAGGTAAATTATCTTTCCTATATTTTTTAAGAACAAAAATACATCATCATCCATAACCGCTCCACCTCCTGTTGCAACAATAGATGAATCTTTGGGAGAAAGTGACAATATAGTATCCTTTTCTACCTTCCTGAAATAGTCCTCACCTTTGTTAGTTATTATTTCAAATATACTCATACCAGTTTGTTTCTCTATAAGCTGATCCGTATCTATAAAATTTCTTCCTGTAGCTTGAGCCAACATCCTACCCACAGTTGTTTTTCCACACCCCATCATTCCCACCAATATAATATGCCCATCCATTTCAATATCTTTTTACACGAGCAATATATGCATTATAATTATTTTTCAGATCCTTAATGGTATCTCCACCAAATTTTTCCATTACAGCATTTGCAAGTTCTATTGCACTAACTGTTTCTCCAACAACAGAAGCGGCTGGTACAGCACAGATGTCAGAACGCTCTACTGTTGCTTTAACGGTTTTTTTGGTTAAAATATCTACACTACGCAAAGGATTATACAAAGTTGATATGGGCTTCATATATGCCCGTAATATAATCTCTTCACCATTAGTAACACCACCTTCAATACCACCAGCCCTATTAGTTTTTCTATAAAAGCCTTTGTTTCTGGAAAAGTATATTTCATCGTGGACCAGGGAGCCATACTTGCCTGAATTTACAACTCCATCTCCTATCTCAACACCCTTTATAGCCTGTATACTCATCAAAGCCCATGCGAGCCTACCATCCAGCTTTCTATCCCATTGACTATATGAGCCCAAGCCTGCAGGTACATTAGTTATCCTAATCTCAAATACACCACCAAGCGTATCTCCCTTTTTCTTAGCCAATTCTATGATTTTAGCAGCTTGCTTAGCAGCCTTCATATCCGGCATATTCAACATGTACTCATCAGTCTCTATTATCTTATTCAGCTTTTTAAGGTATTGATCACCTAATGTTATTGGCGGTAAAATATCAGAATTTATGTGCACATTGCCTATGGACACCACATAACTGTAAAGTTCTATAGAAATGTTTTTAAGCAATATTATAGCTATTGCTCCTACTGCAGTCCTAATAGCTGTTTCTCTTGCACTTGCCCTCTCAAGCACATTTCTCAAATCGTGATGATCGTATTTTATTCCCCCTGCAAGGTCTGCATGCCCTGGCCTTGGCATTGTCACGAATTTCTCCTGGCTATTAATAAAAGGATCCATTATATCCTTCCAATTTTCCCAATCTTTATTTTCAATATAAAGGGTGACTGGAGAACCTATTGTATACCCCCTCCTAACACCTGATAAAATATCCACTTGGTCCTTCTCTATAGACATCCTTTTTCCTCTTCCGTACCCCATCCGACGTTTTAAGAGGTAAGAGTTAATTACCTGTTGATCTATAAAAAGACCAGCGGGGAGTCCCTCAATTATAGCAATTAAACCTTTGCCATGGGACTCACCGCTCGTAAAATACCTTAACATTGGTTTTAGTTATTTATAATTAAATTATTCAATAACGAATCATCTATTGGTTTACTATTCTTGGCGTTATAAATATAAGCAATTCTGTTGTTTGATTGGTTCGTGTTGTGTTCTTAAATAACCAACCAATTAAAGGTATCTTATAAAACCATGGTACACCAGATACTGTTGTAGATTTGTTGAACTGGTATATACCCCCGATAACTGTTGTCTCGCCATTTTTAACAAGAACCTCTGTATCTGCTTCTTTCTTAGATATACTTGGCACACCGCTTGCACTCAGTATTGAGGTATCAGGTGCATTTTTATCTGCCTTAATCTTCATTATTATACTTCCATTAGCAGTAATATGCGGGGTTACCTCAAGACTTAAAACAGCATCAATGAATTGGGTTTGTGTTCCCATCTGAGAAACAGTTTGATAAGGTATGGACAAACCTTGCTGTATCTTTGCTGTTGTATTGTCAAGAGTTGTAACCTTTGGACTTGATATGATCTTACCTTCACCGGTTTGCTCCATTGCACTTAATTGCAAATCCAGCAAGAAACTATTTGTAAGATTTCCAAAGGTAAAACCAATAGCACCACCAGCCCCTGTTCCAACAGCTGCTGGCAGGTTTACTATATAATTACTACCACTTGAACCCACACCACCAGCTAATGGTAATGCCTGGGACGTTGGNTTTTGTTTTATTATACCACCACCAACACCTATTGTATTTGGAAATGCCAGACCTGTTGCATTACCATAAGCAGGGCTTGCTTGATAATTAGTACCCCATTGCACACCAAGTTGACGGGTAAAGTTTGTATCAGCCTCTACAATCCTTGCTTCTATCAACACCTCTGGTGTTTGCAGGTCAAGTGCCTTAACAAGCTTNTCAGCCTCTGTTATAACCTTTGGAACATCCTTTATAATTATTGAATTTGTTCTTCCATCAACACTTACAGACCCTCTTGATGTTAAAAGTGACTTTAGCTGAGATGCCAGGTCTGATGCTTTTGCATAGTTAACTGGTATTATCCTTGTAACAAGTTCCTCCAATTTNTCCTGTTTTTGTTTTGCTTCAAGCTGTGCCTCTTGTTCTTTTCTGAGTGTTTCAATTGGGGCTATTCTGATTATGTTACCAACCTGTACCATTCCAAGGTTATTTGTTTGTAATATTATATCCAATGCTTGATCCCATGGTACATTAGTCATCTTCATGGTNACCTTTCCATGGACATCATCACCAGCTATAATATTTTTGTTGCTCACCTCAGCAATAAGCCTTAAGATATCCTGAATATCTGCATCTTTGAAATCAAGCGATATCTTTCTGCCGGTATAAACATGCTTCATCCCGAGGCTCTGGGGTGAGAACACAACCGGTGACGATGGAGCAGAACTAATCTGTTGAGGAGCAGGTGCACCCGGAATCTCATTTGCTGGTTTTTGTATTATCACTGCCCCCTGTTCTTGTACACCAGAACCAATGGTGGCAACCAATTTGTTACCCTTTTTATCAATGGTNTAAGGTGGAAATTGTTGCTTTGTTGTATCCAGAACAAACCTTACTTTGTCAGGATACTGCCCTATTCTTATCCTTTCCACATCATTTGTTCCAACTGAAACTTCCTTTGCTGGAAACAAATTGCCTACATCAAGTATATCTATTACAAGTCTCGCAGGATTATTCAATCTAAAGGCATTATAATTCCCTATCTCCCCATTACCTA
>JGI24721J44947_10008806_pt1 | contig 13140 bp, 7 predicted proteins | sample YelNatPaOPGAMG01_FD_44947 | JGI IMG/M metagenome (IMG submission 44947)
CCATATTCCTGCATTCTGAACCCTCTACTTCCCCGTAGGCTTACATTAGAAGGTAGTATATCCTCTAGGCCAGCATCATGGTTTCCCTTACTGATAAAAATTTTAACGTCTTCTAGAGCATCGAAAAATTTTGGAATTTGTTTTAGCTCTCTAAAGCTCGTTCCTGGTACTTCATGCTTTACATCGCCAAGAATTATAAGATATTTTGCTCTAAGTTGCTCTATTAGCTTGTTCAACAGTTTTGCAAATTTTTCTGCTTGAGGATTAATGGTTATTCCTGAACGAAAAAGCTCATGCTCAATTCCTAGGTGTAAGTCTGTTATTACCAAGGCTTTCTTCTCTTCTATGAAAGCAGCAGAGTAGTCTACTAGAAGTTTAACTTTTGGCATAATTCTAATGTGATAGCAGAAAAATAAATTCTATCTAAATAGTAGAAAAATTTCACTCTGAGTTAGAGTAAATTTATTTATTACTCCAAGCCAAACATAAACTATGCAAGAAATAGGCACGGTTATATCTTCTCCTGAAGGACCGAGTAGCGACGAGTTTTGGTTTGTGATAAAAGAAAACAAAGGAATACCAGTAAGAAAAGGAGAATTCGTTCAGCTCCAAGCTAAAGATGGATTGTTAGTTGCTAGAGTAGATCAAGTAATCAAGACGAACAGATATTTTGTTCATCCAGAGTCTGTAAGCGAATACGAGAGAGAAGGAAGAAAGATGTTCGAACAGTTTCCTGTAGAGAGATGGGAATACTTGGTTGCTCATGCCTTTCCCTTAGGAGTTTACGTAAACGGTACTCAGCAAAGAGTTAGCTTTCCTGTGTCGCCAGGTGATAAGGTTTATAAGATTGACGAAAAGATTCTATCAGAATTTTTTGGTTTTGACGAGCATGGGGTAAACATAGGGAATGTAGAATTCTACAATGTAAGTGCGAAATTAAACATAACTAGACTTTTCCAGAAACATTTGGCAATACTTGCAATGTCGGGTGCTGGTAAAAGCTACTTAACTTCTGTCATAATAGAAGAGCTTTTGGACAGGCCAGAAGAGCTTGGTAGACCAGCTATAATAGTAGTAGATCCTCATGGTGAGTACGTAGGGTTCGCAGAAGATGCAAACTACATAACCAGAACAAAAGTTTATGACAAGAGCAACATTTCGATAGCTGCCTGCCATTTATCAGCTACAAACATAGCAGAACTTATACCTCAAATTTCTCCAGTCCAAAAAAGGGAGTTATCGCCAATAATTGAAAATCTGTACGAGAGGAAAAAGCCTTACAACATGTTTGAACTGATAAAAGAAGTAGAGAACAGCAACATGAACCCAAAAACTAAGGTTGCTCTAGTTTCTTGGTTAAGTGAGCTTAATTCGACTAAACTTTTCAGCAACAAGGATTCGCCATCGATAGAAGATTTAGCAAAGCCTGGCCAATTAAGCGTGTTAGACTTGTCGGATTTTGTGCACCTGAAAGAAAGACAAATAGTGTTAACTTACTTCGCCAGAAAACTTTTTGATGCAAGGAGGAAAGAAAAAATTCCACCTTTTGTTTTGTTCGTAGAAGAAGCTCATCAGTTTGCTCCTGGTGGTGAGGAAGAAGAGCTTGCAATTTCGCGGGGAGTAATAGAGCAAATAGCAAGAGAGGGAAGAAAGTTCAACGCTTGTTTAGTCCTCATCAGTCAAAGACCAAAAAGACTTTCTACTACAGCCTTGAGTCAGGCTAACACAAACATAATCTTGAGGATAACAAACCCTGTAGACTTGCAACACATAGCAGAAAGTACTGAAGGGATAACTAAAGACGTTTTGGACATGATACCTGGACTAAAAGTAGGAGAAGCCTTGGTGGTGGGAGAAGCGGTCAACTACCCTGTTCTTGTTAAAGTGAGAGAAAGAAGGAGCAAAAAAACAGAAAAAGGAATGAAGCTTGAAGAAGCTCTGATGAAGTACAAGCTCAAAAAGAGTTTAGATGCTAAAGATTTGGAAGCTTTTATGTGAATAAGGAAAATGAGTTATTCTATCAACTCCACTTTTGTAACACCATCTATAGCCTTGTCACGTTCTAGCCTATAGGACTTTCCAGTTACTGCATCTACAAGCTCTTCTTGATGTGTGATGAGTATGACTTGATCGAGAAATTCGCCAACTCTTTCTCTCAACGTCACAGCTAATTCTGACAAGCTTTTTGAGTCCAAGTTATGACTAGGTTCATCCAGGAAGGCTATCCTCAATTGAGGTGCAAGGACCAAAGCAAAAGCAATCCTTAAGGCCAAGCATGCTATGCTTCTCTCTCCTCCAGACACAAACCCTTCAACGTTAATCCATCCACCACTCCTAGAAAACAATTGCAAAACATAATCCCCTTCTTCTATGTTCAGCCTTATCCCTTCAAAATCTCTGTAAGGATACAGGGTAGGCCAAAGCTTGTTCATAGTATGATTCACAGAAGTCACAAATTCTTTTCTAAGTTGTGACTGAACTTCTGTCAAAGCTTTTTCGAAAATTTTCAACTCTCTTACAATTTTTTCCAACTTTTCTATTTCTTTCTTTTCCTTTTCTACCATCTGTAAAGTTTTTTCCAAATCTTTCAGCCTTATTTCTCTCTCTTTTATAACGTTTTCTATTCCCACTATTTTTGTTACCAACTCTTTCTCTTTACCTACTAGATCCATAAATTCTTTTTCCTTCTTTTCTAAGTCCACTCCTTCTAATTTTTTCTCAATCTCTACAATTTTTGCAATACATTTTTCCCTCTGAGAAACAAGCTCAGAAATTCTTCTGCTCTTTTCCATATAATCGTTTAGTTGGAACATTAACATTTCTAACTTTCGTCTATCTTCTGAAGCAGCCTTATACTTCTCTTGCAAGCTTACAAGCTCATTTTCTAGACTTGCAACCTCCTTTCTCATTTTTTCCTCATTTTCGGTAAGCACTAGATATATGCTTCTATTATTCTCAAGTTCAGCCTTCAAGCTATCGAAATCTTCCAACTCTTTTTTCATCTCTTCCAACTTTTTATGAGCTTCTTCTAGCTGTAAAAGCTCAGCTTCTGTTTCTTTTCTCTTTTTTACTAGCTCTTCCAATTCTCCTTTAAGGGCAAGGATCTTCGCTTTCCTTTGCTTTATTAGCATTCTTTTTTTAGCAGGTGTAAGCTTCGATTCACAGATAGGACATTTCCCGCCTAAGGATGATATTTGTGCTAAAGAATCGTTCAAGTCTTGCATTCTAGCTCTAGCAGCTTCTGCATTTCCTATAACCTTCTCCAAAAGTTCTTTTTTGCTTTTTATATCTTTCTCTAAATCTTTCGATATACTTTTTTGGTACGATTCGAACTCATCTTTTATCCTAGTCTTTTCGCTTACCTCCTTTTCTAGTTTTGTTAACTCTTTTTTCAGCGCATCCCTCTCAGCTTGTGTTTTTGAGAGTTGTGCTTGTAACTTTTGATAGCTTTTGCTTTTTTCTAAAAGAGTGTCTTCAGCTTCCTTAACAAAACGAGTAACTTCTTTTATCTTTTTTTCAACTTCTTCATAATTAACACCTTTCAAGCTTCTTTCTAAAACTTTCAAGCTGTTGCTGACTTCTTCTATTGCAGCGGATATACCTTTTTCTTCTCTTTTCAACATTTCGAGCTGATCTCTCAAAAATTTAATTTCGCTTACTTCTTTCTCCAGCTTTACTTTTTCTACAGTGACATTTTCCAAAATTTTCCTCAATTCTTCAACTTCTTGCACCCTTGCCTGTAAAGATTCTCTTATTTCGCTTATAGACTTCTGTAGTTGCTCAACATCTATCTGTTCTATCATGCTCTCCTTTCCAACTTTCCTCTCTATTATTTTATTTTCCAGAGTGATGCAATTCGCCCTAGCTTCTTCAAACTTGTCTATCATCAGGAGTTCGTCCATCTTTTTCATTCTTTGACCTCTTGGTATGGTCAAGAAATAGTCCAGAGCATTCTGCTCAGAGTATATGGCTTTTGAAAAAAGTTCGAAGTTTACTTTTAAAATTTTCTCGACCAGCTCTGTAACTCTTTGTGTGTTTGGTGCTTCTACAAGTTTTCCATTTTCTCTTAACTCAGAATAAGTAGTTCCTTTATTCCTTTCTATGATACGCTTTACAGAATAAACCTTTTCAGCTACTTGAAAGCTTACTTCAACTTCTGCTTTGTTTTGAACCATTGGCTTGTTCATTATCAAGTCGTTCAACTTTAGTTTTTTGCTCTGTAAAAGAGGAGTAGTTCCAAACAATCCAAAGCAAACACCTTCTAGTACAGAAGTTTTTCCGCTTCCCAAATGCCCTAGCAAAGCATTCGTGCCAGTAGAAAAAACTAGTTCAGAGTCTAAATGCGAGCGGAAGTTTTTCAATCTAACTCTGGTTATCAATTTTTCACCTCTTCCACAAATCTAAAGTTTTTTGCTCGCCCACGATTAGATTTAAAGCTTCTTCCACCTTTCCATCACTCAACAACCAAAAGATTTTTTCATGGTCAAAAACAGGTTCAAAGTTAAGTTCTTCCAAGTTTTTCTTAAGTATGTTCAGTCCTATCTCTTCTACAGACAACTTTTGCTCTCTCAGGTTCCTCAAAAACTCTATCTTTTCGCTCATTTCTTCCGACTCAAGCTCTTTAGAGAAGAAAAGAATAGCTCTACCAGAAAACTTCTTTTCCATTTCTCTCAAATCTCTGTCTATAACTTCACTTTCTTTCCCCAAAATCTTAATTCTGATGATTGGTTCTTTTCTAAAAACTTGTGACGAGAGTATCTCAGCTATCTTTTTTTCTATTTGCCATCTCGGAGATTCTCCTACTTCCACCTCCTCGTAAAAGAACTTTCTGCACCCTTCCAATGGAACAAACTCTAGCTTGAGCTTATCTTTTATCTCAACTTTCACAAAACCCTTCTTTGATTCAGCCTCATTTTTTTGTAGCTGTGTTAAAACAGTGCTGCCGACCACACAAAATGGTGTGCTGTTACACTTGTCTAAAGCATGGGTGTGTACATGCCCATCAACAATCAGGTCAAACCCGTCTGGTAAGCTTGATAAGTTTAGAGTAGGCGGCTCTAACGGAGAATAGACGTAAGGATCTATACTTTGATGCAATAGCAAAATATTAAAGCATCCTTCCAAGGGTTTTGGGTTCCATGCATCCAGCACATCCTTCGCATATCTTTCTGGAACTGAAGACATTCCATGGACTGCTATCTTCACACCATCCTTTTCTAGCACTATAGTTTGCAAGTGCAAATGGATAAGCATACCTGCATTTTCCAGAGCTTCTACTGCAGTTATCTCATCTTTACTCCTTCTCTCATGGTTCCCATGAATAGCAATCACAGGTAAATGATTCAACGTCTTTTTTGAAATCTCTTTTAGCTGTTTAGTGCAAGAAACAAGCTTTACACCTTTGTTTTCCACTAAAAGCGGTTTACTGAATATTTTAAGAGCTTCAGCCCATGTTTGTGTTTTTGGCGACCTAGAGTCAAAGATATCTCCAGCTATTATTATTAAGTCAGAGTCCAAGGCCTTTTCCAAAGCTTCTTCTACATTCTCAAAACTATCTCTTTCCGTTTCAGGGCCAAAAGAAAACCCTAGGTGAAAGTCTGAAAGTATGGCAATTTTCATGCTACTACCGATTATATATTCTTTCTTATAAAACTTTTAACTCTTTAACAACCTAAATTCTTTTTATGGCCGAAGAAGAAGGCATTACTGTTAAAAAGGAGGAAAACTTCTCTGAATGGTACACTCAAGTAGTGCAAAAGGCTGAGCTTGCTGATATAAGGTACAACGTTAAAGGCTTTCTAGTTCACATGCCTTGGTCTGTTAGAATAATGAAGAAGATGAGAGACTTTTTTGAAAAAGAATTGGAAAGAAAAGGACACGAGCCAGTTTGGTTCCCAGCTGTAATTCCGGAATCCTTCTTGAAAAAAGAGAAGCAGCATGCAGAATTTTCTGCAAACGTTTTCTGGATAACAGAGGCTGGCGAAAATTTTGAAAAACTGGAGGAAAAGCTTGCCCTCAGGCCTACTTCCGAGACAGCAATGTACACCATGTTTTCTCTTTGGATAAGGAGCTGGAGAGACTTGCCTTTGAAAACTTATCAGTCTTGTCAAGTTTGGAGGTATGAAAGCGTGACAAGACCATTCATAAGAGGAAGAGAGTTTTACTGGATTGAAGGACACGACGTTTTTGCTACAGAAGAAGAGGCTTTAGAGCAAGTGAAAGAAGACATGGAAACTACAGAGAATGTGATGCACAGGAAATGCGCTGTTCCTTTCCTTTTCTTTAAAAGGCCTGAGCACGATAAATTCAAGGGTGCAGTAAGCACTTTTGCTGCCGATAGTATTATGCCTGATGGTAAAGCAATTCAACTACCTTCCACCCATTTTCTTGGTCAGAACTTTTCTAAAGCATTTGACATTAAGTTTGTAGATAAGGATGGAAAAACGAAGTATGCTTGGCAAACTTGTTATGGCCCTGCTTTCTGGAGGATTTTGGGCGCTTTGATTGCAATTCATGGCGATAATAAAGGTCTTGTACTACCACCTGAAATAGCCCCTATTCATGTTGTCATAGTTCCAATTCTTGGGAAAGATGACAAAAAAGTGATGGAAAAAGCAGAAAAAGTGGAAAAAGTTTTAAGAGAAAACGAGTTTGAGGTTTATTTTGACAAAAGAAAAGAGTATACGCCTGGTTGGAAGTACAATTACTGGGAGTTGAAAGGTGTACCAGTAAGGATTGAAATTGGACCTATAGACGTGAAGAAAAAGCAGGTTGTTGTTGCAAGACGAGATACAGGAGGAAAGCTTGTTGTTAAAGACAGACAATTGGTAAAATCTTTAAGAAAGCTTTTGGANGAAATTCAATCTAACTTGATCAAGAAAGCTGATAAGTTTTTCAAGGAAAATTTGCATGAAGCAAAAGATTTTGAGACTCTCAAGAAGATTTTGGAAGAGAAAGGTGGGTTTGTAAAGGTGAATTGGTGCGGGAGTAAAGAGTGTGCTGATTACATAAAAGCTGAGACTGAAGGAGGAACTATAAGAGGCACTTTGTTTGGTAAGAAAGAAAAAGTTTTTGGAAGTTGTATTTGGTGTAAGAAGGAAGCGAAACAAGTTGTTTATGTTGCCAAATCTTACTAGGCAGAAAGAACGTTAAATATTTAAGCATAATTTTCCAATTATGATTATCAATTTCTGGTGATGCTTTCGTGAGACTACTGAAAGAAAAACCTGAAGTGAAAAAGACTGGAACTACTACTGTTGGTATCGTATGCAAGGACGGAGTAGTGCTAGCAGCTGAGAAAAAATCTACTATGGGCTACTTGGTTGCTAGCAAAGAGTCAGAAAAGATAATACCTATAGCAGACCATATAGCTTTAACAATAGCTGGTGTAAGCGGGGATGCGCAAACTCTTGCTAGGTACATGCAAGCTGAACTAAAGATCTTCGAGTTAGAAAACAAGAGAAGACTTTCTGTAAAGGGTGCCGCCACTCTCTTAGCAAACATTCTTCAAGGAAGCAAGTACTTTCCCTACTATGTGCAACTGATAATTGCTGGTTATGATGATGCGCCTAGGATATACGACTTGGATGCAATAGGTGGGGTAGAAGAAGAGAAGAAGTTCTTTTCCACAGGCTCCGGCTCACCCATAGCTCTAGGTGTTTTAGAGGACAACTTTAAGGAAGGAATGTCGATAGAAGATGGCATAAAGCTTGCTGTTCGTGCAATTAAGTCAGCGATAGAGCGCGACATAGGTTCTGGTGGAAAGGCTATAGACATAGCAGTTATCTCAAAAGAAGGAATAAAGATTACAAGGCAAGAACTGTCGAAGTAAAGTTTTGTGATAAGGATGGAAATTCTGGAAAGAGTTAAGACTTTACTACCTCCAAAAATAGACAGGCTAGAATTAGAAGGTTCAGAAATAGTTGCCTATACAAAGGACAGAGAGTTCTTCCAATCTTGCGAGCCTGACATAAGAGAAGCAGTAAACCAAGTCAAGAAAAGGATAGAAGTAAGAGCAGACTTGAGCATAACAATGGATCAAGAGTATACGAAGCAAAAAATAAAGGAGCTAGTTCCTGAGGAAGCGAACATAAGGAGCATATACTTTGAGCCTGAAAGAAGTATTGTCGTCATAGTTGCTGAAAAACCCGGTCTAGTTATAGGTAAAGGTGGAGAAACTTTAAAGCAGATAAAAAAAGAAACTTTCTGGGCTCCTAGAGTTGAAAGGATACCAGGCATCAAGTCTGATGTTGTAGAAGCTATAAGGAAGATGATGCACTCAGAAGTTAAGTTTAGAAAAGAGTTCTTGAACAGGATTGGTGAAAGCATCTTCAGCGAAAGAAAAGCGAGCAGAGACTGGATCAGGATAGTATGCTTAGGTGGTTGCAGAGAAGTTGGAAGGAGTTGCATGCTTGTTGAAACTCCCAAGTCTAAAGTTTTAATAGATTGTGGAATAAAGGCAGGAGCTACCAATTCTGAAGTTTTTCCAATTTTTAACACAAAAGAGTTTGATTACACAGAGCTAGATGCAATAGTAGTTTCTCATGCCCACTTGGACCATATAGGAGCAATCCCAATTCTGTATGAAAGGGGTTTTGATGGCCCACTTTACTTGACAACACCAACTCTAGACTTAGCTACTTTGCTTTGGCTTGATTATATAGACGTGATGCAAAAGAACACAACAAATCCTTTGTTCACTGCTAAGGGTGTTAAAGAAGCGGTAAAGCATGCAATAACTTTAGATTATGGAGAAGTTTCTGATATAGCTCCTGATGTAAGGCTTGCACTGTACAATGCAGGCCATATCCTTGGCTCCGCATTGGTTCATTTGCACATAGGCGAAGGTCTGCACAACATAGTCTATGCTTTAGACCAAAAGTTTGGAAAGACAAACTTGTTAGACCAAGCTTTTACAGATTTTCAGCGAGTAGAAACTTTAATCATAGAAAGCACTTATGGCAGTAGCGAGGACGTTTTTCCACCTAGGCCTGAAGTTGAAAAGCAGCTTATGGATGTTGTGAACAAGACGATGGAAAGAGGAGGAATTTGTCTAGTCCCAAGCTTTTCAGTAGAAAGAGCTCAAGAGCTTATGACAATTCTTGTAGAGAATAGCTTTCAATATCCCGTTTATCTTGACGGAATGATATGGGATGCTAACGGCATTTTTACTGCTTATCCTGAATATTTTGGAAAAAGCATGCAAAGGAAAATATTTGCAGGAGAAAATCCTTTCTTAAGCCCTATATTCAAGAGAATAGCTTCTAAGGAAGAAAGGGAAAAAGCCTGGGAAGATAAGCCTTGCATGATAATTTCTACTTCAGGCATGCTTAATGGTGGCCCTATTCTAGAACATTTGGGAGCTTTAGCTGAAGATCCGAAGAACACGATGATATTTGTCGGTTACCAGGCTGAAGGCACTCTTGGAAGAAGGATACAGAAAGGATGGAAGGAAGTTCCTGTTAAAACAGAAAATGGCAAGACCGTTTCTGTTTCTCTAAACATGGAAGTTTATACGGCAGAAGGACTTTCAGGCCATTCTGATTACAAGCAGCTGATAAACTACATAAGCAGACTTTCTGCCAGACCTGACAAGATAGTGGTAGTGCATGGCGAGCCTCAAAAGGCGGTAAGCTTTGCTAAGAGCGTGCATAAGCTTTTCAGGATAGAAGCAGTAGCACCAAGAAACCTAGAAGCGATAAGGTTGAAATAGTTTTTAAAATTTTGAATTAAGATGCTGTTTTAAAGTAGTTTGCTTGTTATCGATGATACGAATAAATTCCGCCTTTAAGGAGAGAACGATACAGAAATGCTTTGTGAAATAAAAAAAAGGTTTAGAAACTTGTTTCATAAAAGATACATATGTATCAAAAACTGCTTCTTAAAAGTTTCACAAATTATCTATACGTTATTTTTAAGAAAAAGAAAAATAATTATTAGAAGCTTATGAAGAAAAAAGTTTTGATTGGGATTATTTTGGCTATAACAATAGTTTTTTGTTCTTTTGGTATTTATTTATTGTTAAACTCGTCGATAAGCAACGANGAACTGGTTAGAAGATTTATTCATACCTATCTTAAAGAGAGTTTTCATCCTCAAAAAATCGCTCTAGCTCCAGAAAGACTTCCATGGGAAAAAGAAAGACGTACATTGGTTATGAAATGGAACACAACTTCCAACGAAAACTTCTATCTTTATTTAGCTTACAACAGTGATAACAAGACGTTATCACACATTGCCATAGTAGTATACCCAAATTATCATAAAGTTAATGCATCCTTAGAGGACTATTTTATCGTACCACCAAAATTGGATTGGAATTGTACTTCTCCATCTTTAGAATTGATTCCAGAAGGGTTTAAAGATTGTAGGGCTAGTTGGTCTGAGAATACTGCAAGAATAGATGTTGAGATTCTTTCTTATGAAGTAGGAAATAATATTATGATGAACCTTTTTAAGATGTTTCCATCAAGTGAAGTGTTTAACCTTAAATTTGGGAAGCTGGTAGAATGAGAGCGAATAAGATACTTACAGCTTGTACCACCTTTTTCCTTATGTTTATTCTTATCTCGAATTCTTCTTTTGCTGCAACAGCTTGTTGTAGTTGTAGGGAAGCTGGTAGTGGAAGTCCAATTTGTACTACTGAGCAATGTTGTTTGACTAACAGCTGTTTTTGTGAAAATGGTTTGGGAATAGATAACGCATGTAACATAGGGTGTGATCCAGCATGCCATTGGACAAATGACTACCGATGTGAGGGTTACTGTCTGAATGACGGTACCGATAAATGCCCTACATCAGGCTGGAGTGATGGAGCTTATGCAAGTATCCTACATGAGTGGTGGTGTGGCATTTGGATTTGTAGCAAGACTTGCACTTTTACTCAAGATGCAAGCGAGGAAAAGGTTGTAAAATGCTCAGACCATAGAGAAATTGCAGTATGCGGAGATACCTCAGGATTATACTATAAAGACAGTGACAANTGTGATGATTGGTGTACGGTAAGTGGGGATTACCNATGTGAAACTGGTTGTGGCGCAGATTTAGACGANGTTTCGNCAATAATCTCCAGAATCACAAATTTGACTTGTCCTACTGTTGTTGCGCCAGGAAAATCTTTTACAATAAGTTATAAAGTTTTTGGAACTGGTAGTGATGCGTCAAATAACTATCCCTACGAAGTCCAAACTATAGAGAGANACGGGACTCAAGTCGCTTGTTATTACACTGAAAACGAAGAAACGTGTAAATGGGCTTCTAAAACAAGAACACTAACTGCACCAACTACTTCTGGGGTTTATTATACCTATAAAGTTAAAACTTACGGCGCTCCCCAAGGAGACTCTAAATATTGTGGCATGTCGGATGATTCCGCTACATGCACTATCTGCGTGGGTTGTCTTATTGGAGGTACATGTTATGCTGATGGTACAACGAATCCAAGTAATGACTGTCAATATTGTAATGCTTCAGCGAGTACTACATCTTGGACTAATAAACCTTCTGGCACCTCTTGTAGAGGGACCCCTTATTGTTCTGGAACTAATAGATGTGGAGGAAGCGAAGGAGATACTAGCTATTATTGGAGTTTCCAGTGTGACGGTTCAGGAAATTGTGTTGCTCCATGGGGATTGGAATGCGACTGTGACGCGAGGGATTCAGACAGAGGACAAAACTATACAACAAAAGGAACTTGCACAGATTATACTGGTTGCTCAGGAGGATATTGTCAACATACGGACTATACAGATTATTGCATAAATTCGACTCATGTAAGAGAATATTATGTTTCCGGTTCTGGAGATTCAGCTACTTGTAGCTATACAGAATATGATTGTAGAAATTTAGGTTCAATGTATACTTGCTATGATGGAAAGTGTGTAACAGAAATTTGTAATGACGGAATAGATAACGACTATGACGGAAAAATAGATTGCAACGATGAAAATTGCCAAATAAATATAACTTCTTCTCCTCAAGGCCCAGGGTTTGTTACAGTAGATGGTATAGCTATTACAACTCCTGCGACTTACTGTGCTAAAGATTCTTGGGCAAAAGGTACTACTCATACTATCCAAGCAAATTCTCCTGTTTATCCCAGCTGCTGTCCAGCTCTACGTTATGTTTTTTCAGATTGGTCTGATGGAGGAGCACAAACTCATACTATAACTGTACCATCTAGTTTACCAGCTACTTATACTGCTACTTACTTTTCCCAAGTATATTTATCAGTAGTAGCAAACCCATCATCAGGAGGAACTGTGAGTGGTTCTGGGTGGTACGATTTTAGAGCAACGACAATCCAAGCTAATGCCAATGCCCCATGCTATACATTTTCTAACTGGACCGCCAACTGGGGTGGAGGTTATAATGGAACAGCAAATCCTGCTAGTGTAAGCATTGATATACGTGCTTTTACTTTTGCTGCTAATGGCGGTACACCAACAGAGACTGCTAACTTTGGATATAATAACGGTGCTTCTTGCTCAGGAACTCCTTATTGTTCTGGAACTAATAGATGTGGAGGAAGCGAAGGAGATACTCGGTATTATGACTTTAAGTGCCAAAGTGGAAATTGTGTAGCTACATCTTCTGAAAATTGTAGATGTGATGCTTATGATTCAGACGGAGGGCAAACTTATACAACATACGGCTATTGTACAGATTATAAAGGCTGCTCAGGAGGAAGTTGCCAATCCACTACATATTATGATAGTTGCTCAGGAGATACTCTAACTGAATATTACATTTCCGGTTCTGGAGATTCTGCAACTTGTGCTTCAACCACGTACAATTGTAAGAATTTGGGTAGCGATTACATTTGTTTAGGAGGTAGATGTACTAGTTGTAAGAAAGATGGTGAAGCATGCAGCTCAACAAGCGATTGTTGCTCTTACTATACTTCAGGAACAACTTGTTATTATTCTCCAGATTGTGTGTCTAGTGGCGCAGTAGCTCCTTTAAATCAGCCAGTTTTAAGTTTTTCTGATAGTTTTATAAACAAAATAAGTTTTGGTATTATTGGGCAACCAATATGTGAATTTTCAACTTGCAGCATAGCAGATTCTTGCACTGCTAATACTTTAACTGTAGGGAAAACTTGTTCAGCTTCAGGTTGCTCAGCAGGAACTAGCTATACTT
>JGI24721J44947_10008825_pt1 | contig 13122 bp, 11 predicted proteins | sample YelNatPaOPGAMG01_FD_44947 | JGI IMG/M metagenome (IMG submission 44947)
AGTCGTTCACTGAGTGTCTGCCGCAGCGCTAGCATAGAATCAGAAGTACTCTAGTCAAGGTCGATTCGAATGCGACCTTTATCTTGTCGGACGCGTGAAGCTCCCCTCAACCACTGGGGATACTCTACGAACCACCCTTTCAGCGGCTACGTATCCGCTCCCCAAACACGTAGGCGGGCAAGTCGCTTGTTCCAGTTTCGACCGCGAATATGCCGCCAGCCGTCTTCCAAAATATCCGCCGAGTCTGTTTCCAAAGTTGAGGTAGAAACCAAAGTAGGAGGTAAAACTGAGCCCGAGTTCGAGGATGGATCCAGGATTTGCGCCCGAACCTGCAGCGTTATTTCGGGAGCAGCGGATAACTACTCAGCATTCTCGTCAATATTTTCTGCTGCTGCTGCCTCCGCCATCCGTTCGTTGTGGTCAAGGTTCCTGTTGTGGGCTTCCTTCCTCGTCGCCCGAGCACCCCGTGTTTACCCACTTTCAGAGCTTCTCCGGAAAAACTAGACCTCTTAGGCGGGCGTGGTGTGTGGGTCTTTAAGATAGTTGTTGTTTATTAAATAGTTTGCGACTAGTTTGTTTTTTTCGTCTCCTATCAATGCGGCAGATGCCGAGATCATTCTACGGGAAAAAATCCGAAGCGGCTATTCAGTCGTTTTATGGTCTACCGCGGGTTCGCCTCGCCGTTTCGTGTGCGGAAACAGACCAGCAGCGGCATCACTCGTGTGCGCCTGCTTGGTATCGCTCCGAACGGCTTCAAAGCGTCGACTAGAAAAGTCGGGCATGCGTCTGGTAGCGCGTCTGGCATGCTAGTCCAGTGCCCACAAACGATGATCGTTTCCCTGCACGCTGTCCGAGCATTGGACGCGATGGCTTCAATACCGCCTGACTCCAGCCATCCTTTCTTGATCGGCGGAACGTTTACACTGACCAGAGATACATGCCACTGTGCAACTGGATATCTGCATCCGGGAAAGCGTCCGTGATAACTCGCGCTACGTCAAAGTTCCACGACGCGTACTTATGCTCGGAGAGTGTGGTCTATGCATAGGTTCCGCAGCACACCGAGTCTGCTGTGAGCGCTCGCCAAGACGCCTGTAGCGCCGGCGCTGATGCAGCACACTGACAGAAAAGCTTTCCAAGAACGTTGAGTGTGTCGGCTCGAGGCGCCGTTCATCGATCGCAGGGTCGTGTCTCGTCGTCCGTGGGTGCTCGCCCAGTCTGCGTATGCAGACCTGCCTTCGCGGCACGACGGGTTTGAGAAACCCCGCGATGANGAAGAATCCAAGAGGCCGAGTCTCAACTTTGCTCGTTATCCACCAGTGAGGTGGTGTACGAATCGCTGGACTCGCGTGCGCATCTAGTTCGTGGAACCATTCGCCTAGAACGTTGCACACAACGACTGGCCCAGAGATCCAGAGTAATTCCAGCGGATTCACTCCAGAGCGATTCTTTCTCGCACAAGAACGGGCGTCTAGAATCCGATTCCGCGGATGTGCAACTGCTGCTTGTCATCAGAAAAGAGATCAGGATCCTTCACAGATGCACCCCGTGCGCCAGCTCTACCAGCATCATATTCATCTTTTGCTTGTGAATCGAGGCTACCACTCCCGATCGAGATGCATCAGCGGATACGAGCAGGAAACTGCCCCAAGGCGTACATCGTTGCAAGTGAACGCTGCCCATACGAGTGAGGCCATAGCGCTAACCGGAGAAGTAGCGCTTTGCGAGATTTTTAGCCACTTCGTGGAACCGCTTGCTCGTAATCGGTGCATCCTCTTCTTGGAATGGGTTGCACACCACATGAGGCACATAGGCCTCGTACACGGCGTGCAGAAACGCCCGTACGTTCCGTGACGCATCGTCGCTAGCCCCATGCACTAATACGAAGCGCGTGGCTGCGTTCGGCGTGAGCTGAACCGATGCAGACCAGTCACGGAATCGGAAGATATGCTTCAAACTTCGGGCCGAGGTTAACCAATATTTCTCCTCGATATGGTCCAGAGCGCTGTAGGCAACGAACTGCAGGAGAACCTGGATGCTCGGTATGAAATGATGGGGCTCGAAGTCTCCACGCTCTGCCGGACTCGAGAGCTCTGAGCTCGTTCTCCAGTCCAGCTCGGAGAGCGATGCCGGATACAAGAGATCGTAGAGAACACGGTCATCTCGTCCGACGATCACAAAATAATAGAGCCGCTCGCTCATGGTACGACGTTATCGATCTTCCCCGCCTGCCGCGGTTGCCTCTAAAACCAAGATGATGCCGGGTCCGCAACACCGCCAAAAGACGCGGCAGTTCCCCAAAACCGGGATCAATCAGCGCTCGGGGAGTAGCGCCCCGCCGAAAGCACCGAACCCTGCTCTAGGTTCAAGAGCAAATCGCAAACAACCCGTCTACGTCTTTTCAAACGTTTGCCGAACCAGGGCAACGAAAGATACGTCAAGTGCTGATCAGGCTCCAACGACGGTCGTCGTAACAGCAACGATAGCAGTCGTAATGATATCAGCAGCAGGAACAGTAACAATAGTAGTAGCCTGAACCTGTACCCAGTGCCACTAGTGCCAGTCAACGGAGCCAGGACAGCTGAACTGCACTTTCCCAAATTCAGGTGCCCTGCTTCATACCCTGCCTTTGAAATAAGACACAAACTCAGCTCTAAACCCTGAAACAGAAATAACAGCAGTTTTACTGAACGTTCCCACAGCTCTTGTTTCCTGACAAGTTGAGGCTGCTGCTAGGCGTCACACCTCCGAATTGTACAGGCACGTGTGCGCTGAAACAAGACACAAACTCAGCTCTAAACCCTGAAACACAAATAACAGCAGTTTTACTGAACGTTCCCACAGCTCTTGTTTCCTGACAAGTTGAGGCTGCTGGTAGGCGTCACACACCTCCGAATTGTACAGGCACGTGTGCGCTCTTAAGAGAAACGCCGCTGCAGGGCATCTGGGCAAACAGCACAGCGGCTCTGGAGGGAGCGACGCTGTTGCGACAACGAGTTGAGGTTTGTTTCGAGCGAGAGTTTGCTCCTATGGTCCAAGATACAGCTTGGGTAGCTTGGGGTTGCAGGCCAACCTGGTGTACGCGGACGGTCTCAAGCGGGCAAGGCCATAGTCGAGACGCTGGGTGCTGCAGGTACGCCGGCAACCGCCAGCAGCGGTGGCACCCAAAGCTGCCAGCACGCGGTTTTCCTCTGGTTGAAGGTAAACGGCTCTGGTGCCGCAAGCTTGGGGCTTTGCGCGGGCGCTTTCGAGCAACAGCAGACCCACCAAGCGATGATAAAGACGGCGCTGAGGAGTCGTCGTCGGACAAGCACGAGGAGGACGCTCAGCAGCCGCCACCTGGCGAGCGCCCGTTGCACCAGATTCCTGGCACTTCTTTGCCGTTAGAGGAACTTCAGAAACGCATACAACAGATGAAGCAAACTAGGGCGAGCGCTGATAGCCCCGAGGACGCCGCCAGAGACCAGACCACCCGTGCAGGTAACAGCGAGCGCTCTGTATTCGAAGTCGAAGCGACTGTTGTCGAGGGATCGCAAACGCCCTATGACGCTTCGAAAGAGGTCTGCGTGCTTGTGTTTCGCTCGTCACCTCGTGGTGACGGGATCTACAGTCTCCGGCTGGGCGACGAAGACATTATTTTGGCCTTCGAGCGGGACGTGGAGGCCATACGCTACGCGCGTTTACTAGCGGCGCAGGAGTTTCCCGAGCCGCACGTCGAAAAACTGCAGATAGGTGAGGTCTATGCGTTCTGCGAACAAGCCGGCCTGCGTATGGGACTGGTTCCATCCGGCATGATGGTGATCCCTCCAGAGGACAACATGCCCGGCTANGAGCGGTACTTCCGCGACGCAAAGGATCAGGGGCCTCCAGATCGCGAATACGTGGGAGAGCTCACTGAACGTCAACTGAATGAGCTGAAAAATCGCCTTGGACGACTTGTGGACGGCGATTCAGGGCCAAGCAGCCTCGACTAGGGTAGCGATCCGACACGAGCGTGCCGTTCGAGTCGGTCGGAGCCGCTCGCGCTCTGGTACGAATGGCGGCACATGCATCATGACACGCTACCTTATGGAGTACTTGGGAACGAATGGATTGCTCACGATGCAAATCAAGGTTACGGAGATGGGTAGGGTTGTTTGGATTTCGGGTGCCTGCTCTACGCTGGTACATAAGCACAAAGCGTTTATCACTGTGGAACGCGGTGATCAGCGTAACCTCCGGTGATTGCTCACGATTACCGGAGCCGATAGTGATAATGATGATGGTGGTGATGATTTCAGCCGAATACGGTGAGACTAGCAGTCCGTGCTTGGTTACGTGAACGGTGTGCAGACGCTTACTCTGGCGACCACGCGCGTAGTGAACCAGTTCGCAGCACTTTTTCCGCGAACAGTGAACGTGCTCAAGCGAGCGTCCATGGATGGCCGCTGATGATGCTGTTGTTTTTGTATTTGCTACGACTACGACTACTACTGCTGCTGCTGCTGCAATATGTTGTTGTAGGGATCAATTGCTAAAAGACCGATCGACGGGGGATGCTGATGCTGGCGTCCATTCAACGAAAAGGTATGCGTTTCTGGATNTTCCAGATGCTTATCCCTTTCGATAAAGAATCCTCGATAGCTTCGATACCGTGCGTGATGAGTCCTACACCAGTGAATCCCAATGCATGCCGAGAGTGCGAGGTTGGCATGCTCCTGACAGACACATCATCAAAGAAAAAGTCCATTGGCGTCATCGCTGGCCCTTATTTCGCACCCGAGTTTCCGCCATACCTTTTTGCGGAAGGTGAAAACGCTTCGCGGGATACACGCTAACGCCTCTAAGATTTCTCGGGCGATCGCGGGTTGCTTGGAGCTGCACTTTTCGACACCAGCTCTACAACTTGATCGGACATTTTCCTCTCCTCGATTGCGGGCGCAGACTGTTCGGCTGACAGAGTGCCAACGCTTCCGTCAGCGCAAAAGGTGGTACCCTGCCCTGCTCTTCGAAGCAGGGGTAAAACGCGTAATGTGGTACCTGCCGGACATGGCTCGCCGATGCTCACTGCGGGTAAACTCTTCGTGGTCGTTCTCCCATGAGCCAATGATGCCAGCGCTTTGGCAGCGGTAGCCTGCGCAAGAGAATCCAACCGAGACTGGTCAATGGAACGGCTTTTCGGCTCGGGGTAGTCATACATGATGTGCACCGTCCGTGGGATATCCNCCGCTGAGGCGCTGGTCCGCCATCGCGTGTGACTCGCTGTTCCATCCGGGTAGCCGGGTTCGCCTCCAGGTCGCAGTTTTCGTGCCAGAAGTTCCTCCTTGCGCGGACGGCCTCGTTTTCGACGAGGTAGCTGCGACGCCACAGCCGGCAAAGCATCTCTACCCGTTCGACTCGAGCGATACATCATGTCTGTCACAGCGGATTCTCCGTTTGCGTTCGTGTTCTCCCCGAGCTCTTTCGAAGCCCCACCTGACGCATTGGATGAGGAAAACTCCGTCTCCTGTTCCGACGCCAACGCTTTACTCGGGGCGTCACTTGCGATTCGGTTGCTTGCGCAGTCCTGGATATCTGCAGACTGATGCGGCGGCGGTCGCTTCGTACACAAAGTCGGTCTCTCGGCGGGCACAAATGGCATCTGTGTTTCTCGCGCATCGTATTTAGCGTCTGTCAACGGGGGTACATGGACCGCTTCGTCTGCTCCTTCGCCAAAGACTGGGCTGTCTGCGTCTGCAGAATCTGGGTCCCTCGAGTCCCGGACGTTCTGCGCTCCCTGCAACTCGCCCATACACGCTACTTGTCCTTGACCTTGCAGGACCTAAATATCGTTGTAAAGGGGCGTGGACAATGCCCCAAAATGCCCCCCTGACCGCAGACAGATCGCTGACGTTTGTGACTTGACAAGTATACGGACGAGCGGAGCGCGCGAGCCAGCCTCGTGCCGCACGCGCGCTCTAAAGACGCTTTTCTTTTCCGGTTTTTACGTAATACCGTAGCGCGTACGCTTTTCGACGCACTCCTGAATATCTCTGCCCCGCCTTGAGGTCTTTATGTACACGTGCCCCGCACAAGTCCGAAACCCGCGAACAAAACCGGGAAGCGCGACCGCGAACGCTGCCACAGCGTAGCCGGGAATGCGCGCTCTCCAGAACTTGTACGAAGTTGACACCAACACAACCATCCGTCGAGAAATTCCCTAATTCGTAAGGGAATTTCGTACCTTGTTTGTCAATCACTTCCCGCAGTGCCCAGCTGACACCCGATCCGCGTCCCTGCACCGTTCTCGCGTCGACTGGGTTGCGGGTGAGCGTCCCAAGCCACAATGCGCTAGCGCCTCGACGAGCTACGCGTGTCGTCTAACAACGCTGGCACCATCAGTGTACAGTTTACCGCGAAGAACGCATGATCCGCTTGATGAAACTCGCATATTCTGAAATGTGTGCGCACTAGATCAGGACGTTGACTTCATTTCACACCACTCGGGATTCCGCCGTTGCAAACGACATCATGGCACAGGCGCTGAGCAACATACGTGGAAAACACCGATTTCCAGGCTATACCCCGTGGCAGCGGGCAACGTCCATCTGACAGCGACACCCCAGCAGTGCGCTGTTCCGAAGCACCGACGCAGACGCTCCGCGCCACGGCAGCCGACAGCAAGCAGGCAATCGTCGCTGCGGGTGCAGTCCCAGGGGACCGTTGGTCTCTGTGTACTCAGCGAGACCGCGGTTCGAAACACAGTTCCTTGCATGCAGTCGTCGCAGTTTGGTTGGTCTAGTACTGGTTCAGATCAAACATCGGTCCCGGGGAAGGCCCCAGGGCTTGCAACGCACCTTGACGGGAGCAGTGCGGAGAAGGAACGAGCCGATGAAGCTGCTCGCCAGGCGGCTGCCGCGGAGGAAGAGCGAAGGCGTTCGCTTCTGCGTCTGATTCTCAGTGAGGAAGCTTCTGAACGCTTAGCTCGTGTCGCGCTCGTGAAACCGGACAGAGCAAGGGCGGTAGAAGACTACCTGCTGCGAGCTGCGCGCTTTGGGGAACTAGCTCCAGGCTCGCGGGTTACCGAAGAGCAACTGATTGCGCTCCTGCAACGGGTGCACACCGAGTCGGAACATAGGCCATGCGTGACGATTGCTCGGCGCAGGACCTGGTCTGATGACGAAGATGAGTAAGGCAAGCAGAGGCGGTATTGACGTGCGCCTTGGAGCAACGGTCGCTCGGCTGCTGCGGGGGCCAGGCGCTCGCCCGCACTATTGCCACGCGAAGGCAGCGCCACATGATCCAGGCGTTTTCACCGAAAGCACCGCATGTTCGCTAGTGACGGATGATGCCCGACGACTGCTGTGCTGGGCAGGGTGGTCGCGCTACGCCGCAGAGGCGTGAAGCTGCTCGTCAAGTGGTTGGAACCTGGGCGTCGGCCTGTGCGGCACGCTTGCGAACACACACACGTACATACATAGATACACACACAGCAAAGCGTAGTGCGTACTTTGTGCAAGGAAGCACGCCGCGATCACATACCAGTCCAACCGAAAGCGCGAGACGTGCACACCAATGCACTGCCTACCTCACTAACACACCAACGCACATCAGACTGGAGGAACAATACCGCAGATACCGGCTGTGTCGGCTTCGATTCAGACGTGTGACACGTGGACGTTTACGCAGTGTCCAACCAGGGCGAGTCCAGGGCGGCGACCCCGGCAGCAACTCCACCGTCATCCTGCCGTGCTAGCTTAGTCCGTAGGAGATGCCCAACTGCCTGATTCAAAGTCTCTATCACACCGATGGATCCAGGCGACCCGGCATTCTCAGTGCTCCCGAAAAATATCCCGAAAATACCGAGCTCGGAAACACAGTCGCTCTGTACTGGTGTGTGTCCGTTTCGGAGGATAACATTCGGAGATANACCTGGGTGAATTCTATCCATGAGNACGTAAGCGCAAAGTGGGTGGTCTGGGTCCTGTCGATGTGCCAACATGTCGGGAGCATTCCACGTGCGTTCAATGAATGTTTTCATCTCTGCTCCATAGAGATTATGACCGCCACCTTCACGTTGTGGCTTGAGAACATAGTTTTCCGGCTGATCCAGCACGCGCTGCACCAGCGCAGCACGCGTACTTGGATCATCGAACGCATACATCCCTACGAAAGTCTCACGCAGCGCCTCGGCTTTGGGATGCGATGGACGAATCGTTGACGCTGCCGCATGCCCATGCGTCATGCGCTCCGACCCGCGCGTATCGTCCAGATACCGCTCTAGGACACCAGGTTCGCCTAGAATCTGTTGCATGCGCTTCGTTCCGACCAACTGATACGAGGCGTTTGGGCACTCTACCGCATTGGAGCGCGCAATCATCGCTCGAGCTTGCCACTCGCGATCGCTTGCATAGTCCTGCGGCACGTAACCGGCGCGATAGTAAACAACCGAGATGAACGCCTGCTCCGTTTCCGCGTTTGAGGTGCTGCGAAGCTGCAACGTCGGACGTGATCCTTCTGCTCCGCCGACGAGTTGTCCGTTCTGAGCAATCTCGGTAAGCGTTGCGCGCCGCACCCGAATATTGTGCTCCTTCCACAACGTCAGTTCGATCCACTTCTGATCGTAGATATTGCGCTCCTTCGGTTGGACCACGAAGAGAATCACCGTGCTTCCAACGGGTGACGAATAGCGCTCGTGCTGGGCGCGCCACCAGCGGTGCGCATGGGCAAGTGCCTCCGCAATACCCTCGAGCGCTCCGCTCTCGGGCATGTTGTTTTCGCACTGCCCCCGTCGCCATGAAGCAAGCTGCGCCATTGCCCCGTCGAACTGACCGGATCCATCCGAATGTGAACCGTGTCGGAGTTCGCTGGCGAGTCCGAGAATATCCGCGCGGTGCAGGACGTGTGTATGGAGTGCCCGTAGACGGCTGCCGAGTGCTCCAAAGGAGCTCGCAATGGTATTGATTTCCACCAGCTGCAACCGGCCGTTTGCAGTTACAAAGTAATCCGCACGCGTAACGCTCAAAGCCGGAACATCCGNTTTCAAGGGCTGCTGTCTGACAAGGTCACATAATCGAGCGGTGAAATCATCTTGAGAAGCAGTTGAGTGCAAGCTCTGGAGCAGAAAAGGAGTATCTCGGGCGAGCCCGTCGATGCAACGGTGCAAGGTTGCCACCAGGCTCCGGGCTTGGTGGTAGCAGGCGCGCGGAATGACCGTTGGGAAAAGCGTCATGGGCACCGGCACCGCCGTCCAGGTTTGAACTTGATTGCATTCAGTACCGGACGACGTTTCTAGGGCCATAACCAAGCCATAGAGCACTGCCGCACACTGGGCGTATTCGGCGAGCTCATGAACGTCGGCTGGTGACGGCACACGCACCAGAAAGGGTAGCTTCAGCTCAACGGCCGACGACGACGACGACGACATGCCCCCAGCCGATAACTTTACGCCCAAAAATGGTGTCCCGTTGGAAACGTTTCGTGTCGGGACGCAGGCGGGGTCCACGCAACGAAAGTCGACTCCGCTGCAGCAGCTAAACGCGACTCGCCGCAGCGCTCTTGACGACGCTGCGTCGCACGCGTGAAACAACTGACACCCAAACTGGCAAACTTGTTGCCAAACTCGTCACAATTTACCACAAACCGAGTTCCAAAAAGCAGTCCCCTCACGTGACTTCGCCCGAGACAAACCGCGGCAGCGTACGCTTGTTTGCAGAGCCGAACAAGCCAGCGCCCCGCTGAGTCGGCTCCAGGAGCCCCGCTCGGACACGGGGCAATGCTGCGGGTCCAGGGCCTGGACTAGACCTCTGGATGCTGTACAGGTTGCTGGTGGATTTTCTGCTGGTCTGTGTGTCTGTGTCTGTGTCTGTGTCTGTGTCTGTGTCACTTTTTCCGTACCTCCACTCCGGTTCCAAGAGCCAACTGGAGTACTAGACCAAACAAATTTCAGAGACGAGCAAGAGTTGCCCCATGATGTTGACGCACTCCGCACCTGGCAGACGCCGAGGCGGCTCCAGAGTATAGCGAGCAAGCCCAGGATCCAGCGTCTAAGCGTATGAACGATTTGAAGATTCACCTCCATACACGATGATCTTCTTTTGCCGAATGCCGACGACGATGCGATACAAGCGCGAACTACGGATCGCTGTATCTTCCTGATGCATTCCTGCCATGCCGACGAAACGAGCCATGATACGATGCATTGCCGCTGTCAAGTAGCAGGTCATTCGCGCTACGCATGCCGGTCCACAGGCGTTGGGTTCCACAATGAACTCACGGAAGCGCGCTCCCTTCTCGGGAACACACGACGCTAGTGGCCTTCTGGGTCGCTCACGAAACTCGTCGGAGGGCGTTCCAGGTGCGCTAACGCTCCGTCGAAACGCTCATGATGCGCAGTGGATGTGCCTCGGTGTTGAAAACCCATTCATTCTTGATGTCAAGCGCTGCATCGTCCGAGAAGAGTAAATACGCGTACTTGAGCGTCTCTGCCAAGAGAAAACTTTCCATTTTGTCGATCGGTATCCGGCAGCCGTTGTCTGGATCTCTACAACCAACGTAACCGCCCGAGGGCACGCGGGTGTACCATTCCATGGCCTGGAATATTGTCCATCCCCAGTCTCGGTATTTGGGGTCATGTGTCGCTCTCCAGAGATAAAACAGCGCCTCCAAAGTCTCCGGGCGCTGATGGTAACCGCGCACATAGCTCCGAATCTGCACCAGGGGACGATCCGCGTAAGGCGAGTCTTGCGGCGAGGATGGCTGCACCTCGACGCTCTCGCTACTGAGGCCCGCATTCACCAGATACATTTCGAAGCAGAATCGAGCATGTTCACCGGCTAAGCGGAGAAGACGCTCCGCGCGATCGTTTCGAACGGAGGCGTCCCATTGCTCGGGCGGCACCGCCAAGACAAATAGACTGGACGCGAAGCACGACAAATGATCGGGCTGGTGGATTTCTTCGCTATTCGAGAGCACGACCGGCCAGCTCACGTTCACAAAGCGCTTCAGCGGTTGCTTGAGTTGGTGTTGGCGTTCAGTCTGACGCGCTGGGTCGCTCGGTGACTCGAGCGTCTCGATCAGAACGCCGCGTCGGAAAACAATTCGTTCCAAAGCGTCGATGATGCGATCGCTTTCACGTCGCCAAAACGGATCGGTACGACCGAGTTGAATGTAGGATTTGAGAATGTATTCGTAGTATGAGTCACCGGCAGCGCCCAAATTCACAAAACGTACGATTTCGGCGGACTTGTTCACAAAGCTGCTCCCATCCGCACTGCTAAGGATGTTGTTTGGCAGNCCATCGAGCGGAGCTCGCGCGATAATATCGCGCAGAACCTGGTCAGCGCGTTCGGCAAGTCCTTTTAACANAGGGTCCCGCGTGGCTGCGCCCAGCGCTCGAAACTCCAGTTGTAGCGTACCGCACTCGCTCAGGACGACTCGTTCCGCAGCTCGACAGGTCACGATGGTTCCGTTCTCGTCATCGGATCCCGTACGCTGACTCCGGACTCGAAACCGACAAGATGGATGTGGCATGCGAGGCGGTGGACGCCCCAGGAACGCATGGGCAAATAAATGTCCCAGTTCTTCAGCCTTCTGGAGGAAGAGCGGGTCTCCACTGAGTTGGTAGGTAGAGAGGAGCCCCCCGAGCAGACGAATATTCATCTCGAAGATGGATACTGGCTCCGCTTTGGGTCTCGCAAATCGGTGCTCGGAACGCGCAAGCCAAGCTCGAGCGTCTCGAAACTCATCATGGAGCCCCATGAGGTACAGTGTGTCCAACGCATCGATCAGGGTCAGGCCGACTCCATTCATGCTGTCCTCGTAACTGTGCGAGAGCGGACGCAGTTCGTCGTGATCCCAGGCGTACTGGCGATACCCCCGCCACGCGTGTTGCATCGCTCGACGCACCGCTTCCCTGCGCCGCTCGTTACGAGTCACGTCGTCCAAGAAGAGTTCGTTTCCCAGCGTCAGGTTTGGCCGCAGCGCCGGGGGCCACCGCGAGTAGGATTGATGGCGCCGCTGAGTCGAGCCNGCCGACAACGCCTTNGCCAAAAGACCGGGCAGCCTCGGCTGCAGACGCCCAGCCAACTCGTTTTCGTCATCAAGAGCTTGAGGACGCCCCACTCGATACATCCACAGAAGCAGTGTGAATACCGTGAGTGCGAGCAGCTGGCGATAGTACCGGAAACGGCTGAACGTGCGTTGCCAGCTGTTGATCATGCGGTGCACCGTACGCCTTGTCAGACCAGGATTCAACCCGCAAAACGTGTTCATTGTTTTGGACCCACAAAAATCGAGCTCNTGGTAACTTGCCTTTGGGACATGTTGCTCGACTGGGCGCCACTGCATGACGAGAGAAACGGTGAGACGCTTTTCTCCTCCAAAGTGTGCCCGGCCTTCAGTGGCACTTGCGTCCGCACTTCTTGATTGAGGATCCTAGCGCACGATGTTCTGTAAAAGTCACCAAAAGATAAAATGATGTTCGTATAAAAGTTCCTTGCGTCCAGTATGAATACGGAAAAGCCGGGTGAAGCAGACCTGTGTTACGATTCGAAGAGAAAACGGGACAATTGCGGATTTTACGAACGGCTCGCACGGACGGCAAGGCCCATGCGCCGAGAAAGCGCCGCGAGATCTCTCGCCACCACCAGCCCTGAAACGGATCGGAACGGCCGTGCTCAAGGCCTCTGGATAGATTTGACCAGGAAGATTTATNTTTATACTACATAGGAAGGTCTCGGGTAGAGACGCTTCCAGTTGGCTTTTTCTGTTTGCAATGTACGGGCCTCGACGAAGCCAGTCCACAGCCGATTCGCAGATGCCTCCGTGTTTCAGAGAAGTCAGAACATTGCAGCTTCTTATATCTGAGCAGCTTGACACTCAGCGCAACTTGTCAGTCGTCATGCGTTTCGGGCGGCTGCACAGAACCATGAGGCGGCAAGCGCATTCGACGGCGCGGCACACGCATGCGACACCCCAGCGTGCATCCGTGCACGACAAACGCAACGCCCCCAAGTATGACCTTCCACATTGGATCACTGGGAACTTAGAGGCATTCTGGAGGCAGCGGCCGTCTTTCCGCTGGTCACCAGCAGCATCGTCAGCACCTGTGTACCCGGATCAACGCAGGGCCAGTGCAAGGTTGCCGATCCTTCGAAAAGACGC
>JGI24721J44947_10008832_pt1 | contig 13117 bp, 10 predicted proteins | sample YelNatPaOPGAMG01_FD_44947 | JGI IMG/M metagenome (IMG submission 44947)
CGATGAGGGCGGGCAACCCGGCGACGACCTCGTCGCCTGGGCGCACGCCCGTGGCGACGAGGTCGTCGCCGTGCCCGCCCGCCTCGAGGCTGAGCTCGCCGAGCTCGACCCCGACGAAGCGGCCCTCTTCCGCGCAGAGCTGGGTGGCGCCGAACCGAGCCTCGAGCGCTTCATCGCCGCGGCCTACTCGGTGCTGGGCTACATCACCTTCTTCACCGGTGACTTCAAATCGTCGGAGTCGCGCGCCTGGCAGCTGCCGCGCGGGGCCACGGCCAAGCAAGCGGCGGGGCGTATCCATACCGACATCATGACGCACTTCGTGCGCGCCGAGGTGGTCACCTGGCGCGACTTAGTCGAGTTGGGCTCGTTCCATGCTGCCCGCGACAAGGGCGTGCTCCGCGTTGAGGGCAAGGACTACGTCGTCCAGGATGGCGACGTCATCAACTTCCGCCACACCGGCTGAGATCGCCGGTCGCGCATCGAGCTGGCACACCGAAAGGCTCAGAGACTGGCGCGCGCGTCCAGTCACGGAGTTAAGGTGCCGAGAGGCGCACGCGTTCGCCGGGGCTGATGCGCGCAGTACGCGCAGACGGTCGTCAGCGCTGACCAGCGCACGCGCCAGCGTTTGGCCCTTGCCTTTCGTGGCAAGACTTGCTATTGTGATTATCGTAACGTTCAGGGAGCCGGTTTTCGACCCTCCCGCAGCCACCAGGCGCGGCAGGCTCCTCCCAGCAGACAAAGAGAAACTCGATTGAAGCCGGCGGTTTTCTCACAGAAAGGAAGGCCGCCTTCTCTCTAGTTGCTCTTGCGGTACCGCACAACGGGCCGCGTGTCTCTCACCAAGACTTCCAGTTTTCCCTTTCTCGCTCCGGCGCGCCGAGAACGCGCTGCGCCGAGCCCTGCTCTCAAGGAGTACACACGTGTCGTTTGACCAATTAGGACTTAGCCCCACCCTTCTGCGCGGCGTTGCTGCNCTCGGCTACGCCGCGCCGACTGAGATCCAACAGCAAGCTATCCCTCAGGTGCTCGACGGCCGCGACGTCATCGCCTGTGCCCAGACGGGCACCGGCAAGACGGCCGCCTTCGTGCTGCCCATCCTCCAGCGCCTCGGCACGCCACTGGCGCCGGCAGGGACACAGGGCGCACGAAGCTCGGCCGGCGAGGGACGGAAGAGATTGGCCGCGAACGATGATCAGCCCCACGGCAACGGCGGCGGACCGGCGAACCACACAGGTTCCGGTGCCGGCCGCAAGGCGCCACAGATACGGGCGCTGGTCGTCACGCCGACACGCGAACTGTGCGCGCAGATCGAAGAGGTCGCCCACGTCTGCGCCCAGCAGACCGGTCACACGGTACTGGCCGTGTACGGCGGCGTGCCCTACGGGCCGCAGGCCCAGCGGGCACGCCGCGGGGTCGACCTCCTCGTCGCCACTCCTGGCCGACTGCTCGACCTGCAACAGCAAGGCGACATTAACCTGAGTGGTGTGAGCATCCTCGTGCTCGACGAGGCCGACCGCATGCTCGATATGGGTTTCTGGCCCGACGTGCGGCGCATCATCAACAAACTGCCCAGGCAGCGACAGAACCTGCTCTTCTCGGCGACCATGTCGCGAGCGGTCCTCGATGTGATCGGCGACACGCTGGTACGCCCCGTGCACATCGAGGTGGGCGGCCGCGCGAAGCCGGTCGACAAGGTCGAGCAGCGCGTCTTTCCGGTCCATGCGGACCAGAAGACCGACTTACTCGTCGAGTTTCTCAAGCGCGANGAGGTNGGCCGGGCCCTCGTCTTCACGCGGACCAAGCACCGTGCCGAGCGCCTCTCCAAGATCCTCGCCAAGAAGGGCATACGCGGCACCGCCATCCACGGCGATCGCTCGCAAGGGCAGCGCCAGCAAGCTCTCGACGGCTTCAAGAACGGGCGTTATACCGTGCTGGTCGCCACCGACGTCGTCGCCCGCGGCATTGACGTTGAGGGTATCTCGCACGTCGTGAACTACGACATCCCGACTAACCCCGAGGACTACGTGCACCGCATCGGCCGCACGGCCCGCGCCGGCGCCAGCGGGAGCGCCGTGAGCTTCCTCACCGCCGAAGAGGTGCACGAACTGAAGGACATCGAACGCCTCATCGGTACAACCATTGANCGGCACGACCTGGATGGCTTCGAGTACACCACGCGCCACATCCCGGAGTCGCACGAGGTCGAGCGCCGCCCAGGAAAGCTCGTCTGGAATGGCGGCGCTCGTCGCGCCGCCCAGCGGGGACTGCGGCGCACGGTGCGCTCGCGCTGAGGGAGCCGACGCCTCGGCAAGGCCCCCTCAGCAGCGCCACCTTGCCACCGTCACTCTCGCTGCGCCACCTCAGCAACGCTGCCTTGGCAGCGCCACACGGAGCAACGCCGCTCAGTCTTGCAGACCCTCGACTGTCGGTGTAAAAACGAACGAGTTTGTGCCAACCGCGCCGCAGCCGCCGCAAGAGCCAGAGCAGGCGAGGAAAGTGATCACGCTCAGGAACAGCACGGACCCNGTGGCTCAAGCAGCCACAAAGGGAATAGGGGTTGTCTGAAGGACGGCCTCCCCGCCGTCTCCGCCTTACCTCCATGAGCAATTNGACTCCCACATCTCCGGCATCAGCGCTGCCCGAACAACCGGGCATTTGGACCCTCGACGAGGCCGAGGTCTACGCCTCGCTGCACACTTCGGCGCAGGGTTTAAGCCACGACGAAGCCGCCCGCCGCCTCCAGCAATACGGCCCCAACACCCTGCCTACGAAAGTGGGTAAGCCGGCCATTTACGGCCTCGTCGCCCAGTTCACGACACTCTTTGCCATCATGCTCGAGGTCGGGGCTCTGCTGACGCTCATTGCCTCGCTTCTCTCCCACGGATCGAGCCGCAGCGACAACATCCACGTNACGNNAGCCATCATCGGTGTCGTCGTTCTCAACGCCGTCATCGGCTTCCTGCAGGAGTTCCGCGCGCAGAAAGCGACCGAGGCGCTACAGAAACTCGTGCCCCAAAACGCGCGCGTGGTCCGCGACGGCGAGATCGCGGTCATTCCGGCAACCAACCTCGTGCCCGGTGATGTGATCGCCCTCGAGGAAGGCGACAGCATCAGCGCCGACGCACGCCTNGTGCGCCAGTATGAGATGTCGACGATCAACATCGCCCTCACGGGCGAGTCCGACGCCGTGCGCAAGACTGCCGACCCGATCGTCCAGGAGGATGTGACGGTCGTGAACATGCCCAACCTGGTGTTCATGGGTACTACCGTGGCCTCGGGCACTGGCCGGGCAGTCGTGTTTGCTACCGGCCTACAGACACAGTTTGGGCGTATCTACACGCTGACGGCGGGTGTGCCCGAGGAGAAATCACCTCTGCAGCGCGAGATCGACACGATGGCGCGCACCGTGTCGACCATCGCCATGGTCTTCGGTGTCCTCCTGTTCTTCATGGGCCGCGTGTTGGGCTTGCTTGGGTCGGCGCCCTGCTCTTCGCCCTGGGTGTCATGGTGGCCCTCGTCCCAGAGGGACTGCCGGCCACCCTGTCGGTCGCCTTGGCCGTTGGTGTCCAACGCATGGCGCGTCTGAACGCCCTGATCAAGAGGCTCTCGGGCGTCGAGACACTCGGCTCGACGAACGTCATCTGCACCGATAAGACGGGCACGCTCACGCAGGCCGAGATGACCGTCAAGCTGATGTACGCCGATGGGGAGACCGTCGAGGTCACCGGAGCCGGGTACGAACCAACTGGCGATTTCGTCGTCGGCGGCACGCCGCTGCCGACCGACAAAGCTCACGCGCGCTTCGCCGAACTTCTCCGCGCCATGACCTTCTGCAATGACGCTAAGCTCATGCCCCCACGAGATAGCAAGGGGTGGGCGATCATCGGCGACCCCACGGAGGGCTCTCTCCTGGTAGCCGCCCGCAAAGTTGGTTTCGACCTGTCGGCGGAGTTAGCCACCGAGCCCAAGATCTACGAGCTGCCGTTCGACTCACAACGCAAACGCATGTCGGTCGTACACGCCCGCGATGAGGGACAAATCGCCTTCGTCAAGGGAGCGCCGTCGGAGACCCTTCCTCTGTGCACGCAGGCGCTGCTGCACGGCCACGTCGTACCGATCACCGACGAGATGCGTGCCGACCTCGTAGCACGCAACGACGCGATGGCGAAGCAGGCGCTGCGTGTGCTGGCGGTGTGCGAACGTCCGCTGCCGCGCGAGATGACCGAGTACACAGCTGAGTCGGTCGAGCACGACCTGATCTTCCTCGGCCTGGTGGGCATGATCGATCCGCCTCGCCCTGAGGTTGCCGCCGCCGTTCAGGAAGCCCTGAGCGCCGGTATCCGCATCATCATGGTCACCGGCGACTATGGCCTCACCGCCGAGGCTATCGCGCGCCGGGTCGGCATCGTCCGTGGCGACCGCCTGTCCGCGTGATCAGCGGGGCCGAGATGGAACGTCTGTCGCCGGAGGACCTCAAGCGCGAGCTGAGCAAACCGGAAGATGTCATCTTCGCCCGGGTCGCTCCCGAGCACAAGATGCGCGTCGTCAGCGCGCTCAAGGAGCTGGGCGAGATCGTCGCCGTGACTGGCGATGGCGTGAACGACGCGCCGGCGCTCAAACGCGCCGACATCGGCGTCGCCATGGGACTCTCGGGCACAGATGTGGCGCGCGAGGCAGCCATCATGATCCTGCTCGACGACAGCTTCGCGAGCATCGTCAAGGCCATCGAGCAAGGACGTGGCGTCTACGCCAACGTGAAGAAGATGGTCACCTACATCTTCTCGCACAACTTNGCTGAGCTTTTCCCGTTCGTCTTCGCCACGGTAGCTGGCCTTCACNTGGTTCCTCTGGGAGCGATCCAGGTCTTGTCGATCGACCTCGGCAGCGACGTCTTACCTGGCCTCGCCCTGGGAACCGAACACCCGGAGCCCGGCGTGATGAAACGGCCGCCACGGTCACGCAAAGAGCGCCTCATGAGTCGTTCCACCCTCCTGCGAATCGTGTACATCGGTGCGATCGAGTCANTCTGGGCTGTGGGCGGCTTTCTCTTCGTGCTCCTGAGTCACGGCTGGCACTGGGGCGACGCCAGCTGGATGACGCCAGGTAACCCGCACTACCTTTACTANCGTGAAGCAGTCACCATGACGCAGGCCGCCATCGTGGTCTCACAAGTCGCCAACGGGTTCGCNTGCCGCACGGAGCGCGAATCGTTGTTTAAACTCGGTCTTTTCAGTAACCTGTGGATCGTCTACAGCGAGATCGTCGGACTGGGGATCATCGCCGCCATTTCTTACCTTGCGCCGCTGCAGGGCATCTTTAAGACCGGGCCGCTGTCGGGCCGGGATTGGCTGATCCTGTTAGCCGCAGCGTTGAGCCTCTTCTTCGCCGAGGAGGCACGCAAGTGGGTCGCCCGGCGCCGCCAGTCGCCCGGTCAGCCATCGACCGGCGACGAGCCGCGGCAACCAGCGTTGGCCGAGCAAAGCGCCAAGTGAACGCCAGGAGGTAGTCCTGATGTACGTCATCATCGTCGGGTGCGGACGCGTCGGGGCCTCGGCCGCGGCAACGCTGAGCCGACAAGGTCACGAGGTGTGCGTGATTGACAGGAGCACGACGTCTTTCCGGCTGCTGCCCCGCAACTTTGCCGGCACCAAGCTCAACGGCATGGCTTATGACCGCTCCCTACTCGTGCGGGCGGACATCGAGCGCGCCGACGGCTTCGTCGCCGTCACAGCCGGCGACAACACCAACATCGTCGCGGCGCGCATCGCCAAAGAGGTCTATCGGGTGCCCGACGTCGTCGCTCGTATTTACGACCCCCAGCGCGCCGACATCTACCGCCGTTTCGGCATCACGACCTTCGCGCCTACCGCTTGGAGCGCCGGCAAGATCGTCGAATTCCTCACCAGCCAGCGCTTGGAGCGCGAAGTGACGTTTGGTAACGGCGAAGTGGAGCTGCTGTCGGCGTGGGTACCAGCCCACCTTATCGGTAAGCCGGTGAGCGACCTCGCTGCCCCCGGGGAAATCGCTGTCGCCCTGATCGTCCGCAAGGGCCGCGCGGTGATCCCCGTTTCGGGCACCAAGTTTGAGGAGGAGGACCAGGTTCACGTCGCCGTTCATCAAACGGCTGTGGGCAAGTTCCAGAAGATGATGGGGTGGGCCTCATGAGAGTCATCGTCGCCGGCGCCGGCAAGTTGGGACGGCGCGTCAGTCAGCTCCTCACGGACCACCACACGGTCGTCGTGATCGAGAAAGACGAGGCACGGGCACAGGCTATTCACGAGGAACTCGGCATCGACGTGATCACCGGCGACGCCGACGAGCCGGCGATTCTCCTCGAAGCTGGTGTCGACCGCGCCGACGTCTTCGTGGCCTCCACGGGACACGACGAAGACAACCTCGTCTGCTCGCTCTTAGCCAAGAACGAGTACAAGGTCAAGAGAGTCATCGCGATCGTGCGCAACCCGGGCAACCGGTGGCTCTACAACCGCAGCTGGGGAGTCGATGTGGCTATCGACGCCGCCCAGATCGTGGCCCGCTTGATCGAGGAGGAGGCAACGCTGTCGGACATTGTCGAGCTGCTCAGCCTGCGCGCTGGCGAGATCACTGTGAGCTCGGTAACCGCCACGGAGGATGGCACCCTCGCCGGTAAGACCCTGGGCAAGATCTCCGTTCCGGACGGGTGTCACGTCGCCGCCATCCTGCGCGGCAACCGGGTGCTGGCGCCTCGTTCTGACCTGATGATTGAGGTCGGCGACTCGCTGCTCTTCGTCACGCACGCCGGCGCCGAGTGCCGGCTCGACGAGATCGGCTAGGTCAACCTCAGCGTCGTTCACTCGCCGCTGGTGAGTTCAGTCCGCCGCAAGCGGTCAGTAGGCCACTCCACCGCATTCACCGCAGCCAGTCGCGCACGCGCGCCAGCCAGCCGTCGAGGCGCGCCAAGCCATCGGCGAAGTTGGCGCGCCCGAGCCCGAGGCGTACGTGGCGCGCGTCGTAGTCGTAGACGGTCGAGGGCAGCAACATCACTCCGGTCTCCTGCACGAGCCTCTCGCACAGTTCGAGCGAGCCCACGTTGCCGTGGAAGCGCGGGAAGCCGATGCTTCCCGCGCGCGGCGGCGTCCAGGTGAAGAGGCCCTCGTGGGCGGCGAAGAACTCCTCCACGAGAGCGACGTTGCGCTGCACGATATCGAGGTTACGCGCCACGAGGCGCTCGCGATTACGTAGCCCAATCAAGGCGAGGATCTCGCTCGGCGCGCTGGCGCAGATCGTCGTGTAGTCCTTGAAGGCNGCGAAAGCCTCGCCCGCCTGCCGGTCGCGCGTGACCAACCAGCCGACTCGCGTCCCGGGCAAGCCGAAGCTCTTCGACAGGCCGCTCAGCGTCACCGCCCGATCGTACAGTTCGCACGCCGACGGCAGGCGCTCACCAGGCTCTCGCTCGAGATAGCGGTACATCTCGTCAGAGAAGAGGTAGACCCCGGCCTCGCGGGCAACTNCAATCAGCCTGTCAAAATCGGCCCGTGGCGGCAGGTAGCCGGTCGGGTTGTGGGGAAAGTTGGCCACGATGAGCTTCGTGTTCGGTTTGAGCGAAGCGCGCACGAACTCGGGATCGAAGCGCCAGCCTCGGTCCTCGTTTGGCTCCCACAGCGTCACCTCGCAGCCCAGCGCCCTGGCGATCTCGTAGAGCGACTGGTAGCCGGGGAACGTCGCGATGACGTGGTCACCCGCCTCTAGCAGACAGTTCATCGCGATCAGGATGCCCTCCTGGGGGGCACACTCGAGCACCTCGTCAGCGTGCACGCCGCGATAGAGCCGAGCGATCTCCTGCCGCAATAGCGGCAGCCCCGCGGACTCGGTGTAGCCGAGCCACAGGTTCTGCCAAAGCGCCTGCGCCTCGGGGTCGGCCCACGAGAGCAGCTCGCTTTGCGCGACGACTCGCAGTCGGAGCTTGAGATGAGGATCTCAGCGGAGAACTCGTACTTGGCAAAGTAACGCTCGAGGGCAAACGGCTTGGGTCTCATGCTGTACTCCTCAACGTTCGGGGCCACGACCCGCTGTGCACAGTCAGGGATGCTATCAGGTCAGCCTGTCGGCTGCGCTGTCGCCGAGCCAGCGCAAGCCCGGCGCGGTCCGCTCGAGCGGTCTTTGACCAATCGGGCACTTTGACCTAGACGGAAGAGCACGTACCGAGTAGAAGATGGAACTGCGCTGGGGACGTTTCCAGCAGGGATGACCACATCGACCACGAGGCAGGAGGAAACACACATGCACCTACGCAGCAGCAGTCACCGCGCCACCGTCGCGGCAGTGAAGACTCCCGACGCCAACGTCAACGATGCCTTTCGCAGCCACCTGAGCTTCAACGATCGCCTGGCCCTCTTAGCGACGCGCGCCTTCGGCTCGATGCCGACGTTCTACCTCTTCGTAGTTTGGGCACTTCTGCCCGTCATTCCCGCGCTGCGCCACGTCGAGCCGATCATCCTGTACGTGAGCGCCGGCTTCATTCAGCTCGTCGCGTTGCCACTGATCAGCGTCGGCCAGAACCTGCTCGGTCGCCACTCCGAAGCGCGCGCCGAGGCCGACTACGCCGTGAACCAGAAGTCCTTCGCCGACACCGAGATGCTCCTTAAGCAGCAGGCGCAGATCCTCGAGCAGATGAAGGTCCTCGACGAACGGACCTTACAACTCGTTCAGCAGATCGTGGCCAATCAGGCGCAACCGCAACAAGCCGGGTAACCGCTGGCGGCGCCAAACGACGCGCTCGCCACGAGCAAGTCGCAGGGCGACTCACACCATGCCGTCGCCCTCTTCAGTCTCAGCCGGCTCGCTGCCGAGCAGCTCAGTTACGCTTGGAGCGTCTTCGGGACGGGTCAGAATGCTGAGCACGTCGCCGGCACGTAAAACCGTGCCGGGATGAGCGAAGAGCAGACGCCGGTCCCGTTGAACCGTGAGCACCAGAGTCCCGGAGGGAAGAGAGACTCGACGCAATTCGCGTCCGACCACGGGTGAGTCGCTACGCAGCCGTTCCTCAATCGTAATCGCCCGTTCACCTACCCGACTCAGCCGGTTCAACGTCGAGNGCAGCGCCTGGCGATACCCGGCGACCAGGTTCAGCGAGGTCAACACACCGGTTGGGCGGCGATGATCGTCAACGACCGGCAGCCACGTCACCTCACGCAAGGCGAGAACCTGCATCGCCGCGTCGAGCGTCACGTCTTCGGTGAGTACGGGCGCCGTACGATCGGCGAGCTCGCCAGCGGTCTTGCCCTTCACATCGTCACCCTGCACGGCATCGTACCGCAGCGTGCCGACGTACACGCCGCGCTCGTCGACGACAGGAGCGCCCTGCAAGCCAAGCTCAGCGAGGCGCTCGCGGGCCGCCTCAGCACTCTCCTCACGCCTCACTACCAGACGCGGCGCCGTCATGACGTTGGCCACTGGCACAGCGCTGAGCGGCGTGAGGCCAAACCGGAACCGGTGTCCAGGCGCGTCGGCCCGCGTGTGGAGTTGCGCACGATAGATGTGGCGGTCTCCGACCAGAAAACTCGCCACGCCCACGGCAATCATCGCCGGCGCAAGCAAAGCAAGGTTGCCGGTCATCTCAGCGACCATGAGCATGACCGCGAAGGGCACGTGCCCGATACTGCCGAAACAAGCCATCATAGCGACGATGACGAAGGGCGCCGGGCTGTGCGGCACCTGGGGCGCGATGGGCTCGAGCACACGCCACATTGCCGCGCCCACAAATCCACCGATCACCATGCCCGGCCCGAAGATGCCGCCCGAGCCGCCAGAGCCAATCGACAGCGAGGTTGCCAGGATCTTCATGACTGGTAGCAGGATGACCACCCAGAGGGACAGCTCGAGGAGGCGCGGGCCCATCGCCTGCTGCACCCACCCGTAACCGGTCCCCAGGACCTCGGGAAACGCTAACCCCAGCAAGCCGACCAGCAACCCAGCCAGCGCGGGTCGCAAGGCACGTGGCAGCGGCAGCTTGCTAAAGCGCTCACCGAGGCCATAGAAGCTCGCGTTGTAGAGCATGCCGACGAGGCCGGCGGCGACGCCAATGAGCGCGTAGTAAACGAGCTGAAGTGGATGACTGAAACGGAAACCGCTCTGGTAGCCGAAGATGGGCGCGTATCCCTCGAACGCTCCGAAGATCGTGAAGCCGGTGATTGAGGCGATGAGTCCCGGAATGAGGGCATCACTTTCAATATCGTTGCGATACAGGATCTCGCCGCCCAGGATGGCGCCGCCAAGGGGGGTGCGAAAGATCGAGCCAATGCCCGAGCCAATGCCGATGGAGACGGCCGTGCGCGCATCCGGCGGGCTCAAGTTGAGCAGGCGCGCGAGCACTGAGGCGAACCCGGCACTAATCTGGGCGGTGGGGCCCTCGCGACCACCCGACCCTCCTGAGCCGATCGTGAAGGCCGAGGCAATGATCTTGATCACCGAGACGCGCGCCCTGATGCCGGAAGGGTTGTGGTGCACCGCTGAGATGGCCGAATCGGTACCGTGCCCCGCTGCTTCGGGCGCCCAGCGAAAGACGAGGATTCCCGAAATGAGGCCGCCCAAGGTCGTGACCAGAGGCACGGCCCAGGGGCGGGAGAAGTGTCGCGAGCCCAGGGAAGCGCCTTCACCAAGAGGGCTAGGTGGCGTGTAGCCGCCGAGGACTCCGAGCAACAGCTTTGTCGCCCAATCGAGAGCGTTGATGAAGACTACGGCACCCAGACCAGCGACGACGCCAATGATCACGCCCAGGACGAGCCACTTGCGGACGTAGCCTAAGCCGTTCACCCAGCGCGCCAGGCGCTCCCGCCGTCCAATGTCTTCGACGGTGACGCTCCGTGTGGCGCGCTCCATCACCGGCTGCTCCCGTTCACAGTCGAAGGACGAGGATGGAGAGGACGACTAGATGCCGCCGCTGCTGCGCAACTTGGGAGGCAAGTAGCTCACGTCGCCCAAGATGCGCAGCAGCGGGCCGGAGTCGCGCATTTCGAACACAGTCGAGGCGGCCACCGGATGGGCGATGCGCGCCCGGTAGAGATCGATGTTGATGCTGAGTAGAGCGCACGTCACGATACGCAGCGTTGCCTTGTGCGAGACGACGAGCACAGCACCGTCGGCGTACTCGCCGACGATCTGCTCGATGACGGGCAGCGCCCGCGCCGCCACCTGGTAGCCACTCTCGCCTCCGGGCGCGCCCAAGACACCAGGGTGCTCGTTGTAGGCGGCGTAGGCTTGCGGGTCAGCGGCCGCCACATCGGCCTCGCGCTGGCCATCCCAGCGCCCGTGGTCGATCTCGCGCAGCCCATCAACGACCGTCACGGGAACGCCCGTGGCGGCCGCCACTGCGCCGGCCATCTCACGACACCGCTCCAGTGGGCTGGTGAAGATGGCGCGCCAATCGCCTTGCTGGGCAAGGTATGCGGCCGCGTGGCGCACCTGCTCGTGCCCACGCGAACTCAGGGCGCACTCGCGCGCGCCACAGAANCGATGTTCGCGGCTGGCCTCGGTCTCGGCGTGACGGAGAAGGTGCAGCCTGAGCACGCGACTACCGCGCCTTAAGCGGTCGCCGTTGGCGGCACGAAGACGCGCGCGGCCATGTCGCGATCGATGTTGAACAGCGCCGCCGGCGAATCTTTNGCAAGGGTCAGCTTCTGGACCATCTCGCTGGCGTTGGCCTCTTCTTCGACCTGTTCAGCGATGAACCACTGCAGAAGGTTGTGCGTGGCGTGATCTTTGAGCTCGAGCGCCAAGTCAGCGAGGGCATCGATCATGCCGGTGACTTTCTGTTCGTGCTGCAATGCGTGCTCGAACATGGCTAAAGCCGAAGGCCACTCAGTTTGCGGCTTCTCAATCGCCTCCAACTGTACCCGACCACCACGTTCGGTCACGTAGGCNAAGAACTTCATCGCGTGGGCCGTCTCCTCTTGGAACTGAACGTTCATCCAGTTGGCGCCGCCCTTCAGACCCAACGCGTCGAACTGGGCCGCCATCGAGAGGTAGAGGTAAGCGGAGTAGAACTCGGCGTTGATCTGCTTGTTGAGTGCCTCTTCCATACGTTTGTCCAACATGTGTCAACCTCATTTCCGATTCGGATTACCGAGACTCTTGCAACCTTGACCAGNCTCCTGACGAAGCCGCTTTGCTGACAGTAGCTTCCCCCACCACCGCGGGCACCGAAACGAGTCAGCCCGCCGCAAAGGCTGTGGCAGGCTACCGCAACTCGCCCTGCGGGAGACACGCAACCCGCTCGCGGCGCACCCAAGTATAACGGCTACCACTACCCTGCCAGGTACGCATGACCCGCTTCTTGGGCAGCTTGGTCGTCCGTAGCACAAGGCGCCAGAGTCGTCACGGCGGGTCGATGGACGCCGCTCAGTCTGACAGGCAACGGAGGCTAGCGGTAACGGAGGCGCACGGGTACAGACTTGACGTCTGCTGCCGATATCGGTAAGGTACCGGCGATTTGCGCTCGAGGGCGCAGTTGATGTGTAAACGACGAAGCGTTTGAAAGAGCGCTCACCTCGAGAACTCGCACGTCGGCTTTCCACCGTGTACGGGGCGAGCTCAGAAGGAGGCGATATGTACGGCAAACGACCAGTCGGCGCCCTTCTCATTGTCAGCCTCTCCGCTCTCCTGATCGCCCTGCTTGCGGCGGCTGCGCTCGCGCCACGCGCAGCGGCCTCGCCGATCGCCGACAAGAAGGCAAAGGCAGCCGAGATCCAACAGGAGCTACAGACTCTCAACACGAAGATGGACGTTGCCGTCGAGGCCTACGACCAAGCAAACGCCAAGCTGGCCCTCGTCAAGCAGCAGATCGCCCGCAATACGCGCGAACTTCAGGTCGCGCAATATAAGCTCGAGGTCTCCCGCCAGCAGCTCAGCCAGCAGGTCGTGGCCATGTACAAGCAGCCACCCACCGATCTCATGGACGTGCTCCTGGGCACGCACAGCTTCGACGACCTCGTCACTCGCCTTGGCTACATGAGCCTTATCGGCGACCAGAGCGCCCACCTCGTCGCTCAGGTCGAAGCGTACAAGAGCGAAGTCGCCGCGCAGCAGTCGGCGCTCCTCGCGCAGCGCCAGCAAGCCTTGCAACTCGTCGCTCAGCGCAAAG
>JGI24721J44947_10008850_pt1 | contig 13097 bp, 7 predicted proteins | sample YelNatPaOPGAMG01_FD_44947 | JGI IMG/M metagenome (IMG submission 44947)
AGCAGGGAATTCCAGGATTCATATATGGAACGGCGGTTCTTTTCAACGAGACCATTATCATCTATCTTTCCAATATATTCAGAAACGCGGACACGCTTCTCATTATCCCATCTGATTGTATCCTTGTAGAGATAATATGAGTTGCATATACGCTTTTCCTCTACGGGAATGCCACGTTACTCACCAATCCTTCGTGCTGTATCCCTGATTCTCTGATCTATATATATGGTAATGACGTATATAAAGATAAAAGGATCCTGCTATCTAGAATTCCAAAATAGCGATGGCTAAAGAATGGCCTGAATTATACCCTAAAGAATTAAGGTGTTAGGATTAGGAAATTAGAGTTCGCTATTTCCAACAAGTAGGAAAGGTTATGATATTTACGGTAACCCCATAATAGGTGTTTTTTTGGAGAGGTACAAGATAAACTGGAAATTAAGGTAGAAATTTCGATCAGAAGGTTAGATAATCCGTGTTTTTCATTTTTTCCACGGATAAGAAAGTATTCCTAGGAGCGGAAAGGGCGCTTAGGATCTGACAAAGCAATTTTCACTGATTTAAGGAACAAGACCATAGCGAGATATCTCCTGATCATATCCTAATATACTCAGCACCACTACAGTTATCATGATTTGAATTCTGTTTCTCCATGAAAATTGCACGGAGCTGATCATAATAATTGATAATTTTTAAGGGAAGGGGATAGAATAATTTCTTAAACTAATGGTACCGGTAAAGGACCAGGAATTTCAGGGGGTAAAATGGAAAAAAGTAAATGGGCAACTATTCTCAGATTTGGTTTTGATCTTTTTGGGGTGTTATACGGATAATCACGGTAATTATTTAAAAAGCGTCGTAATAAAAGCATTATGAAAAGCGCAGTGATACTGACAATAGCAGTTGCACTTGCCCTGCTGGCAGTCCCCCTCAGCTCTGCATCTGTCATTCATGCAACAATAAACACAAAGACAAACGAAGGCATTGTGAATGCAACCAGCAACTACGTGCTGTATTACACGTATCCAGAAAACAGCACAGCCTCTCAGCAACTAAACGGGAGGGTGATATGGGTGAACGCCACCTCGTACCTCAACTCGAGCGGAAGAGAGTACCTTCAAGGAGATATTAACGAATACGAATCCAACAATCAAAATGCTTCTGATTTTTCTAACAGCTCCGTGTCTACCAATACAACTGTGGCTCAACCCGTTGTGCACGTCGTCAATGCAACTCTGATCTATCACCTGCATGCATTTGCTAACCAGACAAATCTGACCGTTTACAGGAATCTAACCCTTGATCTGAAAATATCTAACATAACGGAGAAAACGGGTAACAATACCACAATTATAGATATGTCATGGCGTGCTTTCGGCGTGCAGGGAAAGCTGATGAGCAGTTTCAGGGGAAACATGAGAGTGTCTGATCCAAAGCTTAACCTGACGTACCAGGCCAGCATTAATACGAACATGGACGTAAATCTGCTTGGAGACATTAACCTCGGAGGCGAGAGTGAGGGAGAGGGTGGTAGTCAGGGCGGTCTCATTATGGGAATATTGTTTTCAAACAATCACCTCGGTCAGAACATCATGAACTATGGCACCATAAACTTCCACGTATTCTCAGTACCACTAACGGATTGGACCAGGGTTTACGACAGTGCAACAAACACCACCACTCTTTACTATAACTCAAGCACGAACTTCAGCCTCAATGCTTCCCATTCCACCAACAGCGGGAATTATACAGTGAAGCTCAAGACAGATCCGTCTGCTTCAATCACGGCGGATGGAGATGCTGTGCCAATATCCGCGAATGAGCTAGCGGTGTCTGTGTCCCCGCAGTCCAACGGAAGGATTTCTTCGTATGTTCTGCCTGTAGTTGTTACGGTTATTGCCGTTCTAATTGCCAGTCTTGTGGCAGTCTTCGCCAGAAAGAGATCAAAGAAGAAGTGAATTCATTTTTTATTTTCTTCTTTATATAATTATGAGCGGGAAAGGTCTGTAGTGATGTGGATCAGTTCTCATAGGTATAAGAATTCATTACAACATTGTTTCGGGCATATAAATATCGCCAATAAAGGGGGAGTATCCCCCTCTGAACGTTTCGTGAACAGTTTCCAGTATTATGTTATTTTTCCAAGAGTACAAGGTAAAAAAATTCATTTTAGAAAATGGTAATAACTTCAGATATGTAGTTATAAATGTGGAAGAGGCGCCAGACATTATGAATCTTTTTCTTTAATTCTAAAATGGTGGGCATTCGTTTGGCGTAATAGATGCGTATACATCCCATTCTCCCCTCTCCTTGCAATTAAGTACCCAACATCTCTCATCCGTGAAGGAAAAAGTTTCTTGCTTGTATCTATGTAATTGAGGTCTGAAGTTATCCGTAGATTTTTAGTGATATTAGGTATATGATTAGGCCGCAGAGCATATAGAGACCTCCTACAGAAAGATAGATGAGCGTCATTATGAGCTGCTGCTTGTTTATGTAAACTGCATCGGCCTCACTTATTGATTTTTTAAAATTCTGCTCAAGTTCCCTCTTGTACGTTGATGCACCGAAATCGTACCACGCACCGAAGAACATNACAAGGACCGCAGATATGAAAAGTATATCGGGCATGATAACAAAAAAAGTCTTTATTCCATTGAATAAAAAGAAGATTGCTGGCGCCGCTATAATAACAGCTAAAAACTCCAGCGGTGGCTTGGTATACTTCCATCTTGCCCTCCTCACGGACTCTTTTACGCTCTGGTTTACTAGGTCCAGAATATCATCCTTTCTTGACATTATCGTATTTCTTGTGTATGTTTGCCAGTTCCTCCTGGCTAAAGTGGCAAAGGTACCAGTGATCATTACCGAGGTCCCTCCGTGGAGGCGGAACATCCCTGCATATGTCCTGAGCATAGATGCATCTACTTGAGAATCTGCAGCCTTTCGGTACATCTATTGCATTCCCGATTTCGCCTATTATTTCCACCGCCTTCGGGTCCCAATCTCTTGAGGGCCTGGGGACTGCCTTTAGCAATGCCTTCGTATATGGATGCGCTGGAGTCTTTATTATATCCTCGGTTTTCCCGCTTTCCAGGCCTATACCGAGATACATAACGAGAAGGCGATCACACACGTACCTGGCAGAAGCGAGATCGTGTGTGATGTAGAATACTGTTATACCAAACTCCCTTCTCATCTCAAGGATAAGATTCATGAATCCTATCCTGAGGGATACATCCAGCATGGAAATTGGTTCATCCATTACTATAAACTCNGGTCTGAGAACGAGAGCCCTTGCGGCTGCAACCCTCTGTCTTTCTCCGCCGGAAAGCTCATGAGAGAATCTCTCGAAATAGCTTTCTGGCGGTCTGAGATTCACGATATGAAGAGCCTTCCAGATNAGGTCCCTAGCAACAAGTGGGTCCCTAGTTATTCTGTGGGCGATTATAGGCTCATCAATGATGTCGTACACGGACATAGTCGGATCCAGAGAATCATAGGGGTCCTGGAATATCAGTTGCGTATATCTCCTGAGCATTCTGATCTCTTCAGATCTTTCCTTAACCTTNGTGATATCTATCTCAACAATTTCTCCNCTATCATTCTTAGGAATCCTGTACTTGACGCTCCCGGAGGTAGCCTCTATAATTTTCAATATGACCTTTGCAAGTGTTGTTTTTCCTGAGCCGCTCTCTCCTATAACGCCAAAGATCTCTCCCTTCCTTATTACTATCGATACGTCGTCTACGGCCCTCACGAACTTTGAACCATGTTCCCCTGAGAAGAGTGAGCCTGCCGCAGATGCCCGGAGGGTAAAGTATTCTTTCAAATTTTCTGTTGTCATCAACATCTCATTTGATGTTACAGCACTCACGTCCGCCTGTTTCCCCGTCTCATCTGCATCCACATCTATTCCCTTCAACTTTTCTGCGTAATGGCATCTGCTGAACCTCCCCGGCTCTATCTCCCTAAGCGCGGGTGTTTCCTCAAAGCACCTCTGATCTGCAAACGCACACCTTTTAGCGAAAAGGCAGCCCTTCCTCTCTGAGTACGGATCAGGAGTCTCTCCAGGGATACCTTCCATCCTCCTCTTTACTTTTTCAAGGGATGGGTATGATCTCATAAGGGCCAGTGTGTATGGATTCAGAGGTTTCTGATAGACATCCCATGTCGGACCGCTTTCCATTACCCTTCCAGCNTACAACACTATAACCTTCTTGGAGAGCTGGGCAACGACGCCTATGTCGTGGGATATAACCATCATCGCCCTTTGCCTTTCCGACTGTATCTTCTTTAGCTCTTCTATGATCTTTGCCTGTATCACAACATCCAGTCCTGTTGTTGGCTCATCCGCAATGATCATGCTTGGAGAGAGGGAGAGTGCCATGGCTATAACAGCCCTCTGCTTCATTCCTCCACTAAGTTCATGGGGGAAGGCCTTCAGCACTGACCTGTTAAGGCCTGCTGACTCCACCACTTCAACGCATTTTCTCCTTATCTGCTCGTCTGTTAGCTTGGTGTGTATTCTGAAAACTTCTCCTATCTGCTTCTCTATGGTATATGCCGGGTTGAATGCGTTCATGGACCCCTGAAATACCATGGAAACATCCTTCCAGCGTATTCTCAGAAGTTTTTCATAGAGCATCTTTTTCTGCTTTCTCTTGAGCTTTCTGTAGAATTCACCCGAGATTTTTGCGGCAGTTACCTCCTCCCCCTTTACCTTCACGGACCCGGAAACTATCCCGTTTTCTGCAACCATTCCCATGATGGCTGTGGCCAGGGTGGTCTTTCCGGATCCGCTCTCCCCTATTATTCCTAATGTGTCGCCTTCCCTGATCTCCAGACTAACGTCCTCTAGCGCTGTTATCTTACCGTCAAAAGTTTCAAACGTAATGGTAAGATTATCTACGCTCACTATAGGTTTCGACACCCTCAAAGAATCTTCCGAAATAGGAATCGCCTCAACCATGCTTATCTCCTCCTGAGTCTTGGATTGACAAGCTCATCCACTCCCCTGGACAGGAATATGAACCCCATGACAAAGAGCGTGAGGGCTATCGTAGGTGGAAGTACCCACCAGGGCGCAACTGCTGCAAGATAATAATTGTCATAGAGGGGATTGAGCATCCCTCCCCATGTCAGAATTGTGAGAGGCGCTATACCGAGAAATTGAAGTGTTGCAATAGCACCAACAGCACCGCTTATGCTTATGGATGTCAAATATATGAGCAGCGGAAGGATATTGGGCATCATGTGCCTCCTGAGAATCTGAAGCGTGCCAGCTCCGGATACCCTGGCCGCATCAACAAATGTCCTCTGTTTCACACTCCTTATGATACCTAGAACCGTGAATGTTGTGAATGGCCAGGCCGTGAAACTCAATACCAGGATTATATTGGTCAATGATGGTTTGAGAACGGAAGTGAGAGCGATCAGTAGCGCGAGGCCCGGAATAAGGTAGATAACAAGGGTAATGGTATCAACTGCAACTGAAATGAATCCCCTGTAATACCCGATAATCATTCCAAAGATAACCGCCACCACTATCCCTATTAGCCCGACTGCAACACCGACTACCCAGTCAGGTATGAAACTCCCAATGAACTGTGACCATACGTCGTTTCCCTCGCTGTTCGTTCCAAGAGGGAAAATATTTCCCGAAGGGGTTCTGAACGTAGGGGGTATTGGGTTTATTGATATGCCGGAAGCGGAATACACGTAAATGTAGCCGTCTCCTGCCCTGAATGTTATAGATTCGGTTCCAGTTGCAGCGTTGAGAATGAGCTCAGGCTGCGTTATTCCTTTCATTGACGCCTTTGGAAGCATCCCCCAGTAGAATGGGTTCGAACCCAAGCTGCCTGAAAGGGAAAATAACGCGCCCTCAGTTGACGAAATGATGTAAGAATTTGAGCTTGGATCATAGACAGGCCTGTTGGTATAGGGACCGACCCCCGAAGCGAGTGATACCTTTCCCAGCAGATGGTTTGGTCCATTCACCACGTACCCTTCGGAGCCAGATATGATAAGCAATGATGAAGGAAAACCTGTGGAGCCATAGGAGGACGAGATGGATGATATTTGTGCGGGGAATGAATAAATCAAGGAAGTGGTGCCGTTCGATGCATATATTCTGTAAACGGAACTTGAAGTGGAGTTGTCAGCCACGGCAAATATTGAATTGTATGATGAGACGGAGCGCTGGTACGCGTCTGGTATCTGCATCTGGCCTGTGAATTCCATTCCCTTTATACTTGAAGCCCACGCAAGAGAGCCATTCACATGGAATGCATAAATGGAACTGCCGCTTGATATCAGTACAAGTTGAGAACCGCTGGAAGGAAAAAATGAACCGTAAAAATACAGGCTGGAAACGTTATCAAATGGAAGAGATCTGGACATATAAACATCCATTCCAGCATCATTTATCCCGACCAGATACAGTCCAGTAGAATTCTCAATTACCGCAAATATTCTTCCAACGTTTGATGATGCTCCCGGTATGGAAGAGCTGTAGTATGGAATGGATGGAATGCTCGGCTGGTCAACAGGAAGAACACTTGAGACTGGCGGTATCAAGAATTTCCCGTCGAGTGATAAATTTTCAGTTGAAACTATCCTAGGTGTAGTTACCCCTCCGGTGGGTGATATATCAGATATCCTGGAAAGAAATATTTTCCCTGACGAACTGGAGACAAGAATATAATTGGCCATGGTCTGTGCCCCGGTAAATGGGTTCGCTCCTTCAATGAGCGTGAAGACGCTCATACCTATCGGTGTGCCCCCAAGGGAAAGATTCGCGAAATTTACAAGCTTACCTCTGGTGGTACTGGAAGGTGTTTCAAGTTGAAGAGCCACAAGCTGTCCGTTGTTGTTTACGGAATATACCCAGTTACTTCCGGTTATGGTTGTGGAAGAACCGTAGGACGATATCTGATCCGTAGATCCAAGTGATGTATTCCCGGCAAAATTGTAGGAGACTAGCTTTGGAATAGTTGTATCAATGGATGGAGCCACATACGTGCTGGGATTGCTTTGAAGCTGAATTGCAGGTGATATTATGGCTATTACTGCCAGGATCAGTATAATATAGAATCCCGCCTTCCCGTAGGCTGAACTGTAGAATATTTTCCACTGCTTTTTCAGCCTAGCAAGCCTGAAACTCATTCTCTTTCTTCTCAATTCTCTTATCTTTTCCCTTTCATCATCTCGATTGTTCGAATCCATTTGTAACACCTACAATTTAATTCTGGGATCGAGCCAAGCGTGGATGAAATCCACAAGAGAATAGGTAATAATGGTTACCAGCGATATTATGAACAGCGCACCCTCAGCCAGAGGATAATCAAGTTCGAGGGTAGCGTTATAGAGAAGATGCCCTATTCCCGGATAGGAAAATATGATCTCGACAACCACTGCCCCACTCATAAGGAGTGCAAGCTCCAGCGCCATTCTCGTGCTTATCGGTATCATCGCATTTCTCGCGGCGTGGTGAAACATTATATTCCCCTCCCTTACCCCCTTTGCCCTCGCAGTCATTATAAAATCTTCACCTAGCGTAGAGACCATTGCAGCCCTAGTAGTTAGAAGGTGGCTCGCCCCTTCTATTACAATAAGCGTAATCAGGGGAAGGAAGAGATAATAAGCAACCCCCAAGGGATTTGTGATCAACCACGATAGAGGAAATACTGTTCTCACAGGGAAATATGGCTTCAGGGCTGTGAAATATATAACCAGCCAGACAGCGAGAACGAAGAATGGTATCGCATTTAGCGCTGTTGAAAGTGCTATCATAGTGGATTCCCTCTTCGTAGACCTGACCCATGAAGTCAGTATTCCGAGGGGTATACCCAGTATGAACGATATTACACCGGCTGTACCAAAGAGGAGAAGCGTATAAGGAAGCGCTGCCCTAATTATATCCCAGACTGAAAGACCCTCAAAGTAATCGAACCCGAAATTAAACGTGAACATATCCCTCATATATATGAAGAAATTAACAGGATTCCATTTGCCGCCAGCGAGACCGAGCTGGGCTTCTACTGCGGCAAGTCTCTGCCCCGTGAGACCACCCTTGTTCTTGGCCCCAAAGAGAAGAAGCTGGGCGGGATTTCCAGGCATAAGCCTGTAAACCACGTATATCACAACAGCTACCAGAACTATGAGGATAATGTCCTGAATTACTTTGCGAATAATCAGGTACGGGTTCACCAAAATTGATTTTAATTATGTTTATAATTATTTCGCAACTCTCACGTAATTCCTCGCGCTTAAAAATAACAGAAAAATAATATAAAAAAGGAAAGGCTAGGTCTGATTGGGTGGCTTCTGCTCCTCCTGCGGAACCTCTTTTCTGCTTCTCCTCGAGGATGCCCATAGAGCTACGAAGACAACAAAGAGTATTGCAAAGATTATGATGAGCGCGTAATACACATCCAGATTCGGAGTAACCTTCACTGTCTTTGTGACTGTGACAGTCGTTGTCTGTACCACTTTTTCAACCGGCATTATGAAGAACTGGTAAGAGAATGTTTGACCGTTGCTTGTTATTGTTACAGTAACTGGGGTCATCACTGAAACATTAGGAGCACTGAATGTAAGTGGATATGACCCGCCTGCTCCGGTTGTACCGGAAGGAACGGAGATATTCCCAACGCTCGTGGAAACAGTGAATGGAACTCCAGAGACCGAGGGTCCTGCAGAATTGACGAGAGTGCTATTGATGTAGAGAGTGTATGATGCATTCCCCAGAATCGTTGCGAAACCGTTCACTGACTGCTCTCCCTGTATGTATGCTGCGAGAACGGTGCTCGGGGCAGGGTTGTTAAGCATCTGTGATGAATTTACAACAGTTGTTGCAACTGCAGCGTATGGGACGCCAACAGCACTGATCTGGAATGTATCAGCAGGTATCAGATACTGATCGGTGAAGGGCATCGGGGCAAATCCTAGGAAGGAACCATTTATTACCTGAGCCTGGTACAGACCTGAGCTGAACCAGACAGTTGCCATACCAGAACTGTTGGTCGTTACCTGTATCCCAGGTAGAGTAAGGCTTCCGAACAGCGCATTTGGATTCGGGAACTGCATTTCCGTGCCCATTCCATAGAAGTAGCCACGGTTAGCGCCCAGCGCGTTCTGGCTCATGAGGTCCACTGTGAAGTCTGGTACAGGTGCGCCCGTTGAATTCGTGACCGTTACGTTCACCTCAATGGATCCACCTGGGGAAGATATGTAGGAAGAAGAGAGGCTCAGTGAGATATCATACTGGGGTGTTGTCGAGGTTACCTGAACGGGTATCTCCACCGGTTGCTGGGTACCAAATCCAAGCGGATTTGATGATGATGTGAGCTCAGCTATGGTCATGTACGGCGCTTCCCCGCTCATCGGGGCGCCGGCATAGTAATTCCCTAGGAATATATAGCTTTCCGTTGCATTTCCAAGGAGAGACATATTAACTCCGCTAGCAGGTCCAACAAGAACTGTGAATGTTCCGTTTGACGGTGTTTTTCCGACTATCTGGGTGACATTGTAGTTGTTATTGAAGGCATAAGATTCTGCGGCGGGATTTCCTGGAGTAAGCTGGCTAAGGATGGCTGATGGGTCAGTACTGTTACTTAGTGTGAGTATTCCTGAATTAACTTGTATAGTATAGCTATAACCTGCAACAGGCGCGCCAGTTAGTGGATTGTATACCTCTATCTCAAGTGGCTGGTACTTAGGAGAGCTGGCATTGATAACCGGCACCTTGATCACTTTGTAAGATACAGGTTCAGGTGCTACGGTTATATACGTATACCCGAGACCCGGTATTGCCGAACCTGAAGGACCGCTCAGAGTCGCTGCAGCGGAAATATTGATCTCGCCCATGTAATCAGAAGTATATACCAGCGGCTGACTGTCCAGAACCTTGAACTCAAATGTGTACTGTCCCTGTGAATTTGTCACACCAGAAAGACTTGTTACATTAAGCAGTGCACCGGCAGGATTTACACCAATTGTGAGATCTGCACCAGCAACAGGGGCTCCGTACTGGTTTCTGACCTGGATTGTTATGTTTCCATACTGTCCATTGAAGTAGACCTTGCTCGACGGTACAACTCCGACCTTGAGTTCAGTGGGCACAGTGGATGATATTGTTGGCTTCACCGGGGTTTTGAGGTGCACAGTCATGAAGTTCCAGTATTCATAACCCGTCTGGGATAGTGTGTCATTTGTGTAATTCGTGAACTCTGACGTGACAACAGGGAAGAGATCTATCCCGTAACCAACATTGATCATGGTAGACTCGATCGCAGCTATTCCCTGTATCTCATCTGATATCTTGATCCTCTCCGTGAGATTCGTAATTGTGTTTAATTCAGTGTAGAGCTGGTTCATAAGGTTGTCCACCTGCGTTCCTGTAAGGTTCTGTCCGTTGTACGTGATGCTGCTGAACGGACCGAGGTAGAAACCAGTTCCAAGGCCGGCGGTGGTATAGAACGCAAAGTAGTCTCCGGTCGGGTCGCCGACTATGCCGCTGATACCGAGCTCTATCGCCTGATAGTTGTACGTGATTAGATTATCCACAAGCGTGCTGAAGGCTTCCTGGGTCACGGTTGTTTTTACCCCAATGTCATCCCACCACTGAGCTATCAGTAAGGCTCCCTCAACGCCCAGAGGATTCGATGCGGCCGATGTGATCTGAATATCCATTGTGAACTGCTTTCCTTCGTAATAATACTCTCCGTTCACCCTTGTCATCCCTGGGGTGTTATTCAGAAGCTGCATCGCTAGGCCGGGATTGTAGGAATACGAGGGGAGACTGTGATTCTGCCATACGCTGTCTGAGTCAGGAATCACTGACGTCCCCGGTATACCGTAACCCTCATCAACAACTGAATTCAGGTAGACCTTGTTTACTGCATAATTCAGGGCCTGCCTGACTGATGTTATATTGAGCGGGGGTGCGACTGACGCAGGCGTGAATCCATATAGGCTGGTCGTCATGTTGGCATCTGACTGGTTGAATGAGTTGAGCTGAATATATCCATAACCGGTAGTGGGTTTATGGAATATGTACGTATTGGGGGATGTTGCAAGGGTTGGAAGGAATGTAGGCGTGACACCTCCTTCTATCTGGTATACCTGATTCAGCGTAACGGCAGTGACAGCAGCAGAAAGAGAAAGGTACATGGGCACATACAGTTCGTAGAACTTGGGTGTCCATTGCCTCAGTGATGGCACATACTGCACAAAGTAGTGAGGATTAACGTACAGCTTCCAGTACTGATCGAATATCCACTTTCCCTGTGGGAGACCGTAGTTATTCGTGAACATGAACGGTCCAGAACCTACAAGACCCGTGGCTGTTCCTGTAGCCGGATTATACCCTACATTCCAGTTGTTGTACGAGTTTGCTGCTGGGAGTGTTGTGGTGTAATTCCAGGCACCAGGCGAGGAGGAGTAGTCATGGCTTACCCATATGTGGTATGGCAGTATAGGCGTCTCAAGGGTATATGTGAGGAATGTGGCACTCTGGTTACTCAGATAGAAATCCACCGTTGTGTTATTTACAGGTANTGCGTTAACAATATTGGAAAACGATCCGCTATAGTCCAAAGAAGATTGTAGAATCTTCCAAGAAAGGATAAAATCAGCCGACTGAACGTAATACGTTTGCATTGTAACAGANGGATACCTGTATGTGTGACTGTGCGGATTTCCGCTGGCGTCATTGAACGACGTGTGATTTGAAAAGACGTAGGTATTNGATCCTGGCTGGTAGTCAGTCCACTGAACACCTGGCCTTATATTCACTTGGTAAACATACTTAACAGGTTCGTAGCTTCCTGTCAGAGGATCGTACGTTGTAAGGTTCCCGCTCCCTGCAAGACCCAAGAATGTCGAGGTAGCCGCTGATGATGACATATTTGAAATATTATATTCATACCAGCTCGTTGCTAACCACGGAGATATAGTCTCATTTGGCAAGAGAGTCGTAGCTGAGTCGTAAATTTCATCCAGCAGATAGAAACTGTAGACATCCGTTGCTAGGTAGATGTTCAAATGCTCAACATCATTCGTGGCGGCCATGACAAATGTACCATTAGTATAGCTCGGCTCTTGCATTGTTGTCGTTGGGTACGTCCATGGTGTTGCCGTGGGAACTGCACTTTGATCCGCTGCAGTCCCAGTGGTGACAGATCCAAACGATGCGTCGGTGACAACAGCTATCGCCGAGACGATCATTAAAAGCGAAATCGCCAGGGCGATTATTGCCTTCCGTTGATTCCAACTTTTCAATACCTTTACCTCCTTTTGGATTATTATTTAACTAAGATTGTTATATAAATCTTATGCAGACCTAAAGAGAATCTCTAAAAACTCTCGTATTTTACCAGATCTGGTAACAATAAACTTTATTCATGCGGGGACAACGGAACGGCATGGCAAGCCTTCTGATGAATCCATCAAGGAGAAATACAGGCAATTCATGAACGATACACTGAAGTTCATGAAGGATGCAATAGACTGGAATGCATTCCCTTCTTTACTTAAGGATCTCTATCACAACGATGGTAAAGATTCTCTTTCTCCAGTCTCTATACAACTTATATGATCAGCAGGCTGAAAAGGTGATTCATGACCGTAATTCATTCATGAATTTCTTTGACATGAGAGACTCCCTGATGCAAGGACAATATGGCTGTTCAGGGAGAGGCTATCCACTACAGGGAGGGATAGAGGGATATGGAATGAAATACAGAGAGAGATTGATTCAAAGGGAATAAAGATAAAAAATGGTACAATCAAGGATGTAACTTTCATCACAGCATGAAAAGAACCTTGAAACGAGAGAACCAGGACAAACAAGAAGATACAAGGATGAAAGATTCACAAAGAAGAACAACAGGACATACTTCTGTTATAAGGGGAACATTTTTACGGATGATAATATCGGATAACAAGATATGCAGTCACAACTCCCATCACCCATGACAGCAAGACAGATATTTCAAGGGCGGGGATACCAGTTTACAGGGATAAGGGATACTTTGGAGTTAAAGAGGAATATGATGAAACAATGACCAAAGCACTGGGAAGTTTCAAACTCA
>JGI24721J44947_10008863_pt1 | contig 13083 bp, 10 predicted proteins | sample YelNatPaOPGAMG01_FD_44947 | JGI IMG/M metagenome (IMG submission 44947)
GGATGGATTGATATGTGAGATAAACAGAGGAATCATCATCGTCACTAATAACAAATGACGGAATGTATAACCCATCAAATAATTTATAATTAAGTAGTTGAATAGATGGTGAGTATAATTCGTTTTTTAGTGTAAATCATAAAAAGATAGGTATGAAGACAAGAAATGTGATTTGGTTAGCGCTCTCTTTTTCTGTAGCTGCTTTGATGGCTACTCCTTTGGTTGCTAAGGATTTTCCGAAAGCCCAAAAAGATAATATTAAAAAAGAGATGGAACAAGCCAAAAAAGCAGCACGCGATGCTGCTAAAATGGCTGCTTACGACAAAGCTGTTCAAGCGTTGAAGGACAAAGACTGGATTTTGGAGGCAAGTCAGGTGTACAACAAATGGGGACGAATTTTTGAGGTGAATGACAACACGAATTTCATCATGCTCGAGAAGGACAAAGCTTATTTGCAATTGGCTTTCAACGGATTCAGAAGTGGACCTAACGGAATTGGCGGAGTTACTTTAAAAGGGTATCCGACAAAGATTTCGATTAAGACGGACAAGAGTGGGAATGTGACCTATACCATGAATGTTTTTGGCAATGGACTCAATGCGGATATCACCATCTGGTTAGGATATGGTGACAACCACGCCGAAGCCATGGTAAATGCCACTTTCAGTAATGGACAAGTTAGTTTCTCAGGTCGTTTGGTTCCTTTAGCTGAATCTAATTATTATCGCAGCGGTTTAGATTTCTAACCGTCTTTTCGAAGAATAACCTCGATTCAAAGGACGTTCATGTTTAGTGAATGTCCTTTTTTTATGGGCTCTGTTTGTTTATCCAATAGTGCGTTAAAAGTCTTGTTAAATCATAGTAAAACAATGTATTAGGTGATCTTTTTATTTGGTTAATTCAATGAAAATCAGTTGATTTAAAGATTATTTGACCAATTTTTTAAGGCATGGCTTTCACGAAATGGACTCATTTTCTGCTATTGTTTTGTTACTTTAGCATGAACGGATACAATGTCTAATTCAATCATTTTATCCGACTGTAAACGCAAAGGCCATTTAGAAAAAAAAAGATATACCTTTGTTTCACTGTTTGAAACGCTACCACATTTTTGGCAATGGATTGGAAAAGATGGATGTGTCTTCATAAATAAAAATGGATTAAGGAAACATGCTAAATCTACAATGAAATGAAAACAATGATGAGGGTTATTGCTTTGTTACTTTTGGTTCCGTTCGGAACGATGTATGGTCAGGACTGGGCTGGTTTACAACGTTATCATGAGGATAATCAACAAGTGATCAACGGTAAACAGAACGTTATTGCGGTATTTTTGGGTAATTCGATTACTGATATTTGGATCAAGGCTGATTCCGCTTTTTTTGCTTCAAACGGCTATGTTGATCGAGGCATCAGTGGTCAGACGACTCCTCAAATGTTGCTCAGATTTCGAGCTGACGTGATTGATTTGCATCCAAAAGTAGTTGTCATTGAAGGAGGTACAAACGANATTGCCGGTAATACGGGNCCTGAAACATTGGAAATGATCGAAGATAACATTGCTTCCATGTGTGAGTTAGCCTCGATGCATCATATTAAAGTTGTTCTTTCTTCGTTGTTGCCNGCGTATGATTATTGGTGGCACAAAGGCACTTATCCTTCCAAGAAAATAGTGGCTTTGAACGAATGGATCAAAAAGTATGCTGCTGCCAATCATTATGTTTATCTCGATTATTATTCTCCTTTAGTGGACGATCACGACGCTTTTAAATCAGCGTATTCAAAAGATGGTGTTCATCCTAATAGTGAAGGTTATAAAATCATGATGCCTCTGGCCAAAAAAGCTGTCGAAGAAGCGTTGGCTGAACGGTAAGGATCATCATTTCATATCACAAGGTCGATAAGGGTTTTTCCTTGATCGACCTTTTTTTCTGTGATGGTTACTCTTCTTTTATAAATCCTTCCAATGAAATCGATCTGCACGTCAGGANGATCAACATTGTTGCCACAGGANGGCNNATTGTTTTGAAAGGAAAGCATGAGATACAATGCAAGGAAAAAGAAACAAAATGAATCGACATTCGGGTTGAATTTTTTCTGCATGGTTACTCTAAATTTTTTTCAATCTTCGTTTTTTTATCAAAAGTTTTTCTATCTTTCGCTCGTTTTTGTTTCAGTGGATGTTCGTCATGAAATGGTGCGTAACATGCTAAAATACAATGATCTGCATTCAAGCTGAAACGAGTTGATTTACAAAAACTAAAAATTATATCGTATGGAAAAGATCACATCAGCCGAAGTTGTCAACTGGGCGAAAGATTTTCTGGCAAAATCAGAAAAAGAGATTACCGAAGATGAATTGAAAGAGCAAAAGAAGTATGCCATTCTCATTCAAAATCCGAATGACAAAATCCTTCTGTCGAAGATGTTAGATGAGTCATCTCAGATAAGAGATGATAAAAAGTTAGCTCGTCGCATGAAGGTGTTGATAAAAAAATATGGTGTTCCGGCTTTTTTCAGCTCCTCGGATGCGTTTTTGTTGGAATTGTTTACTGCGTTTGGGTATTGGTTTGATTTTATTTCGGTTCCCATTTTCAAAAAAAGGTTACGCTCTGACACTTCCAAAGTGATCATTGATGCGATCCTTCCGTTTTAAATAAACATTTAGACGCGCGTCGGCAACAACAAATAGGGCAGAACGTCAATTTGTTAGGTGAAGTAGTATTGGGTGATGCGGAAGCAGATCGACGTTACTACGGATATTTAGAAGCATTGAAAGATCCCCGAATCAATTATATTTCGATTAAAATATCTGGTATTTATGCTCAGATCAATCCGTTAAATTACGAACAAAATAAACGTGATTTGTGCGAACGTTTAGCTGCCATTTACCGTCAATCCATTGATTATCCTTATAAAGATGAGCAAGGAAAACTCACTCCGAAGTTTGTGAATTTGGACATGGAGGAGTACAAGGATACAGAGTTGACGTTGGATGTGTTCAAAACGGTGTTGGCTGATCAGGAATTCAAAAACTATACCGCCGGGATCGTGGTGCAAGCCTATCTGCCTGATGCGTGGAATTTTCAGACCGAATTGCTTGAGTTTGCCCATCAACGGGTAGCTGCCGGAGGCGCACCGCTCAAAATGCGTTTGGTGAAAGGGGCTAACCTGCAAATGGAATCCATTACTTCATCGTTGCGTGGATGGGAAAATCCGATTTTGAGAACAAAAGTGGAAGTGGACGCCAATTATTTGCACATTTTAGATCGGGCGCTGGAAGCTGACAATGCGCGGGTTTTGCATGTCGGTGTGGCTTCTCATAATTTCTTTTCTTTGGGATATGCCGACTTATTGAGCAAGAAAAACAATGTCTCCGAATTCGTTACGTTCGAAATGCTCGAAGGAATGGCCAATCATTTGCCTCGGGTGATGCGCAGCATGGGAAAACAAATTATTTTGTACACTCCGGTTGTGAAAAATGAACATTTCTTGAATGCAGTTTCTTATCTGGTGCGTCGTTTGGACGAAAACACGGGGAAAGATAATTTTTTAAGTTATTCTTTCAATTTGAAACTCGACAGCAAACAATGGAATTTTTTGCAACAGCAATTTATAGAAGCTTATCAAATGAAAGATTCCATGAAAGCCTTTTCGTTCAGACAGCAGGATCGACGTTTGCCGGCCAAACCCGTTGGCGATTTAGATCATTTTGTCAATGAACCTGACACTGACTTTTATTTGAAACCCAATCGTTTGTGGATGCAGGAAATTCGCAAGAATTGGAAAAAATCGCCTGCAACGGAACCATATCAAATTCCGGTTCAAATTGGAAGTGATTTTGTCTATACCGAAAAGAAACAATCTTATTTTGATCGTAGTCAGCAGGAAAAAGTGATGGTTTGTCAAGTTCATTTGTCATCGTTAGAACAAGTCAAACAAATCATCAGCATCGCCGATGCTGATCCTGCCGGATGGCGTAAAACGACATTGGATGAACGCAACCGTATTTTACATCAAGTGGCCATCAATTTAGGAAACAGTCGAGGCAATTTGATCGGTTGTATGGCAGCCGTGACCGGCAAGACCTTTACTGAAGGGGATGTGGAAGTTTCTGAAGCAACCGATTTCAGTCGATTTTATCCTATTTCCATGAAGCGTTTTGAACAATTGAAGACGGTTTCTATTTCACCCAAAGGAGTTGTTTTGGTCATTCCGCCTTGGAATTTTCCTTTAGCTATTCCCGTAGGCGGCGTGGTGGCTGCCTTGTCAGGTGGAAACACTGTCATTCTGAAACCGGCTACAGCAGCGTTTCCTGTAGCTTGGGAATTTGCACAATGTTTTTGGGATGCTGGCGTTCCTAAAGAGGCGCTCCAATTGGTTTGTGTCGATGGACGCGAACCATTGAATTATTTGACTGCACATCCGGCAATTCAACATATCATCATGACCGGAGGAACAGACACCGCGTTGCGTTTGTTGGCAAACAATCCAACCTGTCCGTTGTCTGCTGAAACAGGCGGAAAAGATGCCATCATTCTCACGGCCAGCGGCGATCGCGATCATGCCATTCAAAATATTGTCACATCTGCTTTTAGCAATGCAGGTCAAAAATGCTCAGCTTGTTCGTTGTTAATTCTGGAAAAACAGGTGTATGACGATCAGGAATTTAAAGATAAACTGATTGATGCGGTGAAAAGTCTGCACACAGGTGGTGTTTGGGAAGGCGGCAATATTGTCGGCCCGATGATTACGTCGGAAAATACTAAATTGCTTTATGCCATTGAACATCTCGAAGAAGGGGAATCGTGGCTTGTGCCGCCTGAATTTGTCGATGAGCAGCATTACATCCTCAAGCCATGCGTGAAATGGGGCGTTAAGCCCGGTAGTTATACATTCAAAACCGAACTTTTCGGCCCGCTTTTGGCCGTGGTGTGTGCTGACGATATTCAACATGCCATCGACTTGGCCAATTCGTCAGAATATGGTCTGACAGCCGGATTGCAAAGTTTGGACGAAAACGAACAATTGCTTTGGAAAAACAGCATTGAAGCCGGTAATCTTTACATTAACCGTGGTATTACAGGTGCAATCGTCAATCGACAACCGTTTGGCGGAATGAAACGTTCTGCATTTGGCGGCGGATTGAAAGCAGGTGGTCGCAATTATGTTTCCAACTTTGTGAAAATTGAAGAAGTTCCTCATTATCCGGATGTTCACGTTGATCTCAACGGATTTCATGCTTTTGCATCGTTGTTAAATGAAAAGGATCACCTTCGCTACAAAGTGGCTTTGGATAGTTATTTGAAAAATTGGAATGATGAATTTTCACAGGAGAATGATATTCATCACATTATGGGTGAACGAAATACCTTCCGTTATTTGCCATTGAAAAACATGGCGTTGCGTCTTCATGACGCTGATTCATTATTGGATGTTTTACTCATTGTCACTGCTGCCAATGTAGCTAAAACGCCTTTGATCATTAGCATGGATGAGCATGACGGGAAACTCGATTCCTTAAAAAAGCTTGCCGAAGGTCATTTTACGATTCGTGTCCAATCGGAAGAACAGTTCTTGAACGAAATGGATCAATACGAACGGATTCGGACATGTCACCATCAACTTTCGGATGCATTTTTTAAGAAATCGGCTGCTTTAGGAAAATATGTAGCTACAGCCAAACCGTTGGTGGAAGGACGTCTTGAATTGTTGCATTACCTGAAGGAACAAAGCATTGCGTTTGAATATCATCGTTATGGCAGCATTACCGATCAGTTTGACTGATCCATGTTTCACCGGCTGAGCACTGCATTCTCCGTTTTGTTTGCTATCTTTGCATGAACAATTCAAAAAAGCATGGAAAGAAAACCTTTGTTGGGGTTAACATTGACGGAGTTGCAGGCTTTGGCCGTTGAAAATCAATTGCCTTCTTTTGCAGGAAAACAAATTGCTCATTGGCTGTATGTGGAACATGCCGTCCATTTGGACCAAATGACTAATTTGTCAAGATCCAAACGAGCTCTTTTATCCGATCAATATGTTACCGGACGTTCTGAACCGGTCGAAGTAGCTGTTTCTGAAGACGGCACTCGAAAATATTTATTCAAATCTCTTTCCGGCCATTACATTGAGAGTGTCTTTATTCCGGAGGAAGACCGTGCTACCTTATGTGTTTCTTCTCAAGTCGGTTGTAAGATGAATTGCCGATTTTGTCAAACAGGAAAACAAGGATTCTCGGAGCAATTAATAGCAGCCGACATTTTAAATCAGATATTGTCTCTTCCGGAGCGGAACCAACTCACGAACTTAGTGTTTATGGGCATGGGTGAGCCGTTTGACAACACCGATGAAGTGCTGAAAGCATTGGAAATTTTGACGGCTGCTTACGGTTATGCTTGGAGTCCTCGTCGAATTACCGTTTCGACCATTGGACTGATTCCAGGACTGATTCGTTTTTTGGAACAATCGCAATGTCATTTGGCTGTCAGCCTGCATTCGCCTTTTGCTTCCGAAAGGCAATCGTTGATGCCAATGGAAAAAGTGTATCCCATCGAACAGGTGCTTGAAGTGATCAAACGATATGACTTTAGACATCAACGACGCGTTTCGTTTGAGTATATTGTTTTTGATCATGTCAATGACAGCATACGTCATGCCAGAGAATTAGTCCGATTGTTACGAAACATCCCTTGTCGCGTTAATCTGATTCGTTATCATGCCATTCCGGGAGTTGATTTAAAAGGAGCTTCGGAAGAAAAAATGATTTTTTTACGTGATTATTTGACTGACAACGGAATCAGATGTACCATTCGTCGATCGCGCGGTGAAGATATTTTAGCAGCTTGCGGGTTGTTATCGACTGCCAGAATGCATGACGAAGAACAAAAAAAAGATCTTACTTTCAATCATACAACGGAAGAATAAAGAAGGTGATTCCTTCAACTGATCCATTTCTCGATAATAGAAAAACTATGGAAAATAAAAGAATGATTATTGGCATCACGCAAGGTGATATTAATGGAATAGGATACGAAGTAATATTAAAGACATTGCTTGAAAATCATCTCTATGAATTTTGTACTCCCGTTCTTTACGGNTCACCAAAAGTGGCAGCCTATTATCGTAAAACTTTGAATTTAGAACAGTTATCATTAACATCGATTGCCCACATTGAAGAGGCAACGGCTAAAAAACCTTATATCATCAATTGTATCAGCGACGATGTGAAAGTGGATTTGGGAAAATCGACAGAAATGGCCGGCACGGCTTCTTTTCAATCACTGGATGCTGCGGTTCGTGATTTGGCTGCCGGTAAACTCGATGCCATTGTCACTGCACCGATCAACAAAAAAAACATTCAATCTCTGGAATTTACGTTTCCCGGACATACCGAATATTTAGAGCAGGTGTTTAATGAAGGGAAAAAAGCGTTAATGCTCATGGTGAGTGATGTGCTTCGCATTGCCGTGGTCACAGGTCACATTCCGGTGTCTCAGGTTGCCTCCACGCTTACTTCATCATTGATTGAAGAGAAGATTCGTTTGTTAAACAGGAGTTTAAAGGAAGACTTTGGTGTTGTTCGGCCTCGTATTGCCGTGCTGGGTTTGAATCCGCATGCCGGTGATGAGGGCTTGATCGGAAACGAAGAAGAAACGCTCATTCGTCCTGCACTCGATGCCTGCACGGAAGAAGGCATTATTTGTGTAGGTCCTTTTGCTGCCGATGGATTTTTTGGCGCCGGCACGTTCAAAAGTTACGATGCCGTGTTAGCCATGTATCACGATCAGGGACTGATTCCTTTTAAAACACTTGCCATGGAAGAAGGAGTCAACTTTACCGCCGGATTGCCTGTTATCCGAACATCCCCGGGACATGGCACGGCATATCACATCGCTGGTCAAAACATCGCTTCCGAAAGCTCTTTTCGTCATGCGCTCTTTTTGGCGTATGATGTTTTCAAAAATCGTCAAGAATATCATTTGATAAATCAAAATCCGTTGAGAAATATCCATAACGAACGATCAGGAGGCATTGAATAAGGAATGATTTTTGGAATCAACGGGATGAATATAAAATCCAATTCATTGAATGTGAATGGCCTATTGTGAAAGAAGATTCTTTGTTCAAAAACAGCACAACCTCTTGCTCGTTTCGTGAAAAAGATGTACTTTTGCAGTGGGTAAGTCCTACACGACCAGCTCCCTTTGAATCCCCCAGGGTTTGATCGCAGCAAGGGTAAAAGGTTGTAGCGGTGCGATGTAGTAAGCTTACCCAACTGCCTCTTTAGCTCAGTTGGCCAGAGCACGTGATTTGTAATCTCGGGGTCGTTGGTTCGAATCCGACAAGAGGCTCAAAAATTGAATTCATCAGCTGTCTCACAAGGACAGCTTTTTTTGTATTGGTTTTGTTTGTGAAATGCTAAAAGATTGTACCTTTGCAAAAGAAACCAATCATTTTTGCAAGAGCTTACTTCAAACGTCAGATTACATAAACAGAAGAACATGATGATACATATTTCATTTCCTGATGGTTCCGTTCGTGATTTCCCAAAAGGAATTACCGGATTACAAATTGCTGAAAGTATAAGTCCGCGCTTAGCTGCGGAAGTGTTGGCCGTTGGTGTCAACGGAACAACGTTCGATTTGACACGTCCAATAGAAACAGATGCTGCTGTTCAACTTTATAAATGGGATGATCCTGAGGGAAAACATGCCTATTGGCATTCGTCGGCACATTTGATGGCTGAAGCACTGCAAGAACTTTATCCGGGCATAAAATTCGGAATCGGACCGGCCATCGAAAATGGATTTTATTATGATGTGGATCCGGGCGATGCGGTCATTAAAGAAGGCGATTTACCTGCCATTGAGGCAAAAATGATGGAATTGGCCGCAAAAAAAGAACCCATTGTTCGGAAAGAGGTTTCCAAGCAGGAAGCATTAGCCTTTTTTGCTCAAAAAGGAGATGAATATAAAACAGAATTAATTAACGACTTGACCGATGGAACCATTTCCTTTTATTCGCAGGGAAACTTTACCGATTTGTGTCGCGGACCCCATTTGTCAAATACCGGCGAAATCAAAGCCATCAAATTGTTGAGTGTGGCCGGAGCTTATTGGCGTGGTGATGAAAAGCGCAAGCAACTGACGCGTATTTATGGCATTACCTTTCCAAAAAAGAAAATGCTCGATNACTATTTACTTTTTTTGGAAGAAGCAAAAAAACGAGATCACCGGAAAATTGGAAAAGAGCTGGAACTGTTTACCTTTTCGCAAGCTGTTGGAGCCGGATTGCCTCTTTGGTTGCCCAAAGGAACCATCTTGCGCAATCGCTTGGAAGATTTTTTGAAACGGATTCAGAAACGCTTTGGTTATCAGCAGGTCATTACGCCTCATATTGGTCAAAAAGAGTTGTGGGTCACNTCTGGTCATTATGCCAAATATGGAAAAGATTCTTTTCAACCCATTCATACTCCGCAAGAAGGAGAAGAATTCTTACTGAAACCGATGAATTGTCCGCACCATTGTGAGATTTATCGTTCATCGCCACATTCGTATAAAGATCTACCCATTCGCTATGCCGAATTCGGAACCGTCTATCGTTATGAGCAAAGTGGAGAATTACACGGTTTGACAAGGGTTAGAGGATTTACTCAAGATGATGCACATATCTTTTGTCGTCCGGATCAATTAAAAGATGAGTTTTTGAAAGTGATGGATATTATTTTTATCATTTTCAATGCGCTTGACTTTAAGAATTTTGAAGCACAGATATCGCTCCGTGATCCGAACGATAAAGAAAAATATATCGGAACCGACGAGAATTGGGAAAAAGCGGAAAGCGCCATTGTGGAAGCTTGTCGTGAAAAGGGACTCAAAGCCAATGTGGTCTTGGGTGAAGCAGCTTTTTATGGTCCAAAACTTGATTTTATGGTGAAAGATGCCATTGGACGTCGTTGGCAATTGGGCACTATTCAAGTGGATTATAACCTGCCTGAACGTTTTGATTTGGAATATACCGGTGCTGACAATCAAAAACATCGACCGGTGATGATTCACCGTGCACCTTTTGGTTCAATGGAACGTTTTGTGGCAGTATTAATTGAACATACCGGAGGTAAATTTCCGTTGTGGTTGACTCCTGAACAGGTGGTGGTGTTGCCAATCAGCGAACGATTCAACGATTATGCTCATCAGATTGCTCATCAGCTCGATTTGAAGGATATCCGCGTGTCAGTGGATGATCGAAACGAAAAAATCGGCCGAAAAATTCGAGATAACGAGTTGAAACGTATTCCTTATTTGTTGATTGTCGGTGAAAAAGAGATGGAAGCCGGCGTAGTTGCCGTTCGTAAACAAGGAGAAGGGGATCAGGGAACTCAATCTGTGGACGATTTTGCCAAGTCCATTATTTCGGAAGTTGAACACATGATGAACGCTTTTTGATCGGACTATCATTACAAGAAAAACCGGAAACGCTATGTGATTCGCTCATATAGCGTTTTTTTTGCATCAATGATCCATGAACGAATATATTTATTTACTTTTGTTTTATTATTCATTCATTTGTTGGTTACTAAAAAAAACAAGGTTATGCGCATTTTTCCTTTCATAGCAATGATTGCTTTTTGGGTGGGTATTCCTTTATCGCTTTATTCTCAGGTTGGAACAGGGCAATGGCAAACCCATCTTTCATATCGTAATGTCACTCAAGTTGCCGTGACACCTCACAAAGTGTACGCCGTAGGTTCGAATGCCTTGTTTTCTGTGGATACAAACGATCAAAGCATTGAATTGTATTCAAAAATAAATGGATTAAGTGACAATAACATTGCTCAGATTGCTTATGATGCTGCGAACGATCAATTGTTGGTAGTGTATGCTAATTCAAATATGGATTTTCTCTCCAGTTCAGGGGTGATCAATCTTCCCGATTTGTATCTCAAACAAGCGACTATTGATAAAACGGTCAATTCCATTCTATTTTCCAACAATCTGGCTTATTTATCGTGCAATTTTGGAATTGTGGTGGTCAATATGCAAAAACATGAAATCAGTGATTCGTATGTGATCGGATCGGGAGGAAGTTATGTTCGTGTGCTGTCAACTGCCATTTTCAATGGGAAAATTTACGGATTGACAACTAATGGGTTATCTCAAGCTGATGCATCCAGTCATAATTTAGCCAACTTTCAGGTTTGGAGCAACGTAGCAGCAGTTCCGACCGGTACGAATGTAAATTTAATCTCTTTTGGCAATGCTCTTTGGTTGCTTAAATCCAATGGAACGGTTTATAAATCTGCTGACGGGACAACATGGAGTCCTGTGTCTTCGTTGACGCAGATCACGCGCATGCAAAGTGACAATCAGTATCTTTACTTTATTTCTTCCACTCAATCATCCACGGTTGTTTATGATAAGAATTTAAATATCATTTCGTTGCCAGGTTTTTCTCCCATAGGAATTGCGTATGACGATGCTATTTCTCACGATTTTTGGTTAGCTTCGGGCAACGCCGGTTTGCAGCAAGTGAATCAAAGCGGACAAGCCGTGAATGCTTTTACGCCATCCGGTCCTTTCGACAATAGTCCTTGGGGAATGACTTTTGGTGGCAACAAATTGTTTGTGGTACCCGGAGGGGCTTGGGATGTCCAATATTTTCATCCGGCATCCGTTTCTATGCTTCAAAATAATCAATGGACCAATATTGACGGAGTTGCCATCAGTCAACAAACGAATATGCCTTCTACCACCGATTTTGTGTCTGTTGCTCCTGATCCGAAAGATAATACGCATTTTTTTGTAGGCGCTTATGGCATGGGCTTATACGAATTCAAAAACAACACCTTTGCAAAATGGTATAATTGTTTGAATAGTGGAGTGGAATCCATTTTTCCAGGTAAAAGCAACCAATTGCAATATCAACGAATTGACGGGTTAAAGTTTGATCAAAATGGGAATTTATGGTTTCTTAATACCCAAATTAATGATCCTGTCAAATACTTATCACCGGATGGAATTGTCCATAGCCTTTATTTTGATGCGATTAAAGGGTTTTCAAATGTATTAGATATCCTCATTGACAATACAAATCCAAATCGGAAATGGATTATCTCTTCCCGTCTCAATCCAGGTGTCTTTGTATTTGATGATAATGGGACATTAACCAATCAACAGGATGATCAATCGAAATTTTTTTCATCTTTTGTGGATCAGGACGGCAATGTGTTTTTATCTGATTTTTATTTTTGTATCACCCAGGATTTGAACGGGCAGCTATGGATTGGCACTGCGAAGGGACCGATTGTGATTCAAAATCCCAACAATGTTTTTTCTCCTGGTTTTACCATTTGGCGTATTAAAGTTCCTCGAAACGATGGTTCTAATTTAGCTGATTATTTGCTTGGAAATGAACGGGTTAATGCAATAGCCGTTGATGGTGCAAATCGAAAATGGATCGGGACACAAGATGCCGGACTCTATTTAGTTTCTCCAGATGGCACGCAAATACTTCAAAATTTTACGGTGGATAACTCTCCACTGCTTTCAAATACGATTTTATCTTTGGCGCTAAATAATAGTACCGGAGAGTTATTTATTGGTACTAACCAGGGACTTGTCTCCTATATGACTGATGCTACACAGGCTAATGCATCGTTTAGTGAGGTACATGCTTATCCGAACCCTGTGCGTCCTGATTTTAATGGAATCATCACCATCACCGGATTGATGGCAGATAGCCAGGTAAGGATTACTAACGTGAATGGCAATGTCATTTATCAAACGATTTCCAATGGTGGAATAGCAACATGGGATGGAATGAATGCCGATGGTTCACGGGTTAGTTCGGGAGTGTATTTGATTATGTGCACTTCACCTGACGGAAGCCAACATGCGACGGTGAAGTTATTGATCATAAAATAGATTTTTCCAATGATAAACTGCGTTATTTTGATTAATTTTGAAATTCCATCTAATTTTCATGGAAAAATATTTTTCGTGTTTAACCCTAAAAATTATCTCTTATGAGTAAAAGTGTAAAAGGTACTCGTACCGAACAAAATCTGTTGAAATCGTTTGC
>JGI24721J44947_10008864_pt1 | contig 13083 bp, 17 predicted proteins | sample YelNatPaOPGAMG01_FD_44947 | JGI IMG/M metagenome (IMG submission 44947)
CTCCGCAGTACAAAGTGGATATTTCGTAGCGAAGGAATTATAGCTTTAAAAATCACAGGGTGAGTTTTAGTTTCGACGAAGGAATAGTGTCTGCGAGCATCGTTGTATGGGCGTAGATTCTAGTTCGGGGGAACAACAAAGAGTAAACAGAATGCTTAAGAATCTTTTCTTGTCTTTGCATCATCATATTATTAGTATTGATTAGTTCGGCAATAAACACAGTTCGCAAATAAGTTTGGAGAGTGAACATACATGACTCCGCTGACAGCAGTCGTCTATTCATTTTTGTTTGGATTGCTCCATGGTGTACTGCCTGACGAGCATACATGGCCAATCACTTTTAGTTATGCGATAGGCGGGGCGAGCGGACGGGAGGGTGTAAAGGCAGGCCTCTTCTTCTCCGCCGCCTTTACTGTTCAGCGCATGTTACTTTCGGAAGCAGCTTACCTTGCGTTGGCGCCGTTTCTACTTTCCACAAGCATNAATGGAATTGTTTACTTTGTTGTCGGGTTTGCAATGTCTGCAGCAGGCGCACTTGTCCTCCGCAAGAACCGATATCCNCATCTNCATNTGNTGGGGCATCATCATGACGAAGCAAGGGATATGGGCAGATCGATCGCAGTTATCTCCAAGCATCACCATGAAACTACAATTACGGCTACTGAACCGCCACCCGCGAAGTGGACAATTGTACACGGTTTCATTGCAGGGTTTGGCTTTGGCGGATTTTCACTCTTTGTTAACACTGTCGCCGCGCCCGCCATGGGAAGCGCGTGGCTGGGATTTGTACCGGGGCTTGCCTTCGGATTGGGAACCATGATCATGCTGGTAGTAATCGGATATGTCTTCGGTGCATCGATGCGTTGGAGTCACCTGTTGACTGAGGAGGAGATCAAGCAAATCGGTTCGAAAACCGGTGGTCGGACACTCTTTTTCGGCGGGATACTCTTCGGGGTTTTCGGCATCGTCACGCTTCTCGGTTGGGACAGAAATCTTCCGGTAGATGCTGGATATGTCCTGATTGGTCTGTTTATGCTGCTTGTGGCGGTTCCAGCATTCGTGTATACCTTGAAAGAGGTGCTGGCAGCAAGGCATGATCTTGCCAACAATCCGTGAGTCGACCCGCGAAGGTTCTCAGCACGATATACTCGTAAAGTTCGTATTTGCAACTTTTGTAGAGTTTGCGCTGTAGACAACTGAAATCTCGGCACAAACCCTTCGGCGGATTTTTCCGTAATTGACCACTTTCTATCTGTCGGTTTCTAAAACACCTTGATTTATTATGAGCATATGCTTATAATAAAAAAGTACAAGAAGAGATGAAAAATGGCTCGACCAGCATCACGAAGAAGAATATGTCATCCGCCGCTTTACCTCCACTTTCAGCCCGTGTCTGAATCCACTTTGCGATGTGAAGAGATCATATTGACCTTGGATGAATTAGAAGCTGTCCGTCTAGCGGACCATGAAGGCCTGTACCAGGATGAGGCAGCGGAAAGAATGGGAGTGTCGCGCCAGACCTTCGGAAGAATAATTGGGAGTGCGCGGAAGAAGATTGCAGGCGCGATCGTGACGGGAAAGGCTATCAGGGTTGAAGGGGGTGAGGTGGACATAAACGGGAAGGGAATGTACCATTGCTACGATTGCCATTATAGTTGGAAGCTTCCCGGAAAGCAAAAGAAATGTCCGCAATGTGGAAGTGACAACGTATTTTTCATTAAAGAGGATTGATTTTTGTATGAACACACTTCAAGAAAGGAGCTAATTATGAATCAAGGTCACGGAGGTGGAATGGGGGCGGGTGGATATTGTGTCTGTCCAAGTTGCGGTTACAGAAAGCCCCACACAGCGGGCGTCCCGTGCATGGAAGAGAAATGCCCGAAATGTGGGAAGGTTCTGATGCGTGAAGGCTCTTATCATCATCGATTAGTTGAAGAAAAGAAATCTAAACCAAAGCCATCCCATAACAACTCTGAAGATGAGCGTGAATCGTAGAAGACGAGATGGTATCAAGTAAGCCAATCAAAGCCAGATGAGGAGAATGAAATTTCTTATAAGTTCTGCTGCGAAGGTAGAGCTCTCCGATAAATGCACATCTGGTGGAGATGCAAGATGAAGCTCGATCCTGAGTGCATCCCATGCATTGCGGGCCAGGCATACAGAGCGGCCAAACTTCTTGCTCCGACTAACGCAGAGCTGCAAATGAGTGTCGTCAAAGAGGTATGCAAGGCGGTGGAGAATATTGACTTAAACTCAGCAGCTCCAATGTTCTCCTCGACAATGCAGTCGATTGTCGAGAAAGCACTTGGCACCAGAAATCCGTACAAGAAAGTCAAGGAGGAAAATCTCAGGAGGGCGAGGCGCTTCATCAAATACCTCGAGACCATGGTGAACAGTTCAAACGATAGACTCGAGATAGCATTGAGAGTCGCTATCATGGGAAATACAATCGACCTTGCAGCAAATCCTAATTTTTCGATCGAGCAAGAGGTGAACAGGATCACTGTCAACAAGATCGACAGTGAGACGGTGAGATTACTGCGCGAGGATCTTAAGGGAGCGTCGATCGTGCTATACATTGGCGACAACTATGAGGAAGCTTTGTTTGACAAGATTTTACTAGAACAAATTGACACAAAGAAGCTCGTATTTGCCGTGCGGTCATACCCGATTCTTAACGATGTCACTCTTGAGGATGCTAAGAACCTTGGGATCGATAAAGTCTGTGAGGTGATCGAAAGCGGGAGCAAGATAGCTGGGACCGATTTGAAACAGTGCACCCCCGAATTTCTTGACCTGTTCGATAAGGCAGACGTGGTGATAGCAAAGGGGCAAGGAAATTATGAGACCCTTATGGATGTAGAGAGACCGATTTACTTTTTGTTCAAAGTGAAATGCGAAGCGATTGCGCGACGGTCGGGTCTACCCGTTGGCTCAAGTGCGCTTTATCTCAACAAAAAAAATAGAGGAAAGAATGAAAAGCTATGATGTGGTAATTGTGGGGGGAGGTCCTGCCGGTGTGACGGCCGCCCTTTCAGCAAAGAACTCCTATCCAAATAAAAGAATTGCACTCATAAGAAAAGAGACAAATCCAATGATCCCATGTGGGATACCATATACACTCTTTTCCCTGAAAAGCGTAGATGATAACATACTTGCGGACGCCCCGCTCGTCACAAATAAGATCGAGGTTGTTAACGACGANGCGGTCGACAGAAAGGACCATAGTCTTGTCCTTGCAAGCGGTGATGTGGTTCAGTACGAGAAGCTTGTCTTGGCAACTGGGTCCAATGCTGTGAAACCTCCAATCGAAGGAAGTGACAAGGAAGGTGTCTTCCTTGTGAAGAAACAAAAGGACTATTTAGAAAAGCTGCGTGCGGCCGCCCACAATGCAAATCGTGTGGTAATAATTGGCGGTGGCTATATCGGCGTCGAGGTTGCAGATGAGCTGTCGAGGGCTGGCAAGAAAGTCACGATTATTGAGATGATGCCGCACCTTTTGATGACGATGGACCTTGAGTTTGCACGTGTAGCGGAAGAGGCACTGGCAAAAGAGGGCGCGGAGATAATCACAAAGAAGAGCGTCAAGAAAATCCTTGGTGGTTCCTCCGTTACGGCTGTCGAGTTGAATGATGGCTCGAAATTAGACTGCGACCTTGTGATCATTTCAGTTGGATACAAACCTAACCTGGATTTAATTAAAAAATTAGGCGTCGCTTACCAGGAGGCTAAGGGGGTTTTGGTGGACGACTACCTCAGAACGTCGGAGAAAGATATTTTTGCTGTTGGTGACTGTGCTGTTAAGTATGACTTCTTCACNGGGGATTTGACAAACGTGATGCTCGCTTCGACAGCCATGGCTGAAGGCCGGCTTGTTGGATCTAATCTCTATTCGATACGAGTTGTAAGACAATATCAGGGGGTCTTAGGNACATTCTCAACAAAGATTGGTAACACTGCTTTTGCGGTGAGCGGCATGACCGAAGCACGGGCAAGCGAAAAGGGTATCGATTACACGGTCGGAACCTCTAAAGCTATCGATCGCCACCCAGGAAAGTTGCCTGGCGCNTCAGAAGTGTACGTTAAACTTATCTTCTCGACCTACTCCCATACACTTCTCGGAGCGGAAATGTACGGGGGAGACTCCGTCGGTGAACTTATCAATATGGTTTCTGTAATGATACTGAACAGGATGACCGATACCGATATCAATACGCTGCAAATTGGAACCCATCCGCTGCTTACTCCATCGCCAGTAGCTTATCCGGTAATCAATGCAACCATCAACGCGATAGTAAAATGGTTCTAAAAATAAGAGGAGAAATAAGAGTGGAAGTTTCTCCTCCCGTTTCTAAATGCGAAGAAGGAGTACGACTCAGATGAGTCAGCAGGACAAAAATGAGTTACTTGAAGAACAAGAAAAGAGAATCGCTGGAAACAGTTTCAGAGATCAAACACAGAATTGCCATTTTCAGCGGCAAAGGTGGTGGAGGCAAGACAACCGTAAGCGTTAATCTGGTTTATGGATTTCAAAACGAAGGTTTTGCAACAGAAATTCTCGATGCAGATATTACCGGGCCAAATGTGGCAAAGATGTTGATTTGGAACACGATCCACCATACGAAACTGGAAGTGCTGTGACTTTGTTTGGACCCATACCTTCGCGCAGACTCGGCAGGAGTCTCGGTATCAACAACATTCCGCCGAAGCTTTGCAGCTACTCGTGCGTCTATTGCCAGATTGGATTGACCGATTCGATGACTATAACGAGGAAACACTTCATCGCCCCAGAAGAGATTTATAATGAAGCCGCTGTGAGGATTTCTGAACTCAAAAATGCTGGCCAGAGAATCGAGTACCTGACTTTCGTGCCTGATGGAGAGCCGACGCTCGATATCAATTTGGGCAAAACGATCGAGAAGTTGAAAGACTTCGGAATCAAGATTGCTGTAATCACGAATGCATCCTTGATCTGGGATGAAAATGTCAGGGATGATCTTATGAAGGCAGATTGGGTCTCGTTGAAAATCGACTCGGTAGATGAAAAGGTGTGGAGGAAAATAAACCGACCTCACGGTACGCTTGAGCTGAATAAGATATTGGATGGTGCAATTGCATTCTCAAATGAGTTCAAGGGAAGAATAGTAACAGAGACTATGCTGGTTAAGGGCATTAACGATTCAAGTGACATTCTCAAACGAACGGCTGATTTCATAGCTACGCTTAATCCCTCAGTGGCGTACATTCTCGTAGCTACCCGTCCTCCCGCGGAAGGATGGGTGAAGCCTCCAAATGAAGAGCAGCTGAATGTTGCTTGCGAGATATTTAATGAGAAGCTCAACGATGTCAAGCTTCTAAACCACAGCGAAGGCACGGACTTTTCGTTCACGAGTGACGCGGAAAGGGAGCTTCTGGGGATTCTATCGGTGCATCCGATGAGTATGGAAGCTGTGAAAGAATTCCTTGCTAAGTCGGGAACCGCGTGGGAATTGATCGACAAATTGGTTGCCGAAAAGGTCATCAGGCTGGTAGAGTATTCCGGAAATCTGTATTTAGTGAAAAACCTGAAGTTAACTAATCGACAGTAGGTGCCATTTCAGATGAACCTGATATTTATGAAATTTCTACTGAATGGAAAAAGAGTTAATAGATAATCACCAAAAATATTTGGAACGCCCGGCACTCTTTAAAAGTCACGGCTATGATTTGGAAAAAGAAAGGAGCTTTATCGTTGAACAGGCGAAACCGCTTAGGGGCAAAATCCTTGAAGCCGATACCGGTAAAGGATTTTCTGTTGAAAGGACAAAGAGTCCAATTCAGGACGTTCTCGTTGCAAGAAAAGAATTTGCGTGAGAGATTCATAATGTTAGCAAACTTTGGAAAAGGTGAACCAAATGAGTTCTAAACATGAGAAAGGGCGTCAGCACGGTAGCCCGGAAGTAAAGTCGAAAATTGCAGACAAACTGATAAAGAGCATGAACCTTTCTAAGTCCGACGTAGTACTTGATGTCGGCTCAGGCGATGGGTACTACAGCTTTCGATTTGCAGACCACTGCGGTAAAGTCATGGCAGTCGACGAGTATTGCGAGGGCCTTGAAGGAAATTTCTATGCGAAGTCAAACATACAGACATTCTGTGAGGATGCTTGCCAGTGGTTCAAAAACCACGATCTCGCTGGTGTGACCCATGTCTTCTTTTCAAATTCATTCCATGATATGAGTTGTCAGGACGAAATACTTTCGGTTTTATCCAGTAAACTGCATGGTGGTGCACACCTGGACCTCATAGAATTTCATCCGGATACACCTTTTGGTCCACCCAAAAGCATAAGGTTCTCAAAAGATGAGATCAGAAGAAAAATAGAGCCTTACAATTTTGAAATGAGCTCCTTTATCGATCTCGATACGCATTATTTTATCTCTTTTAAAAAGTTAGAATCTAATAAAGGCATAGGATAGAATTGTTTGTCCCATCGAAAATATTTTTCACCAAAGGCGTCGGAAGGCACAAAGACTATCTCAGCTCGTTTGAGCTTGCACTGCGAGATGCCGGGATCGAGAAATGTAATCTTGTGCCTGTCAGCTTCATAAAAATTCATGCTTACTTTTTCTCGCTGATATTTTTTATCCCGAGATTATACGCCATAAATGAGAGGACATCCGCTGCCTGGGCGATCCGTTTATTCGTCGGCATATAGTTATGACTTGTCTTTGTTTCGACGCGGATAAGTATTGGGTTATCACAGGACTGATTGTGCTGCATTGCAGCGGCGAACTTGTATGAGTGGCTTGGTACAACCCGGTCATCGTGGTCGGCAGTTGTAATGATTGTTGGCGGATAGCATGTACCCGCTCGAACGTTTTGAACCGGCGAGTACTTTATAAGCCATTGGAATGCGGTCGAGTCGTCAGAAGAACCATACTCTGGTACCCAGCCCACACCCGCCGAAAACTTCTGGTATCGCAACATGTCCATCACACCGGCGCCGGCATAGACTGCTCCGAATAGGTCCGGGCGCTGTGTTTCACAAGCACCTACCAACAACCCACCATTCGAGTACCCTTCAATGCCAAGTTTTGAAGCCGACGTGTATTTCTCTTTGATCAGGTACTCAGCGGCTGCAATGAAGTCGTCAAAGACGTTTTGTTTCTTCCCTAACATACCAGAGTGATGCCAAGATTCACCGTACTCACCACCACCACGTATGTTTGCCACGGCATAAATGCCGCCCATTTCCAACCAGACGGCGGTGGTAGGACTAAACGATGGCGTGATGCTTATATTGAATCCACCGTACCCGTAGAGGATAGTCGGACTCTCGCCATTAAGCTTAACCCCTCGGCGCATTGTGATGAACATTGGAATCCGTGTTCCATCTTTTGAGTTGTAGAATACTTGTTTTGTGATAAATCTAGTTTGATTGAAATCTACGCGGGGGGGTTGAAATGCTGTGCTTCTTCCGGTCATGAAATCATATTGAAAAACAGTTGTGGGATAAAGAAAGGACGTGAAGGCGTAATATAATTTTGGGGAATCATTTCTTCCGTTCATTTCTGCGACTGTGCCGATACCTGGAAGCTTTATGTTTTTCTTATGTTTTCCATATAGCGAGTATATTGAAACTTCACTTTTTGCGTCGACTAAATGGTTTACCACCACATGCTTCCCAGCGAGAAGAGATCCCTCAATTACACTTTTTGATTCCGGAACGATTGTTTTCCAGTACTCAGGCTGTGGTTTGTGAAGGTCAAACGAAACGATGCGGCGGTTCGGTGCATCGAGAGTTGTCTGCAAGTATATAATGCTGCCGACATTACCAATTGGATAATATTCAGCATCGTCTTTTTCAAATAGCGGTTTCACTGGAGACGATAAGTCTGGATTGGTCGGATCCTTCAGATCAACGTAGTAGACTTTGTCGCGTGATTCCGTTCCTTTGTTGAGAATGATGAAAAGATAACGCCCGTCCTCTGTCGTAGTGCCGGTGACGTACCAGCCCGGATAATCCTTCAAATCATAAAAGAGTTTGTCATCACTTTGAGGTGTTCCGAGCTTGTGATAGTATAACTGTTGCCCAACCGCCTCAGACATCAGAGCTTCTCCTTTCTTCGGTTCGGGGAATCGTGAATAGAAGAACCCCTTGCTATCTTCTGTCCAGGCAATAGCAGAAAATTTCACCCAACGTACCGTGTCGGCAAGGTCGCTGTTTGTCTCTACATCGCGAATGTGAAACTCCTCCCAGTCTGCACCGCCTTGAGATAATCCATAGCATAGGTACTTGCCATTTGGAGAGGGCTGATAATTGAGTAGAGCGATCGATCCGTCTGGAGAAAGTTTGTTAGGGTCGAGCACTAATCTTGTTTCTCCTCTCGTTGATTTTTGCCCATTGATTGATCGAAGCGACGTTGTGGACACGAAGATCGGGCTCTGATTTTGCAGTCCGGAATTTTTGGTATAAAAGAGTAACCTCGCGTTCCTATTCAAAACTTCGGATTGGGTTGGGACCCCAGTCTTTTCGTAATTCCACAGCTTGGTGATCCGATTCGTTACCCATGGTCTTATCGGAATCTTTCTGAGGTAATCAAAAGTGAGTTTGTTTTCTGCTTCAACCCATGCTTCAACTTTTGGGCTGTTCTGTTCCTCCATCCATTGATAGGGGGCAGGCACTTTCGTTCCAAAGTAGTCATTGACGATGCTGTCTCTGTATGTCTCTGGATATTTGAGTTTTTGTCCTTTTGTGTTCAATGGAAAAATTATCATAGCAATGAATAAATATAGTCCTAATTTTGTGATGAGATGATCGTTTACGAGATGGCGTTTTTTACCAGGACCGACTCTGCACCTTGCTCTTGAGGAGCCTTTATTTGTCATTCTCCAGGAAGGTGGTATCTGAGTAATCATTTTTCCTCCTTGGTTAAGTGTCGACATTGAAATAAATATCGCAAACGCTTTCCGAGGTTTCAAGCATAATCATTGCAGATCTCTATAATGCGTGACGCTGACAGTAATAAAATAGCAGAGTAACTTACTGTCGAGGTTTTTGGCTGGTGTCGACCTTCGAGGATGCTTCGAAAATAGTATCTCAGGACTCTCTGGCGAAGCTCATGTGATGCCGAAAGAGCCATTCTGAAAAATGTCACCCCTCTTTTGCGCAGCAAGTTGTTTGCGTCCAAATATCCAATAAACGAATTACTAAGNAAGGATCTGTATAAAGTGGTCTCCCCTCCACAGAAATTCTTTATGGACGGCCGTTGAAATTGACTGACATTGTTAAAGTAATTATCTGAGTCAAGTCGACTAATCATGCAATGATAGACTTAAAAATATCGTTTCAAAGGGACGACGTTGTCATCGCAACAGCCGAGCAAAGCCGCGTCGTGATGGATCTTTTAATCGGAAAGATATGCAAGAAAACAATAGATGTCTTCCTATGAAATAAGAATAAATGTGATATGAGAAAGACAAAGAGATTTTTATGTGAGGTATCGTATCTATTTGGGCGATGTTTTCGATGTTTCAATTCGGTGTCTTGACAATAGTTTCTATGCTACCTAATTTCGATTGTTAACGAAATGATCTTAGAATGGCAACAGAACAATTCACATTAATTATATCGATGCCTGGCAAAATGACGCAAGGAAAATTCAATATGAGAAGACTCGAGCAAGCCTTTTTGCTGGCAGGGGCACTGGCGACTCTTTCTTGTGCGAACACATCGGGTCCAAACAGGCGATCTGCTGGACAGGTAGATCGCTTCGAGCGCAAGGATACCGCTATCGTCGAGGGCGTTTCAAATGACAATCCGCAAATCTATTTCATTGAGCTCGGCTCGATGAACTGCATCCCTTGTAGGCAGATGCAGCCTGTAATGAAGAGCATAGAAGCAAAATACTCCCCGCGGGTCAAGGTGATTTTCTATGACGTATGGACACCAGAGCAGAGTAAATATGCACGGCTGTATAACATTCGTGTAATTCCGACTCAGGTATTTATCAATGAGTCTGGAAAGGAAATATTCCGGCATGAGGGCTTTTTCCCACAGAAAGACCTTGAGGAGTTTCTTGCGAAACTGGGGGTTAAACCGGCTCAATCAAAATAGCACGCAGGCTGCATTGAAGAATACGAGACGATCTTAGAGAAGGAGAACTATCGTTGCTTTGCTGAGTGAGAATGGAGTATCAAATGCTTGAACAAATCTTTAACACCCTTACAAATGCAATGAGCGGATATTTCGGAATTGCGCTTTTAGCGGCCTACGGGTGGGGAGTGCTCAGCATTCTCTTGAGCCCCTGTCATCTCTCTAGTATTCCTCTGGTGCTGGGATACATAAGTCTTAAAGAAAACCCGACTCAGAAAAAAGTGTTCAAGCTCTCGCTTGTGTTTGCGCTGGGCGTGCTGGCTTCAATCGTGATCGTCGGCGGGATCACTTCGCTCCTTGGCGGGATCATGGGCTATATAGGTCCGTATGGGAATATCATCTCCGCAGCGGTTCTGCTTACAACGGGGTTATATCTCCTAGATTGGATAAAACTTTCTTGGGCACCCATCAAGCCGAAGCCTAATAACCAGGCAGGGTGGACCGGCGCAGCGCTGCTCGGACTAGTCTTCGGCATCGGTCTCGGTCCTTGCACTTTTGCTTACATGGCTCCCGTCGCTGTGGCCGCGTTCACCATCGGCGGGGCCAGCCTTCTGAAAGCCACTGAGATCGTGCTGATGTTCGGGCTTGGTCACTGCACGGTAATTGTAGTATCCGCAATGCTCGTAAAGACCCTCCAGAAATATATGCGCTGGACGCGAAAGTCAAATGGGATACTTGCCTTCAAAAAACTGTGCGGCATATTGGTTTTAGCAGGCGCAGCATACTTTATTTACACGATGCCATAATACTTTGCTCCTTATGCTGACACTAAATGAAGAAGACCTCATTCGAGGACTCAAAGCTGGAGATGCGTCAACGTTCAAGGAGCTATTCGACGATTATTCTTCTCTGGTCTTTAACGTTGCACTTCGAATGCTTCAAAATAAAGAAGATGCCGAAGATGTTACGNAGGATGTGTTCATCCAAGCGCTTAAGTCGTTCAAGGAATTCCGCGGTGAGTCAAAACTATCCACCTGGTTCTATCGTATCGCCGTGAATACTTCATTGAACTTTCAGCGAAAGAAAAAGCGTGAGCGCTGGCTGTCACTCGACTTTGGGTGGGATGAATCAGATGACCCACGGGAGGTCGCTTCGGCTGATGCAAATCCCCAGGATAACATGGAAAGAAATGAGATCGAGCTTGTCGTACAAAAAGCAATTAACTCTCTGCCGAAACGGCAACGTGCCGCTCTGATACTTTATTATTATGAGGGATTGTCGTATGACGAAATCTCTAAAGTTCTGGGGGTAAGTATTTCTTCTGTAGAATCACGACTGCACAGAGCGAAACAAGCTCTTGCACTTAAATTGTCTGTGTTCCAATTGAAGGAATAAAATGGCGCAAGTTTTCGCCACGAAATGTGTCAAATGGTTAGAGAAGGAAATTTGGCTATGAAACACAAGCACATACAAAAGCGCTTGCTTCTGTATCTAGACGGCGAACTTCCCCGAAGGGAAATGAACAAGATACGTGCTCATCTGACCGAATGTTCTTCATGTTACCGGCAAGCTGAATTACTGAAATCCCTGTGGAAATTAGATAGCGTCCCTGCGAGAGAATTACCTCCACCATTTCTCTGGGCAAAGCTTAAAAGCCGTATCGAACAGGACCCACAATCCTTTCGATCGGTCAAGAATTGGTCTACGAGGTTTGTACCTCTGTCTGTCCGCATAGCTGCGGCTCTCGCGGCCATTTTGCTAGGCGTTTATCTTGCGAGCCCGACAAGGGGGAACCAGTTTTCTGAATCATCTTCTCTTAATGAACTAAAGGCGTTCGCGCAAGAATTCAGGCTTGACATGTTTGACATAGCACCATCCGGTACGGTGNGGAGCGGACTATTTGGGAAAATTGATACACATCACTGAGAGAACGGCATGACCAAGAAAACAATTTATTATGCAGCGTTGCTTCTTACATTCATTAATTTGGGTGCTTTGGGAACAGTGCTGTACTATCACATAACAGGTTGGAACACGNCGATGCTGACTGAAAATCGGAATCAACGGTTTGAAGAGGTAAGGCATGCGCTTGACCTCTCGCCCCAACAGATTTCGAAATTCGAGGTGTCTCGTGCGATTTTTTATGCCCGTGCTGACTCGCTATCGAAGATGCTCGTCAGAGAACGCACAGAATTAGTAAACGAGCTGTGGCAAACGCCAGTCGATACTTCTCGCATCAATGAACTCGTAGACAGCATAGGGGAGGTTCAAGCTGCCGCTCAGCGTGCCATCATAGCACATCTGCTGGATATCAAGAAAGTTCTCACTCCTGAACAACAGGCAAAACTCCACGCAATTGTCCTTCAGCGTTTCGCATCGAAGGAGCCGCTGGCAGGTCAGCGCTAACACACAGGCACCATCACAATCCGCCATTTGCAATGTTGGATCTTCCAGAACAACCGCAAGTTTTATCCCGCCCTCGGTGTCTAATTCCATGAAGCATTTTTCAAAGGACTTTTTGAGAAAGAACTGAACTATGTGGATTGTTAAACTCGCTTTACGGCGGCCATATACTTTTGTAGTAGCCGCTATCGTTATTTTCCTGTTAACTCCTTTCGTGCTCCTGCGCATGCCGACGGATATTCTTCCTTCAATCAATATCCCAGTAGTGAGTGTGGTCTGGACGTATAACGGTCTGAATGCTCACGAGATCGAACAGCGAATTGTTTATAACCATGAGCGGATGATCTCCACCTTGGTCAACGATATCCAGCATATCGAATCTACTTCCTACAGCGGGGTAGGGGTGATCAAGGTGTATCTGCAGCCAGGTGCTTCGGTTCCTGAAGCGGTGGCACAGATCACTGCATCCGCGCAGACAATCTTGAGAATGCTTCCTCCNGGCATCACTCCGCCGTTCATAGTTCAGTACAATGCCTCCAGCGTACCAATTCTTCAGTACAGCCTTGCAAGCAAGCAACTAACTGATCAGCAGTTGCAAGATA
>JGI24721J44947_10008872_pt1 | contig 13075 bp, 11 predicted proteins | sample YelNatPaOPGAMG01_FD_44947 | JGI IMG/M metagenome (IMG submission 44947)
AAACCATTCTTTATAATTTTATGTGTTCGAATTTCCCAGAGCCAGGTTACAGTATCATGTTGGCTATGAAATCGGTAACGTGGATGTGGAGATTCCATTAGGAGGGAATATTTCTTGGCTTTTTCACTTATTAAACTTTCCTGATGCGTTTCACCTTCAGCAATAAAATGAGCAACAGGTGGTCTTTCATGGTCATTTGGAAAATATTTAGCTAATCTTTCTGAATAGAATTCTATTTTTCCAGAAGGAGTTTTAAGTCCTGTTCCTGTCTCGTAAAACCTTCTTAGACCTGGATTACGTTCCCAATCGTCGGGAAATTTAAAAACATAATATCCCTTTTCTTTGAATTCTTCGAAACTAATAAGCTCTGGTAAACAAGATGCATTAAAAAGCCCCCTAATCCAATCCTCAATAGTTTTACCCTCTGTATATTCCTTTTCAACTCCAAGCCTTTCAGCCACTAGCCTACATATCTCATAATCGCTTTTTGATTCATAAAGGGGGTTAATGCATTGCTTCATGTAAACTGCTACAAAATTTCCAACATCACTACCTCTTCCCATAACATAAGGATGACCTTCGTAACTAAAATCCTCCCTCTCAAGCTGTGTGCATAATGGTAATACAATATCAGCAAAAAGAGCATCATTTTCAAGGAATATGCTTTGAGCTACACTAAATTCTATTTTTGGACTTCTATAAGCCTCAGCCCATTTATTTGTATTATTCCAATTGGCTACATTAGAAACTGTATCCCACCATATCATGTGAATTTCTGAGCATCCAGGCATAGGAAATGTGAAATCGACAAATTGCTCTTCAACTGGACCCCATATCCTTCCACCTTTCCAATGAATTGGGGGATCTAATATAGCTTTTGGAACTAATGTTTGATAGACACACTGCTTGACAGGATTTTTAGGTACTATATTAGCACATCTATTAATCATGGGACGTGCTGAAATCTTGTCGGGTAATTTTATTCCAAAGTCAATTGGAGCAGAATTGGCAATAGCGCAAATACCTACTCCCGGTCTTCCAATTCCTTGCATGGTTTGAAGATAGATCATCATCCTTGCCCATTCAGTGGAATAAGGTGTTCGACAGGCAGCTCCAAATCTTATAGCCAAAGTAGTTTTCTTTGATGCCCATTCCTTTGCAAGAGCTTTAATAATATAAGCTTTTACCCCTGTAATCCCTTCTGCCCATTGAGGTGTTTTAGGTATCCCATCTTCTTTTCCAAGAACATAATCTTTCCATTTATCAAAGCCAACTCCGTGTGTATATACATATTTTTTCTCGTAAGTATCTTCAGTGATCCAAACATATGCAATTGATGCAGCCATAGCTGCATCTGTCCCAGGTCGAATTGGTATCCACTTGTCCCCCTTTGTGGACGCAGTGTAATTACAATCAGGTGAGATAAAAATCATCTTTTTTTTGAGCTCTTTAAGCCATAGAAGCCATTGGGATTTATCTTGACCTCCTATGAGACCTGATTGCTCTACATCATAAGACCAGAAAATCAATAGATCAGCATTTTGCATAACATCTTCAAGCATATCGTATTGGTCTGGAGTTCCCATGGCCATATCAAAGCCCCAAACATGTTCTCCTCCCCAATACCAACCCTCCCAGCTATCAGGATTTCTAATCATAGGTGTATATCCACCCCAGAATCCAAGAACCCTATTGATATTGCCATGGTTATTTATAAAACCATGTGATCCATGCCCACTTGCAATAGTTAATATCGCACTATTTCCATAAACTTCTTTGATCCTTTTTAACTCCTCAGCTATAATGTCAAGGGCTTCATCCCAAGTGATTCGTATGAATTCTCCCTTTCCTCTATTATTTGTATCACTTTTACCTCCTGGCTTAAATCCTACTCGTTTGAGAGGGTATTTAACTCTTTTGGGATTATAGACTCTCCTTCGTATAGAAATATCATAAGGAGCAGGATTTGTTCTCTTTGGAGGACTAAAAACCTTATCTCCAACTCTAATCTTCCAGGGTTTTGCCTCATCTTCTCCAAAAATTATGGGCCTAACCCTTATGATTCTATCATCCTTCACATGAACAAATACTGGTGTTCCGCCGGCATAGTCTCCAACTAAGCTGGTCACAACTTTCTCATTCTTTGAGTTCATATTACCTCCATGGATTAATATTTTTAGAAGTCAGCCTTATTTAATCAAACCTGCTTCTTTCAAACCTTCTCTTACCAGATTTACAATTTGAGGAAATTCATTCTTCATGAAAATTTCACCATCCGTGTAATTCGCACTATATCCAATTTTCCTTAAATCATTATCATACTCAGGACTTTTGACAATCTTCTCGATAGTTCTTTTGAGAATTTCTACAACTTCATTTGGTGTTTTTGAATTACACCAGAGATAAAATCCGAAATCAAAAGGAGGCTTTTTCCCAAAAAAGCTTTCAAAATCTGGTGGAGGAGGATCGATTTTAATCCCTGTCTCAGAAATAGGATTAAAACTAAAAAGAACCCTTACTTTCCCTGCTTCTACCGGTCCTTTAATAGCAACACTACTTATGGTTGCTACTGGAATATGTTTCCCAAGGATAGCAACAAGGATTTCAGGATCTGTTTTAAATGGAACCCCCACCAATTTTAAATTTTCATATTTATTTATAAACATAAATTTCAATGCATTTACTGTGGTAATAGGAGGGTGACCACACTTTATTCCTGGATTTTTTTTGGCATAATCAATAAAATCTTTAAAAGTTTTCCAAGGAGAGTCAGGATAGGTGATAAAAAGAACTGGAGGAGGATTAGCTACTTGGCCTATAGGTTTAAAATCCTCTATAAGAAAATTAACCTCTTTCCGTAAAACGGGCATTATAATCGAGCTTGGAACCATAATACTTAAAGTATGACCATCAGGTGGAGAACTAGCCACAATTCCAGCCCCAAGGCTTCCGCCTCCTCCTGGCTTATTAACTGGAATCACAGGAACCTTAAATTCCTTCTCCATATATTTAGCCAATATCCGAGTCATTAAATCTACAGGACCTCCTGGAGGAAATGAAATTATCATTTCAATATTTCTTTGTGGATATTTTTCTCCAGCTGCCCAGGAGAAAGTAAAAGCAAAAAGGATAATGATTAAAAATAGATTCATACACACTAAACCTCTCTTTAATTTCTTTTGTCGAGTAGACATCTTTAATAACCTCCTTTCTTAATTTTTTTAAAAATCTACATAAAATAATCTTTCAACAATTTATTCGAATATTAGTCTTTTCTTTTTCTTTCGATAATATTTGACGAGCGCATTTACAATTATAAAAAATGCCAATAATAATGCCCCCAGTGAAATTGGCTTTTCTAAAAAAACAAAGAAGCTGCCACTCGATATCACAAGTGATTGACGCCATGAGTTTTCTAATATAGGACCAAGAATAAAGGCTACCATAAGTGGAGCTGCCTCAAATTCAAGTTTCCTTAATACATAACCTGCTATCCCAAAAATAATCATGATAATGACTTCTACTACATTATTATTAAGACTATAAGAACCAATCAGACAAAACAGTAAAATTAAAGGCATTAGAATTCGATATGGGACCTTTAAAAGTTTTACCCAAAGGCCAATAAGAGGTAGGTTCAATAGTAATAGCATTACATTCCCTATATACATACTTGCAACCACACCCCAAAAAACTTCTGGATGTTGTTGAATCATTAATGGCCCTGGGGTTATACCATGAATAATTAAAGCACCCATAAGTAAAGCCATTACAACATTTGGTGGAATTCCTAAGGCTAAGAGAGGGATAAAAGATCCCCCAGCCGCTGCATTGTTGGCTGTTTCTGGCCCTGCAACCCCTTCAATAGCTCCATTTCCAAACCTCTCAGGTGTTTTCGAAATCTTTTTCTCTAATGAATACGAAACGAAAGAAGCAATGATAGCACCTCCTCCAGGAAGGATACCTAAAGGAAATCCTAAAAATGTACCTCGAGCAATAGGTCCAATGGATTTTTTCCAATCCTCTCGATTTGGAAGTAGATTCTTAATCTTTGCCTTAAAAATTACCCTTTCTAACGACTCCTCGAGGTTTACTAAAACCTCAGAAACTCCAAAAAGCCCCATAGCTACAGGCACTAAACCAATTCCGTCTATTAAGGTTCCACAACCAAAAGTAAAGCGAGTTTTTCCTGAAACAAGATCCATTCCTACAGTACTAAGGATGAGACCTACGATGATCATAATAAAACTTTTAAATAAAGATCCTTGTGACAAATAAATTGAAAGAACCATGGTTAAGGAAATAAGTGAAAAGTACTCTGGCGGTCCAAATGCCACAGCAATTTCAGCTAATGGAAGAGCTAAAAACATCAATCCAATGATACTAATCGTCCCTCCAATCAAAGACCCAAATGCTGCTATCCCTAATGCAGGCCCTGCACGTCCTTGTTTCGCCATTTGATAACCATCCAAGCAAGTGACAATTGAAGATGCTTCTCCTGGTATATTGACTAAAATAGAAGTTGTAGAACCACCATATTGTGCACCATAAAAAATCCCTGCAAGCATAATAATTGAAGAAGCAGGAGACAGGCCAAATGTTGTTGGAAGAAGCATAGCCATCGCTCCAGATGGCCCTATACCAGGAAGAACACCTATTAATGTTCCGATAAATACCCCAATAAAGCAATACAAAAAATTCTCAGGTTTAAAGACTATTTGAAATCCTGATAATAGTCCTGAAAAAATATCCATGAGTCACCTTTATTTAAATATACCTGAAGGAAACCTAACCCCAAAAAAGGTGAACACAAAATAGGTTGCCAATACTGTAAAGATCGATGCTGCAAAAGTTGTCATCCATTTATTCCCCATTCCTCTGAATAACAGAATTAGAAATATCCATGTTGTAATTACAAATCCTAATTTCTCTAAAATGAAAGAATATATAAACAAAGAAGCTATTACAAAACCTATTTTTCGATAACTTATTTGGGTCTTTTCCTCCTTAGAAGCCTCCTCAAATTTTCTTTTTCCGAGGAGGAATATGGTTAAATCACAAAAGCAAAGAAATGAAAGAAGGCCGCCCAATAAAAAAGGCAATAATCCAGCATCTGGGTTATTAAAACTTCCTAACCCCAAACGAAATGAAAAAATCATTACAAAGATGCCAAACCCAATCCAGAAAAATGTAACAATAATTTGAGAAAGACTCATATCCAAAATCAATGATATATTATCCTGAGACCCGATGGGTCCCAGGATAATATCCATTCTTCATTTATATTATTTTTTCTCTGTAAGTTCCTTTTCTAACTTTTTCTCAACCTCAGTAAATTTTGATCTCAATTTCTCAATCTGATGACCGGCTCCTTGTAAGACATAAGCATACATCTCACTAATTATGTGTTGTTGATAATCATCAAAAATCAAACGTCTCAAAGGACGTTTCACAAGTAGGGATGTCATACGCCTTACTGATCGAGGTTGCTTCATTATCTCTTCAGCAATCTCCCATGCCCGATCCAGAAGTTTCTCCCGAGGATGGATTTCGTTTACAAGCCCATATTCGAGAGCCTGCTCAGCAGTTAAGTGATTGATTGAATAAAGAAGGGACCCAGATCTTTTGATTCCAAGCAATCCCTGAAATAAGAGACCAATACTATCTCCAGGAACCAATCCCCCAGAAAAATGGTGATCCCTTATAATAACATCAGGTGCACAAAGAGTAATATCACACAAAAAGGCAAAATTTGTGTGTGAAGGCCCAGGCCCATTTAGAACTCCGATCGTAGGAATATCAATACAGTAGATAAAGTTTTCAACCGATTTTAATGGTCTACGTAAACCATCATAACGAATATCTGGATCCCTGACAGTATCCCATTCTGCAAATGCTTCCTTGTCGTGCATTGCAAACCAATAATCCCCAGTAGCTGTGAGAATCATTACTTCATTTTCAAGATCCCCACCAATTGCTGCCCAAGCATCAATAAGCTGTCGATGCATCCAGGGAGACCATCTAACTGGACCACCATCCGTATGCATCCTAACCAAGATAATCCCATTCTTCCTTTCCATAAATAGATACTTCTCAAACTTTTTCTTATACTCCTCAAATCTTGGCATCGTTGGAAAATCATACACATTACTCATTTTATAGCCCTCCCTTTTTAAAGTTTATATTTTAACTATTGACATTAGACATTATTTTTTGATATAAGTCAAATTAAAAATAATTATTATTTTTATAAAAAAAATTAATAATGGAATGGCAGAAACTGATCGGCTTTTATAATATTGTTAAGCTTGGTAGCTTTACAAAAGCTTCGGAGGCTATTTTTAGGACCCAACCTGCCCTTAGTCTTCAAATCAAATCTTTAGAAAATGAATTAGGTTGCAAATTATTTGAAAGGATCGGAAAACGGGAGATAAAGCTTACCCTTGCAGGAGAGAAATTGTTTCAATATTGTGTGAAGATGTTAGATCAAGAAAAACAGCTCATGGAAGAATTAAATAGAATAAAAGGTTCTATAGTAGCTCATCTTAGAATTGCTGCACCCTTTTTTAGCCTCTATTATCTTCTGCTTCCACCTCTTGAAGTTTTCAAAAAACAATTTCCAAATATTGAAATAACTATCTTAGACCGTCCTGCCCATAGTATAATAAAAATGATCCGAGAAGGAGATATTGAATTTGGGTTTTCTATAGCATCAATTGTCCCCAAAGATTTAGCTATTTTCCCTTGGGAAGAAATCGAAAGTTTATTAATCCTGCCTAAAGGCCATCCTTTAACTAAGAAAAAAAATATCGATATTAAAGATATTATTAGTTATCCATTGATATTACCCCCAATGGGATTTGTTGCCAGAAAGAAATTAGAGGAAAAATTCATAGAAGAAGGGGTTAACTATAGAATCGTTATGGAATCTTCAAATATTGATTTGACAATAAATTATGTAAAAAAAGGATTTGGAATAGGATTTGTTATTGCTTCAAAAAAGATTCCTATATTAAATCAAAAGGAAATAGAAATTAAAAATATAAATCATATAATCCCGCGGGATATAATCGCCATTATTGCAAGAAAAGATAAAGTATTAACCTCCTATGAAAAAGATTTTTTAAACCTTGTTCAGAACTTTAATAAATTTTCAAAGAAAAGATGATTCCCTAAACCCACTTGGTTTTATATTCAAATTAAAAGCATAGCTGAAAATTATCAATATTTTAGATCAAACTTCTTAAAAATTCTTTTTTTTATTGAATATTCTCATTTTGAGAGCTATGGAAAAGCTAAATTAGAATATAAAAATAGCTTTTACACAAAATTTGTGTAGAAGTTTCTACATTTATAAAATTGTAACACCTAATAAATAAAAGTTTGAGTGGCATATTAATTTATATTGATAGCAGGTTTCTTTTGTGAAAACTCAATCCAATTAAAATTAGATATATCAACCCCCTGTTAATTCCAAAGGACTTAACCCATTATGATCCTTAATCCGACTGCAACTAAAATGATGAAATCGATAATTCATAATCAAAAGCTTAAGAGAATTCCAAGCAATCTCAAAAGACTCAAATCCATCTGTATCTTCAATCTTTCGAGAAAGAATACGAATAATCCCTTTGATGATATTATTAGTCCTCGGCATCCCCGAATGAAAGAAATGTGTTCCCGTATAATGAATCTTATCTATGAAGGAGAGATATTCTGCTTCCAATCCAAAGAATCTCCAAGTCCTTTGATGAGCTTTAAAAGACTCTACACTCTCATGCCATCTTTCAAGGTCAGGAGCATAGAGAATCTCACGAGCCATCTTCAAAAACTTATCTACTCCTCTTCCACTTCCCTTATACTTATAGTGAAAATAATAATTAAGAAACCTATAATGAGACCATTGTGTCGCACACAGAAGAGTTGAAGTGGAGTTCCAGGAAAGACTCGTTTGATCGCAGCCAAAAGGCCAAAATTTCCCATCAATTACAAGGTATTGCAATGGATAAGGAATTCTATCTCGAAGGGGAATAAATACAAACTCCAAGCCTTCTCTTTTTTTCGCTCACTGCAAGCTGGGCCATAAGGATACCTTGGGGGTAAGCATCTGCAGTAAAAAGCAAGGCATATTCATTTCCCCTCATCTCATAAAGATAACCTTTCCGTCTGCAAAAAGATAACCTCCCCATTTGGATCTAAGCTCATGGGACACCTCTTCAAAGCTTTTACAGTTTCTCCCAAGCTTATCGATCCAACGAAGTGTTGGAAGTGGGGTAATCCCAAGTTCTTTTCCTACAGCTCGATAAGAGGATTCCTCGGTAAAATAAAGTTTGGCTGCTTGATAATACATGGAGTTACCAAATTTCATACTTTCTGATCTTAGGAAATTTACAAAATGGACATTCTTTTTTTCAATTATTATTCATCCTCCTTAATTCATTCTTTACATCATGAAAAAAGGAGGATCAACCCAAATTAATACGCCACTAAAATTTTTTCTTGTAAAACCAACTTAATCATTCATAACCTCATTGGGATATTTTCTTTTAAGCTAAACTGCCTCTTAGCTTTATGGTTAAAGTATACCGTAAGCATTTAGGATATCTCGTCAAATCCCTAATCTATTCCGAACAACCCAAATGATGAGGTCTTTTTTAACGGATCATAACTCTATATTTTTAACGTTAAAAAAATGTCTTCTCTGAAAAACCGATCGGATTATAGAAATGGCCTCACACCAAGAATTCTTCTTCTTAATGTCCATCCCAATAACTGTCTCTGCATTAATTAGTCTTATAGCCTTCCCTCTTTTTTGGAATCTTTTAAAACAATTTTACTATATTTAAAGGAAAGGAATTTTCATGATATCATTATATGTCAGATTCCTGTGGAGTTTAGAGAAGGTAAACGGCTTCTCAAAAGATGTAGGCTTCAACCAGGTCACGCCTTAGATCTTGGTACTTTTCTTCTGCGACAAGATGGAGCAGTTAGGGGGCGAGTCGTTGGCTACCTCTTTTTCCCTCAGTTTGCAGCTAAGAAAAATCTATCTTTAAAATTTCTTCAACAAAATATACCTCCCCCTGCACTCCGCTCCTTTTCATGGTTAGAAACCACCCCAAGAAAGGAGTACCCAAAAGTAATAGAAAGTCAACCACGCAGCCCTCACAGAACTCCACCTGCAAATTTTCCGCACGAGCCCCTTCAGTATAGGAACTATTTAGGATCTTCCATTTACACAGGTTCCCTATGCTAATCTTCCAGATCTCGTAGTCCTTCAGAGCCTATGAAACGGCGAAATGATTCTGGAATCTCCATCTTGGCCCGTCCTGCTGTGCAGTGGTTAATGCTTCGCATTACCCCAAGGAACCTATGATACGGGATCGAGACCAAGAGATCTTCTGGCTTATAGCCTCTAATGCGCCTACTAGTGTAATCCATCAAACTGACATTTAGCTCGCCGCTCACTATGGGGTAAGCAACTGCCTGGTGGCACGTTGAGCCGGCCATCTCAATCCGTGGAGGGATACCAGTGTCATAGCTATCAAGTGTCACCAACCGACATGCCTGTTGAGCATTGCATATAAATAGTACTATATCTGGACGGAATTCTGCTTTGCCAAGAGGTGACAAAACGACGTGGTCTGCCAGACCAAGAGGCGGCACCATGGTCAAAGTTTGCATCCGGTGGAATGCGGCTATGGAGCAGTAGAGCTTTTCACCATTAACAAGAAACTCCTTCAGAGCCTTGTCTCCCTCTCCCATTGGACGCTCGCCAAGACCCAAGTGCCAGGTCCCACCAGCACAGGCGGATGTAGAAGCTGTTAGATCAATAACCTTACCATCCCTTGCCCGTAGTAATGCATCACATACCCGATGTTTTCCACCCACCGATGTCGATGGGGGCTTCATCGAATAAGTAATCGCTACTGGGTTTCCCTCAAGACCGAGAAGTTCACGGATCTCATCCGCATAGGCTGCCCATTCCATATTCATACCTCCTCGTATAATATGTTTGACTTAATCCATACTTTATCTGCCGTTTCGAGCCTTAGAGAAGCTCTCTCTTGCACCCCTTTTTCACTTTTGCTTCTGACAAGTGAAGTGATAGCAGCTACACCACTCAAGATTCCTCCCCCTATGTAAGCATGCTTTAATCCTGATAGGAAAGCAACAGATTCCAAACTCTCAAGGGTAGCCTTTTGAAGGATATGGGACGGAGCAAAGGCATAGAACACCGCCGCTCCCGTAGCAATACCAAAAACCATGCCTACATTTCGCGTTGTTGCGAGAATTCCAGAAGCTATACCCAGATGAGATTTCGGCACACTCCCCATTACCGCACTATTATTTGGGGATTGGAATATGCCTGTCCCAAGACCGAAGAGAGCCAATCTCCAAACAACATCCACTGAACTGGCGGAGGCTGACAATTGGCTCATTAGGATCAGTGATAAGGCAGATATACCAGCGCCAAGACAGGTTAGTATTCTCGTGCCCATCCGATCGGAAAGGGAACCACTAAGGGGAGCCACTGCCATAACAGCCAATGGGAAAGATGTCATGATGAGCCCTATCTTATTCGGAGCATAGTGTAGCACCCTTTGAAGGTAGAATGGGGTGAGAAAGACCATCACATACTGGGACATGAAATTGAGCAAAGCGCTAATATTTGCAAAGGAGAAGGTTACATTGCGAAAGAGGCTCAGGTTCAGCATCGGCTCCGCAACCCTGCTCTCCATCCAAAGGAAACCAACGCCAGCCAGAACTCCGACTAATAACATAATGCCGGTGCCGTAACTTAAGCCCAAACTTTGAACGCGGTTGATAAAGAGAAGAATAAAAAACAGAGAAATAAAGGCGGCCAACGCTCCCGGTATATCTATCTTACCAGGCTGACCTTTCAATTCAGGGATAACGTGACGTCCCCACAGAAGAGCTACAATGCCAATTGGAATATTAATGAAAAAAATAAAACGCCAGCCCAATAAGGAAGTGACGAACCCACCAAGAGAAGGACCTATTGCCAGGCCAGCAGAAATACTTATGGCATTAATGCCCAAGGCTTTTCCTCGCTCTGTAGGTGGAAAGGAGGCAGTTATAATAGCATAAGGCACTGCCATCATCATGCCAGCAGCAAGTCCTTGGATAGCCCGAAACGTGATGAGCCAGTATATTGTAGGCGAAAAGCTACACAGCCCAGAAGCAATGACAAAACCAGCAAGACCAGACAAATATACTTTCTTGTATCCCAAGATGTCGCCCAAGCGACCATAAAATAGGAGCAGAGTACTGATGCTAAGGAGGTATATCATCGGCACCCATTGCGCCACGGAAATGCCTACACTGAAAGACTGTGTGATAGTGGGAAGAATGACATTGACTATACTGGCATCAATGGGACCCATGATACTACCCAGCATAACCCCGGCCAGAATTGAATAACGTCCTCCATAATACGTATCTATAGATTTATTACTCATTCTCAGCCCCTTGCATTGAACTACCCCATCTGTCAGTAATTATTTAACTACCAAATGCCCCTCCATTGGAATCTGGTATACCAACTTCAGTGTAACTCATATTCTCCTGGGCATTGTTTTCTATTATAGCTTTATATTCAGCACGCAGCCATCATCTTGATAAAATGTTTTGTCTACTATTGTCATTAAGGCAACTCCTCCACTGATGTTCCATATCGGCAATCATGAAAACAATTGGAATTAGAAACAAGATTAAGAAGGCAAGGCAGAGAAAGATTTGCTGCGAGCCCAGTGCCTTATCTGGAAAGTAGTTCAGTACCAAGACTAATCCCGCTGTACCTAAGCTACCACCCGTAGACCGAAACACCCTCTTTACTACCGCTACTNTCTCAGNGAGAAGGTCAAAAGCAGTATTATTGGCAGCGGGATTGGCTATACCCATATTTATCCCACCAAGCATCACAAGCAGGGCCAATAGCACCATATTGTGGATAACTGGATCATGATAAAAGCCCCCGATTTAACAAGAACCCATCTTCGAAATATAAACCTACCACCCTCTGGATAACTGGGTTTATTAACTGAGTCTAACTCGGGATTTTTTTTAATAGGATTTTCGCCAAAAGCATTTTTATAAGCTTGTCAAACGATATCAGCTACTCTATCATCTGCCAAAGTGTATTTATTGCTTATCATATAATAATTGTCCGCAAATTCAGCATTTCTAAGTTCCGCTCCAGCATTAATATGCCATTACAACTCCTTCACCACAATTAATTTATTGTTAGCACCGCCACATGCAATAACCGTGTTTAAGAAATCTCCATTTTGATAGTGAAATCCTACTGCACCATAAAACTTACCTTCCCTTTTTAATAATTCCACTACATATATTCTATTTAAAACTTTTCCTACTTTTTCAAAAGCTATTCGAAAAAGTGTAGGTTGAAACATTTCCGTTCGATAAAGTCTTATTAAGAGGATTAGTGTATAAATCAATTCACCATTTATATCTCTTTGAAAAAATCACCTCATCCAGCTAACTCGAATATTACAGGATGAGATTCCATCACATAATAGTATGTCCAATCCCATCGGGTCTCATTATACCTCTTATACAGAAACATGGAGAGAAGAAATGCTAAAAAACAGATAAACCCATGTACCTCAATCTTCTGGTTAGTTCAATGATACTTTGACCTGAAAGCCAAATGAAAATGATTCTTCATACTCTTTAAGGCACATTCCACTTGAGCCTGACCCCAATAAGCAGAAATTTATAATGATATCATTATACTTTTATCTTATAAGGACAGAAAACAGAAGATGAAAAAGAGGGAGAAATTACTCTTTCAAATAATACTTTCCTGGTTGAACTTAGTGTATCGTTGACAGATTCGCCAAAATTCCCTAAAATGGTAACAGGAGGTTAAAATAAAAGGTTTATGAGGAGACATAAATATTATACGAAGAGGGATGAAGATGATAAAAAGAGTGAGTCTCGATAAAGTGGATGAAAAAAAGTATTTTTTTAAGAAGCTGAGAACCGAGAAAGATCAATACATCCTTGAAATAGGAGGGAAACCATTAATTAG
>JGI24721J44947_10008880_pt1 | contig 13067 bp, 10 predicted proteins | sample YelNatPaOPGAMG01_FD_44947 | JGI IMG/M metagenome (IMG submission 44947)
CCTTCGTAGCGAATGGCCATTCCGGGACGCAATTGCGATGCTGCGACCATCCTTGCCTCCGCCTGGGTGTTCACCCAGAATACTACTACAGACCGGCGGCGCCCTTCAGCGGGGCGGGGGGCCAGCAGGTCCGACAGGGCGCCCTCCAGCTCCGGGAATCGAAACGCAAAGCCCGCCGATATCGCTGCCGCGGGACGCACGCGCTGGCTTGCCAGAAGCACGGCCGCCATTTCGCCGAGCGCCGTGCGCAGCAAGAAAGCCGGCACGCGCAAAAGCGCCGGGCGCCGCAACGTTCTTGCCAGCGCGCGAGTGAATTCGGCGTTCGTCACCGGGTTCGGCGCGACGGCATTGACCGGCCCGTCAACGCGTGCGTTTTGCAAGGCGAACGCCATCAGCTCCACCAGATCCGCGATGTGGATCCAAGACATCCACTGCCGCCCGGACCCCAAGCGCGCTCCCAAACCAAATCGGAACGGCGTCAGCATGCGCCTCAGCGCGCCGCCGCGAGCGTCGAGCACAATTCCGATCCGGACCAGCACGACCCTCACGCCCAGCGCTCGCGCACCTGCTGCCGCCTGCTCCCAATCGCGAGCCAGCTCGGCCAAAAAGCCCTCGCCGGGCGAGGAACTCTCGTCCAGCCATTCGTCGCCACGATCACCGTAGATCCCGATGGCCGACGCCGAAACCAGCGTGGCGGGCCGCCGGGTCGCTGCCGCCAGCGCTTGCACGAGCCGTTGCGTACCCTCGATCCGGCTGGCCCGGATTCGCGCCTTGGCCTCCGCCGTCCACCGCTGGGCTACGGACTCGCCAGCCAGGTGGACAATGGCGTCCGCGGACTCGATGGCCTCAGCCGGCGGGGGGCCGCTCGAGGCATCCCACACCGTGAACGAAACGGCTGGTTCCAGATCGGACGGCTGCCTGCGTCCGGTAAGGCGCACTCGATGCCCCAGCTCGAGCAGCCGGCGAGCCAGTGCGCGCCCGATCAGGCCGGTCCCCCCAGTAATGGTAACTTGCATGACCGCAATATTGTAGCCCTGCAGGGCCGGTTGGAGACCAATAGGGCTGCGGCAATGAAGGGAATGCGCGGGCCACCCGGGAGGCCCAGACGGTACTGGTACTTCAAAGCCCCTAGCGCGCGGGACGCTTCCGGCTTATACTCGGGGTAGACCGCAGGAAAGCGAGGGCGGCGGGCGTGCCAACACACGTCGCCACGGACCCAAGTTCCCGGTTCCAGAACCGCAGCGAGGAGGCCAAAGCACGATGGGCGCCGCCAGCCGGGGCCTGAGGCGGGACTACCTCTGGTGGTTTCTGGCCATCATGCTAGGTTTGTGGACCTTATGGAGCCCCGATCTGCTGCGACCCTGGGTGGACCCCAAGCTCCAGAGCTACTTCGTGCTCGGCGGGCTGTTCATCGGCGGCGTGGCGCTCGGCTTTTTCCGTCCCGACCGCCCGTGGCGCTGGGCCGTCGCCAGCATCCTGCTGCTGCCCCCAGCCGACGTGGCATGGCTCCTCCGCAACCCCCAATTCACGGCTTTGGATTTCGCCCATGTCGTGCGCCACTTGACCTTACAAACTCCGTCCTATTTGATGCACGCCTTGCCGGTGCTGGTCGGGGCCTATCTGGGCAGTTTCCTTTCCGGCGGGTCGGACTTGTATTGAAAGAGACCGGCATCACGAAGCGCTTCTTCCTGGTAACCTTCTGCGTCCTTCTCGCCTTGCTGTCCCCATCCGCCCTGGCGGGCAGCACCAGCCCGCTTGTGCCGCCCGACTATTTCCGCGCCTATGTGGAATTCTTCAATTCCATGACGGAGGAAAGCGTGGTCAACTTTATCCCTGACGCGCGCGCATGGGAGTGGATGCGGGATAACATACCGCGCTTTGCATGTCCTGACCACGACGTCGAGCAGACTTACTATTACCGCTGGTGGGCGTTCCGAAAACACATCAAACAAACTCCTGCGGGATTCATCATCACCGAGTTTCTCAAGCCCGTCAAACACGGCGGCCAGTACAACGCGATCAGTTGCGCGCTCGGTCACCACATCGCAGAAGCGCGCTGGTTGCGCCAGACCGAGTATCTCGACCAGGATCTGAATTTCTGGCTGCGGTCGGGCCAGGGCGGCGGCATCCATCCCGAGTTACACCGCTACAGCGGCTGGACGGCCTGGGCCGTCTATCACCGCTGGCTGGTGGACGCGCGCACGGACTTTCTGGTTTCGCTCCTCGATTCGCTCCTTCAGGATTACGAAGCGTGGGAACGGGAGCGGGCTCGCCCGGACGGCCTCTTCTGGCAATATGATGTGCGCGACGGCATGGAGGAATCCATCAGCGGCTCCCGCAAGCACAAGAACGCGCGACCCACGATCAACAGCTACATGTACGGCAATGCGCGGGCCCTGGCGGCCATCGCAAGACTTGCGGGGCGGTCGGACCTGGCCCGGACATACGACGCCAAAGCCGACCGGCTGCGGGCGCTCGTCCAGCAGAAGCTCTGGCATCCCGAGGACAGATTTTTCGAGACGCTGCTCGAAAATGGGCGGCTGGCCGGCGTTCGGGAGTTGATCGGCTACACGCCCTGGTACTTCGATCTGCCCCAGCCCGGCCGAGGCTATGAGGAAGCATGGCGTCAGCTCATGGACCCACGGGGATTCTACGCTCCTTTCGGTCCCACTACGGCCGAGCAGCGCCACCCCGGATTCCGCATCGCCGATCAGGGTGACGATTGTCAATGGAACGGCCCGAGCTGGCCATTCTCCACTACAGTTACTCTGAAGGCCTTGGCCAACGTACTCCGCAACTATCCTCAGCGCGCGATTACCGTGAAGGACTACTTCGAAACTTTTCTGATTTACACGCGCAGCCATCGGCTCAAGTTACCGGACGGGCGCGTCATTCCGTGGATAGACGAAAATCTGAATCCCTTCACCGGCGAGTGGCAGGCGCGGTCCATGAAAATCCGCAAGGGCACATTTTACGGGCGCGGCGATCACTACAACCACTCCGGTTACGCTGATCTGCTGATCACCGGCGTGGTCGGCCTCGTGCCCCGCCCGGATTCCGTGGTGGAAATCCATCCTCTGCTGCCCGAGGGAACCTGGGATTGGTTCTGCCTGGAGGATGTGCCTTATCACGGGCACTCGCTGACCATCATCTGGGACCGCACCGGGCAGCGCTTCCACCGCGGTCCCGGGCTGCGGGTCTACGCGGACGGCGCCGAGATTGGTCGGCGGCCACGCCTTGGGCGCTTGACAGCCAGGCTCCCTGCTGTGCGGCAATAGCAACATGAACCCGGCTGCGGTCTTGCTGGCTGTCCTCGTCGCCGCCTGGGGTGTGGGCACCGAATCACCGTGCGTCGGACCGCTCATGGTCTCCCCGGATGGCCGCTTTCTCCAATACCGGGATGGCGCTCCCTTTTTCTGGCTGGGGGATACCGCCTGGCTGCTACTGCAGCGGCTCGACCGTGAGGAAACCGAGCGGTACCTGCGCGATCGCGCCTCCAAGGGCTTCAACGTCGTGCAGGTCATGGTGCTCCGGACGCCGCGCGACGCGAACGTCTACGGCGTACCCGCGCTGGTGGACGGCGATCCTGCCCGTCCGAACCTCACGCCAGGCAACGATCCAGCCCGCCCCGGCGAATACGACTACTGGGACCACCTCGATTGGGTTCTGGAACGCGCGGCAACGCACGGCATCTACCTCGGTCTGGTCGCCGCATGGGGCTCGATGGTCAACGGCGGCCATCTCCACGCGGGCAACGTGGAAGCCTACGCGCGCTTTCTTGCCCGCCGTTATCGCGATCGTCCGAACGTGATCTGGATCAACGGGGGCGATACGCGAGGGGACCGTCACACGGAAGTGTGGCAGGCACTCGGCCGAACGTTGAAGCGCGAGGATCCCGGCCATCTCATCACGTTTCACCCATTCGGTCGCACCCAATCCTCGACGTGGTTTCACAACGAGCCGTGGCTGGATCTGAACATGTTCCAGTCCGGCCACCGCCGCTACGACCAGGACGACAGCCCTGGGGCTAAAGGCGAGGACAACTGGCGTTACGTGCGGGAAGACTACGCCCGGCAACCGCCCAAGCCAACGCTGGACGGCGAACCTTCCTACGAGGACATTCCGCAAGGCTTGCACGACCCGTCCCAGCCTTACTGGACCGCCGATGACTGCCGCCGCTACGCCTACTGGTCCGTTCTCGCCGGCGCCTGCGGCCACACTTACGGGCACAACGCCGTCATGCAGATGCACAAGCCCGGAGTGGGAAAGGGTTCCTACGGAGTCCGCAAATACTGGCACGAAGCCTTGAACGACCCCGGCGCCAGCCAAATGCAGCACCTGAAGCGCCTGGTTCTCTCGCGGCCTTACTACGAGCGCGTCTTCGACGAGGAAGCCGTTGTGGATAACGGCCAGCGATACGAATACGTCATCGTAGCCCGGGGCAAGCGTTACCTGTTCGCTTACACTTACACGGGCCGCTCCTTCCGGCTGCGAATGGGCAGGATCTCGGGCGACCGCGTAAAGGCCTGGTGGTACGATCCCCGCACGGGAGCGGCCACCCCGGCGGGCGTTTTCCCCAATCGCGGCGAACGCCTGTTCGATCCGCCCGGTGACCCGCGCCCCGGCAACGACTGGGTGCTGGTTTTAGACGACGCTGCCGCCGACTTTCCGCCGCCAGGTCAGGAACGGCTAAATTAGGCAGCGTGACGGCCCGCTCGATTCCCGTCCTCCTGCTGGCTTGCGCGCTCTGCTCCGGCGCCAGTGAGTTTCGTATCCGCGAAAACCGTGTCGAAATTCTCTCGCAGGGCGAAGTCGTGCTGACCTCGCCGCCTGAAGGATTGTGGTCCGTGGCGTGTGAATGGCGCGAAAGCTGGCCCGCGGGCTGGCGCCACGGGTCCCCCAGCGAGGTTCTCCATGAAGGCCCGTGGACGATTCTGCGGGGCAGGATCGAGGCCTGCGGGGGAGTGTGGGCCGCTGAGGACGCTTGGCGACCCGAAGGCAACCGCATTCGCGTGCTGCGGCGCCTTGCCTGGGAAGGGTCGCGGCCTGCCGAACGGGTGACGATCGCAATCCGGCTGTGGGCCGCTGCGGACAGCGCGCAAGCCCTGCTGCCCGGCATTCTTTACTACGGCAACCCGTCGGGCGCGCGGAGCGGGCGCGTGCCGGTGGCAAGAGGGCTTCCGGGCGAGGAGCTTCTATTCGAGGAGCACCGCTATCCCATGCCCTTCGCCTCGCTCGAATTGCGGCGCGGCGGACGATTGTGGGGCGCGGCGCTGCACAGCGTTCCCTCCCCGGTTCCCTTCGCCCACCGGCAGGATCAATGGTGGTCGCTCGGCGTCGTCTACCGGCAAGGAGGCGCGGAGCTGGCCCTGTGGAGCGGCCCCTGCGCCTCCAACGGGCAGCGCAGCGTGATCAAGGCCTTGCAGTCCGGCTTCGTGCCTTATGACGAGACGTGGTTGCAGGCGCCGCCGGGAGGCGTGATCGAAAAAACATTTTTCGTGGAAACGTTTCCGTTGCTCCGCGAAGGCACGGCCTTCCAGCAGCCGGTTCGCACCTCGCTGGACATTTTCCGCCCCTGGTACACGGAAGACCTTCCCGCCGTCGCCGNAATCGTTCGCGACAAATACCGTTACGCGAAGANGCGCTGGCGCGAGACCGATCGCTACGCAGTCTTCCAGAAATACCCCGACCGGAGGCAAGCCGTGATGGGCTGGACGGGGCAGGCGGAAGCTCCCGGCTACGCCTTGCTCGTGTTGGCCGAAAAGCTCAACGATCCCTTGGCCGTGGCGATGGCCCAAAAGTCTCTCGATTTCCTCTCCGGAGCGCCGTTTTACGAAGGCGGGTTCCACAACTGGTACGACCTGGACACCGGACGCTGGCACGGCGCCGAACTCCTCAACCAGGGACAAGCCATGCTGGCGTTCGCGCGCGCCATCCGGGTCGGGCGGCGACAAAATCTCGAAACTTCGCGCTGGGAGACCTTCCTGCGCAAGGCGTGCGACGTTCATGCGGCCCGCATCCTCGCCGCGGACTGGCGTCCCGTCTCCACCGCCGAGGCCGCCTTCNTTCCTCCCCTTCTGATCGCTTCGCAACTGTTCGGCGAAGACAAGTACCGCCGCGCTGCGATGAAAGCCGCGGAACATTACGCCCAGCGCCATCTGACCATGCGGGAACCGTACTGGGGCGGAACGCTCGATGCCCGCTGCGAAGACAAGGAAGGGGCCGCGCTGGCCTTCCAGGCGTTCCTCGAGCTCTATGAGACGACGCACGACCCGCGCCATCTGGAGTGGGCAGCGCATGCCTGCGACGTCATGCTCACCTACACCTACGTCTGGGACGTACCGCTGCCGCCCGGACGGCTCGCCAGTCACCGATTGCGCACGCGCGGCTGGACTTCGGTCTCACCCCAGAACCAGCATTTGGATGTCTGGGGCGTGCTGGTGGCGCCCGAGGTGTACCGGCTCGGAGAGATCCTGGGCCGCGAAGATCTCAAGCGGCTCTCCCTCGTCATGTATCGAAGCTGCGGCCAGATGATAGATCCCTACGGCAGCCAGGGCGAGCAACTCGAGCAGACCAACTATACGCAGCAGCGCCGCACGGTGGATTTCACTCGGCTGCGCGGCGATTACAACGAGCGTTGGACGGTCTTCTGGATCACAGCACACTTCCTCACCGGCGCCGCCCGCTTCCTCGAACTGGGCGTGCCGGTCTGGGAGGCAGATCCGCGCTGACTCCTGCCTACAAGCCCGGCTCCATGGGCAAGGCCAGGGGCGGCTCGCGCAGGAAATCCAGCCGCGACATTTCCTCGACGGCCTCGCGTACCGCCTGCTCGGTGGTCGGCTCGAGCGTGATCACGAACGGCAGGTCGTGCTTGCTTTCGCAAGGCAGTTGCAGGACGGCTTCGATCGAGATACGCTTGGCAGCCAGGATGCCGGCCAGAGCAGCGATGATTCCCGGACGATCCTCCACGCGGAAGCGCAGGTAGTAGGCGCGCTTCTGCTGCGTGATGGGAATCGGCTGGTACTCGCCCAAACGCTCGTGAGCGAACGGCGAGACGCGCTCGGGACTGCCGTAGCGGATCTCNCGGGCCACGCGCATCAGATCACTCACCACGGCGACGCCTGTCGGGCGCGGTCCCGCGCCGCGGCCGTAGTAAAACGTATCCTCNCCGTAGACGCCCTTCACCCACACCGCGTTGTAGGCGGAGCGAACGCTGGCCAGGATGGCCGTCTGCGGGATCAGCGCCGGGCGGACCGACAGCAGCAGCCCCTCGCTGGTCTGCCGCGCCATCGCGATCAGACGGATGGTATGCCCCAGGGTGTGCGCGTACTGGAAATCAATGGGTGAAATGCGCCGAATCCCTTCGGTATAGATATCCGAAGGCGTGATCTTCAACCCGAACGCCAGCGCCGCCAGGATCGCCAGTTTGGAGCGGGCATCGTAGCCGTCCACGTCCGCGCTGGGATCAGCCTCCGCATAACCCAGTCGCTGGGCCTCCGCCAGCACCTCCTCGAACGCGGCGCCGCGACGCTCGATCTCGGTCAGGATGTAGTTGCTGGTCCCGTTGAGGATGCCGTACAGGGCGACGATGCGATCGCTGGCGATGCCCTCGCGCAGCACGGCGTGGATGGGGATGCCGCCCGCCACGCTGGCCTCCATCGCCAGATTGATGCCCGCGGCGATGGCGCGCTCCCAGATCTCGGCGCCGCGCAAAGCCATCAGTTCCTTGTTGGCCGTAACCACCGACTTGCCATGCTCGATCGCCCCGAGGATGATCTGCTCGGCCACAGTCGTGCCGCCCACCAGTTCCGCCACGATGTCTACCTCGGGATGCGAGACCACAACCCGCCAGTCGGTAGTGCGCTCGACCTGGCTGAGCGCGGCGGGAAGCTTCTTTTCGGCGATCTTCAGATCGCAGACCACACGCACCTGGAGGGGAAAGCCCAGTTTCAGAGCAATCGCGTCGGCGTTCTCGGCCAGAATGGTGAGCGTGCCGCCGCCCACGTTGCCCACGCCTACAATTCCCACTCGCACAGGCTGCATAAGTTCACATTCTAGCCGTCCGCGTGCGTGCGTCGTTATAATCCTGTGCGTGCGCGCCGCGGCGCTGGTCATTTTGCTGAGCGCGGTCTCACCCCAAGCGGCTGAAATCCCGTCGCGGGCGCTCGCCGTGATCGAGCGCTACGTTCGCGCCGAGATGGCGCTGAATGAAATCCCGGGGCTGACGCTGGCCATCGTTGCCCGAGACCACACCGAGCTGCGCGCTTACGGCGTCAAGGACCTGGCAAGCGGCGAGCCGATGAGGGTGGACACACCCGTCGAGCTCGCCTCCGTCAGCAAGCCGCTCACGGCGATGGCTGTTGCGCGTCTGGCCCGAGCCGGGCGGCTCGATCCGGATCGCCCCCTATCGGATTATCTGGCGGAGTTGCGCGGCGCGCCGCTGGGCCGCGTCCTCGTTCGCGATCTGGTGCGACACCGCAGCGGCCTGCGGCGCCGTCACGACCGGCTGGCGCCCTGCTGCGGACGACCGGGCGATCGCGATCTCAACCTCGCCGTGCGCAGGCTGCGCAGTGCGACTCCGGCGCGCTGGGTGGCCGGCCGCTTCTCCTACGCCAACTCGAATTATCTCCTGCTGGCCGCTTTGATCGAGCGAGTTTCCGGTCAGCCTTTCGCCCGATTCATGGAGCAGGAGATTTTCCGAACGCTGGGAATGGACCGCACCACGCTGAGCGAAGGGCAGGCGCGGGCTTGGGGCCTGGCTGCATCGCACGAGCGGAGCTGGGGCCGCATCCGGCGGCGGCCTGCGGGAGAAGCGGGCTGGTTGGGCGCCTCCCTCGTCAAATCCACCGCTCCGGACATGGCAGCTTTCGCCCGAGCCGCGCTCGAAGGTCGCGTAGATGGCATCGAGCAACCGGAAGGCCTCGTCCCGCCGTATGACGCAGGCTGGTTCATTCGTCGCGAGGACGGCTTGCTCGTGCTGGAACATTCCGGCGATACCTGGGGCGCGAACTCGGCGATCCTGCTGATTCCCGCGAGACACCTGGGCGTCGCCGTGCTGATCAATGCCGGCGTGCAGCGGGCCATGCCCATCGCGCGCGGCATCGCACGGTGTCTTCTGTATGGCTCGGCGCCCGAGCCCGCGCGGCCTCCCTGGTTTCAGGTCGCGGATAACTGGGCCATGTTCTTCACCGGCCTGAGCGTGCTGTCCTTGTGCGCTCTCGGAAGAGTATGGCTGCGTTTGCGTAACGCCCTCCGTCGGGGCGAACGGCAGTGGATTTGGCCCCAGGGCGTGTGGGAGCGCGGTCGGCTGCTACTGTTGCTCGCTATGAGCGCCTATTTGCTCGCCCTGGCGCTGCGGCCCGCGGTCTCCGCTGTCCCCGGCTCGCCCTCGAGCCTGCGCGTGGGTCTGGCGGCGTTGTCGTTAGCTTCGAGTGCAGGCCTGGTCACCGTGGCCGGGCTGGCTGTCCTCCGGCGACCCCCTCAGCTCTGAACCAGCCGCTTGAGCNACTGCTGGGCCTCCTTGAGCTGGGGAAACTGCCGCTCGGCAGCGCGGAATTCGCGCGTGTGAATCTCCCTCCGGCTGCCGCGAGCGAGCGTCGGGTAGCGCAGGTGCAGCATCTCGTGGAAGAGCACGTACTCCACCACCAGTCGGGGAGTGCCCGGGCGGTCCAGCAGGCTGCTGATCACGATGGCCTGATGGGCCGGGTCCCAGTGGCCCAGCGTCGTTCGCGATGGCCGCACGCTCCAGCCCAGGCGGGGGCGGATCATCAGGCCGCCGAAGAACCGGGCATTCAGCTCGTCGAAAATCTCTTCCAGGTTGTAATGCCGCCCCTGCGGATCGAGAAGCTGCTTGCGACCGCGTACGCGCCGGATCAGTTCGATGCTGCGTTGCACGTCACGGCGGTTCAGGTAGGCGCGGTACCGGTGCAGGCAGGCCCGTGGAACTGGTCGCCGCAACAGCTTGCCGAGCAAGATGTACATGAGCGCTTCCAGCACGGCGGGAGGAGCGGACTGCAACAGGTCGCTGATGCGAAGCTCGAGCCGGCCGTCCTGCCAGCAGACCTGGCTGTGGGCGTTGGCGTACGGGCAAAAACGAACTCTGATCTCCGGGACCGCCGCGCGCGGCTTGAGCTCACGGAACACGCGGGCGCAAAGCGCTTCCGGCGGCTCCGNNGCCATGCTCTCGACATGCATCTTCCGTTGAATCTAACATAGAGTTTTTGGGCTCGCGCGGGCAGCCGCAAGACCTCGCCGAGCCACGGGAGGAAAGCTTCGTTGTATCGAGCCAAGATCTCTGCGCTGGGTTGCTATGTTCCGCCCCGGGTGCTCACCAACTTCGACCTGGAAAAGATGGTGGACACCACGAACGAATGGATCCTGGAGCGTACCGGAATCCGCGAGCGGCACATCGCTGATCCCGACATGGCCACCTCCGACATGGCTGTGGAAGCGGCGCGCGCGGCCCTTGCGCAACGTGGCATCGAAGCTTCCGAACTGGACGCCATCCTGGTCTGCACGGTGACGCCCGACATGATGTTCCCCTCGACCGCCTGCCTCGTGCAGGACCGCATCGGGGCCAAAGGCGCCTGGGGATTCGACCTGATCGCGGCGTGCTCGAGCTTTCTCTACGGCCTGACCACGGCCGCCCACCTCGTCGCCGCCGGTTCCCATCGCAAGGTGCTCGTCATCGGCGCCGACACCATGTCCCGCATCGTGGATTACACGGATCGCACCACCTGCGTGCTGTTCGGCGATGGCGCCGGCGCCATGCTGGTCGAACCCAGCGAAGACGACTCGCTGGGCCTGGTGGATTTCATCAACGAAATTGACGGTTCCGGCGGCGAGTTCCTGAAGATGCCCGCGGGCGGCAGCCGGCTGCCCGCTTCCCACGAGACCGTCGAGAAGCGTCTGCATTACGTCCATCAGGAAGGGCAGCAGGTATTCAAGTACGCCGTGCGGCGCATGTACGAGGTCTGCCGCGACCTGATCGAGCGCAACGGTCTCACGGCCCGCGATATCGGCCTGCTGATTCCGCACCAGGCCAACGCGCGCATCATCTACGCCACCGCGGAGCGTCTTGGACTGAAACCGGAACAGGTGGTGGTCAACATTGACCGCTATGGCAACACGACCTCCGGCACCATCCCGCTGGCCACGCAGGATGCCATCCAGTCAGGCCGCCTGAAGAAAGGGGATCTGGTGCTGTTTGCCGCTGTGGGCGCGGGCTTCACCGTGGGCGCCAGCCTGTGGCGCTGGGCCTTCTGAGAGGACGGCCGCTAGACTTCGTCGTACAGAATGGCCCGCAGCCNTCCCGGGCGNAGGGTCCGCTCNATGGCAGGCCAGGCGCGCTGGTGATCCTGGCTGGCCACCCACGCCTGNCGCTGCGCTTCGGTCTGGAAGCTGATCACGAGACGGTAGTTGGCGTCCCGGGGAGCCTCCCCGACCACCGCCTGCCGGAGCTTCAGCAGGCGCACGCTGACGAAGCCCGGCTGCCTGCGGATCGCGGGCTCGAAGATCTCGTGGAAATTGCGGACGAGCTCGGATTCCCGCGCCGGATCTGCGTCCAGGTCCACGTGAAGCTGGATGGGATTGGGAGCAGGAGCGGTGGCCCGCGATAGAGCCGCCGCCATGACACCGAGGCAAGTTCTGCGAAGCATACCGCCGCGATTCTAGCTCACGGCGGCCAGCTCGGCATAGCAGCGTTCCGCCGCCTCCCGCCCCGAAGCCTTGACCGGGAAGCCCTCCGCGCGGAGTGCGCCCTCCAGAGCCTCCAGCAGCACAAGCACGTTCTCGCGCGTCGAGGAGGCGCCCATCAGGCCGATTCGCAGGACCTTGCCCGCCAGCGGTCCGAAGCCGCCCAGCACCTCGATGCCGTGCCCTTCGAGCAGGCGGCGACGCAAGGCCACGTCCGAGATCCCTTCCGGCACGCGCGGCGTGTTCAGCGTCCACAACCGCTGCGCCGGCTCGCGCACGTGCATCTCAAGTCCCATGGCCTCGATGCCCGCGACAAAAGCGAGGTGGTTGTGGCGGTGACGCCGGAACCGATTCTCGAGTCCTTCCTCGTCCACGATGCGCAGGGCTTCGCGCAGCGCGTAGAACATGGAAATGGGCGCGGTGTGGTGGTAGCGGTGCTGGCCCTCGTAGTAGTCGTCAATCAGTTTGAGGTCGAAGTAAAACGAAGGCACCGGGCGTTTGCGCTCGCGCAGCCGCTCCATGGCCCGGGGCGAACAGGTGATGGGGGCCAGCCCGGGCGGGCAACTCAGTCCTTTCTGGGAACAGCTATAGGCCACGTCAATGCCGTTTTCATCCACGTTGACGGGCATGCCGCCCAGCGAGGTCACGCAGTCGCCGATCACCAGCGCATCCACTTCGCGGGCCGCGGCGGCGATCGTCTTGCCGGGCGTGTAAACCCCGGTCGAGGTTTCCGCCTGCACAAAGGCCACCACGTGCGGCTTCTCGCGCCGCACGAACTCGAACGTTTCTTCCTCGGTGAAGGTTTCGCCCCAGGCTTTCTCCAATCTCACCACCTGTGCGCCTTGCCGCTCGGCGATGTTGCTGATGCGGTCGCAAAAGTAGCCGTTGGCGAAGACCGCGAGCTTCATGCCTGGCTCGACGAAGTTGACGATTGCAGTCTCCATGCCGGAAGTACCCGTGCCCGAGATCACCATGCGGAACGGGTTCTGCGTCCCGAACACCGGTCCCAGCAGAGCGCGAATGTCTTCGAAAACCTGGAAGAAGTAGGGATCCACGTGGCTGACGATGGGCTGCCGCATCGCCTCGTAAACGCGCGGCTCCACCATCACAGGCCCGGGTCCCATCAGCAAGCGCTTCGGAGGATTCAGCGGTCCGATTCCAAGCCCCATAACCCGCTAGTCTGAGAAACAGGTGAGCCCAAAGTCAACCGCCTCCCCGCCGCCCCTGCCCATTGACGACCGCATCCCGGAAATTCTGGCCCGGCTCCGCGAGGGCGTGAATCTCGTGATCGAAGCGCCGCCGGGCGCGGGCAAGACGACTCGCGTGCCGCCGGCCTTGCTCGAGCTGGGCGGCAAACTTCTCGTGCTCGAGCC
>JGI24721J44947_10008902_pt1 | contig 13049 bp, 11 predicted proteins | sample YelNatPaOPGAMG01_FD_44947 | JGI IMG/M metagenome (IMG submission 44947)
GTACGATAGGCAGGTGGCATCCTTCCGATCTCTTTCGATCGACAGAACGTTTCCATGGACCAGAGATGTGTGGACGTCGCTTCGCTGCGCAGCGGTGCGATAGGCAGGTGGCATCCTTCCGATCTCTTTCGATCGACAGAACGTTTCCATGGACCAGAGGTCTGGCATTGCGCGCGTTGTTATCAGCGATCGGGAAGCGTCCTTCGTTCCATAGATATCCCACTTCCCATATGTCGAGTTCCCGTCGGAGATCGTGGTCGTTTCGTAGATAGTATCGAACGCCGAGCCTGCTGTGAGCGTTCACCTTNGTGCCTCCAGTGCCGGAGAGAACGCAACACGGAAAACGATCNGCTTTTTGAAGTCACTGGNAGCGTTGGCTCGAGGTATGCGCTCCATGATGCGATGCCTTGAGCAGGCGAGCGTTCTTCAAGGCATCCCGAAGCTGTCCGCCATTTCCGCAGGGACGTCTGGCTCGTGATTCGTGGTCCACGCCGGGTTCCGAGCGGGATGATGGCAGCTTCTCTGGATGCCGATAACCTGCACGTACTCTCGGAGATTCTGGCTTAGTTGTATCGNTTCCAAAGCATAAAACGCAACTACAAAGCTGCTCTCCCTTCGTACNACGGCCGCGGTAACCGCGCATTCGGTGTTGCGGCACGCGTCCACGGCAGGTTCCAGAACTCGGAGAGCCGCTGGACCCATCCGGGACTCTGTCTATCTCTCCCGGGAATACTGGTCTATGATCCATGGACCGCAGTCATTATCGGGAAGGAACGGCGGCCTGTTCGCTGTTTCGCGAGCGCGTTTCTGCATCCAGAGGACTCCCGTTCCGAGAATCGATCTTGAACAAAAAAATTCCACAGTGGAGATCAGGTCCTTGGTCGGCGACATGCACGAAGGCTACAGTCTGCGGCAGGTACTGCTTCCATGGCAATAACCGATGATTCTGGACACAGTGTNTACGAATCTGGAGGCACNGCCTCGAACCAGGTCCGCAGCCTACATGCNGCGGTACAGGGTTTTTCGGGAAACGTTCGAGCCTTGCGTGCCTGGCTGTACACAGCACATAGCAATGCTTCAGCGTCTGGAATGTGCTCAAGTGGTTGCAGTATTTCCTTGCCTTGGTCGTACCGGGGAGCGTGCGCCGACGCTTCTATTGCGAAACTGCTGGGAAGTTTTCTTTTCCCGCATTTATTCGACGGATGACGGAATTTGGCACGGCTGTCGTTAACTACACGATTCGANAGCGATTCGAAAGCTATGCAAACTGTGTCTAAGCGCTAATTTCAAGCAACTGCACCATCNTCATGTGTGAATAGCCAACCTGGTCGATGACACGGGCCAACACCTTGATTCGGCGCATGTTTGAAACCCCACGCTAACACTCAAGACGTGAGCGCTTCAGAGCGGTGTCCTCTGGGCCAAAACACGGATCCGCGAGTTGTGGCGGTCGTCCAGGCGCCGCTACCTGCGCCTGAACCTTCAGCGCTGCGCCCGCAACACAAAGCCGCATGTGGATGTGCACCTGACGTGGAACTCCGAAACTTTCTCTTCGTTCTTTTTTGTCCAAGTGACGCGGGTCCCTAATAAGCTACCTATACGAACCGCTTGGCTGTCGTGAACCGCCTTGCCAAACGTTTGTGAAGCTCCATGCGCCCTCACAAGCGTGCTCGAATGCTCCGGCGCTGCACCATTGTTGAGTGTATAGATCGTGGCCGTTGTAAAAAGCTTTCACCGACCCAGCGAGCGGCCCAGTATACTTTGCGTCACACTGGCACGCCATTCTCCGGCATGCCGTAACGAACCCCCGAGCAACAAGGACGCTCAGCACAAACCGTCCCGACAAGCGCCTCGTAAAGAGCGATGTGCAGTTGTGCAGGCTCTGGGGATCCTGGCGTCTACGACAACGACAACGACGACGCCAGCGGGCGACCTCGATACGCTCAGCCTTGGAAAAGTCCGCGTTTGACATAACGAATATTTACCGTCGACATCATGATCCAGCCGTTGTTGCCGTGTCCACCAGGTGTTGCTTCCGAAGCAACCGAGATATCGTATCGCCCGCGGGGTTCGCAACGCGTCTCACTTGACGTAGGTTCCGGGTGCCGCGTCTCCGAGTGCGAGGCAGGTACCGCGCTTCCTGCCTCCACTACGACGTGTCGACGTCCAGCGCTCGTCTTCAACAGCTCGCAATCAAGACTCTATCTTGTTTCATGCGCTTTTCGATCAACTTTGGTATAAAATTTGACCCCTATACGCANATCACAAGCTTTCACCGTACACCACAAGTTAATAAACCCGTTGCGCCGGTGGAAAAGGCGTCTGCTCGCTCTCGTCGAGGCTCCAGTCGTGGACGGGTCGATAGCCTATCCGCACTGGTGACGCGTTCGCAGGCAGCGCGTCCTGTGCATGTACCCATGCCAGTGTATGCTTCATCCAGTGCTCATCGTCTCTCTTGGGAAAGTCGTCGCGCGCGTGCGCACCTCGTGACTCCTTGCGTTGCTCTGCGCTGTGCATCGTGGCTACGGCATTCTGGAGCAGATTCTGCAGTTCTAATGTTTCGATCAGATCCGTATTCCAGATCAGGGATCGATCGGCAATACGCACCTCATTCAAGTCCGAGTAGCACTCGTCGATCAGCTTGCATCCTTCTTCCAGTGTGTCTTTCGCCCGGAAGACAGCTGCATGGTTCTGCATGATTTTCTGCATTCTCAGACGCAAGTCCGCGGTCTTGATGCTCCCGTTCGCGTGGAGAAAGCGATCCAAGTTCGCGATAGCGTCTTCACCGGCATTCGCCGGCAGCGGCTTGTGAGGCATTCCCGGGCGAACTTGCTCCGCCACAGCATGCGCACAAGCACGTCCAAATACAACAATATCCAGCAGGGAATTTGCACCAAGGCGATTGGCGCCATGGACAGAAGCGCAGGCGGCTTCTCCAGCTGCGAGAAGACCCGGCACGACCGCGTCCGGATCCGATGCTGTGGGGCGCAGGACTTCACCTCGCCAGTTGGTCGGGATGCCGCCCATATTGTAGTGAACCGTCGGAAGGACGGGAATCGGCTCTTTGGTGACGTCGACACCAGCAAAGATGCGTGCGGTCTCCATAATACCAGGAAGACGTTCCTTCAAAATCTCTGGGGGAATATGATTCAGAAACAGTTGAATATGATCCTTCTGGGGTCCACATCCGCGACCCTCCATGATCTCGAGGGTCATCGCACGCGAGACGACATCACGACTTGCCAAGTCTTTCGCGCTAGGTGCATAGCGTTCCATGAAACGTTCACCAACGCCATTTCGCAGGATACCGCCTTCACCGCGGCAGCCTTCCGTTATGAGGCAACCTGCGCCGTAGATTCCTGTCGGGTGGAACTGTACAAACTCCATGTCTTGCAGTGGTATACCAGCACGGACAGCCATGGCGTTACCATCCCCTGTGCAAGTGTGCGCTGAAGTTGCCGAGAAGTACGCTCTTCCGTAGCCACCAGTGCAGATAATCACCGCATGGGACCGGAAACGGTGAATCGTACCGTCCTCTAGACAGAGCGCCATCAGACCGCGGCAGACTCCTTCCTCGTCCATGATCAGATCTAGACCGAAGTACTCCACGAAGAAATCCGCATTGTGTTTCAGCGCTTGCCCGTAGAGTGTGTGCAAGAGCGCGTGCCCCGTGCGGTCCGCGGCAGCAGCGCAGCGATATGCTTGTCCACCTTTCCCGAACTTCAAACTTTGGCCACCAAACGCCCGCTGGTAGATACGGCCGTCTTCCGTACGCGAAAAAGGCACGCCGTAGTGCTCTAACTCGATGACAACCTTCGGCGCTTCTCGACACATATAGTGAATCGCGTCCTGATCTCCGAGCCAATCGCTACCTTTCACCGTATCGTACATGTGCCAGCGCCAGTCATCCTCGGTCATGTTCCCAAGCGCAGCGTTGATACCCCCTTGTGCGGCAACGGTGTGGGAGCGCGTTGGAAACAGTTTCGTGACACAGGCGGTTTTCAAACCGGCCTCAGCACAGCCAATAACTGCTCGGAGGCCTGCACCGCCAGCGCCCAGCACAACAGCGTCGTACTCGTGTTCCACCACAGCGTAGGATGGTGTCGCTTGGGTAGCAACGCGTCGCTTCGCTCGCGCCGGTGACTCGGTGTCTACCGCAGGACGAGCACTTCGCACGAGCTGACCAAGTGCGCGCCTTTGTTGGCCGCACACGAGCGCTATATTGCGTTGTTTGGAACGCGCCAGCAGTCGCTCTTCACGCGGAAACGCACCGATGCTGGTGACGTGTCGAGGCAAACGCCTCGCAGCTTCTTTGGTGAAACTGCGCCTCGACAAGAAAACGCGCAAAGAATGCACGAGTGTCATCTGACCAGAGACACAACGCTGCTGAACAAATCGTCACCTTTGTACTAGACGAGAGGAGACGACCGGGTCGTCGAGATACGCACCCTTGACGCCCCGTGAAGCAACCAACACTGGCGCCTGGCGAGTGAACTCGAACGGCTTACGATGTGGACCGTTTTGTGATAATTGTATCTAAATTGTCGAGTTTCTCGACTCAAGACATCTGCCCGCACGCTGTAAGGCGCTCATCATGACTGGATTTTCGTTCATGACGTCTAACCAGGTTCCAGTAGATCTGTCAGACCTCAAGCAACCAGAGGATTCTGTCGGGAAACGGAATCTTTACATCGGGACGTCCTGCCCGTTCGAGTCGAACAGCAACCGCTAAAGCAATGAATCATTGTACACGTTGCCTTATCGATGCTTGTCCTGGTCGGTTTCTGGCCGAACTGCGATGGATCTGGGAAGCGACAACGCCCTTGAGTGGCTCACGCGTTCTTCGGATACTGCTCAACCATCTCGAGTAGGGCGGCGTGGTGGCGAGCGTGCACCAACTTGCGACCTGGACGAAAAACAGAACGAGGTATCGAGTCATTTTGGGGATTCCGAACCCAAACGCGCTGGGTCTGTTTATGTCCGGATCGACTGGCCGTGCAGCGCTACCAGACGGCGACTTCACCCACATATTAAAGTTCCCGGTAATGCGTCTAAGAGCTCTTGTTTTCGCGCACATCCTGAAGCACCTGTTTCCGTTCAAAGCCAACCTCTGCTTCGTCTTACCGAGAATCTGTGGGTTTCTGTGGGATTCCTGGTCGCTGAATCTCGAGGTCGACAACATGCAGGCACATCGTGAACGAGTCGTGTCAGACTGGTTTTGATTCACGCTGCAGCTCGCTTGCAGCTTCCTACGCGATACGCTACCCTGCCTAGGGACTGCAACCGCGCATCGAGCGCAAGCTGGCTAGAGGCATCGATCTTAGGCCATAAAAAGATCGTTTAGCAATACGCTCGCTTGCTCGGTAGGCGATTCACAGTCGGCTGGAGCAACTCATGATCCCCTGCTTCAGACAATGAGGCTGGCGGCAAACGGGTTCATGAAAGGATCCGTGTGCGTGTTCAGGTCCGAGCGTTCCGGGGCAGTTCAACGCTGCCTATTGCTAGCATGCTCCACTGAGATCGGGTCANGTTCCTCGGATCAGTTCCAAAGAAACAGGTAGTCTCGGCTTCCGAATGTACCAACCCGGTAACCACGTCGTTGAACCAATGCCATGGCAACCAAACCTCAGCGAAAAGGCTACAACGTCTGGTTCATAGGCTCGCCATTCCGTCGCGACGAGCAGCGGCAGCGTCACGTAAACCTAACAAGGCTCGCACGTTCACTCAACGAGCGCTGCCAAGTCACGAAGAAGTTGACCCAGCACGTCATCGTCCAACTTTCCCTTCAAACTCGGAATAATGGCCTTCGCTTCTGCAGGTGTCTCCGGCAGCAGGTTTGCGAGCTGCGCACGCTCGAACGGGTGCAGTTCGGGATGGCGTTCGAGTCGCACCCGCACAACTTTCGCAACCTCTGCAGACCGGAACTGGTTAAAACGCTCNACATAGGCTTCCGACTTGACGAAGATGGGACCTAACGAGCTCTGCAGTTCGGCTGGTAGCTCTGCGCGCTTCTGCCGTAGCAGTTCCGCAACTTCGCAGATCAATAACGGTTGACAGTGTTCATTGTCGCCAAATAGCTCCCCAAACTTGAGGTTTTCAGCGTTCTCTTCTTGATCCACGCCCAGGTCCATAGACGGAACCCAGCAGGTCGTGCCCGGTGCAGCCTCAGCAGATAGCGCTGGAGAAAACCCAGCAGACAGCACTCGTTTTCGTCGACGCCACGGTGCAGGTAGCTGACACGGCCCGGCACAGCGCCGCAGCCGCCAGGACGCGAGGCTGGGCTTGCGGTTGACGCGGCTTCTGCGNCAGCGACGCCAGGCGTTNGTGTTGCTGCTGCTGCTGCTGCTGCTGCTCGGCGGTACAGTGCAGACTTGGCGGCAGTTTAGGGACCAAGGACGGCGACCAGAGCCTATTTTGTGTCGTGTAGACGAGGCGATGCGTTCCTCGCTGTTCTGAAGTAGGGGGAACCTTCAGTCGGCTTTGCGGGTACCTTCACGCCCCAGCGTCAACATCGCTGCATAGCCTACAGGTAAACAGGGAGTGCAGTGAGTCTGCAAACCGACTGACGGAACGCTTGTCTCGCTTGTAGCTCATGGCCATGAAAGCAACGCTACGGGTGCGTATGCGTCGACCGGATGACTGGCATGTCCACTTTCGCGACGATGCTATCTTGCGGGCTGTTGCACCGCTAACTGCGCGCCAGTTTGGGCGAGCACTGGTCATGCCGAACCTGGTTCCACCTGTTTGCACGGTGGCACAGGCGCGCGCTTATCGCGAACGCATTCTGGCTACCGTGCGAGCAGCAGACCCGGCGAACAGCTTCGAACCTTACTTGGCGCTCTATCTCACCGAGCGTACGAGCGTGGAAACCGTGCAACAGGCGAAAGAGAGCGGCTTTGTTCTCGCTTTTAAATGGTACCCTGCAGGTGCAACCACGAATGCCGAACAAGGCGTTCGGTCGATAGAGCGACTGAACGCCGTACTGGCGGCTATGGAAACGCTAGGCGTTGTCCTCTGTGTCCATGGCGAATCGACAGATCCTGCCGTAGATGTCTACGATCGCGAGGAGCATTTCATTCGCCATGAACTTGAACCCGTTCGAAAGCGCTTCCCTCGTCTCCGAATCGTCGTGGAGCATGTTTCCACGGCGTTTGCGGCTAAATGGGTGCTCGACAACGCCAACGGGTACACCGCAGCGACGGTTACAGTGCAGCACTTGCTTTGTAACCGAAACGATCTGCTTGTCGGAGGACTCAAACCGCATCTCTACTGTCTGCCGGTTCTAAAAAGCGAGCAAGATCGTTTGGCGATAATCGAAGCTATTCGCCAGGATAATCGAGGTTGTTTTTTCCTTGGCACAGACTCGGCGCCGCACCCGCGCTTCCGCAAGGAGTCAGCGTGTGCCAGTGCGGGTTGCTTCACGGCGATTGCCGCCATGGAGCTCTACGCGGAAGCGTTCGCCAAAGCCGGTATGCTCGATCGACTGGAACGATTCGCTGCAGAGAATGGTGCGAGATTCTACGGACTCCAGCCGAGCACGGAGTATGTTCAAGTTCTGAACTGGCCTGAGGCAGTGCGCACGATTCCCGAGTATGTCCTCGTCGACAGTGTCGCCGAGCGTGAGCCCCAGCGTACCCCCGAAACCCGCACTGAATCGATGCTAACGTCCACAACGCTGCAACCATTTCAGGCCGGTGCGCGTCTTATGTGGAGCATGGAGAGGCTGGGTATCTCCGATGCAGATCGCTGAGTAAACGAGGAATTTTGAAGCTAGGAAAGTTCGAAATGATGCGTAGGAATATCGATGAATGGAACACAACGATCGTCAACCAATTGTCGAGGAAACTCGTTACCAGAGGGTGTGCACAGGGCCGTCGCATTCTATCTCCCTTGGCTGCTGATTTGTTTCGCATCGAAAGTCTTCAGCGTTTCAGTGCAATGTCCAAACAGAGCACGAAACGAGCCAATGGAAATTTCTCTCGATGCAAAGCTGCTGACCGCTTCGACTGCATAAGGCATTTCCGAATGCTGACCGCGACATTCAAGTTTCGGTGCAGAAAGTGCTTCCACATATCGCTGCTTGTGGCGTGACAGCATTGCGAATCCTGTCGCCTTCGATTCGCGTGCCGCTTGAATTGCGCTCAGCTTACCGTACACCATCTCATGCTTCCGTCCGTATTTGACGCTCTTCTTCTCTACCTGTCACAACAACGCTCCCCTGCGCTCGTGATACGTGCATGCCGTCCTGAAGTTGCCGGTAGGAGTCGTGTAGAATCGATTTCTGGACTCGTTGTACGCTCTCGTTGGAGGAGCACGAGTGCAGCCTGCGCGTTCTGTAGCACCTCCATCGCCATAGGCTACCAATGAGCAAAGCGATGAGTCGGTTATTTCTTTTCCCAAAACTTTGAACAAAAATGATGAGTATATATGGTTCTTGCCTCCATTCAGTGGACGTGGTCGGCGCTCGGAACGCGGCCTCACGAACTCCCTCCAATGAAGGTCCGCTTGAGGCGTNTAAAAGCGCTTGCACTCTCTGCATAATGTGTACAGAGCATGCCGTTCTGCTAATAGCGGAGCCCGTTGCGTCGAACCGGGTCCGAACACCGTCATTCCAATCACTGGTCTGGCTCCTGGTATCGCTCATGACTGACGCTCGACAACGCCGATCCCNGGGAGACTTGAGCCGCTTCAGACGCTTCTCGTTCACGTCTCTGGCACTGTCGTTTGATTTAGAGGCATGGNGACTGCCATGATGTACTGGAACACGGGACCCACGCTGCTAACGAGTTCTTTCTTTTCATCTGCCGCGAATGAATGAAAATGAGTCTCGTTGCTAAACTCAGGCCGATGCTTCGCAAACCGCGTGTAGATTGATATTCGAACAGTTTATATCCTGGTTGTACGCTTGTTAACATTTCCGGTTGGTGAACAAGTAAACTTGGAAGAATTCTGCTAATGCGCTTTGCGAAGTTGTCCGAGTGCTTCATATTTACGCGCAGAGACCAGCACCTGCATCGCCTGCTGCTCACCGCGGTTCCATGGATGTGATCGCTATACTCCATATTCGTGTTTTTCTCTAGATCGAGATGTACTGGTGGGCGTTAGGACCGGGACTTGCCTCCTCTGTGAATGTACATTTGGACTGTTCCCCGGGTACGTTAACGTCACCTTATGCGTCGCGTGCACGCGCTCGAGCCGCAGTCAGCCTTTTTGCTCCTGCTCGCGCAGCAGGATATCACCAGCAACAGGGCACGTCAGGGCTGGTGCAGGTGAACACAAGTTTCATCTAATGACGGTGATACGAATATGAACGACGTGTTTGTTGATCCTTGAATGTCGAACTGGCATTAGACGACAGAGAAGACCCATTGGACCGATGGGAACCGCACAGGGTCAGTTGGCACGAACAGCACATGCACCTCAATCTCAGCGATGTATTCTTGGACCGCTTTTTATTGATGAGAAGCGACGTTGTCTAAGAGCAAGAGAGAAGAATCTGGCACGGGGAAGGCAGGAAGTGCTTCGACGACGAATGAGCTCCTGAGCCTGGCTTCCCGTTTCGGGAGTCGCACGCGACCACACAAAGCCATCCCGCTGGTGCTGATGTTTTTGGAACACCCGCTTGTCTCTTCTTTGCAACCAGCGGAATTTCTTCATTGTAAGTACCTATGTACAAGTCTTCCGTTTCTGCCGCATAGACTCTCATTGAATAAGACGAGAGCCCATCGCTCGTTTCATGAGTGTTTGAGATTCGCCACAAAATTTCCAGGACGTTGTTGAATGCACTGCGGTCGCCCGAAAAAGCGTGCATATCCCTATGTCCATCCTTCTCTCTTCATCAACGCCCAGATAAACGATACGCAGACTTCAGAGCATGTGGCAACTCTGGTAGAATTCTGTAGAGAACGTATGCTTGGAATCCATTGATGTGGAGACGATCGTGTAGGCAGAGTTTCACAAGTTCTGATGTAGGTGTATGACGTCCTCGTTAAGGAGTGCGCGAAGCGTGGTTCTTCCACCCACCGCTCGTAGATTGGCGAACGCGTGGAATCAAGGTCGTTTTTCGCATATTTGCGGTGATAGCATAAAGTATCTTAACGAGCGCGCTCTCCAATCAACTGGATAAATTCCTTTTGCTGAACACCTACGAAAACAATAAGCGAAACAACGAAGCGTGTCGCCGCATGTCATCCATTGCTGTAATACGCTTTGCGTATAGCGGTAATCAAGGTGGCCTCTGGCGGCTTTCGCGTGCGTCCTTAGCGATGGTGAAGAGTCGAGGCTTTGAACCGACCAGCCACGTCGTGGACCGCAACAATGCGGATACATCTGCCTTCAACGAGCATCATGTACGGGATCCATTCTTTATTGGATGTTCGGTAGAGCGACCGCACGGCTGGCGTGCAGTCCGGCTGATACCAGCCATGCAACCACCAGCGAAACGGCACTGAAAAGCGCACATCTTACTTACACTACGTATCTGGGATGTAGGGTGGTAGTGCGTACCGGACCAGCACGAGGTAATGTGCTTTGCGCAAGGACTGGGGCACGTCAACTGTTTTGGCGAATGTATCGAAAGATGCATCGCGTTGATGCCGGAAATGCTCTTCGAAGATTCAGAGCTTCCAACTGCTAGAGAATGCGCGCTATGAAACCAGCCATATACCCCTGTTCGCTGAAACCGAGGACCTCAGGAACACCGCCACGGCAAGCGGTTACGAGCCTGCGTCCGAATGGAACGCCAATGACGCGTCGGACTCGTGCGACCGGTTCATTTTGTACCGCGCGAGCGCTCTAACCCAGTCACGCGACGATGCAATCGAGAAGCCGAATAATCGCTGGATCATGAGTCACGAATGTAGGGAACACCCGCATGAACGCGCTCAGCGACGCGGACGTACGATGCGCGGTCGCACGCCCGGGAGGCCTCGTCGTTGGTTCGGATTCAGCATGAACAACTCCATTTGCTGTGCGTTTTGAGGCAATGGCAAACCCTCTTGCAGTCGCGCCCGGATCCAGTCGTGTAAGAACTTAGCTTGCGTTAGTCTATCCACTAGAGTCTCCACAAGGTGTTCCTCCTTGCCGATCGCCTGTGCCAGTGAACGCCGTTCCGCACGTCGCATCTGCAATAGACGCGCTTTCTGTTCAGCAGTTAGAAGCCGGATGAGCTCTTCCTGCTCATTTACATCTTTTAAAAACGGATCACTCTGGGCGTTCGAAAGTCGATTCCAGAGACTGCTGCCAAAGCCGGCGGCGTCCCGCAGTTTCCGCAAGAGTGCACCGTACTCGTCCGGTCCGAAACGCTCACACGCCGACAAGTGCTCCATTTGTGTACGGAAGATGTCCTTTTCACGGAGCGCTTGTGTCTTTTCCTGTGTTCGCTCAAGCCACGAGCGCCAGAAACGAGCAGGGCCCGCTAACACGCCCCGTGTAGGACGCAGCATGTCGTGCGAACCAGACGCGGCTTCACGCCTCGTTCCTTAAAAACAACTACGACTCAAGGCTACTAGACGGTACAGGCACAGCGTATAGAAAATCCAACACAGGCATACAAGTCGTTCGAAGCACAAATGCCAACCAACTTTTCGCTTAAGAACGCGAGTTGTACAAAAGCCCGTGCGCGCCTTCGATGGCGTTCAGTGAGGCGCGTTTGGTAAAGCACCCGCACGCTTCTGCGTGAACGCCTCGCCGCACGTTTCTGTTTCCCAGAACGTTTCCAGGGACCATGGATGGCGGCTTTCGGGATGGAATTTGGCATTCGTGAAAGCATCCATCATGCTACACCCCATGTTCAAGCTCCATCACTCATACGTTGCCATGGATATTCTGGTCGTTTCATACGTTCTATCGTTCGCAGTGTGACTGACTTGCTGCACCCGCCTTGGTGCCTAGACTGCTGATGCGAATGCAGCACGGAGACGGAACGGCTTGGCCATACCGCTGAAGGCGTCAGCTTGAGGCATCATTTCTATGGCATGGGGTCGTCGGAACTCATCCTTCTTCTGGGAGCCTGGAAACTGCGCAGACGGACACACTGCCTGCGATTACGCGAAGCGATACGCTAGGAGTCCACTGCGTCCAGGGCGACGCCGAGACGCAGCCTTACCACTCCGAATCCCAGCGTAAACTGCGTAATGGACGAGCTGCTCAGATCTCGTTCTATCGTCCGGCACCGCAGAGGCACCTGGAGCACGAACCCGGCAGACTCGTCCGGCTCGCCGGACCTGCCGCCTAGAAGGTAAACAATCGAAAAACCGAAAAACGTTTCCCCCTTTCAACGCTCACCTCAGAGGTGCAACGAAATTCTTCTCGAATCGATCGCAAGTGTTTCGTCTCTGTTCCTCTTTGCCTAGCGGTAATGCCGTCGCATCGACGTGCTGCAATGCTGCACCACCACAACAACGACGAACGCGGACGCTCACGGCGGACTCGACCCACAATACAACGTCAGAAACGACCAGTATGTCGACGCGAGCGATGGACCGTACAACTTGGAGGCAGCGTGCATCATGATGGACGCGTCTCCCATCCCGGATGTTCATTGCGTTATCGGTGATCCGGGGCCGCGGCAAACGCACTGCTGCCGCCGCACGAAAGCATCCAGCGCCAGTGGCAGGCTGCATCGGAAAAGCACCCGCACCCTGGGCGAGGAAAGCATCCAGCGCCAGTGGCAGGCTGCATCGGAAAAGCACCCGCACCCTGGGCGAGGAAAGCATCCAGCGCCAGTGGCAGGCTGCATCGGAAAAGCACCCGCACCCTGGGCGAGTGCCGACAGCCTCGTTGCCATGCACGCTGCCCAGCGGCAGCGCTTGCAAGCTGTAGCGCGCTACCGGTGATACCACGCTGGGCTAGAGGCGTCCGTTGACAGCGTTTTCAAGGCATGGATAGCGTACCTCCAGTCGCGTCGGAGCTGTTCATTAGGAGTCGCGAGTCCGCTCAAATAGTGCAGTTGCGACGACTCGCGTCTATCGAGGAAGACGCAGCGCGGCTGCAGCTCAGCGCTGACGCGGGGCTCGACACGGCAACGAGCTTACCAGGTGTGCCACCTG
>JGI24721J44947_10008920_pt1 | contig 13033 bp, 14 predicted proteins | sample YelNatPaOPGAMG01_FD_44947 | JGI IMG/M metagenome (IMG submission 44947)
ATCACCATTAAGACAGATTGCTGATAATGCTGGTGAAAAAGGTGTCATGATTGTTGAAAAAATAAAAGAGAGTGATGTAAATATTGGATTCAATGCTGAAACACATAAAATTGAAAACTTACTTGATGCTGGAATAATTGATCCAGCAAAAGTCACTCGTTCAGCACTTCAAAATGCAGAATCTATTGCCTCATTACTTCTAACAACAGAAGCCTCAGTTACAGAAATACCTGAAAAGGAAAAACCAGCACCACCTCCAATGCCAGAATATTAAAAAGAATTCTGAAATTTAGGGCTCCGANNNNTCGGAGCCCTTTTTTATTTTAATAAAATCTGATATATTTCCTATTATGGATTTTATTTATCTTTTTATTAATCCAAAAAAATTTTTTATAAAAACAAGAAATAAAAATAATTTTATCTTTTCATTAATCTTTTATCTTTTATTTACAATAATTCTAATTTTTTCAATAAAAAATCTCTCAAATTCTAAAGAATTTTTCTATNGATCAATAACTCAGATTCTTTTTAATTTTCTTTTTTTAATATTTTTAGCGCTTTTTTTAAAAGTTTTTTTGAAAATGTATGGTGTTGATAGAAGTTTTATTCTTTCTCTATCTGATTCATTGATTATTTTTTTACCATCATTTATGGTTTTTGTAATTATAATAGTTATAAACAAAANTTTTGTTTATAACTATCAATATGGTTTAATAATTCTTTTCGCTTATAAAGAATCCTTTAATTTTTTAACTAAAACAATTTTTTACTTGATCTATTTGCCAAGAGCAATCCTTATTTTATATACAATAATTGGAATAAAATTTATAAGTAACCTTGACTATAAAAAATCTATTTTATTAACTCTTTTAATCTATTTTATTTTTTATATTGTTTATGCTCTTTAAAAATGAAAAAAATATTTTTTAATGGAAAAATTTATGATGAAAATTTTAATTTAAATAGAAATCTTGTCATTAATGATGGAAAAATAGTATATATTGGCAATGAAGATCTGGTTTTACAGGAAAAGTATGAAAAAATTAATTTAAATAAATCCTATGTTTTACCAGGATTTTTTGACTCACATCTTCATCTGTATCTTTTTTCAAAATCACTTTTTGAATTAGATCTATCTAATTTGGATAATTTTGATGATGTAATAAAAAAATTAAAAGATTTTAAAATTGATAGCAAAATAATTTATGGATTTGGATGGGATGATGAGAAGTGGAAAGTTAAACCAGATAAAAAATTTCTTGATGAAATTTATATAGATAAGTATGTAATTTTAAAAAGAAGGGATGGTCATTCAATCTGGGTAAATTCAAAAGTGTTAAATGAAATAAATATAGAAGAAATTTCTAAAATTAAAGGTTCTAAAATTGAATTAGATATGAATGGAAATCCAACAGGAATATTGAGAGAGAGGGCTGTTGATATAGTTTTTGAACATTTTAAAGAAAAAGAAAATATAGATGAGATTTTAAAAGAGGGAGTAAAAAAACTTCATACATATGGAATAACATCAGTATGTAATATGGATGGAGGGATTCTATCTCACCTATTAAAAAATAGATTCAAGTTAAGAATAATGAATTCAATACCATTAAACAAACTTCAAGACGCAATTTCTTTAGGAATAAGGTCTGGTTTTGGAAATAATTTCCTCAAAATTTGTGGAGTTAAAGTTTTTATGGATGGCTCATTGGGATCAAAGACTGCATATATGAAAGAAGGTTTTGAAGATGAAAAAAATAATTTTGGAGTTAAATATTATGATGAAAAAGAACTTGATGATATAGTAGAAGAAGCAAATACCAATGGAATCTATGTTTGGATACATGCAATTGGTGATAGAGCAAACGAAATTGTAATTAAAACAATCACAAAAAAGGGAAGAAATAAATTGAACAGGATTGAACATGCTCAAATTGTTTCAGAAGATTTCTTTAATTTTTTAAGAAATAGAAAAGTATTCCTTTCTGTTCAACCATCTCATATTATTCTTGACATTGATAAAATTGAAAAATTTTTAGGTAAAAGAGGAAAATATACATATGCTTTTAATAGTTTAATTAAAAATGGTGCTATTTTAATTTTTGGAACTGATGCTCCAATAGAAAATCCTGATCCATTAAGAGGAATTAAGGTAGCAGTTGAAAGGGAAATTTTTAAAAAAGAATTTTATAAAAATGAGGCAATTGACATCAAAGAAGCATTTAAATGCTATACTATGAATCCCGCAAAAAGCATTGAAATGGATAATTTTATTGGAAGTTTATCAATAGGAAAACTTGCAGATTTTGTAACTTTTACTGATGATCCACTCTCTTTTAAAGGTGAATTAATTTCAACTTATATTGAAGGTGAAGAAATTTTTAAAAAAGATTAAAATGGAGGTTATTTATGGACTATTTTTTTATTATTAATCCAGTTGCTGGTATGGGAAAAGGATTAAAAGTTTGGGAAAAGATTAAAGATTATTTAAATAATGAGAAAGTTAAATTTGAATATAAAATTACAGAATATCCTAAGCATGCAACAGAAATAGCAAAAGATGTTATAAAAAAGGGTTATAAAATATTGATTTCAGTTGGAGGCGATGGAACAATAAGAGAGGTTGCAAGTGGTATTGAAGAAAGAGATGTTATTCTTGGAATTATTCCAGCAGGTAGAGGAAGAGATTTACCAAGAACTTTGAAATTACCAAAAAATCCCTTAGACGCACTTAAACTAATTTTAAATAGAAAAAAATTAATTGAAATTGATCATCCAAAAATAAATGATGAGAGATTTGTAAATTTTTGTGGAGTAGGCCTTGATGCTGAAGTTGCAAAAGTTGCTAATACTAAATATAGAGGCTCTGGCGTCCTTTCGTATCTATTTGCATTTTTAGAAGTATTGATAAGATGGAGAGTTCCTGAGTTTATAATTGAAATTGAGGGTAAAATAAAAAAAGTAAAAGCATATTTAATAACAGTGGCTAATGGAAAATTTGCAGGTGGTGGAATGCAGATTTCTCCTGTTTCAAATATTGAAGATGGTCTGCTTGATATAATAATATTTCATAATATGCCAAAGTTAAAACTATTTTTCAACTTCCCAAAAGTTTATTTTGGTGGAACTCATATTAAAATGAAAGAAGTTGAACATATAAGAACTAAAGATATAAAAATAAATTTTGATGAAGGTATTATAACACAAGCAGATGGNGATCTTGTAAATGGGACAACAAAAATTTTTAAAATTGATGGGAAAAAGTTGAAAGTTATTGTGGATGAAAACTATTAAAAAATTTAATGATAGCAATTGAAGATATAATTTCAAAAAAATATAGAATTAATATAATTAAAAATTCTATAAATTTCTATAGTAACAAAAACTTTTATTTAATATTAAACAGTGAACTAAAAAAAATTTTAGAGAAAAGTAATAATTACAAGGTAATTTTTACAAGGAAAATATTAATAGGAAAAAACAACAAATTTCTTTCAATTAGAATTAAAAAAGAGAAATTACCCGAAACTTCGATTTTAAAGTTAATTAATTCTATAAAATATGATGATTTGTTCAAATTGAGAGATATATCAAAAAATAAAGTTTTTCTAATAATTGTAAAAAAGGATTTTTTTGAGGATAATTATTATAAAAATATTATAAAAGGTTTCAAAAAATATAAAATTGATATAGAAGAAGTTAGTTATATTAAACCATATAGTAATATTTTATTAGAAATAATTGATGAAAATATTTTTAAGTACAAAACATTTTTAATTCATTATGAAGAAGGAACAGAGGATTTTATTTATAAAAATTTAAAAGATTCTGGAGAAAAAAAATTAAATTTAAATAAGGATTTTTTTGTTTTTAAAAGAAAAAACTCAAAGATAGTTGTTTTTAATGAAAAAAGATTTTATAAAATAGTTAAAGAGATTATAAAGGAGGAAATATGAAAATCTCTGGAATAGTGTTAGCAAGTGGAGAGGGTAAAAGAATTGGCAGAATAAAGCAACTTCTTCCTTGGAAAAATTCAACTATTTTAGGAACCATAATAGATACCTTAAAAAATACAAATATTGATAAAATATATATTGTTTTAGGTCATGAAAAAGAAAAAATATTAGAAAATATAAAACCTCATTTAACAGAGAAATTTGAAGTTATTTTCAATGAGAATTATAAAAAAGGAATGTTAACTTCTATTCAGGAAGCAGTAAAAAAAATTTCAGATGATTATTATGGTTTCATTGTTTTTTTGGGAGACCAACCATTTATAAATAAAGAAACTGTCAATAAATTTATTGATAGGGTAAGGTTAAAAGATTATCCTATTGTTGTATCATGTTATAAAGGAGAAAGAGGTCATCCAACATTTATTTCATTAGAATTTAAAGAAAAAGTTTTATCTTTAAACCCTGAAAAAGAGGGGCTAAGGGAGATAATATATGATGCAAGAAATAAAAATTTGGTCTTTGATTTTGAAACTGATGATGAAGATGTTATAAAGGATATAGATACTTTTGAAGATTATTTAAGAGAAAAGGAGGCACACAATGCATGATAATGAGATATTTAATTTAGGAAAAGAATTGCTCGAAAAAGGTGAAATTTTTTCTCTTGTTTCTATAGTTGATGCACCAGGTTCTTCACCTGGAAAACAAGGTTTTAAAATGCTTGTTAAACAAAATGGAGAAACAGTTGGAACTGTTGGAGGAGGAACCTTAGAATATATTTTAACTAAAGAAGCTATAAAAGCAATTGAAGAAGAAAAGCCAAGAATCTTTTCAAGTGAGTTGAAGGATATAGGTATGAGTTGTGGTGGAAGTGTTGTTGCTTTTATTGATGTTATTGGAGTAAAAGATAGAGTTTACATATTTGGAGCTGGACATGTGGGATATTCCCTATACAAGTTTTTAAAGAATCTTCCGTTTAAAATTTTTCTAATTGATGATAGAGAAGAATTTGCAAAAGAAGAGAGGTTTCCTGAAGCAATTGTTCATAGAGAAGATATGATTGAATTTGCAAAAAAACTTGAGATAAAAGAAAGAGATTTTTTTGTTATTGTTTCAAGAGCACATACAATTGATTTTGGAGTTGTTAAAGAGTTATTAAAAAAAGAAAAATTTCCATTTTATCTTGGATTAATTGGAAGCAAAAATAAAATTAAAGAGTTTAAAGAAAAATTAGAAAACGAAGGTTATCCAAAGGAAAAAATTGAAAAAATTCATGCACCAATTGGAGTTGAAATAAATGCCATAACACCAGATGAGATAGCAATAAGTATAATTGGAGAAATAATAAAAGTAAAAAACTCTTAAATGTTTTAAAAATTAGACAGACCTTTTTTAAACTTATTTTTTATAAATANACGGTTTTATTAAAACATTATTAACATAAGGAGATTTAGATATTAAATACATTCTAATAAATGGTTTAAAAATTTTTATTAAATATATTTTATAACCCATCTCCTTTTTCAGGTCTTTTATATAATCTTTAAGATCACTTTTCTGATAATTCAATAGTTCTTCACTCTCTTTAGTATCAAGAAAGTCAACTGCAAAATAGTTTTTTGTGAAAAGTTCTTCTGGAAGCATTCCAATTCCTATGGCATTAAGAATTTCTGAAACAAAATCTTTATAGTAAAATTGGCACTTCTTTCCACCTCCAACATTTAAAATCTTTCCCCAAAGGTCATCTCTTTTTATTGCATTTGTAATTGCAACTGCAATATCTTTTGAGTGAACAAACTCAATTCTATTGTTTAAAGGAACTTCAAATAAACCTTTAACGAATTTTTCAATTCTCAAATCAAGAGTAATTGATGCTCCAAGTCTAAGAATTAAATATTTTAAATTTGAATTTTGAATCATCTTTTCACACAAAACCTTATGATATGAATATATTTCATTTGGATTGACTTCCTCTGTAACTTTTCTTGGAGGTGGAAGATGCTGTGTTATTCCATATACATGAACAGTTGATGTGAAAATTATTTTATCTGGTTTATTTTGCTTTTCCATAATCTCAATTAAGTTTTTTGTACCTATAACATTTATTTTATAAGCAATGTTAGGTTCTTTTTCTATATCAAGTGATGTTGAAGAGATTTTTGGAATTATAAAAGCAAGATGAACAACTAAATCAATATCTTTCAAAGAACTTTTTACATCATCTTCTTTTGTTATATCTCCCCAAAAGACTTCAACTTTTTTAAACTTTTTAGAAAGTTTTAAATTTTTTTTATTTTTCAATTCAAAAACTCTTACACCAAAACCATTTTTTATTAATTCACTAATAACCTTTTGACCAATATTGCCAAATCCACCTGTAACTAAAATCTTCATAAAATATTCTCCTTTTTTAAATTATTTAAAATAAAACTGATGCCATTTTTTGAAAAATCCTTTTCTTCATTAGATAAAAAGAGTGATTTCTTTAAAATCATACCTATTGCAAGTGATATTATTATTTGAGATATAAAAATAGAATTTACATCATTTTTTATACTTCCNTCTTTTATACCTTTTTCAATCATCTTATATACATATTCTTCAAATTTCTGAAAATGATTTGATATTTTTTTCATAATCTCTTCATTTTTTGATGATTTTCTTAAAAATTCAAGGAAAATTGAAAATTTCCCTTTTGATGTTATAAATATCTCCTCTAAAATTTCTGTCATTTCTTCCATTGCTTTTGGTATATTTTTTGATTTTTTCTCAATTTCGCTCATTTTTTTATCTATGTTAGTTAAATATTCGTTTAAAATTTCTAAAAATAAAAACTCTTTTGTCGGGAAATGATGAAAAAAAGCNCCNTTACTAATATTTGCTTTTTCACAAATATCCTGAACACTTGTTGAGTCATATCCATTTTCAGTAAAAAGAACTTGAGCCATATCAACAATTTTTCTTTTAGTTTTGCTTCCTTTAATCTTTTTTTCGTTCATAATTTCTCCTTAAACTATAGAAATCTTAAAAATTATATATACCGACCAGTTGGTATAATTATAATAAAAAAAATTATTTTGTCAATACTACTTAAAACATTTCATCATTAAGACCAATTGATTCGAGGAGGATTTTTTTTGATGCTTCTTTATATAATTTTGAGATTGTACCTATACTTGAAAAGATATAATATTTATCAATTAAAATTTTTGGATTTTTTGGTAAAAGTATCCTTTCATCAAAAATGTTTTTATAAATTTCCTTTAAATATTTTTTCATAGATGGAATTTGAGTAAGAACACCTCCTGTTCCAACAACATATTTTATTCCTCTTAAATCTTTACCATAAATTGCTTTTAATTTTCCTGATGGTGTGTAAAGAAACCTAATTTCTCCAACATGTCTTAATAGTGATGTTTTTATGCACATCTCAGCAAGTTTTTCTGTTATATATATTTCATTTTTTGTTTTTGGGATTGGTTTTAAATATTTTAGATAATTTTTTATTTTTTCTATTTCCAGATCATCAAAAAGTTCAACAACATTTTGACTTGATACATAAACTCCAAGGTCTCCCTCAACAGTTCTTTTAGCAATTGGTTCTGGGTATATAACAATAGAATCCTTTTCAATTTTTCCTTCTGTAACTGAATGAACATCTGTTGTTGCTCCTCCAACATCAAATCCCATAACATCTCCAATCTCATCATAAAGAATTTTAAAAGCATTCATAACTGCTCCTGGTGTTGGAATTATTTCTCCCTCTACATAATTTCTTATCTTTTCCATTCCAGGTGCATGAATTATATGCTCCTCAAAAACTTTTTGAATTATTTTTCTAACAGGCTCAATGTTCAATTTGTCAATCTCAGGATATACATTTTCAGTTATATAAATTTTAAAATTTCTCTCTTCAAAAATATTTTTAACTTCTTCTTGTATTGCTTTATTTCCAGCATAAATTACTGGGGGTTTACAATTTAGAGTTGACAACCTTTTTGCATTTTCTAAAACTGTATCCACCTCCCCATAATCAACTCCTCCAGAAAGAAGTATTATATTTGGATTTATCTCTTCTATTTTTTTTAAATCATATTGACTAACAAGACCTGAAGTTACAAGTTTTGTAATTGCTCCTGCTCCAAGTGCTGCCTCTTTTGCCGCTTTTGCTGTCATCTCAGGTACAAGTCCATGAACTGTCATCTTTAGACCACCAGCAGCAGATGAATTTCCATACATATGAGACCAGGTTAATTTATCTACCTTGAGTTTATTTTTTAGGTCATCAATTGCATTGTTTAATCCAATAGTAACATCACCCTCTTTTACAGTTGTGTAAGAAATCCCTTTTCCAAGATAAACTGGGTTTCCCTTTTTGAGATTATTAAATGCTGAAACTTTAGTTATGGTTGAACCAATTTCAACAACAAGAACATCAATCTTCATGAAAAAAATTATAACATATAACATTTTCCATGATAGATTTCTTTGAAAAATGAGACAAAGAAACCTAACATTGAAATTTTATTTTCAAATAAAAAAGTTTTGTCTTAATATAAATAAAACTTAATAAAATTTTTAATATTAATGTAAAATTAATTTATGAAAAATGGTTTTTGTTTGATAAGTTGTCTTTTTAGATTGATAGTTTTAATTATTCTATTAATTATTTTAATTTTTTTAGTTAAAAGTTGTGTTAAGATAGTTTTTTGAAATGTTAACAATAAGATGTGCAAGTGTAAAAATAAACTTTTTAAATATGAGAAGATTGGAAAGGGAAGATTACTTCATCTATGGAAAAATAGAATAAAAGAGGAGTATAAAATAGTTAAAAAGGATAATAAAATTTTTTGCGAGTGTGGAAATTTAATAGGAATTGATATTGGAATCTATATTAAAATTAAGAAGAGTAGTATAACTTATAGTGGTGAAATTATCAAATAATTTGATAAAATTAATTAATTACTTTAAAAAAGGAGGAGATTATGAAAAAGAAAATTTTATTTTTAGTTTTCTTTTTTATTTTAATATTTTCATTCAAATTAACTTTTGCAAAAGATTATTCGATTCCAAATGTAAAAATTGAAGTTACATTAAATAGAGATGGTAGTGCTTCATTTATTGAGGAGAGAACATATTCTTTTGATGGGTCATTCTCATTTGGTTATTATGATTTACCAAAAGAGGGCTATGATTCATTAGAAGAATTTTTGGTTTATGAAGGAGACACTCTTTATAAAAAAGAAAATAGCAAATTATCACAAACATACTATATTGAAGATTCAGGAAATTATTATAGAGTAAATTTTTTCTATGATGCATTCTATGAAACAAAAACTTTTAAATTTGTTTATAAATTAAAAGGAGTTACAAAAGTTTATGAGGATTATGGGGAATTTTATTTTAAACTTCAAGGAACTGGATGGGATAAAAAAATTGGTTTATTTGAATCTTATATAAAATTTTTATCACCTATACCAAAAGAAAATTACTTTGTTTGGGCTCATGGACCACTTTGGGGAAAAATTGAGAAAGTTGATGAACAAACAGTTTACCTTAGGGTTGAAGATGTCCCAGCAAATACTTTTGTTGAAGCAAGAATTTTAGTTCCATCAGATTATTTTACTGACGCAAAAAAGTTAAGTGGAGTTATAAAGGATAAAGTTATAAGTGAAGAGACAAAATGGGCGAGAAGTTCAAATTTAAAGAGAGTTTTTACATCAATTTTATTCTGGCTACCTCTTGCTATATTTATAATTTTACTTATATACATAATTTATCTCTATTTTAAATATGGAAGAGAATATAAAGTTCCAAAAGAGTATGATTATATTAGAGAACCACCAAGTAATATAAAACCAGCAATTTTGGGTCACCTTTTAACATTTGGTCAATTTAATGATACCTTTTTAAAGGCAACGATGATGGATCTAATTCATAGAGGAGTTATTGATATTGAAAAGGATCCAAATTCAAAAAATGATTATATTTTAAAATTAAATAAGAATAAAGAGGAACTTCAAGGTTTTGAAAAAACATTGGTAGAGAAAATATTGTTTGATATAAGTGATTCATTTACGATTAAAGAGTTAAATAAAAAAATTAAAAAAAGACAAGAACATTACTATTATAAATTTGAAGATTTTAAGAATGAAATCAAAGAAGAGGCAAAAAATTATGATTTCTTTGATAAGGTAAGTGAAGAAAAAAGTAATCTTACCGCAGGGCTTGGTTGTTTAATTCCAATTGCTGGAATCTTTTTAAGTATATTTTTAAAAAACCCTATGTTTTTATTATGGCTAATTCTTGGTCCAATTTATCTTTTTATAGGTGCTAATGCAGTCAGGAGAAGGTCTTATAAAGGAAAAGAAGAATTTGATAAATGGATGGCACTTAAAAGATTTTTGAATGATTTTTCAAATTTAAAAGAGTATGGTCCAAAATCTGTTGTTATATGGGAGAAATATTTAATTTATGGTACTATTTTAGGTGTTGCAAAAACTGTTTTAAGGGCTTTAAAGATTATCTTCCCACAACTTACTGATATAGAGAATGGAAGATTGATTGGTGTTGCAACTGGAGCAACTTTGGCAAGCTTTGATTCAAGAATGGATTTTATTAATAGTGCTTTATCAAAAGTAACCTCTGCAACATCATCAGCATATAAAACTTCAAGTAGTTCATGGAGTTCTGGTGGAGGAGGAGGTGGAGGATTTTCAGGAGGTGGTGGTGGAGGTGGCGGTGGCTCTGGTGGAGGTATGGGATAAAAAAGAGGTGATGATTTTATGGAATGGTGGGAAAAAGATGAATTCTGGATGAATTTTGAACCAATATTATTTGATGAGGAAAGAATTAAGAATAGTTCAACTGAAGTTGAGAAAATAATTTCAATTTTAAATTTGAAAGAAAAAGATAAAATTCTTGATTTATGTTGCGGTATTGGAAGACATGCAATAGAGTTTACAAAAAGGAATTTTATTGTTTCAGGAGTTGATAGAAATGAATATTTTATTGAGAAATGTAAGAAAAGAGCAAAAGAAGAAAATTTAAATATTGAATTTATAAAAAGTGATATTAGATCTTTTGTAAGGAAAAATGAATTTGATGCAATAATAAACATATTTACATCCTTTGGCTATTTCGAAAATATAGATGATGATAGAAAGGTAATAAAAAATTGTTTTGATTCTTTAAAAGAAGGTGGAAAATTTCTAATTGATATGAATGGTAAAGAAACACTTGCAAGAATTTTTAGACAAAGAGATTGGTATAGGTAAATGATTATATTGTTTTAGAGGAGAGAAGAATTTTGGATGATTGGGAAAAAATCGAATCAAAATGGATACTTATAAAAAATAATGAAATAAAAGAGTTTAAAATCATATTAAGATTATACTCAGCATTTGAAATTAAATCTCTATTTAGAGAGTGTGGATTTAGAAATGTTGAAATATATGGAGATTTAAATGGCTCTCCTTTATGATAACAAAGCAAGTAGATTAATAGTTGTTGGAACAAAATAAAATTAATTATTAGGGTAAATTATTGTTACTTTTTTAAGGTCTGAATCTAAATAATATAATCTTTTTCATTTTTCTCCTCCTTATGGCGCAAAATAGATAGGAGGTTTAATTTCTGGAGGTAAAATAATTTGATTAGTTCCATCAAGATTAATTATTACTAATCTACCATCTCTATTTTCATAAATTATTCTTCCATCTGGGGTAAATCTTGTCTCAAAGCCAGGATTTAAATCTTTAACAATCTTTTTTGTTCAAGAATTTTTCCAACTTTAGTCAATTTAACAAGCCACAAATCTTGATATATTGAATCTTTATTTTCTTGATTTAAGATTAATAGAAATAAATTATCTCCATCAATTTTTATACCTTTTAAACTACCGCCTCCATGTAAATTATTAAAATCAAAAAGTAAATTTGTTTTCCAATTTAAATCCATTGTTAATAAACCATGCCATTCAACGAGACCACATATAGAATTTGGTTGTAATATACCAATTATAATTGTCTCATTTATTTAACCATCCATGACATCTATAATCAGATAAACAATAANAACTATAGATTGGATTATCTAAATAACTTTTTAAATATGTATAATTTTTAAAANATNTATCTTCAACAGAATAAAAACCTATAATTTTTAATAAATCATAAGAGGTCAAAAGAATAAATTCATCTTTATCTAATAAATAATATCCTACTCCACTATTCATCCACATATCTTCGCCTTTATATCCTTTTGGAAATGTTGAAAATGCTATCTTTTTACCATCTTGTGACCAATAAATCATTGGATATTTAATACCTGAAAGAATATTAAACTCCATAACTGTATAATTTGGAACAATCTGTCTTTTATTTGTACCATCTAAATTCACTAACCATAATCCAAAATTATTAGTTACATAAGCAATTAAATCTTCCTTTGGGGATCTTACTGCTACAATGATATTTTTATCTAAAATAATTGGAAATTTTTCTCCAGTAACTTTATTAATTCTATACAAATTCCAGCCTGAAGTAAAAAAATTTATGGATGGTCCAGGCGCAATTTCTCTTTTACCCTCTGAAACAATAAGCCATTTTCCATCAATTGATTCACCAAATGTAACTTCTGCTTCTGGATTTCCTGGGATAGAAATAAGAGCATTGGATCTTGTATCAAGTAATTTGACTTCATATCCAACTGTAATTGGTATTAAAAAATTTATATCAGAATTTTCACTTTTTTTCCTTTTCCAAAATAATTCCATATCCCATATTATATTATCCCAACTAACCCTAAAAGCAAAATTGATACCAAAATCTTTTTCATTTTTTACCATCTTCACTCAAAAATTTTTTTCATCTTTTTTTAACCCTCTCTCACCACCCTTTTCATATCTCAATTATAATTCAAAAAAAATCTGTCAAGAGATTTAATTTTCTATTTATATAAACTTAAAAAATTAATAAATTGTTTCATTTATAATTTTCTATATTTATGGTTAATAGTATCAATTAAATAAAAATATTTTTTTAAATAAGATTTTTAAATTTAACCTTTTTCCATAT
>JGI24721J44947_10008950_pt1 | contig 13002 bp, 14 predicted proteins | sample YelNatPaOPGAMG01_FD_44947 | JGI IMG/M metagenome (IMG submission 44947)
TTCCTACTCTTCAACAGTTTCATTTTATTTTTCGCTCCGTGCACAAAAATCAGCCATGTTTAAATATGATAGTTTGTGCGTAGAACAAAGCTACACATAACTGTACATGTGTACAACAGAAGCTGCAGAAAGCCAAGTTTAAACATGTTTAAAGAATCCATAGGAAACTTTTATTTAGAAATGCAGCCTCAACGNAACTCTAAGGNGTGGAAGTGAAATAAATGAAAGCTTTAAACGTTGCAATGATAGGAATCTGCGCAGCCTTATACACCATTGTTGGTTATTTAACCAATTTAGGCATTGTAAGCCCCGTGGTTGGCGTCGTCCGATTCTGGCCTGCAGTCATTGTCCCAGCGGTTTTTGCAGCCCTTTTCGGTCCATGGGTGGGCGGAATAGGCGCTGCGATAGGAATTTTCTTCGCTGACATGATTCATCCTGGACATGGCATAGCGCTTCTAAGTCTTACTGTCGGCGTGCCGTCAAACTTTCTAGGATTCTTCATCATTGGACATATAAGCAGTAAAAACGTTGAATGGAAACATGTTGCTGCAGGATTGGGAGTCTGCGGCGTAATCGCTTTGATGAGTGTTTACCTGCTTAATGAGGCAGTAATAAGCCTTGATATAGGGCTACTCTTTCTAGGAGTATTCATCGGCTGTTACATACTCGCCGTTATCGTTGGGCATCTATTACCTGAATGGAGAAGTTACCAGTTCGGCTCAGTTCTCGGATTAGCCATTGGAAGCGCATGGATAGGCTTTGGATTATGGGCGTACAGCCAAGTCTTACCGCTTCCCCTTTCGCTCGGATGGGAACGCAACGCGCCTTTCTATGCCAGCTTTTTATGGCTAGTATGGACTTTTGCAACGGAAATTCCATTCCTAGTAACGCTTGGACCGCCAATAATTAAAGCGTGCAGAAGGGCTTTTCCCTCATTGACGCAGAATAAGAGTAGGTAAAATTGAAAAGCGCAAAGGCTTTCAGCCCAGCTGGAATTTCAAGTTTTTTCGAAATATGTGACACGCTGCCAGATGGAACGCCGATAAAAGACTTTGAAAAGGTTGGAGCCAGAGGCGGAGGCTTCGGAATTCAGAAAGGCGTAACCACAGAAGTCACTGTTTCAGAGGCGGAGAAAAACAGTATACGCGTTTTCATTAATGGGCGGGATGCTTCTGAAGCTGAAACCTCAAGAACAGTCGTGCAGATGCTTCTGGCTAAAGCAGGCGAAAAATACAATGTTACTGTTAAGCATTGGGTTGAGGTCCCCATAGGTGCTGGTTTCGGTTCAAGCGCCGCTGGAGCCTTAACCGCAGCCCTAACGCTTTCAAAGGCTTTAGGCTTAAACCTAACCTATAACCAGCTTGGCCGAATAGCCCACATGGCAGAGGTTAAATGTAAAACTGGCTTGGGCACTGTTGGCCCCCTTATGCTAGGCGGATGCATAATCACCAAAGAGCCTGGCGCGCCTGAAACCGCCGTCATAGACCGCATACCCATATCAGCGGATTATGTTGTTGTCGCCGGAGTTTTTGGTCCAACACCGACAAAAGAAGTCTTGTCCTCGCCTGAAAAACGCTTAGCCGTAAACAGGTGGGGAAGAGAAACTCTTGAAAAAATTTTGGCTGAACCTTCGCTTGAGAATTTTTTGGTTTGCTGCCGCTTTTTCGCCGAGAAAACCGGTTTCGTGACGGATAATGTTCGCAAACTGTTTAGGGCTGCAGACGAGGCCGGCGCCATAGGCGCAGCGCAAAACATGGTTGGCGAGGCTGTCCATGCCTTGACAACATCTGAAAACGCTGAACGGGTGGCTCAAGCTTTTAAGCGGGTTCTACCAGAAAAGAACGTGTTAGTGGCTAACGTTGACATCCAAGGAGCTAGACTCCTGGGGTAAAAGAATTGCAAAATAAAAAGTTTAAAGCCGTGGCTGTCGGCGGAACCTTCGACGAGTTCCACAAGGGACATAGAACCCTCCTCTTAAAAGCCTTTGAAGTTGGAGAACAAGTCTTAATCGGCCTATGCACAGATGAATTTGTAAGGAAGATGAAAAAGCCCCACGTAACAGCGCCTTACGAAGAGAGACTGGCATACTTGAAAAATTTTCTGAATAAGCACGGTTTTTCGGAAAAAGCCAAAATCATCCCCCTAAACGATGCTTACGGAATAACCCTTTCAAAAGGATGCATAGACGCCATAGTTGTAAGCAGAGAAACGGAGCCCACAGCCATAAAAATCAATGAAGAGAGGAAAAAGCTTGGACTGCAACCGCTAACCATAATCGTCATTGAAATGGTTCCTTCAGAAAACCATGCGCCCATTTCTACAACGCGAATCCGCAAGGGAGAAATAGACCACGAAGGACATCTAGTAAAGAAGGCTTGAACGCCGTCCAACTTTCCCTAAAAAGAAAACTAAAATTGTCAAGACTAACATTAGGAACAAAATCATGTTCTGAGGATATTCAGGAATAGGCGTTGGATTTCCATGAACCTGCACTGTTTGGCCGTCAGTGCTCATAACAAGGGTTCCGGAAACATAGGTCCCATAAACGGTAACACCCTTATTTAAAAGCCTTTGAATNGTTTCGTTATGNGGGTGCCCATAAGGATTGCCTATGCCAGCGCTTATAACCGCGTATGCAGGGTTAACCTCGTTAAGAAAATCATTTGAAGTTGCGTATCTGCTTCCATGATGGGCAACCTTCAAAACTTGGCTTTCAAGGTTTAAGCCAGCATTCATCATGCTATTTTCAGCATCGAAAGTCGCGTCTCCAGTGAGAAGAAAGGCCATGTTTCCCGCTTGAAGCCTCAAAACTATGCTGTTACNATTTACATCAGCGAATTCGANAGGCTGCGTAGGGTTTAGGACTGTAAAGTTCACATTTGCATCTAAAACATACACNTGGCCTCTTTCAGCAATCTCGATTTTACCTTGGGCTAAGCTGATAAAATCCGAGTATACTTGAGTGCTCGCTACTTCGCCATTATACAGAATGGTTTTCACAGCGATACTTGAGCCTAGTGCGGTTATGAGGCCGCCTATATGGTCTTCATGGGGATGCGTAGCCACAACAATGTCTATTCGTGAAACGTGAAGCCCATTCAAGTAGCCCATTAATGTTGCGCCGGCACTGCGAGGTCCACCGTCAATTAACACGTCTAAACCGTTAGTGTCGATGAATATGGAGTCTCCTTGGCCGACGTCAAAAAAGTAAACTGTGACTAGGGTTGAATTTTCATGCGAAAAACTAAGGCTGCTTAGAAGAAGAGCGCAACATAAGACAGTTGAAAAAGCAAGCCTGTTTCGAAGCCTTCTCATTTTCTCATTTTCCATTTTTCAATTTCTTTATTATTCTCTTCTTAGAATTTAAATTGCGCTTTTACCGTGCAGGTTCCAGTCCGTTGTGGAATATTTTTCTCTGCAGAGTTTTTCTGCAAGCTCCTTTTCATATGGTGTAAGCTCTTCTTTCTTAAATTGTGTTTTAAAGGCTACTTGGAACCCTTCAACTAGAGCTTGGTACACAGCATTAAACGAAATTTCTTTTCCAAGCTCCGCCTTTATTGAAGTTATCTTGTTCCTTGCAATGTTTACCACTTCCATAAGTGTTTCAGCCCATTGAACCCTTAGAAAAGTGAACATCTTCTCTAAGTTGACGTCTAAAAGGAGAGTGCCATGCTGTAGAACAGTTCCAGCCTTGTGGCATTGGGCGCTTCCCGAAATTTTCCTACCCTTAATGGTTAAGTTTGGGCTTGCTCTTTCTGCGCCCTCGTTGAAGTCAGCCTCCAATCCCAAAATTTTTAGGGCTTGCACTATTCCAGCGTAGATTTTTGCGTAGGCTTCTGTTGCATCCTTTACCTTCAAGTCTTCCTTACTTGCTATGACGCTGTATGTTATTTCCCCGTCTGCATCCAAGTAAACGGCTCCTCCCCCAGTTATCCTCCTCACAACATCTACACCATGTTTCACGCAACTTTCAAAGTAAACCTCGTTTTTTGCAATTTGAAACTTTCCAATAGAAACCGCCGAGGGATTCCAACGGTAAAACCTCACGGTGTTTGGCACCAGCCCCTTCATTCTGGCGTTCAGCACAGCTTCATCTACAGCCATATTCATGTAAGCATTATAGGTTTCAAGTTTCAACAAGCGCCAGTAATTCATGAAACCGCCTCCATTAGCAAGCTGGTAAGTTATTTCCTGTCCCATTTTTTTATTTTGCCAAAGCTGAATATTTTAGCGCTTTAACTATTTGTCTAAATATTCTAGCAGAGTTTGTTTCGTTCAGCTTAAATATTAGATTTGTGATTAGACGTAGCGAGAGGAATTTAGGGGCTATGGGCTCAAAGTCTCCGAGAGGCGAGTTAGCGGCAAGAAAGCTAGCTGAAAAAAGGCGGAAGTTTCGATGGAGTAGCATGTACTATAAAAGACGCATGCTAGGCTTAGACGTGAAGGCTGATCCCCTTGAAGGCGCACCCATGGCAAGAGGCATAGTTCTCGAAAAAGTTGGCGTTGAAAGCAAACAGCCCAACAGCGCCATACGCAAATGCGTCAGAACCCAGCTAATCAAGAACGGAAGGGTTATTACAGCTTTTCTCCCAGGAGACGGAGCCCTAAACGTTGTCGACGAACACGACGAGGTAATAGTTGAAGGCATAGGCGGCTCCCGTGGAAGAAGCATGGGCGACATTCCAGGAGTACGCTGGAAAGTCATCATGGTTAACGGCGTATCCCTTAAAGAGCTTGTGCTTGGAAGAAAACAGAAGCCAGTGCGGTGAGAATTTTGAGTCAAGAACAGAAAAAAGAGGAGAAGGAGATAAAACTTTTCGGCAAATGGAGCTTCAAAGACGTTGAAGTCAAAGACTTAGGCTTAAAGAGATACATATCGCTTAAACCAGTCGCTGTTCCCCACACTATGGGACGTCACGAACACAAACGCTTCGGCAAGGCAGACGTAAACATTGTTGAAAGGCTTGTAAACAACCTGATGCGCCCTGGGAAAAACGCTGGGAGAAAGGCTAAAGCCATAAACATTGTTAAACACGCTTTTGAAATTATTCACTTGCGCACTGGAAGAAACCCTATAGAAGTGCTTGTCAGAGCCGTTGAAAATTCTGCACTATGCGAGGACACGACCCGCATAGCCTACGGCGGAATTGTCTACCACTTATCCGTTGACGTCTCACCCCAAAGGAGAGTCGACCTAGCTTTGAGACACATATGCGAAGGCGCACAACAAGCAGCAATGCATAACCCCCGTTCAATTGAGGAATGCCTAGCTGAAGAACTTATCTTAGCTGCAAATCACGACATGAAAAGTTATGCGGTTTCAAGACGCCACGAACTGGAAAGAATAGCCCAAGCCTCAAGATAGCTTTCCAAATTATTTTGTATGGATTTCAACAATATCTTTATCTTCAAGCGGAAACGCAGCTCCAACTTTTTGGGGGCTGAAAACTAGGCGTTTAGCCCAAACTTTTGCGTAAGCGAATTTTTCGCTAAAGTCGCTGTGAATGCTTTTGGCTAAATCATAAACCGTTGAACCTTTCTTCAGAACGAAAGGTTTCTTAGAAAAATTTTTCTCGTTTGGCTCTTTAGTGTAAACTCGAATCAGGTCTAGAGTTTTGAAAAGAGTTTCTCCTATTCTTTCTACGCCTCGTCCCGTCTTGCATGAAACTGCAACTATTGGAAGTTGATTGCCCACGTATGCCTCCAAAAGTTTCAAGTTCGCTTCAGCATTTTCCAAATCCATCTTGTTCGCAACTATGATTGCTGGCTTGTATACAGTGCTTTCAAAAATAGCATCCTCAACTTCGTTTAAAGTAGCTTCGCCGTAAATTTTAACAACCGCATCTGTAACCCTATAGCTTTTAAGGAGATCCTCAACTTCTTTAAAAGTGCAGTCCAAAAGTTTTCCAAACACAATTATGCGTAAGCCAGCACCCATAAACTTCCTTTCGATTTCCACCCGCGCTTTCGGCTTACTGACAAGTATTCGCGTTTTCTCCAACTCTTCAAGAATCAGAGATATCTGCTCAATGGGGTCATGCGCTAAATCCACCATCAATATTAAGGTCGGCATTTCTAGCTAAAGCCAATGTCTGAAGACCCCAAGCCCTCCCATCAGCTGCGCCCTCCATTAAGGCTGGAGCTTCAACCAGTTGGAATTGAATGTCCTCGTAGGGAAGCATGCCGGGAACAGGCTCTTTGGTGGTGTATGGAGTTGGTGAAACCTCAACTCTCGCTTTTGTTGCCGTCGCGAGGAGACTGCTCTTTCCAACATTTGCCAAACCCAATACAATGATTTGCGCTGCGCCTTCTTTTTCTATGAAAAACTTCGGCCCACCCTTGCCAGCTTTTCTACGCTTTCCTTCTTCAATTTCCCTTCGCAGGACAGCCATCTGCTTTTTAACTTGTGCACATAGTTTGGCTGTGCCCTTATGTTTTGGAACAAGNCTTAGAAACTCCTGCATAAGCTGAAGTTTCTCCCGTGGATTTCTGGAAGCAGCAACCTCAGCCCATTTACGCTTGGCTTCAGCGGGCAAATTCGTCGGCATAAACTAGACGCCTAAAAAATATTCCAAAATAGTGCTAATATCTGTTACGCGCAAATTTTGAATCTTACCCAAAATTATGCTCTTTTAAGGCGGCTTCATCATAAACTTAGAAAACCAATACCTTGGCGATTTCTCCCGCACATTCCCTTCTTTTTCTGTTGTGATGTTGCCTGAGTGGGTTGTTTTTCATAGGTATGACAAATGAGAGCTTTTCCAAAATTGTCGCCTAGGCTATGCGCGCGAACTAGGAAAATCATATTAGCAGATACATCATATTAAAGAGCATTGTTGGCGTTGTTGAGCATATAAAGGTAAGGAATTATGAGCAGGGAGGAAAAAGCGCCAAGCACCTTAACAATTACATTAATGGTGGTTATAGCTGTTCTAGCGGTTTTATGTGCTTTTTTCACTCCGAGAAGCGAAGAGTTCCTTCCTTTTGTAGATGACGTAATATTGACGTTACTGACCCTTGTCACAGACATTGTTTATCTCATAGGCGGAGGAATCGTGATTTTCGGCGCTCTCATAATAGTAATTAGGTTTACACAAAGCAAGCTTAAAGACCCTGATAAGCCTTCAGGGGTTACACGCTACCTTTCAGGGTATTTAACACTAAGCCTAGAACTGTTCATAGGCGCGGAAATTATAAGAACAACGCTTACGCGAACCTTTGAGGAATTCTCAGTGCTTATCCTCATAATCATAAGCAGAGGCCTCTTCAGCTTAATCCTCTACCTAGAACGAAGATGGCACGGAACAGCAGAAACAGAATAACGGCGCCCAAACCCAACTTTTTAGCACATTACGATTACTAGCAACATTTACGTATTTAAGCTACATTTTGCTTAATCTCTTATAGGGTATATAGGGTGTGTCTGTGTTAAATAAAAATGAAGCTTTAATTGCTTACAATATTTTAGAAAAGAAAATTGTTAAGGCTGGTTTTTGCACGCTCTGCGGAGCTTGTGAAGCTGCATGCCCAACAGACGCGCTCAAGGTTGAAGGTGAAACCCTTAAGCGTCTTCATAATTGTTCTGATTTCTTGGATTTATGTCCCATATGCTATGAGGTTTGCCCCCATTCTGAGGCGCTTCTTCTGAGAAGTTTAAGTTTTGTTGCAGATGCGCCTGGCAGAAGTGAAGCGTTAGGGTATTATAGGAAAATAGTCCTTGCACAAGCAGTTGACTCAAAATTGAGAGAAACGTGCCGTGGAGGCGCTGTAGTAACCTCTCTTCTTAAATATGGTGTTGAAAAAGGGGTTTTTGATGCCGCCATAGTGTCTAAGGCTGAAGCTGAAACCCCAGCAAAACCGAAACCTTCAGTTGCCCTAGTTCAAGATGACATAATATCCGCCGTAGGCAGCAAGTTTTTTCCATCAGCCGTAGCTAAAGCCTATGGAAGCGCGGTTCATGAGTACGGGCGAAAAAGAGTGGCTTTTGTTGGGGTTCCATGCCATGTGCTTGCACTCCGCAAGATGGAAGCTTGGCAGCATAAACTAATCCAAAGTCTCAGTATTGTCATTGGATTGTTCTGTTTCGGCACCTTTTCCTTAAGCTCTGTGCTACGTCATATAACGGAGGCTTACGGCGTTAAGCCCTCAGAAATTAAGTATATGAGTTTGTCTAAGGAATTCACGGTTCACACTGAAAAAGAGAAAATACNTATCCCAATGCGTGAAATAGCTGAACATCTACTTCCTAGCTGTAGGACATGTATGGACTTTACAGCTGAGCTTGCAGATATATCCGTTGGAGGTGCCTATCCCCTTCAAGATTGGTCTGTGGTGATTATTCGAACCAAAGCTGGCGAAGAGTTCTTTTACAAAGCAGTTGATGACGCCATACTTAACACGGGAGTAATAGAATATGAACCGCGGATTTTTGAACGGATAGTGATNGCAGCTTTCAACAAAAGATCTAACGCAATAAAAGAAGCTGAAAAGATTCGGGAAGCTTATGGCTATCTTCCAGTTCGAATGCTTAGGGAAACCGAAGAGCTTGCATTAGTCAAGGTTGAGGAAATAATGACAACACATGTAGAAAGTGTTCCAGCAGAATTGAGCATCGAACAACTTTTTGGATTGATGGCTAAAGAAAGGCATNTAGCGTACCCTGTAATCAACAAGAAAGGCAAACCAGTAGGAATAGTGACAATCGAGGAAGCCTCAAGTGTTCCAAAAGAAAAACGTAAAAACACCAGAGTAAGTGCCATAGCTAGAAAAACGCTTGTAACCGCAAAAGTTGGAGAAACTGCCTTGGATGTTTTCAGGAAGATGAGCAGCCAAGAAACCGGACGTGCATTGATTGTGGATCCAGAAGATCTAAACAAAATAGTTGGCTTGGTTACTAAGACGGATTTAATGCACGCATTGATAATCGCCACACAAAAATGACAAAAACGAAAAACACAGCTTTACTCTAAAACTCCAAAAAGGAAAAGGCTACATAAAAGCATAGCATAACGCGTGCGCTGTACACACGAATTTCATAAACAAGCTTAGCATATATGGAAAGCCTTNACGTTCCACTAAACCTTCCATTAACAGCACGTCCGNTTTCTTGCACACTAATTAAACTTTCCAATATTTAGCAGTCAGCCGTTGCCCTAGAAAGTTATGGGATGATTTCGCATCCGTTGTATTTCATGAATTGGAAGTCTTCAATTTTTATTTTTCCAGCCTTGATAAGCTTCATTATTCTGGGCGTTTCCGCCGTTATGGCGTTTATCATGTTTTCCACTGTTTGGCATACCAGCTTGTAGGCTTCTGGTTTCCAGCGTTTTGTTATGTTTGCGTATAGGCATCTTCCTCCGCATATGCCAAGAATCTTGCAGTTTGTGCATGGTTCGCCTACTGCGACTTTCTTTAGCTTCAGCGGATTTGCGTTTCTTATATGGCCTAAATAATAGTCTCGCATTCCCCACATGCTTGGGCATGGTATGATGTGGCCGTCTGTCTGTATTGCATAGTTTATCCAGCCTGCTCCGCAACGCAGTGGACTTTTTTCTTCGCCAATTAGAAGGGATTGGGCTACCCCCAGAAACGGGTACAAGCGTATGACTATGCCTTTCTTTTCCATGGTGTCCACCCAGAACTTGGCGAGGCGGCGGATTCCAGGGTTGTAGCTTTCCACACTCCATTCTTTGAAGTTTCGCCTTTGGAAGTCGTTGCTCCAGAAGCCGGCATTCAACTGCCAATGAACAGAACTGAATGGAAATTCGCTGTTATTCAGAAGCCATAAAACCTGCCTGTAAATGTCCGTTTTTTCCATAACGGTCATTCTTGCGATTATTTCGCCTTTGAAACCGTTCCGCTTGATCAGCCTCAAATTGTCGATAACCTTGCGGTAAACGCCTTTCCCCCTGTAATAGTCTGTGAGGGCTTCTTCGCCGTCTAAGGAAACAAGCAGTGCGCTTAAACGGTTAACGTAGGCAGATTCTAAACGGTCCAAGAGTAAGCCATTTGTCTGGGCGATGAAATGCTTCGCCTTCACAGTATCCATTATCTGCTTAATCTCTTCAGTGCATAGCAGGGGCTCACCACCATAAAAAATCAAAACACACTCCGGATCCGATTTGCAAAAACTGTTCAACACTTCAATATCATAGCTTATCCTTTTAGGCAAAACATAATCTACATTGAAATCGCCAAACTCATCGTCCATATCTTCTAAAGCTTCGCCAAAACAGTAACGACACTCAAGATTACACTCCGTTGTCAAAAACACATGAAAAAACATGCCCGTGCCACCTTCTCTTCAAGGCAAAATAATTAAAGGCTAAGTAAACTTTTCTTTAATCTTCTTAGCCTTCTCAACATAACTCCTAAGCTCTCGCTCCCTTATCGCTTTTTCAGGCAAACTCTCAGGAGCAAACATAAGTGGAATAACCGCCAAAAATAAGAAAAATGCTACAAAAGAAAAAATGGCGTACGATGGGATAATTGCTGCAATATATTCACCTACGGTGAGTTGCAGAAATTTCGAAATGAAAAAAGGCAATACCCCTACGGCATAATATTTATCGCTAGGCGCATCGTAGCTTAGATCTCCCCATATTGTGATGACAAATATTACAAATAGTATTCCCCAAGCAACGCCATCAATAATATTGTGAAAATACCAGCTAAATAAATTCTCTGGATAGATTCCTAAAATTGAATAACCAAAACCTAACATAACAAATCCTGTTATAGCCATACGTTTACGTCCAATAGTGTCGGAAAGAAAACCTCCAACAATAGCAGAGATTCCCATGAAAACATTTCCTATTATTAGCAGAAGTTCAGCTTGAAATCTTTCAATAATCTGAGATAGCACTGGTGTGGATAAATAGTTTACAAGAGAAAACATAGTCCATGGAATAAAGTATAAAAGGAACGATCTCCGACCTAATAGAATTCTATAGGCGGAATCTCCGCTTTTCTCTTTCAACACATCATGTGGCTTAATTATTAAAAAGGTTACTAGGCCCCCTAGCCTCCAGAATGAAAGAACAAAAGCTCGCGTTAAAAGATTTTCCATTGCAGCCATATCAAGTAAGAAAAATCCTAAAGAACTAACAAAGATTATTATGCCTCCGAGACATCCGCGAGTTTCAATATTTGTACAATCAGTGTAATATCCCATGCAGTTTGGCATGCCTAATCCTAAGGATGCGCCTAAAATAAAACTAAGTGCCAAAACACTTAGGGCATATGCCGAATTCATTAATATTAAGGTAAGAGGTGATACTATCCCTAGTATCATCCAGATAATAAGAAAATAAACTCTCCCTCCTATTTTCTCAACTAATGATGCGCCAACTAAAGCAGAAAATATGATTCCAGAAAAATGGATACTCCATATTAACACATTTGTAAAATAATCAGGCGACATTTCTCTCACAATATCTTGCAAAATATAAAGGGCATAATAATACCATATGAACGCGTTTGTCACTAGTAATATGTTTGTAAGCGCATGTCTTGTGGTAATTCTAAATTTAGCCATTTATTTTCTTACCATTTAAACTTTCGCGGTGAAGTGCAAATAAACATTTAGTATTTTAAAAATGGATTCTTAATGCGCACACAAGCGCAAAGCTTTTAAGTTGTGATGTTGAACATAAATACAGAAAGAAGAGGAGAAAAGGATGAAGAAAAAAACTTACCCCATGCCCATTAGAACAGGGCGTTGGCTATAAAGCGCGTGTACACTCCCCTTTTTCTTAGAAATCAGCTCTGGATGTATCAAGCCCTTCTAGGATCGACTTTAATATAAACCTGAGTGTTCCTTTACATTTCTTAACATGTTTTAATTGTTGATCTGCTTCTTTTATTAGCGATAGCATTTTTCCTTTTAGTTCTCGAGTTTCTACCGCAGTCATCACTATATCAAGTATTTTATTTTTCTTTTTTTCTGTTAACTTGCCTTCTTTTAGAAGGCTGACAATCTTGTCCCGTTTTCTTGAATCTTTAAACGTAAACAGGATAGGTAAAGGCAAGCATTCATTTTCAGCTCTATTCTTAATTTCATTTAGTTCGAATATATCGATAAATTCATCTCTTATTGTCATTAGAACTGAGAGTGTTTTGCCATAATACCCCAATGCTTCTATTTCGTCTCGAGTTCCGCCACCAATAATGGCCCCTATTTTTGCGGTAGCCTCGGCTACCGCAGCCTTATCTTCAATTATTTCTAGATATTCTTCTGCTGATAAGTCGAATTTTCCTTTGAAACCTGTTTCTTTTGCTTCGGCACCGCTTATTTTAAAGAAAGCCTGTGTTAATAGCCTTAGAATTTCCTCTCTCTGGTTCATCCGGAGTTTCTCGCATGCCTCGTGCAACATCATTAAACCCTTGAATAAGAGAGCATCACCAACAAGCAATGCAACATCTTTGCCGAACTTTCCAAACACGGTTTCTTTACCGTCTTTAATCAAGGATTGGTCTATAATATCATCATGTATGTCTGCAGCTCCTGCAAGCACAGTTATTGCAGCACCTATGCTGGCGGTGGTGTCAGGATTTTCTCCCACTGCTTCGCATGCAAGTGAAAGTAAGGCGGGATGTGGAACATCAAGCCATATCTCTTCCATGAAATAGCGCAAAGCCTCATTAATGGGCTCATACCCGCTTTTTTCTTGCAAAACACTCTGTTTTGCGATTTCCAGCGCTTTTTGCCCTTTTTCTTTTAGAAGATTCTTGACTTTTTCTATTAGCTTCTGTTTAATCGTCATTTTGGATGAGTCCTTTTATTTTTATTGCTTACATTTTCTTTTAAATTTTTTATTTCTTTAAAATATGAGTAAATGTAAGTTCGTCAATTAATATGGTGATTCACGGTATTTGGCCTTTCAGTATGGTGTAGTATGCTTCTATGTATTGTTTTCCTTTCGCTGTTATTGTGTATACTTTTCTTGTTCTTTTGCCTTGTTTTTGTTTTTGGCTTGTTAGGAAGCCTTCGCGTTCCATTCT
>JGI24721J44947_10008951_pt1 | contig 13001 bp, 3 predicted proteins | sample YelNatPaOPGAMG01_FD_44947 | JGI IMG/M metagenome (IMG submission 44947)
TTGTCTCCAGTTCGGGGCAGTGAGTGTTTCGGGAGCCTCGTGCAGCGCTGCCGCCACCAGCTCAAGAACCGATGTCGCGTCCAGCAGTTGTGTGTCGCCACCCGCTCGATCGTTCCTGCTTTTGGACAGCGCAGCGCCCAGCAGCTCCAGCGCAGCAGAAGGTCGACCCTGCGCGCAGGCGCGATGAATGGCCCGCCAGTCCAGGGTGCCGGAGCGTTCAGAAGGTGCGCTTTCCGGGTGCTCGGGTTCTGCGGTACTCACGCCAGCATACCACTGGTGCAGACACTCGTCGATGGACAAAACATTTTCAAGCGGCTCGTCGCAAAAAAGCAGCGCCTGGGCAAGCCGCCAAATGCCCCCGAGCGCGGGTAAACTCGCCAGCACCCGCGCCTCTTCTGAACTGCCACAGTCGCTCGCTTCAAGACCGTGTGCCGAAGTTGACTGCGCGCTCACCTGCTCTACCAGGTCGACATAGGATTTCCAGGCAACATGGCGCTCACGCGAGCTTCGCACACCAGGCTGATCGCGAAAGCAGCGCCATATTGCATAACCACCACAAACGAGCTGTGCTGTGGGCGTTAAAGAGCCGTTCTGGAACACTTGCATGACCCGATCGGGACGCCTCGTCTACCAGTCGAGTGCAGGGACGCTGCCTGCCACTTCCAGTGCGATCAAGTTCCGAACCCAGAGATAGACTCTGGGTACACGTGGAGAACGGAGCTGGTGCAGGCCCTGAAGGATGCATTCTTTTCTAGTTGCAGTGCGCCGGTGCGCGAGCGCAGGTCTGAACATTCCACTGGGGGCTCGCTTTCACAGCCCGACGCTCACGACTGTTGGCTTGCACTGCGTCTAACCGACACGAGCAGCAGCAAGCCTGCCTTTTATTTCTCAGTGTGACATTTTAACATACGATAAAAGGGTGCTCGCTTCAAATCAATTGAAGCTATCACGGGCCGGTTGCGCAGAGGAAGCACAGGCTACTGGTGAGAAAGAGGCCTCCGGTTTCCAGCGAAGCTACCCATGCGACCGAGACTGCTCTTCTTGTCGTCGCTACCCCAGCGCTACTGGGGCAGGTTCACCAACCCAAGTTTCTGTCTGCACGAAGCGAGCGTTCGATCGTTGCGCAGACACGGCGGTAAGCACNGTCACTCGCCGAGCTTGGAGCTGCTTGCCTCGGACGCGGCCCCTGAGCACTCGGCGAAGGTTCAGGCCGCAACGGCGTCCTCGGCGGCTGCGTCGCCAGCACCGAAGAATGNTCGGGGCCGCCAAAACCCCAATATCGCTAGCCCCGAGTCGGGTGCAACTGCAAACAACCTTCGCGTACTGCGGAGCGCCCGCCTCGAGAAAGTTCACGCCATGCGTCAGGCTGGAGTCGAGCCCTACGCGTACCGTTTCGAGGTGAGCCACTCGACACAGGATCTTCACCAGTTGTTTGGGGACGTCGAACCAGGCACGATCCGGGATGATGTTCATGTTTCGATCGCAGGCCGCATCATGAATCGTCGCATCTTTGGGAAACTGGCCTTTTTCACACTCCAGGACTCGAGCGGTACGATCCAGCTTTATTTGGACAAACAACGCATCACCGAGCACATGCAAAATCGAATACCTGAATCTTTTTCGCGGTTGAAACAGTGGATCGACGCAGGTGATATCATTGGGGTCACTGGCTCGATCCGAAGGACTGAAAAAGGCGAACTTTCTGTCTACGTTAAGGAATGGACGATGCTTACCAAGTCCCTGCGTCCTTTACCGGACAAGTGGCACGGCCTCACGGACATTGAGAAGCGCTATCGCCAACGCCACATGGATCTCATCGTGAACCCCGCTGTACGTGATGTGTTCCGCAAGCGGGCTCAGATCACTGCCGCGATTCGACGCTTTCTCGATACGCACGGCTTTTTGGAAATCGAGACACCTGCGCTGCACCAACAGGCTGGTGGAGCCGAGGCACGTCCCTTCGTGACGCATCACAATGCCCTGGACATGGATTTGTATCTGCGAATCGCCACGGAACTGCATCTAAAGCGACTGGTGGTGGGCGGCTTCGATCGCGTCTACGAAATGGGCCGCATCTTTCGAAACGAGGGCATTAGTACGCGCCATAATCCCGAGTTTACCAGTATTGAGATTTATCAGGCGTATGCGGACTATGGGGATATGATGCGTCTCATGGAGGATCTGGTGGTGCAGGTCCTGCGGGATGTGCATCAGGGTGTGTTGCAGGTTCGCTATCAAGATACAGAGTTGGACTTTAGTCCACCGTGGCGGCGCGTTTCCCTCTTTCAGATGCTTCAGGAGCGCACCGGAATGGACTGGCGCTCCACTGCTTTGAGTCTGGAGGAGGCGCGAGCGCTCGCTCACAAGCACGGCTGCCCGGCTGGCGATGCACGTAGTATAGCCGAAGTCGCGGTAGCGGTGTTTGAATCGCTTTGCGAGTCGGATCTCGTGCAACCGACGTTTGTTGTCGACCATCCGAGGGAGACGAGTCCGCTTGCGAAGCCGCACCGCTCCGAATCGGGCCTTGTGGAGCGTTTTGAAGTTTATTGCGCGGGTCGAGAGCTCGCGAACGCGTTCTCGGAACTGACGGATCCTGTGGATCAACGGGAGCGTTTCGTAGAGCAGTCTGCCCGTAAAGCGGCCGGGGACCTTGAAGCGTGCGACGTTGACGAGTCGTTTCTGGCGGCCCTGGAGACTGGTATGCCGCCAACAGGAGGTCTCGGAATCGGAATCGACCGTCTCGTGATGCTGTTGACGAATGCGCCCAGTATTCGGGATGTGATCGCTTTTCCGCTGCTGCGGCCGACGTTGGAGTACCCGAACGACGGGTCAGATGATGCAGAATAGCGGTGTTTGGAATGAGAATGGCAGCTCGTGACCGGGCCTGATCGAAATGCTGTTAGAGATGCTTGATCTTTTGTATGGCAGGGGATATGCTCGTTAGATACGGCGAGCGTTGACTATCCGCGACTGCGTGCTTCATGTGCTGGAAAAACCACATCCTGATGACGCACTGTTGCTGCACAAGCAATGGCAATGCTGAAAAACACCAGGGAGAATCGGATGAACTTACACCATTTAGTATGTCCTTGGATCGACTCATTTGTATTCCGTCGAGTTCAGGTGTAGCAACGACGATCAAGAGGGCGCAGCAGGGGTCGTCATGCTTTGGGGCAAGTGCACCGGCCACGTTGGTGAGCGTCGACTTGCACGGAAACCATGTTCGCCTCGATTGACTCCAGCTGCTTGTACAGAGGCGAGCCATACCCGGATTACCACTGGCAGGCACGGAATTATTGGGAGACGAGAGCGCGTACGTGTCGGTGTGTTTTTGTGGGGCTACAGATGCGATGCCTCAAGACGAAGAACGCTGGTCTTCGGCGCCGGACATGCGGAAATGCAGTCTGTCACAACATTACCGTGAAAAGTGGTGTGTTCATGTGCATGGGCGTGCGTGACCTNCCAGACGAATTCGGACGCTACTGAATGAGTATACTATTGGGAANCGTGGTGGACAAATGGATCGTCGGCTTATTGCCATCAAAGCTGGCATCTTCGTGTGTGAATCATTTAGATGAGTTCGAAAGCAACTGAATGTGTACATTGGCAGGGATCGCAAGTGCCTTGCTCGCGAGCATCGCAAAAACCGCAAACGTACCAGCGTCCACAGACGACGCACGCTGACCGAGNTATGTCATCGGATGGATACGCTTGATGCTGATGCTGCCGGATAGCAAACACCATGCTCAGCAAGCGCGTTGGCCCTCAGCATGTCGGACAAGGGCTTGCGTTCCATAGGAAACATTCCATGCTCCGTTGGGGCCCAGCCCTGCGGGACGAATTCCATGGGTCAAATCTTCGACAAGGCAAGGTCTACCAGTTACAAGACATGTAGTAGTCTTTTACCGCGAGTCGTCGGTGCTTGTTCGCGACTCGAGTACTTCAAGTTCCCAAAGAATTCTTGTCATGCTGCCACGAAACACGCGTTCCGCACCCACATGCTATGTCCGTGGCTTGCGTAGCGTTCGGAGGTAGCTGCGCAGCATGTTCAGTACCGTGAATACCATTCGTAGCATATGCAGAAACCATAGACGCATTCGGTATCTAATCAGCCGGCTGAGGCCAATGATGCCCATGGTGGAGGTCGCACGGCCCCCAGCCTCTGCAGGGTCGACGAATGCAGCGCGATCGCTGGTACGCTCCGTTGGAGACGCCCCCCATGCGACCGTGTTTTCGTCCATAGATATTTCTGGGCAGCTCAGATTTTCCAGGTCCTCGGCAGAGATTTCCACATCTGCTGTAGTTGCTCCGTCTTCGGATTCGCTTTTGCCGGGACGCCAGCCACGGCGGATGGCGTAAAGAATGTCTAACCTTTGTCGCCCTAGTTCAACCGAGGTCACTTTTGCAGGTTCCGAGGGAGCGCGTTTCGTCGTCGACTGGCCTGTTGGGACGCGAAAGACATCCGATATCCTGCGAGGCCTGCCCAGCGGTCGACGCGGCATCCTTTCCAGAGTCCCAGGCTCTTGAGCGTGCGCATTCGCAAGCTCGTCTCGGGTTGGCTCGTGTTCGGTGCTCTCTTTCGCGTCGGAATCGGTCGCCATGCTCCCGAGTGTTTGATGCTCAATAGCAGAGGCGTGCTCTGATTCGGTTTCATCATGCGGCATTGCTTCGAGCGAATGATTCGAGTCATCGGGCGCGAGCTCTGTCTCCGAGGCAGCTTCGGCGGCAGTAGACGGTCCATTCAGCGCAACGTCTGAATCAGCGAGTCCATCCACGGGCTGCACCAGACCTTGATCACGCTCTGTGTTCGTTTCGTCAAAAGGATGAGTAAGTACTAGATCTGCTGTTTTTTCTGCCGAGGTTCCATCCGTGTGTGCGTTCGTTTCCTCTTGCGCTAATGAATTGCCTGTGATCTCCTCCAGACAGCGCTGCATCGGCGCAGTTGCACCATCAAAAAGAGTACCCATTCCGAAAGGCTCCTCTGGTAGCGCTGATGAAGATAAAAGAGGCGATTCCTTCATCCTATCACTGTTCAAGTCATCGACAATGCCTTCCGGAGCTTTCGAGTTCGAGGGCTCTTTCTTATGCAGCAACCCTGCCTCTTCGGCTCCAGGAACCGTTGCCTCCGTTCGGGGTGAAGCTTTTGCCTGGTGTTCCTCACAACGCAGCGGTGTCGCACCACGTATAATCTCCGATCGGCCGGCTCGTGAGCTCTCTCCACCGACACGTACAGAGTGATCAATAGGTACCTCTTCCCGCGCTTGCGCCGCGGGATAAGATGTCTGGTCTGCAGTGCTGAGATGATCACTTTCCGTATGGCAAGACTGGGTCGCCGCAGATTTGCTTGAATACTTCCGCCGCCTCCCGAGGTCGTTTATCTTTACCTGAAACCAAAAGCGCCGTTGGTGGAGAGCGTCCATCAGCAAGCGCGCAGACGGCGCCTTGCCGCCATAGAGGTGTCGCTCCATGCAGCTTCTGTCCAACCCATAGTGGACACGACAAGTGGGTTTCTCCAGACCGCGACTACGGTGATACGCAGCATGCATACCCGAAGGCGTTGTGTAACAAAACATAGGCCTCATTATTTAAGAATGATGACTCGAGCTCTGAGAAGAGCGGAACGCTATCGCCGAAAACCGGGAAAGCCATCCATGCAGCGGGATCGCGAGGTCGAGTGAGTCGCTCCCGGGCCGCTCGCAGCGCCCCCGCCAATTTCGTGGTCGCAATCGGAGTTTCGATTTTCGGGAAATTGACGGCTGCTGCTCGGCTGGAGAACCGGTGGTGAGTCAGTTCTTGTAGGCGTGGAGAATTCCGGAACACCTGTACCAGAATACCCCTTTCGTTTCAGTATATTTCTGTCATAGAGAATCAACGAAAAAATGTATCATGCAGGTTGGGGGAAGCTTGCGGACAAAAGGGATGATGTCGCTGCTGCCTTGTGACAAACGGCCTTGCTTCTGCCCGCTAGTCATTCCAAGGCCAGCACGTGGATGAACCGCTCTTGTTCTAGTCCTAACACGGAACGTTGTCCACGTAAATCAGAAATCAAACGCTATGTACACGATTGTCTNCGTGCTACTCTAGTCCACTGGAAAGTTTCCNCGTTGAATGCTATCAAACGAGGTACTGGATTTCAAGTTTCAGTATCGTTGATACGAACGATGATAAATAAATAGGCTTGGGCAAAGAATGAAGCACGGTTCTATGGGAAACCGTTGCGCATTGAAAACCATGCTCTCGGTTTCGCACTGAAACATGCACGCTTATTATGAAAGCGACGGATGTTCGCGTCACTCCATGAGACTGCAATCGGGAGCATTGTCAGATCCATGCATATGTGCACTGAACAAATGGGCAACTGCTGTCCATAAAGAACATACAAGCGTGTATGACGAGAACATCAGTCGAAATGGCGATTCGGTTGTGTATTCGGTAGCCTGTTCAACGCGCTGGAAGCAAAAGTCACCAATTCGCGGTGTCGTTGGGTTGTGGTAGCCACTATGACGGTGGGCGCAGTACAGCGCGCAAAGGCTGCCATCCCGCCCCCTTGGCAAGCGCGTATGGTGTGCACAGGGTTCGATGCTATACGATTCCCACGGATATGTTCAGGACCGAATACACGTGCGAGGGTCACAGATGCGCGCTGAACCAGGCGGAGAAACAGTATTCAAGCAGAGACAGACGCACAAGGTGGTGTGCGGTAAGCTGATCGATTGTCGGCTACCAGGGCAATAATTGGTGAGAGTCTTGCTGTGGTGCACGTGCGCCAGCGATGGTGTGCCGAAGCGTTTCCTGTTCCGTACCCTAAACGGCTCGATAAACAGCAAGGAATGTCTTGTGCTCCTGGAAAGACCGGCGGATTAACTTCGAGAGAAGGTTCGGAGACATCGTTTGGTAGTTGGTATGGGTATGATAATGAAACGCTGAAGACTTGTGATACAAAAAAATCAGTGGCCAGAGAGACGGCATTGGAGTCTCGGATGGAGCAAGGCAACGACATGATACAGATCAACAATCGAGCCAGTCTACAGCGTTGTGTATAGGTGCATAGGGAACGGTTTTCTTGAGCAAGTGGTCATCGACGCTGGCGCTCTGTTATTTGACATTATCGTATAAATCGATTCGATGAGTTAAACAAATTCATCTTGGGTACGGGAATCAGCCTGCAGATATCAAGGAGACAATCGAGTCACTGCGCGCACTTCAACGCTCGGGAAACTCGAGAATTACCTCTATTCCGTGCAGAGAGGTTCAGTAAATTCAGCAATTTTCTGGATGTCACTTATCCCGGAGACTGGATTTTGCTGGGGCGCCTCCTGCCGGCGATGGCGCGCACTCATGCTTTTTCGCATCCAGAGGAAAAGTACGCTCCAAGAAGACCAGGAGGTCGAGGCAAACAGTTTTCGCTGCACCGCGACCTGCGAAGCAAATTTCATCACTTGCGTCATCCAGTAGGCACACGAGACTCAGTCCAGATGCGATGCACGCAACAGTGGCGAATTTCCGCGTTTCGCTACGTGCTTCCCCGAGGAACACCAGTTCTCATAGAAGGTCGCTATCGTTTTTGCGGGAGATCACCATGAGCTGACCTCCGGTTCTCAGCGACTTTCGGACTCATTCATACCAGTCCTATCGCACTGATGAACTGGCGTCGACGTTTTGCGGATATCCCTAGAACGCATGCGTCCATGTTTCTTCCATCGTGCTTGCTCGGACACGGACACCAAGGCTGGATTCACTGACACAGCGGCCTCCCAGAGTTTTCTCACGTGTCCATGCATTTGAAAGAGACGTGATCGGAATCCCGCTGCCCCAACGTAGTATCCATTGAATCTGAAAACTTTATGAAGTAGCCTTTGCAGATCGCTGGTGCATCGTATTTGATTCATTGTTTGTAGCAAACAAAAGCGTCATGTCTCTAACGTTTGCTAACACGTATAGGGGGAAGAACGGCATGGCTAGAGTTATTTGTGTACCACGTGCAAGGCTACCTGCAATATATCCATGGAGCCCCTGCTGCGACGAACTTAGGTGAGCTGAAAGGCGNNCCGCTCTTNTGCGAACAGGTGAGCTGAAACGATCCGCTCTTTTGCGAACAGGTGAGCTGAAACGATCCGCTCTTTTGCGAACAGGTGAGCTGAAACGATCCGCTCGAGCGTTCCCTGGCGATTTACCCCGCCGCCGCTTGCCGCCCTGCGCACGCATTCCCCCCATTTCCCCCCATTTCCTCAGTGCGCACGCATTCCCCCCGGCGCACGCATGCCGCCATGCGCACGCATGCAGTGAGACACGTAGGAGCGGTGCTCGTAACCTGCGCACGTACACCAACAGCTTCTGCTTCATAGTTCAGTTGCATTTGTTTCAGCCTCCTCAGCGGCACTTTTTCAGGCACGAGAGCCGTATCGCTGAGGGCAAGTCGAACTGGTGCTGCAGGTGAGGCTCTAGCCTGAACAGATGCCGTCGTCCCCGACACCGGGGGAGCTGCGCGCTCGACTGGAGGATCCTCAGCTCACCTCTGCAGAGCGTCTCAAGTTGCTTATCGAATTACGGGAAAACATTGAGTGGTTTCAATCTACAGATTACCAGCAGTTTCTGGACCAATTAATCCCGTGCTTTGAGCAGATTCTCACAACGTTAACGAGACCGCAACTTGAAGAGAATGCTGAACAGGCTCTGCGACGAACCGTTCTCGAGGTGCTGAGTCGTTTGCCGCACGGGGAGGCGTTGCGGCCGCACGCACGACGACTCCTGCAAATGTGCCAGTATGTGCTCGACGTTGATGATGCGGAGCCGAACGCGGTTCTGGCGCTGCAGATCATGTTTGAGTGCCACAAAGCGTACCGTCCGCAACTTGCAGCGGCGATACCACCCTTTTTGGACTTTGTTTTGCGCATTTACGGCGTTTTTGAGTGGCGTGAATCAGATGATGATTCCCTGGTTGCTGAAGACACCGGACAACAGGATACATACCTTGAGCCGGGTTTGGAACAGGATGGCAGCGTCGAGGCAGCGTCGCGCAACCGACCGACGAATGTGCGGTATGCCCCGGCCTTGCGCTCTTATCGGACGGTTCGCGAATGCCCTCCGTTGTTTATGTATTTGTCGCAACACTATCCTGCTCTGATCGAGCCGCGACTCGATGAGCTTCTCGCAGTAATGGTGCGCGCTATCGAGATCCAGGTACCGCCGACGTCGCCGGCTCGAGCTCTGCCGATCTACCACGACTTCATTACAGCGCAGATGAAAACCGTATCGTTTATTTCGTTCTTGCTGCGGCAGTTTGAGTCGCGAATGCTGCAGTACGCGGAGCGCGTTCCGCGCTCCGTCGTGAATCTACTACTCAACTGCCCAGACAGTGCGGTCTCGATTCGGAAGGAGCTGCTTATTGCCAGTCGGCATTTGTTAGCAACTGAGTTTCGCAGGGGTTTTTTCCTGCAAACAGACCTCCTTCTGGATGAGAAAGTCCTCATTGGAACCAGTCGAGCTGCTTACGAGACGTTGCGACCTCTGGCCTACTCGTTCCTCGCAGAGTTAGTTCATTTTGTGCGTTTAGAAGTGACGCTACCTCAACTGAGTCGCATCATTTATCTCTTTTCGACGAACGTTCACGATGCATCCCTTAGTTTCTCTATGCAAGCAACATCCATTCGTTTGTTGCTCAATCTCATTGAGGGTATCATGCACCGTCGCGAAGACCTCAACACCCGCGGACGCCAGCTTCTAGAACGTATTTTCGAAACGATTGTAACCAAGCTGATGGAAGTCGCCGAGGTGGTGCCGTCGTTGCTCGTGAGCACCGGCGCCGCCGACGGCAATGACGCCGAGGATAAGGCGAATGGGTCTGCGTCGAGCCAGCGCGCCTCTTCACCCATACCTGAGCCTTCTGCGAGCACAGAGACAGGTGCGATGCGCCCATCTGCGGTCCCGGATGAAAAGTCTCAAGAGGAGCGTTCCAAAGAGGTGCAGGAGTGCCGCCAACTCGTTAGAACCCTCGTTCTAGGTCTGAAGACCATTGTATGGAGCATGAGCAACGCTTTCGGAGACTCACGCACCCGGGGTCTGACTGAATGGGAATGCATTCTTGTCAGCCGGATGCTGCCGGCAGCGCGAACCTGTTTCCAGCTCTACAAATTCGGAGAGCCGGCGGAACAAAAAGAGATTTTGGACCAATTCGCTCAGGTGTTCACGGTAATGACTCCGCGCAACTTTCAAGACATCATCGGTGGACGCCTGCCCCAGCTGCTGGCGTTCATGGTCGAGCACCAGACTGCGCTCTCCATCCCGCAACATTTTTTGGCGAATACGAGCACCTCACGGTTCTTTGCGGATATCCTGATCACTTTTCTGACGGAGCATTTGGAGCAGGTGGTAAGCGACGATGCTGCGCGAGCGTCGGTGCTGTTGCGGTTATTCAAAATCATGTTCGCCTCGGTAACCCTATTCGCCGATAATGAGCCGGTGCTGAAGCCTCACCTCGGTACCATCGTTCGAAGGTGCCTGGAGCTCGCTGCCACTGCAGAGAATCCTACGAATGCACTGCAGGTGCTTCGGGCACTCTTCAAGTCTCTTGCAGGGGGTCGCTTTGAGCTGCTTTATCGCGAATTCGTACCTATGCTCTATTACCTGCTTCATAGCCTGGAACGACTCATGCAAGGGCCTCTAGGCGAATCGCATGGTCTCCTGCTCATCGAGCTGTGCCTAACTGCACCGGCTCGCCCATCCACTATTTTCCCGTACTTGCGTATGCACATGCGACCATTGGTGCGCGGCCTAGATTCCGAATCGGAGCTAACTTCCTTAAGTTTCCGAACGTTTGAATTTTGGATCGATACGCTCCATCCCGAGGTACTTGAGCGATTGATGCAGGCGGTGCAACCAGAACTGGAACGAGCGCTCTGGCGATACTTGTCGCCGACAAGCCCATTTTCAGCACAAGCAGTGCGCATTCTAGGCAAGCTGGGTGGTTTGAATCGCAAGACACCTCGAGAACTGACACCCTTGCCATGGCAGCAGCCTGTTCAAGCCATACATGCCGCGTTGGCCTGGTGTGATCGCGCCGAGCCGCTCACGGTAGCGCTCGATGAAGTGATCAATGCTGCAGTCGACGCAGTGCTATTCCAGGCCTCGTACAAAGTCGCCGCATACACTCTCTTGCAGCAGGTGATGATTGCCGCGCTCTCCAGCGCGTTGCCGCCACAGATCAAAGGGTGCCCTGCGGACCTCTTGCCCGCAAGCGTGTACACGATGACGAGTGCTTTCCCCCGGTTGCAGGTGTCCAAGACGATTTACACCAGAATGCTTACCGCGCTGTTCTTTGCCAGCGGTGATGACGCTCTGCAGCAGACTCGAAACGCTGTGGAATTTGCGCGACAACTCTGTGATTATTTTTGTCGCATATGGATGGCACCTGTTCTGATGGAGAAAAGCACGTTGTCGGCACTCGAAGCAGCAGCGCTTAATGCCCATCGCACTCCCCCGGAAAACATCACCGAATGGACTCGATTTCCAGCCGCAGTGACCATCGACTGTTTCCTGGATGCACTGGTGGAGGCTGCTGTGCTTCAGCAAAAGACCCTCGATCTGGCTGCTGCAGCGAAGGATCTTAACCTGTTCGCGCTGAGCCGCTGTGTCGAATTATTCAAAGGTGACTTTAGAGGCCCGCAACGCCCTGTGGTACCTGCGAGCGACGCAGCCGAGGTCGCGGCGCCTGACTCGAAACCGCTGACAGCTGCAGCCAAAGGTGCCCGCGCGACGGAGGCACCGAGTGCTGAGACAGCGGCAACCACTGCAGTAGACGCTCCCGAGCACGAAAGCGTAGACCGTCTGCGCGACGACCACCGAGGCGCAGATACAGCGACTTGCGTGGACGAAGAGATCGCGCCACCGCTGCATAGTGTCGCGGGGGCCTCGCGCCTGACCGAGCAACTTGCGCTGCTGGTAGAGCGCATCTCCCATTTGGGTTATCGGGAGCGATGGCAGGATCGCCTCAGCTGTGCAATGCTGCTGGCCGGCATCATCGAGCAACTGCCAACGGTGGTATTCCTGGATCGCTCTTATTGTCTTTACGAAGCGCGACTTGTTCGGGTTCTGCTGCAGGTTCTCAAAGGCTGCGCGCAAGAGGGCATGGCCAGCCGCAAACCTGCCCCACTAGTTCGACAGACATTGGAGACCCTACTGCGGCGTTGCCACGAGCCCACTAGTCCCGCGTGGGCGCTCGAGGACGTCACGTCGTCGACAATCCCGGAGACCGATCGACCCAGCAAGACCAATGCATCGACACCTCGTGCGCGCTGTGGAGATGTGGTCGCCTGCCTTGTCTTTGATTTGGCCTCAGAGCACCAAGCTGTGCGCGAGACTGTGCACGCGTCGCTGGCACAACTGCTGCGCTACGGCGTTGGCCAGAACATGGCCGAGGTGCTCGCGCTGGCCCAGACACAGATCCTGCGGCCGTTACTCTCTCGTCGTGTTCGCACGCTGCATTATTCCAGTCAGGTTGGGCATGTGGATTGTCTGCATTACTGCCTCGAAAACGGCATTATCCGGCCTTTCATTGATCAAGAGACGTCGCTGTTGCGCACCTCGTTGGTTGCAGCGATGGAGATATTTGAGGATCCGATTAATACGAGGCTCGGAGAAGCGGATGCGCTCATGCTGAACCGCCTGCTCGAAAATCGTTTCGTCGACCAGGAGACCATCACGGCTATTGTGATGCTGCGGGAGAAGGTGCTGCAATTTTTGGCGCTTTGTCTGCGGCAGATCGACCAATTGGTACACACGCCGAACGAGGATATACGCTCGCTGTACGCACGCCTCGTTGCTTGTTTCTTCCGCGGTGTCGAGAGTCGGCATGAGGCCGTCACCAGGGCGGCGAAGCATGGACTGCGCGTTTTCACAGAACGTTCGCGTCAACTGCCCCGTGGGATTCTGTCGAGTAATCTGCGTCCGATTCTCCAAAATCTCTCCGACACGAACAAGCTCTCGCTGCCGTATGCGCAGACGTT
>JGI24721J44947_10008961_pt1 | contig 12990 bp, 8 predicted proteins | sample YelNatPaOPGAMG01_FD_44947 | JGI IMG/M metagenome (IMG submission 44947)
CCGCGCTGCCAGCCGGGAGCCATCGAAGCGTCATCGGCAGCGAGCGCCGGTTGTCGTGTTTCGATTGGAAAGGCTGGACAATCATGTTCAAAATGGTAGAAATGGGTGCATGCGTCAAATAGCGACATATGAGGACTCAGCGCTTGGCTGGTCGCACGTGCTGCAGGCCTGTGGTCGCATCTGCACATGGAGATCGGGCGCTCGACGAACACCGTTCGCATTCGTGGCTGCCCACTGGAGCGAGTACTTACCGTGCTTCTGGCACCAGGAGTGTTGCTGGTTTGAGCTAGCCATATCCCAGCCCGACGTCTGCTTTGGACTCGATACGACGCAGAAGCGCGTGGACCGGCTTGGTGGTCGCTTCTCTGAACGACGACAGCAGTCACGCATCCGTTTGGAAAGTTTCCGGACAGGTGTACTGAGTTCAGAACAGGCAAAAACTGGAGCACTCGTCGCATGTGTCTTCGGCGCTGACAAGAAAACGGTACGAGCGCCGATGCTTTCCGAGGCGGTCGCCGCAGATTCGCGCTAGAGAAGCACGTTCTTCGCAGCGCGTTTCCGATTCGAAACCCTGGAACGCTGGATTATGGAACGAAAAGAAGGCGCGCTGGCGCACGTACCTACCGGCGGTGCCAGTGTACCGCGATTCTTTGCTCTAGACCTCGAGCGAGTACATCACGCGGGTTGCCGTCCCGGAGTTTCCCGGTTACAGAGGATCAGCGGTGTGCATCACCGCTGTGTGGCGTGACTTGCAAACCCCTCCATCTGGAGTTGTCGCATTGCATGAGGATCAACGCTAGGGCACGGGCACATGCGTCGGGGACCGCTCCGTGCATCCGCATAACACGCTTCCCGTAGTGGACGTGATGCGCATCATCCAGGCGGATCTACGTTGATGAACGCCCGTTTTCTACGAAAAAAAAACGGAGGTTCGTTGGTCGCATTGACGTGCAGGTCATGACCGCGACATTCGTGTCAGATTACGATGGAAAACTAGCCTGCTCGCTCTGTTCCTGCCTGTCGATTTTCGCGTGCGTTTTAGGTGTACGACTTCGATATTTGTAGTGCAGAAATATGGATGTATGGATTCACTCNTCGATACTCCAAGGCTCCCGGTCTTTTTTTGGGAATAGCTGCACTGACTCTGCGCATCTCGAATTCGCTCCATCACCAGAATCAGCNTGAGTCGTGACGGCCTTGAACAAGCGTTCTAAAGTTATATACAATGNGATGGAGTTCATAGGTAAAAACATCCACTTGTCTCCTATTCTTTGGTGAAGAATGCCCGAATCATGCATACTTCAAGTTTTCGATCTCTCTATATCGAGGTGAATAGTGCGCCTCGCAACTCGCGTCGCTGGATCGTTGACGACAAGCTCTTGACGTCGTCCGTTTGCGACTTGNTCACACGCCCATGCCGCAATTCACAGACCATGTCACGTCAAATCATCGATTCCGTCCGAAAGATATATTTTCCTCTCTTCGTGGTGTATCTAAGAAACGGCACCCGCAGCGGCTTGATGCCTCTCACAGCATATGCTTTCAGAGGCTCCGGTCTCTCGTTTGAGGATGGCGAAAGGAATCGGACTCGGACGTTTTTCTTGCTGTGATCGCGCTCAATGGAGCGTGCAAGACCACTCGACAGTAATGAAGCGTCGACGAAACGACGTTTCTCGATCTGATCTCCAGGCTAGATTTTCATTTGGGGTTCAGGTTTCATCATAAACAACATCGCCTTCAAAAAATTTCGCATCGGATGGGATATTATGTGCTTGCGAGTGCAGCTGAAAAATTACTCGCCGAGGGCACCCTGAAAATGAAGTCCCTACCCAGAGCGTACGGCACCATACGCGGAATCATAGGAGGGCATCGACCCGGGCCTTCCATTCCCGTCCAGGACGCAACCCGAGCGATGAAGCACGCGTTCGGGCGCTGGACTGCAGCGCTCGATGGAGGATGTGCGCCGCCTACCCAGGAACATTTAACCACTGTCAAGAATCGCCGCTGCATTGATTCCACCGAGGCTGTTCTCATACAGGACGCGAACTGCAACCGAATCTAGATCCTAACTACCGTCTCGGCATGAGATGCATAAACAACAACCGGAAGTAGCAAAATCAGGACGATATGATGCTGCGGTAACCGCGTTTTTTCAACAGCTGATAACGGAACTAGTAGTAAAGCAGAGACTGGCGGAATGACAGCAGCAGATATGAAACCGGAAACAGGAAGCTCCCTCAAGGAGGCCTTCAAACCTCTTGTTCACGATAATAGGATGAAACCCAAACGATATCATGTACGCACCTGGATTCAACAACGCTGTCCATTGCGTCGCTGTATACGGGTGCACCGTACGATGCTTGCGCGCGCGCACGCGCTCTGCAGCTTTCCCGCGCAATGCTCNAATCTGCGCTGCTGCTGCGCCGGGCATTTCAACCGCAGCGTTCAGATCTGCGCGTGGGCGAGGCGCCTTGGCGCGCGTGCATTCAGCAGCGCCAAAATCCGTTGGCAGCACAAGCACCAGCAGCACCAGCGCCAGCAGATAAACGTACCAGGATTTTGGGTATATATTCGCGACAGTTATTTCGCTGGAGCGGAGGTTTCGCGTCTGTGTGTTTTCTACGATCAACGCTTTCTCATTGTTTTTTAGTTCAAAGTCATGACGGATATTGTTCAGTTTAGCGCATCTCCATTGCGGTTTTCTCGGGGCGCTTTCTCGCGGTGCGCGTGGGTGGCAACGTCAACGGGCGCTGTGCGCTGCCCCAGCACTGGGCGACGGCGTCACTGGAGACCTATCCCAGCTGGACGAACCGGAACACGACTTGGACGGCATCCGTGCGCGGAGCAGATCCATTCACTAAAGTGTGTGCTTGGTGAGGGCTCGGACTCAGAGGGAGCACGTGAATCCACCAACGAAGGAAACGGGCGGCAAGAGCAGGGCTACGCGGTAGACCAGGGAACGCTGGAGGAGCACAAGAACGCCAGCGTTTCGTTTGGTGGCGCGCGTACCTCCGGGCAGCGTGTTCGATCTATCTGTGCCAGTACGCCAGCGCACGATACGGACGCAAACCTGATCCGAGACTTTGCCACAGACCGAGCAGTGCGAACGATCATCTACTATCTCATGGAGTTTCGGGACGAGCCAGCGCGGCGTTGGCTGCTGGATTTTGACGACTATGGGAAGTGGTTCGGTGGAGCCTCCATTGGTTCTCGACGTCACGAGCAAGCATACCATTTTCTTCGGAACACTGTTGAGTACCTGAGTGGGATGATGTCGGCGCCCTCGGAGATGCACACGATGGTTGTCGGGACGCGTATTCGACGCGAGTTCACTTTTACTCTGGAACCGTTTCGCTACGCACAGCGTATCATGGCGGCCCGCGAGTCCATTGCGGAAGAGTTGCGTCGGGATCTCGGGTTGGTGAGCGTTGAAAACAGTGAAATACTCTCCGAACTGGTACATGAACAGAGTGGTCAGGCGCATCAGGCCCAGCGTATTCTAGACCATGACGATTTTACGACGGATGAATCCCCGCTCCGGTACCACAACTATCGCTACGTGAAGGCGCTCTTGACGAGAAGAGCGACTGTGCGTTTCCTGAATCGTCTACGTTTCGAAGGACGTCATGCTGAACATGAATGGTTGAGCAAGTGGCCGCGTTGGGAAGAGGAAATTGGGGACGGCGACGACTTTATCCGTTCTCTTTTGCGTCTTGGCAACGTCCGCTGCGAAGGCCAGAAATTCTTTGTCGAAAACCATGATCGAGTCGTCGAACGCGAAGGTGTCGGTGCACGCACCGAAAAGAGCGTCGGTTTCATGCCGAGCGATTTCGTGGATGAGCTCCTGATTCTACGCTCGTTGTTAGCGCGTGAGTGGCGTTCCCATCTGGCGCCGGAGAAAATCAAAGAAGAGCATTTGACCATTTTGCGCAGCCACCTGAAGCGGTCCATGCCCAACTCCGAGTGAGTAATCGAACGACCAGGTTAGTCCTCGTTGGCGCAGACAATCGGACGGTAGCGCCAACCAGACAGCGGCTCCCAAGTGATGCAAACTACATCCGAGTCGAACGAATGATACGTGTATATTTCATGGACGAGCGAACGTTGGCGGTTGCACAGGTGTTGAATGTCGTGAGGTTCGCTTGATGGACGCATTTCCGAGACAGGGTTCTGTAAACTGTACATTTTTGGATCGTTGCGCGGGCAGAGCACACTGCTCTCGGTCTGGTGCTGCTTATGGCCGCTGGGCTCAAGCGTGCTTGGATCTGTTGGAGTACCATGGAACGTTGAGATGCTCGCTCGATCCCTGCATATCGAGTGGTTTCTCATGGGAACAGCTTCTAGATTCAAAGTGCAGCAAAATGGACCTTTCGATTCATACGTAGTTTTCGGACTTTGGTCGTATTCGCCAAGTGCGTCGTTGGGCGCTTGGTCGTTCAAAACCTATACCTAACCGGAAGCAAGATCATTCGCGACGCCTTCGAACAAGAATTCGTAAAGTATTCTCTATCACGATCCGATGCATACGTTCCTGCATCCATTTTTCGCGTTCGCCATCGAGTAGAACAATGCAAGCATGCGTTCTTCAAGTTTTCGATCTCTGGATTTCAAGGCAACTCGTCGGGCGTCATTTTGGCACCGCTGGATAAACGAGGCAGAATACTTGACGAGGTCGTCCTTTGAAAGCTTGTTCATGAGCTCATGCCGAAAGTTCGCTGACCTTGTCCTTTCGAATAATCGATCACGTTCGAATGACGAATTCTGCCTTCGTTGCGGGCGTCGACAAAACTGCATTCGTCAGCAGCATGCTACCACTCATGGGATATGCTCCCAGAGACTCCACGTTCAATGATTTGTGTGGTAAAGGGTCTTGAGCCTCCGTCACCACAGCGATTCGCTTACAGCGGGCAATACGCAACCGCTTCGCACTACAGGAGCGTACACGCGACAATTTCCCCCGATTCGTTCTATTACCTGGACTTGTCTTTGGGTAATGGTTTCAGCAGGGTTCATATTGCGTTCAACAGGCTATCCATTGGACGGAAACGCGTGTCCTTTTCCATGCACTGGAACGCGTACGCGCGGGAGGTATCGCCAAGAACAAGTCCACGACCGTCCGGGTACCGCGCTGGACGCTGTCAAGGAGGCAAGCACCGCAGAGAGCCTTCTTCACCAGTCAAGCGCACGGACCGAGTAATGAAGCAAGCGTCGATGCACCATGGTACGGCGCTCGATGGAGAACATGCTGTGGACTTGTGAGCAACACCGACCACAGGCACGTGTAATCGCTTTGCGGAGCGCACCGAGGTTTCACCGAAAGGCGAATAGGATAGCGGCGAGCAAAGTGTCTAGATCGCAGCTACCTTCTACACATGCAACGCGTTCACAACTGCGGGAAGCAACGAAAGCTAGGCGTTATTGGCGCCATCGGTATATCCTCCGACTGCTGACACTGGAGCCTTAGGCGGCAGATACGACTACCTTGCTTTAAACTGGAGATAAGCGAGCGGCAAAGGAAGCTGTCGCAGAAAAAGCCCGCAAATTCTGGTGTTGANGAGCGCGGNTACAACCTAAACTTTGGTAGNTGCGTACGAATCGGAAAACCTTTTCCGTTCTATGCTGACTCGGGTGTATGGCACAGCAGAAAAANCGCTATCCTAATCAGGATATTTACTTGGTAGCTGACGTTTGAAATCGCCGAGTCCACGTCCGAGAACGGAGTCTTGTCTATGCGAAACGAAACGTAGCAATTAGATTCTAACTTGCGCAAACTCAGATACATCAGCCCTGGTTCGAAAGTCTTTCCAGATGTTCGTCCTAAGCAGCCGCGATACCGAGCGTTTCCTTGGACATCCCCACATTGAAAGCTTTTTGACGCAACTGGGTTTCCAGCGGAACGGGCAGCATAGACGTGGCGAGCCAAGGCGCGCACTGTTCAGTAACAGCGAATCGTGTACAGTTCGTGGCAAAGCCTCTNAGACAACACCTTAGCGCTGGACGCAGATGCATCCGTACCGATTAGATCGCTGCCGGGGGCCTTGCGTCTTTCCGCAACGGGCGGTTCATCGACGTCAGCGGCACCAGAACGGTGTGCTCGAACAGACCCGTGCAGCGTTCGCCAGAGACCAATGTCCTCGGGGGCCGCGTTTCCGTGGACGCGTGCCGAACGCGTTATCGTTCCACGTTCACTGGTCCGGACTTGAGTCGCTGTGGACGCGAAGCTCGAAAGCGTCTCCACAACATCGCTTCCGATACCACGAATGATCACCAAGTGATCCGATTGCTGCACCCGAAGCATCGATCGAACGAGTGTCACCGTGGAGGTCCCCGATGAGATGCCTTGCNCAGACACGCGACCCCGGAGCATAGCGATGGCGCNCTCTTGTACTGGTCCACAGCGGCGAATATCAGGTCATCATCAATGCATTTTCGGAGCGTTTCGGAACATAGNCTGTCCCGAGTCAGGCCGTTTTCGAGCATTTGTTTCATATATTGAACACGTTTTCCGCCTAACTTCAAGCTCCGTCAATGCGGAGCGATGATTGTCGTGTACAACATGGTTTGGACTGGGAGTCAGATACCAACGCAAGGAAGCATACATGCGGAGGTGCCTTGTGCCAAAAAGTGCTTTCTTTCCAGCAATCGTCGCTTCCTGCAGGTCCTGTTGGAAGCCTCGAACCGGATTTCAATCCTTCTATCGATACTTGTGCAGGAGCCGGCCGCGCAGCTCATCAACGCGCGCTTCAACTTTGCAAGTTACCTCCCGAAGCAGCGGCTGGTCACGAATGCGTTGCACTTGGCGACGTAAGAGCAGTTCCAGCGCTGCTGCACGTCGACAGTGCGGCCCATACGTGCGGTGCATATGCGGGACCTCTACCAGCACCAAGAACAAGACATGAAGCGCTTGGGAACAAACCGCGAACCAGAACGCCCGCCAGCTTTCAGTGGCTAGACTCAGCCCGTACATCCAGAGGTAGCCAAGCACACAATCAGGGTTGTTCAAATACCGATAAATACCCGCGTATGACGGGCGCAGAGAAGCTTCAACCGATGCGGGTCGTTTCCAAGGCCCCTGATGGTTCGACAACGCACACGGTTCGAGAAAAAAGTCTCCGTAGAACCAGCCGTAATCTCCGAGAATCCGATATGCGGAAATAGAAGACGACGCTCCCACGATAATAAGAGCAGACCCGCCGACGAGCGCCGCAGTGCGACCGGAAACCAGCGACCAAACGGAAGGAATTCGGATCGGTTGGGCGTCGTGAAGCGCGAGCATCACAAATACCAGGTGGTTCATAACAAGGCTCATGTTGAACGTCCGCTGCCATTGGCGAAAGGCTTCAGCCGCACAGTGGCCTCGCTGTTCGAAATGCCGTGTCCACCAGCGCCGAGTACTCTGGAGATAGAGTACAGTGCCGAGACCACACCAATGGAAGACCATCCAGCCAACGACCTGCATTGCATAGTATCGAGATGTAAGCGTCCATCCCGATAGGGCCGGCGTAAAGATTGTCATACACGCCATAATGAGCAGAGACAGATCCGAATTTCGAAACGGGTCCAGATTCGCCAGGACCACAGCTTCCTTTTCGATTTTGTTTCGGGAACAGCATGACACGGTGCAGATGCGCTCAGGAGAGACGCTTTCTGCAGCACAGGAGGGGCTCTGCGCCCTCTCGCTCGGGCCGTATGTTTTTTCGATATGGGGCTCCTCCACGCTCATGAGAAAGAGCAGCTGAGACATGTGTGCGATGAGCGACGCAATCAGCAAAGTGTACGAGCGGCATATCAAACTAAAGCCGTAGTATGCAGTATATCCGACAGTGTACATTGGATGGGGGAAAAGCTCGAACACGCCATCGAAAGTGAGCTCACCTTCCATGATGAAAAAAAAGTCGCCCCAATACCAGGCAAAGTCACCCACCACGCGATGCGCACTCGCTTTTGCCCAGAGCGAAAATGCGATCAGCGCAACGCCCAAGAGGTAGCAGAGCCAGACATCCGGCCTCGCATACCAGCGCTCTATCCATGGAAAGTGGAACACTCTGCAGCAGAGCAACAGGTACGACCAGCCGTCATTTGCCAAGACGATGGTCGCAAGACATCGGAAAGCGGCCCAGGCTTCGAAATCAACTGGCCAAGGTGGCGATGGTCCGTAGCGAGCTCGCGACGCTACCCGTTCATCCGGCAAGAGCGAACTGCGAAAGCATCTGCGAATAATTCGCTTCCATTTCNGGGACAGACCTGCCCACCAATGGGTAATAGCGGCGTGACGGGACTGCCGACGCAAGAGCCAGCCAAGCCCTACGTTGTACGCCAGCCGCCAACTGAGAAAGAGCATCACAGAGGAAATGACACCAGCCGCGCAGGAGCCGCTCAACGCATCGGTGCACAGTGGGTCCAGTCGTGGAAACACCCAGAATGTCGCAAAGAGCTGGACCAGGAACAAGGCGTGCACCACGAACTCCAGAGGACCCCAGTTTCTAACGTCGAAAACGAGAGCCGCCATGGTTCGTGTTACCGGGACTCGAAACCGCTCTCCTGATATAAGACCGGTCCCATAGCGTTGTGTAGGACGTAGTTCTTCTCCATGCGCATTGGAGGCGCCCTGTACCTGGGATGCGGCTCGCTCCGTCATCGGCGACGCTGGCGGTACACCAAAATGAACTCTATCGCCCGAGTTCGTCGTCGCACTTTGTTTGAGCGTAACATCGATTCCCGCTCGCACAGGACCCTGCTCATCATGATCTAACGTTGATAGTGACGGCGATCCAAGGCTAGTCCGCCCTCGTCTACGCTCTGTGGATCGTAGCGAGCTCGCCTCATCTGACAGCGAGGATGTCGACGGTGCTCGACTCGGCACCCTACGGCTCTTTCGCGACTTGGAGTTCCGCCGTCCGCCCAGCGTCGCTACCGCATTTTCTTGGACGCTCGGTAACTCCATACAGAAGATGTGCAAGATGATGACCACGAGCCGGCCGACACGGCACGAGCACTTGGAAGAAAGTGGTGCAGGCGTGTATGCGTGCAGGCGTGTATGCGTGCGTCACACGCGACACGCATCGACGTGCGTGCGCGCGCATCGGTATGCGTGCGCGCTCACGACTGGCGGCGGCGGGCGCGCACGTCCAGTTTCACTGGCTCCCATGAATCGATGCGATGCACGGAGACGTTGACGAATCCATAGACTGAGGATTTATTTCGAGTAGAGCAATGTTCTGTATGGATTTGTTCAAGGGATGCATAGACTGTGGATATATTTTATATAGATCATTGAAATATATGGGCGTGTCAATGGATACATAGACTGTGGATTTATTTATCCATGAATCCGTTGTAGACGTTGCGTGCGTTTCCTCTCGGGTCGGTGTGTACGATTGTGTGTGCAGCTTCCTATCGGACGCGCCGTCGAATTGTCTCGCTGACTGGCTTTACGGAGAGCGCTGTACTCGGAACGTATGGAAACGAGGCGCACTGCGCGCCGCAGCGTAGCGTCCAAACGTTTTCCGCTGTCTTTAGCTGGTGTCCCTGCTGTCCACTGGTCTGCTGCGCGACTACAAAAGTAGTTGTGAGCGTCCGGTCGCCGTCCATTTCGCGCAGGTCGCGTTGCCAAAAGCGCTTGGCATTTTGCGTAGCCGATGTGCCAGCGTCATTCCGTGCACACCGAGGACGCCAGGTTCTACGATACAAAAGTGGAAAAGCGCAGAGACCGAGCTGGCGCTCTGCGCCCGTTCACACCAAGCCGTATGTAGAAAAGAAATCTGAGTTCGAGTTCGCGCGCCCAAGGTGCTTGACGCTGTACCCGTTGCATACTCGTTATGCGGCACCAGAGTGAGCGCCGATTGTGTCTCACTTTCTCTAAAAACATGGCTGTGGCACTCGTGAGGCGCATCAAAGCCGGTAGCTTTGCCCCATGCGTCCGATCGCAGTTTCTGCTCATTCGCCACCGGGTGCGCGTACCTGGTGGACGATGCCATGCCGCATGTCCCGTCTATCTTGAAGCCTCGGCGCTAGCTGCACGTTCTCGCATCCAGCTTTATCCAACGCTGTACCTTTTTTAGACGCGCGCTGCGTAACAGCCAACAACAACACGGAGTATTCCTCCAGACATTGCGCCTACGCACGATACCCATGTTAAGGACGACCTGCTGAATGCCATCGCATCTATTGGTGACGCGGGTGTCGCGCTTCGACGAACGTCGTAGGGGCGGCTTCTATTCGCGGGAACGCAATACCAGCACCGTCTGTACCCGTCGTCCACGGTGGTGTGCTGGCAGCACTGTCCGGCCACTCGCTGCTGGAACATGCAACACACGGCGTTTGTCACCATAGATCGGATTCAGGTCATGATTTTACGATCTTTGTGTCAAAGATAAATGCCCGTGGTACCGGACTTGATCAGGCACCATATCCATGCCAGTTCGCTCGCTGCGAAGCCTCAAGCCCGGATGCCTCGCAGACGCTGCTCAAGAGCAGTGGCATCTCAAGTCCGCGCGTTGCGGGAGGCAGCCGCGGTGCCCGCTGATGGATTCGCCACTCCGTTTCCACCAAAGCGCAGATTGCCTTTTCCAACCAGTTGCAGAGCCGTACGCACGATGTGCGCGGCTGTCAGTCCGGCTTCCTCATATTGTTCAGCTTGTGTTCCTGTTTCGATGAAGACGTCGGGAATGACCATGGGTCGCACTTTGCATTTGCCTTCGTCCAAAAGTCCGTTCAGAGCAGCGTAGTGGAGCACGTGATCGCCGAATCCTCCGATGCTGCCCTCCTCAATGGTGATCAGCACTTCGTGATTCCGAATGAGGCGACGGATCAGATCCGTATCAAGCGGTTTCATAAATCGAGCATCTGCAACTGTACATGCAACATCCAGAGCCTCCAGCTGCCCTGCAGCGTGTACCGCTTCGAGCAGACGCGTCCCGAGTGAAAGGATTGCGACGCCTCGTGGGATTTCGGCGTCATCGGCGGTACTGGCGGACTTCTTTTCGCGGATGATTCGGCCTTTGCCGATCGGAAGCACCTTACCCCGCACTGGAATGGCCTCCAGATCGTACCCGAAGTGTTCACGGAGAACATCGAGGCCAATAGCGGTACCACGTGGATACCGTAATGCACAGGGGCCCTCATCGTAGGCCCGCGCCGTCGCCACCATATGCACCAACTCGATTTCATCACTGGGGGCCATAATCATCATGTTTGGAATGCAACCCAAATATGCCAGGTCAAAGGTTCCATGATGTGTGGGCCCATCATTCCCAACAAGGCCCGCCCTGTCCAGAATGAATCGCACTGGTAGCTTTTGCAATGCAACATCGTGAATAACCTGATCATAGCCACGCTGCAAGAAGGTCGAGTAAATGCAGCAAAACGGTTTGAAACCCTGGATACTCAGGCCTGCGGCAAAAGTTACCGCATGTTGTTCAGCGATACCTACATCGAAACAACGCGTAGGGTGAGCCTCTCCAAAGGCGCCCATGCCGGTACCGCCCGGCATTGCTGCGGTGATGCCAACAATGCGGCGATCTTCATCGGCCTCTGCGATAAGCGCTTTGGCGAAAACGGATGTGTAGCTCGGAGGTGAATGCATCGGAACCATCTGCTTTCCAGTGGCTAGGTCGAATTTGGATACACCGTGATACTTGTCTAGAGCGGATTCGGCGGGAGGGTAGCCTCGCCCCTTCTCCGTCTTCACGTGAAGAAAAATCGGTTTGTTCCCGGGTGCATCTCGAATATTCTTCAGGACATTGACGAGCACCTCAACGTCGTGGCCGTCGACAGGCCCGACGTAGTAAAAGCCCAGTTCTTCAAAGAGCGTCGCGCGGTTGCCGCCAGCTCCCTGTGCAACCCAGGCTCGCGCATACTCGTCAAGCTGGGCTGCAGTGCGCTGCAGCGGATCCGGAAACAGACGAGAAAACTCTTTTGCAATAGCGCGAACGTCCTGGAACTCCTTGCTCGTTAACAAGCGCGACATATAGCCACTGAGCGCCCCAGCTGGTCCGGTGCCTGCAGCGGACTTGGTGCCCGTCGGAAGGCTCACCTGGCCGTTGTCATTCAGAATGACAATGATCCGCGAGTTCAAGTACCCAGCGTTGTTCATTGCTTCGTAGGCCATGCCTCCGGTAAGCGCGCCGTCTCCGATAACGGCAATCACATGCTGTTTCTTTCCTGCGAGATCGCGTCCTATCGCTAGACCCAAAGCCGCCGAGATAGAAGTCGACGAATGGCCAGCGCCAAAAACATCGTATTCGCTTTCGACTCTTCTAGTGAAACCGCTTATACCTCCGCTTTTGCGCAGAGTGTGCATACGATGACGCCGGCCGGTCAGAATCTTGTGCGGATACGTTTGGTGGCTGACGTCCCAGACGATCGCGTCCTCCGGTGTATTGAATACGTAGTGTAGCGCTACCGTCAGTTCTACGACACCAAGCGAGGCGCCGAGGTGTCCACCAGTCTTGCTCACTGCACGCAAGAGTTCCCAGCGCAGTTCGTGCGCCAGCTGTTTCACTTCACCCACGGTGAACTGGCGCATATCCGCGGGGAAGCGCACTGCATCCAGAAGAGGCGTGCTCAGCGGTGCCGCGCTCGTATACTCGACAGAGTGGGACTCTCCAAGCGACCCATCGTCAGCAGCACAGCGCAGTAATGCGGCACGAGAACGCGTCCGTGCAGCACGCCTCCGCGACGTCTGCAGCTGTGCACACGTGCACTGGTTCAACGCTTTCAAGGCGTCGGTTTGGCACGGTGTCCAAGTCGACTGCTTGCTTGCCACAGATCCCACAAATGCTAGACGTTGTTGTACCTCCATGAAAAACCACCAGCACAATGCGTCACCAAGCGGTGTCTTCGGTGCGTTCCTGCAGTACAAGGTTTCAAGTTCAGAGACCGAGCAGATCTGCCAAATTCTTCGCCACAAACACAAAGATGTCACTGCAACCAACTGATAAACAAGGACGAAGTGGGATCACGCCCTGCACACGAGTCAGTTCACACACC
>JGI24721J44947_10008983_pt1 | contig 12972 bp, 10 predicted proteins | sample YelNatPaOPGAMG01_FD_44947 | JGI IMG/M metagenome (IMG submission 44947)
AAACCTTATCAAAATATCGTAAACTAATCTCTCAATCCAACCAATGCGGGCACAACTTTAATAAAGCTTTTACTTCGTAAAAGAGTTGTGGCCGCCATCCGCGCGATAACCTTATATTTCCAAATAACAATCTTATCACAATATTGCAAACTAATCTCTCAATCCAACCAATGCGGGCACAACTTTAATAAAGCTTTTGCTTCGTAAAAAGAACTATTCTTTTCTCAATAATTATAACACAATAATAATTTCTTAAAAGACTTTAAAAGTTTTTATGTTCTCTTTGTATCCTTAAATTATAATATCTTTTTCGGGGTATTTTCTCTTTTTCTTGACAATAGTATTTATGGTTATAAAATAATATGGCTTTAACTACCTATTAAATTATGTTTAAAAAAAGAAAAAAAGCTAAGATTTTATTAGAAGACGGAAGGGAGTTTATTGGTTTTTCCTTTGGAGCAGAAGGAACATCTTTTGGTGAAATAGTATTTAATACTTCAATTACAGGTTATCAAGAGATACTTACTGATCCATCCTATAAAGGGCAAATTGTTACAATGACTTATCCTTTGATTGGTAATTACGGAATAAATGAAGTTGATATTGAGTCCAAAAAACCACAAGTAGAAGGTTTTCTAATAAGAGAACTTTCTTCCATAGTAAGTAATTGGAGAGCAAAAGATAGTTTAGAAGAGTATCTTAAAAAAAATAATATTATAGGCATAGAAGGAGTTGATACAAGAGCAATAACAACACATATAAGATTAAAAGGCGCAATGAAGGCAGTTATTACAACAGAAGATATTCCAAGCCAAGAGTTAAAAGAAAAGGTAAAAAAATTTAGAGGTTTAATAGGAGTAGATTTAGTAAAAGAAGTCACATCCGATAAAACATATTTTTGGAATAAATCAGGTAGATTTAAAGTTGTAGTTTTGGATTGCGGAGTTAAATTCAGCATATTAAGGGAATTAGAAAAAAATGATTTTTTTGTTGTAGTAGTTCCTGCTTATACTAAAGCAGAAGAGATACTTTCCTTAAAACCAGATGGTATTTTGCTTTCAAATGGTCCCGGAGATCCATCTGCTGTAGTTTATGTTATAGAGACTGCAAAAAAATTAATTGGAAAAGTTCCAATTTTTGGAATATGTTTAGGCCAGCAGATTTTAGGTTTAGCCTTTGGAGGAAAAACGTATAAATTAAAGTTTGGACATCACGGTGGAAATCATCCTGTAAAAGATCTAAAGACAAGTAAGGTTTACATTACTGCACAAAACCATGGATTTTGTGTTGATATCAATTCTTTAAATAAAAAAGATTTTGAAATCACACATATAAATTTATACGATAATACATTAGAAGGGCTTAGACATAAGAGATTACCTGTTTTTTCTGTCCAATTTCATCCAGAGGCAGGACCCGGACCAAATGATGCAAAGTATATTTTTAAAGAGTTTTTTAATTTGGTAAGGAAAAATAATGCCAAAAAGAAAAGATATTAAAAAGATATTAATTATAGGCTCAGGTCCAATAATAATAAGTCAAGCCTGTGAATTTGATTATTCAGGAAGTCAGGCCTGTAAAGCCTTAAAAGAAGAGGGTTATAAAGTTGTTTTAGTCAATTCCAATCCGGCAACTATTATGACAGATCCAAATATGGCAGATTCTATTTATATAGAACCAATAACTGTAGAATTTGTAGAAAAAATTATAGCAAAAGAAAGGCCGGATGCATTACTACCAACATTAGGAGGTCAAACTGCTTTAAATGTATCAACCCAGCTTTACAAAAAAGGTATACTTGAAAAATACAAAGTAGAAATGATAGGCGCTAATTTTAATGCAATTAGAAAAGCAGAAGATAGAAAATATTTTAAAGAGGCTATGCTTAAAATAGGTCTTTTGGTTCCAAAAAGCGGCTTGGCTTATAATATGAGGCAGGCAAAAAAAGTTTTAGAAGAGATTGGTCTACCTGCGATTATTAGACCAAGTTTTACATTAGGTGGAACCGGTGGCGGAATAGCTTATACATATAAAGATTTTGAAAGGATAGCAAGTTTAGGTCTAAAGAACAGTCTTATAAGTGAAATTTTGATTGAAGAATCTGTTATAGGTTGGAAGGAATATGAACTTGAGGTGATGCGGGATTTAAAGGATAATGTTGTTATAATATGTTCTATTGAAAATTTAGATCCAATGGGAATCCATACAGGAGACTCAATAACAGTTGCACCAGCACAGACTTTGACTGATGTTGAATATCAAAAATTAAGGGATGCTGCGATTAAGATTATTAGAGAAATTGGCGTAGATACAGGTGGTTCTAATATACAATTTGCTGTAAATCCAAAAGACGGAAGGATAGTTGTAATTGAGATGAATCCAAGGGTTTCAAGAAGTTCTGCTTTGGCAAGTAAAGCAACAGGTTTTCCAATTGCAAAGATTGCTGCAAAATTAGCAGTTGGACTTACTTTAGATGAGATTAGAAATGATATAACAAAAGAAACCCCTGCATCTTTTGAACCTGTTATAGATTATTGTGTTGTAAAGATTCCGCGTTTTGCATTTGAAAAATTTCCAGAGGCTGGAGAGACTTTGGGTATTTCTATGAAATCGGTTGGAGAAACTATGGCAATAGGTAGAACCTTTAAGGAAGCGCTTCAAAAGGCTTTAAGAGGATTAGAAATAGGTCATAGTGGATTAGATAACAAGTATGATTATACAAAGATCTCAAATGAAGAAATGATAACTATATTAAAGGAGCCAAATCCAAAAAGGATATTTTATATAAAATATGCTTTGCAAAAAGGTTTTAGTATAGAAGAGATAAATAAACTTACAAACATAGATCCTTGGTTTATAAGAAATATTTTTGATATAGTTGAGATGGAAAATGAAATTAAACAATCCAATTTGACAGATGAGTTGTTATTTGAAGCAAAAAGATATGGTTTTTCTGATAAACAGATAGCCGAATTGATAAATAGTAGTGAGTTAGAAATAAGAGAACTTAGAAAATCTAAAAAAATTATACCAACATTTAAATTAGTAGACACCTGCGCGGCGGAATTTGAAGCTTATACGCCTTACTTTTATTCTACTTATGAAGAAGAAGATAATGTAAAAGTTTCGAATAGAAAAAAAATTGTTATTTTGGGCGGCGGTCCGAACAGGATTGGTCAGGGGATAGAGTTTGATTATTGTTGTTGTCAGTCAGCCTTTATGTTAAAGGAATTGGGTTATGAAACTATAATGGTAAATTCAAACCCTGAGACAGTTTCAACAGATTATGATACATCAGATAGACTTTATTTTGAGCCACTTACTTTTGAAGATGTAATGAATATTATTGAAAAAGAGAAGCCGGATGGTGTAATAGTTCAATTTGGAGGTCAAACACCTTTAAATTTAGCAAAAATTTTAAAAGAGGCAGGTGCTCCTATAATTGGAACAAGCGTTGAATCAATTGATTTGGCAGAGGATAGAGATAAGTTTGCAGAAGTTTTGAGAAGATTAAATATCCAGCAGCCGCCAAATGGTTCTGCATATTCAAAGGAAGATGCAATTAAGATAGCAAAAAAAATTGGTTTTCCTGTTTTAGTAAGACCTTCGTATGTTTTAGGTGGAAGGGCAATGAAGATTGTTTATGATGAAAGGTCTTTAGAGGAATTTATAAAAGAGGCACAAAAGGTTTCAGAAGAACATCCGGTTTTAATTGATAAATTTTTAGAAGATGCAATTGAGGTAGATGTTGATGGTATCTGTGATGGCAAAGAGGTTTTTATAGGTGGGATTATGGAACATATAGAGGAGGCGGTATTCATTCCGGAGATTCAGCATGTGTTTTACCGCCACATACCTTAAGCGATGAGATTATCAATAAAATTGAAGAATATTCAAAAGCAATTGCAAAAGAATTAAATATTATAGGTCTTTTTAATATACAATGCGCTATAAGGTCTAGTACTGTTTATATATTAGAGGTAAATCCAAGGGCTTCAAGAACAGTCCCATTTGTAAGTAAAGCAACAGGCATACCTTTGGCAAAAATAGCAGCAGCAGTTATGGTTGGCAAAAAAATTTCAGATTTCAAGATTAACAAAAGAAAACAAAATTATTTTTGTGTTAAAGAGGCAGTTTTGCCTTTTAGCAGATTTTCAGGCGTTGATATAATTTTAGGTCCAGAGATGAAATCTACAGGAGAGGTAATGGGAATAGATACTTCTTTTGGGAAGGCATTTTTTAAAGCAGAATTAGCGGCAAGCGAGGAATTGCCACTTAAAGGAACAATTTTTTTAAGTGTAAAAAATGATGATAAAAGAAAAATAGTTTTTATTGCAAAGAGATTAGTTGATTTGGGATTTAAAATAATAGCAACAAAAGGAACATATAAAGTTTTAAAATCAAATAATATTAAAGCGAAACTTGTTGGTAAAGTAAGCGAAGGCGATAATACAATTTTAGAATTAATAAAAAAAGATAAAATAGATTTAATTATAAATACTCCGCAAGGTGGTAAGGAACAGGAAGATACCAAATGTATAAGGAGTTTAGCAGTTATGCATGGAGTTCCCTGTATTACAACTATATCAGGTGCTCAGGCAGCTGTTAACGGTATAGAATCTGTGTTAAAAAAAGATTTTTTAGTTAGACCAATTCAAAAGTATATAAAAGGTGTTTTTGGAGGTTTAAAATGATAGAGGTTGAGGTTTATATCAGTTTAAAAGAAACAGTTTTGGATCCCGAAGGTTTAACAATAAAAAAAGCTTTAAATTCAATAGGTTATAGCGAAGTTTTAGATGTAAGGTTTGGAAAATATATTGTTTTGAAATTGGATATAGATGATAAAAAAACAGCAGAAGAAAAGGCAAAAGAATTTTGTGAAAAACTTTTAGCAAATACTGTTATAGAAACCTACAGTATTAAAATAAAATGAAATTTGGTGTAGTTGTTTTCCCCGGTTCAAATTGTGATGCTGATTGCTTTTATGTTTTAAATAATGTTTTAAATTGCAATACTAAATATATCTGGCATAAAGATACAAAATTAAATGATTTTGATTGTATAGTCCTTCCGGGAGGTTTTAGTTATGGAGATTATTTAAGAACAGGCGCAATAGCAAGATTTTCTCCTGTGATGAGTGAATTATTTAATTTTGTTAAGAAGGGGAAATTTGTTATAGGTATATGCAATGGTTTTCAAGTTTTACTTGAAAGTGGCATACTTTCCGGTGCTATGTTGAGAAATAAAAATTTAAATTTTATATGTAAATATGTTTATATAAAGGTTGAAAATAAAAATACACCTTTTACAAAATTCTGCACAAAAGAAATCTTAAAAATACCTATAGCGCATAAAGATGGAAATTATTATATTGACAGTCAAGGATTAGAAGAATTAAAAGAAAATAATCAGATTATCTTTAGATATTCAGATAAGAACGGAAATATTAGCCAAGATACAAATCCAAATGGTTCTATTTATAATATAGCAGGCATAATAAATAAAGAGGCCAATGTATTAGGTATGATGCCGCATCCTGAAAGGAGTTCAGAAAGCATATTGGGTTCAAGCGATGGCATTTTGATTTTTAAATCAATAATTAAATGGTTATCTAAAAGATGATAAATCCAAAAGTTTATCACAGTTTAGGTTTAAAAGACGACGAGTATTTGAGAATCAAGAAAATTTTAAAAAGAGATCCAACCATAACAGAACTGGCTATGTTTTCAGTTGAATGGTCTGAACATTGTGGTTATTGTAGTTCAAAGGGTTGGATTAAACTATTTCCTAAAAAAGGAAAGATTAAAACACTTTTAAGTGAAGATGCTGGCGGAATTATATTAGGTAATTTGGCAATAGTATTTAAAATGGAAAGTCATAATCACCCTTCGCAGGTTGAGCCAAAACAAGGAGCCGCAACAGGTGTAGGCGGAATTATAAGGGATATATTTGCTTGTGGTGCAAGACCAATTGCTTTATTTGATTCATTGCGTTTTGGTAATTTAGAAAATCCTCATAATAGATACATAGCAAAAGGTGTTGTTTCTGGTATTTCTTTTTATGGAAATTGTGTAGGGATTCCTACAGTTGGCGGAGATATATATTTTGATAATTGTTATAATAATAATTGTTTGGTTAATGTAATGTGCATAGGTATAGCAGAAAGGAAAAATTTAATGAGGGCAAAGGCAACAGGTAAAGGCAATTCAATTATCTATGTAGGAGCAAGTACAGGAAGAGATGGGATTGGTGGTTGTAGCATTTTAGCTTCAGATGAATTTAAAGAGGATGATAAAAAAAGACCATCTGTTCAAATTGGAGATCCTTTTTTAGAAAAATGTTTGATAGAGGCAACTTTAGAAGCAATTTCTACAGGTTATATAGTTGGTCTAAAAGATATGGGTGCTGCAGGACTGACCTGTTCAATAAGCGAAATGGCAGCAAGTGGTAATTCAGGTATTGAGGTTGATATAAGTTTAATTCCTAAAAGAGAATCCGGAATGCAGGCTTGGGAAATTATGATGTCAGAGTCTCAGGAAAGAATGCTTTTATGCATAAAGAAAGGTAAGGAAAAAGAGATAATTGATATATTTTCAAAGTGGGATTTAAATGCTACAGTTATAGGAAAAGTTACAGATGACGGTTTTGTTGTAATTAAAGATAAAGACAAAATAATTGCTAAAATCCCTGCAAAAGAATTGGTAAATCCGCCAATTTATAAAAGGAAATATAAAGAACCAGATTATTTAAAAAAAATAAAAAAGGTATCAATAAAAAAATTACCAAAAATAAAAGATTACAACAGTATTTTATTTAAACTTATAAGTAATCCAACAGTAGCATCTAAAAAATGGGTTTATGAACAATATGATTATATGGTAGGAACCAATACTGTTTTAGTAGGTAGCGATGCTGCAGTATTAAGGATAAAAGGAACAGATAAAGCAATAGCAGCTACTGTTGATTGTAATTCTACTTATTGTTATTTAAACCCCTATATAGGAGCTCAAATTGCAGTTGCAGAGTCAATTAGAAATTTAGCTTGTGTTGGAGCAGATGCAGTTGCTATTACAGATTGTCTTAATTTTGGAAATCCAACTAAACCTGATAAATTTTGGCAATTTAAAGAAAGCGTAAGAGGTATTATTTCGGCAGCAAAGTTTTTTAAATTACCTGTTGTAAGTGGAAATGTATCTTTTTATAATGAAAGTCCAAAAGGAAGTATTTATCCAACACCAACAATTGGAATGGTCGGTATATTAGATGATGTGAGTTTAGTTGTAAGCCAAGATTTTAAAAATGAAGGAGATTATATTATTCTTTTAGGCATAACAAAGGAGGAATTCGGTGGAAGTTTATTTTTAAAAGAGATTTATTCTAAGTTATCTAAAGATGTTCCAACCCTTAATTTAAAATTAGAAAAAAAAGTTGTTGAAACTGTTTTATGTTTGATTAAAAATAAACTTATAAATTCTGCCCACGATTGTTCAGAGGGAGGATTTTTAATTGCTTTGGCTGAGTGTTGTATATCTAATGATAAACCAATAGGAGTTATTTTAGATAATTTGGATCAGGGTATTGACTTAACAACTTTTTTATTTTCTGAATCCCAATCAAGATTTATAATAAGTTGCAGTAAAGAAAATTTAAAGAATGTAATAAAAATCATAGAAAAAAATAATACCCCATACAGAGTTTTAGGAAAGACTTTTGGTGAAAGATTAATAATTTACAATAAAAAAGAAGCAATAAATGTTGATGTAAATGATTTAAAAAAGGCTTGGGAAGAGTCTTTACCAAAATATTTTGAGTAATCTATTTTGGTAGTTTTGATTTTTTTATATATTTTGATATAATTATAAATAAGTCCCCCTTTTAAAATTGCTTAATTAGATTAAAAATGTGTGGAATATTTGGGATATACCCTCATAAAAATGCCGCAGAATTAGCCAGTATCGGTTTATATGCTTTGCAACACCGCGGAGAAGAGGCTTGTGGTATAATTACACGAAATTCAAAAAGAGTTCATATACATAAAGGTTTAGGTTTAGTTAGTGATGTTTTTAATGAAAAGATTATTAAGACACTTTCAGGAGAGATGGCAATTGGGCATGTAAGGTATTCTACAACAGGAAGCACAAATCCAAAAAATATCCAACCATTTTATGTTAAATCAAAGATAGGAGATATTGCTATAGCTCACAATGGCAATATTACTAATACTTTAAAGTTACATAAAGAATTGGAAGATAAAGGCGCGTTATTTCAAACTACTATGGATTCAGAAATTATTGCGCATCTTTTAGCGCATAGTAAAGAGTTCGATTTTAAAGATAAAATTATGTGGGCTCTTTCTAATTTAGAGGGCGCGTATTCTTTGGTTTTAATGATAAATGATATTTTAATTGGGATTAGAGATCCTTATGGTTTTAGACCTTTATGTTTAGGCGTTTTAGATAAGTCTTATGTTTTAGCAAGTGAAACTTGTGTTTTGGATTTAATAGGAGCAAAATATATAAGAGATATAGAACCCGGAGAGGTCATTTTTATTTATAAAGATAAGATAGAATCCTTTAGATTTTCTAAAAAAGGAAATTTTTCTTTCTGTATATTTGAGTATATTTATTTTGCCAGACCTGATAGTAATATATTTGGTCATAATGTTTATCTTGTCCGTAAAAAATTAGGAGAAATGTTAGCCAAAGAATTTTCAATAAAGGCAGATTTTATAATGCCTATACCTGATTCAGGAACATATGCTGCCTTGGGTTTTAGTCAAAAGAGTAAGATACCTTTTGAATTTGGTATGGTTAGGAATCATTATATTGGTAGAACATTTATCCAGCCAAGTCAAAGTTTAAGAGATTTTAGGGTTAAAGTAAAACTTAATCCTTTAAGGGAGATATTAAAAGGAAAAGATATAGTAATAATTGAAGATTCTATTGTTCGTGGAACAACAAGTCGTGCAAGGGTAAAGACATTAAGAATGGCTGGTGCAAAAAAGATATATATGGGTGTTAGTTGCCCTCCTTTAAGATTTCCCTGTTTTTATGGGATAGATTTTCCAACCAAAAAGGAACTTATTGCGCATAAACATAGTATAGAGTGGATAAGCAAATTTATAGGCGTTGATATTTTAAAATATTTAAGTTTAGACGGTATGCTTTCCTCAATGCCTTTGCCTAAAGAAAATTTTTGTACTGCCTGCTTTACCGGAAATTACCCTACCAATATTGATTTCCCGGTTTACAAGGAGATTTTAGAAAAGTAAATAAAATTATAAAAAACATTTATTTTAATTTTTCCTTGAAGTTTTGGTTTGTTAAATTATAATAAGAATAGATTATAATATAAAATTATAGGAGGGAAATGTACGAAGCGCATTGGGGTTTAAATGAGAAACCGTTTGAGAATACTCCTAATCCAAAATACATTTATTATTCTAAAATCCATAAAGAGGCCATATATAGATTGTTATACGCCATAAGGGAAAAAAAGGGAGCTGCAATTTTAACAGGAGAATATGGTTCAGGAAAGACCCTTGTAGCAAAAGTTTTGTGGCAGGAATTAAGTCAAGAGCATATATATAATTCAGTATTTATTTTTAATCCAAGATTATCTACCGATGAGTTTTTAGATGAGATTTTTTTCCAGTTAAAAGGAATTAGCCCACCTACTAATAAAGCGCACATTTTTAGAGAATTCAAAAGATATTATACGATATTCATACAGCGAAAAGGCATACTGTTATAGTAATTGATGAAGCGCAGGCAATTTTAAATGACGATATTTTTGAAGAATTAAGACTTTTGTTGAATTTTCAACTCGAAGACAGTTTTTTAATTACACTTATTTTGTTAGGTCAGCCAGAATTAAAGCAAAAAATTTTAAATTTACCACAGTTAAATCAAAGGATATCTATAAAATACCATTTAAGTGCTTTAAATGAAGCTGATACGCGTTCTTATATTTTACATAGATTAAATATAGCAGGAGCAAAGAAAGATATTTTTCAGGAGGATGTCTATAGTTTAATATATTCTGCCTCAGGTGGTATACCAAGAAAGATAAATAATATCTGCGATTTAGCATTGCTTATAGGTTATACAGAAGAGGCTAATTTGATAAATAGAGCTATAATTTCAGAGGCGATAAAAGAAATTGAACAAAATCAGGATGCGTTTGGAAGAAGGATTTAGATATGGTTGATATTTCAAAAATTTTTGAAAAGGATAGAGAAAAAGAGCCAAGTCAAGAAGCTAAAGAAAAACAAAAAGAAGAGATTAAAGAAAATATTCTAAAAGAAGCAGAAACTAAAGCTAAAAGTACAGATTCCAATATAAATATAAATGAGATTTATAAAGAATTGTATTCCATTATAAAAGAGTTATATATAAAAAAATTTACAAAAGAACATTTTAAAAGATTAGACGAAATATTTGAACTTATAAAAAACTCTTTAGATCAGAAAGAATTTGATTTTTTTAATTTGTTTTTTAGTGATTACCCGGATTTAGATGATTATTTATTTTTTCATGTTGTAAATGTAGCAATATTGAGTATAATATGTGGAAATTATATTAATTTAGATAATTTAAAGGATATATTTATTAGCGCGCTTTTCCATGATATTGGATTAGTTAATTTTTTGGACCTAATTAGAGAAAAAAGAAAATTTAAAGATGAGGAATATAAGAAAATAAAGACACATCCAGAGATTGCAATTAAAATATTAAAAAATTTTGAACTTAATTCAGATATTTTAAAAATAGTAGAGCAGGTTTACGAAAGGATTGATGGAGGAGGATATCCTCATAATATTAAAGAAAAGGATTTTATTCTGCAAAGTCAATTAATTAGTATCTGCAATAAATATGAAGCTTTAACACACAGAAGGCCATATAGAGATAAATATAATATTTTTTATGTTATAAAAATAATTATAGAGGATAAAGGTTTTGTAAGTTATAATATAGTTAGAAATTTTATTAACAGGGTTGGGATTTTGCCACCTACTACAAGTATAAATTTGAATACAAAAGAAAAAGGTATTATTATAGGTTCAAATCCGGGGCATCCATTAAGGCCAAAAGTAAAGATTTTTTTAGATTCAAGTGATAGAAAACTTGATATCCCAAAGGAGATAGATTTGTTGAAAAATAATTCTTTATATATTGTATTTTAAAAATGCCTAAAAAGATAATATTTATAACTATTATTGCTTTTGCATTAGGTTTCCTTTTTCCACATTTTATAAATTTTTTATTAAAACCCAAAGAACCTTTATCAAATTATATGCAAATTTTGGATACAAAAAATAAAGATGAGATTATAACTATAGATATTACTAAAAAAATTTTACAGGAAGCACAGTCAACAATTAATACATTAAATAGAGAAATAGTAAGATTAAAAGATGAAAAAAAAGAACTTGAGACTAAATTAAATGATTCTGAAAAAAGAGCGCAAACAATAGAATTAACTAAATTACTCCCNTTGCAGGAAAAATTTAATGAACTTTTAAGNGNTAAAAGAGCACAGGATGAAGAATATAAAAAATTAGTACAAGAATCNTTGTTAAATAAACAGGAGATTTCAAGATTAATCCAGAAAGATACCCAAAACAAAGAACTAATAGATAAACTNCAAAAAGAAAATAAATCCCTGCAGGACAACATAACAACATTACAAACTAATTTAGATAACCAAACCCGCTCAAATGCCCAACTTTTTGAAAAACTCTCATCCCAAGAATCCCAGATAAAACAACTGCTTGATAAAACAAAATCCCAGGAAAAAGAAAAATTAGAATACATAAACAAAATAAACGAACTAACCTCAAAACTCTCAGAACTAAATCTTTCCTTAAATACTTCAAATAAAAAACTCTCAGAACTACAAGATCAAATAACAACAAAAACAGACCAGATTAACCAGATAACCAGCGAACTACAAAAACAGATTCAACTAAACAACCAATACAAACAGACAATAGATGCCCTAACCAATGAAATAAAAGCCAAAGAAAACCAATCCAAACTAACAGAAGAAAGACTCTCTAATATAAAGAAAACTTATGACGATACACTACAGAAACTAAACAAATTAGAACAGGAAAACGATGACCTAAAAACCCAATTAGAAACAATAAAAACACAATCTTCAAAACTTTTACAGAAAGATACCCAAAACAAAGAACTAATAGATAAACTACAAAAAGAAAATTTAGATTTAAAAAATGAAATTGAGAATTTTAAAACTATTTACGAAAAAGAAATAAAACCAAAACTTAAAGTGGATATATTTAAAAAACAAGAGATAGATAAACTTAGACAAAAAATAGAGGAGGAACTAAAAAACATAAATTAATTTCTTATGATAAAAAAAATTTTGTTTTTTTTGTTCATACCTTTTTTATTATATGCCTCTGATATAAAAGAAGAGATTAAAAAATATTGTGATAAAGGAGATTTTTACTATAAAAAAGGAGATTACGATAAAGCTTACCAAGAATATAGTAAGGCTTTAGAACTTATTAAAAATTACAAAGAAAAATTAGCGCAAGAAAAATACTATAGAGAGACATGGCAGTATAAAATTGGAGAAGATGATATTCTTTTTTTATCTGTATGGCAAAACCCAGATTTAGATACAGATTTAATTATAAGACCTGACGGTTATGTATCTATCCCTTTAATTGGGGATATAAAGGCTGTTGGGTTAACCGTTCCGGAACTTACAAAGATTATAACCGAAAAACTAAAAGATTATATAAGAAATCCTCAAATTTCAATTACAATTAAAAAAATTGGCGGTAGTAAAGTAATATTATTAGGTGAAATAAATTCTCCAGGCGTATATAATATTAAAAGTGGCACAAGGGTTATGGAGTTAATAGCTTTAGGAAGAGACTTTACAAAGGATGCTGTTAAAAATAGCGTAATATTAGTAAGGGGTGGATTTAAAAATCCA
>JGI24721J44947_10008991_pt1 | contig 12965 bp, 13 predicted proteins | sample YelNatPaOPGAMG01_FD_44947 | JGI IMG/M metagenome (IMG submission 44947)
AGTAGGAGACAATTATGGGAACAGAGTAAACGGGAGCAGTTATATAAGCATAGCAAGTGGCTCACCATGGCCAAGGTTTCGCAGGGACATCCAATCAACAGGGTTAAGCCCAATAGATACAAGCTCTACAACTAACGGGCTTAAATGGAGCTTTACAACTAATGACAGGATACGCTCATCGCCAGCGATTGGGGCAGATGGTACAACTGGATCAAAAAACTGGATCCCTGTTTTCACGGGAATGACGCTGAAGGAATGAGACTGCTTCGCTGCGCAAAGGCGGCTTGCAGAAATGAGCAAACTTCCCTGTTACATTTTTTGGGTCTACTATCAAAATATACGATACGCGTTTACAAACATTTAGAGTATCCACAGCTTGGACATGTATAGCAGCCCTCTGATGGCATCATAACACTTCCACACTCGGGACAGGAAGGATAAAGCGTGTCTCCTTCAAGTACATAAGGCGTCTCCTTTATATTATGTTTTGCACTAACACCGCTGATATTTGAAACATCAATGGTAAATGTCGGTTTTTTCTCCGTGTCTCTACCCTTTTTTTCCTCTAAATGTCTCTCTATTGCCTTTGCAATAGCATCCGCACATGAGAGAATAACCCCTCCTCCTCTCTCGCGCGCAGGTGCAGGGCATCTAACCCCTTTTAGCTGTTTGATAATAGTTTCACCATCAATACCTGAGCGTAAAGCAAGAGAGATAAGCCTTGATATAGCCTCTGTTTGTGATGAGCTACACCCACCTGCCTTTCCCATGGCTGCAAAGACCTCAAATGGACCTTCTTCATCCTCATTTATAGTAACATATAGATTACCACATCCTGTTGTCATACGCCGTGTTGTACCTGAAATTACCTCAGGTCTTGGTTTTGGTGTTAAGAGCTTCTGTGATGATCCTTCCTGTGTTGTCTTCTGGTCCTTTCCCATAACTGTGAGTACCTGCCCCTCCCTGCTACCATCTCTATAAACAGTTACACCTTTACACCCAAGCTTGTAGGCAAGCCAATAAACCTCTTCTACATCGCGTTCAGTAGCATCATTATGAAAATTGACTGTTTTACTGACCGCATTATCAACATAATGCTGAAAGGCTGCCTGCATTTTTATATGCCATATAGGTGTAATATCGTGTGCAACGCCAAACACCCTCTGCCACTTAAGAGGTACCTCATCTATTCCCCTCGCAGTTCCTTTTTCAATTATCTTTTTTACCAATGTATCAGAGTAAAAATGTTCTCGCTCAGCTATCTCAAAAAACAATGGATGGAGCTCCGGAAGCTTTGTATTTTCCAAGACATTCCTTGTATATGCAAGAGCAAATATAGGCTCTATTCCGCTTGATACACCTGCAATTATACTGAGCGTGCCTGTTGGGGCAATTGTTGTTATAGTTGCATTGCGTAAAGGTTTTGCCCCTGGAACATCATAAACGCTACCTTTAAAATTCGGAAACGCCCCTCTTTTCTCTGCGAGCTCATAAGAAGCCTCTCTCCCTTCATCCTGGATCGTTTTCATTACCCTACCTGCAATTTCTATTGCCTCATCTGAATCATAGGGTATTTCTAACTTTATAAGCATATCAGCAAACCCCATTACTCCAAGTCCTATCTTCCTGTTTGATTTTGTCATTTCTTCAATCTTGGGAAGCGGGAATCTATTGGCGTCTATCACATTATCTAAAAAGTGTACTGCATCACGGGTGATAGCCTTAAGTTTATCAAAATCTATTTCTTTATTCCTTGTCATAAGGGATAAATTTATTGAACCAAGATTGCATGATTCATATGGTAAAAGGGGTTGTTCACCGCAGGGATTTGTACTTTCTATCTCGCCTATGTGTGGGGTTGGATTCGCCTTGTTTATACGATCAAGAAATATAATGCCGGGCTCGCCTGTAAGCCATGCTTGATGAATGATACTATTGAATACCTCCCTTGCATTAAGCCTTCCAGCAGGCTTCTGGGTTCTTGGATTGATAAGCTCATAATCTGTGTTATTTTCAACAGCCCGCATAAATTCTTCTGTAAGTGCTACCGATATATTAAAGTTGTTCAATTTATCGGTCTTTTCTTTTGAGTGTATAAAATCAAGTATATCAGGATGATCTACGCGCAGTATACCCATATTTGCCCCTCGCCTCGTTCCACCCTGTTTTATTGTTTCTGTGGCTGCATCAAACACAGTCATAAATGATATAGGGCCGCTGGAAATACCCTTTGTGGAAAGAACAACATCGTTCTTTGGTCTTATCCTTGAAAAGGAAAAGCCTGTGCCACCGCCGCTCTTATGTATAAGGGCTGTATTTTTGATAGTTTCAAATATACTCTCCATGGAGTCTTCTACTGGAAGGACGAAGCACGCTGATAATTGCCCGAGTTCTCTACCAGCGTTCATAAGTGTTGGAGAGTTAGGCAAAAACTCAAGGTTCGCCATCATCTCATAAAACCTGTATGTAAGCTGTTCTATGTCAGCAGAAGGATCGTATAGTGCATCTATCTTTGCTATATTATAAGCAACACGCAAAAACATGTCCTCTGCTGTTTCCACAGGTATACCAGCTTCGTTTCTTTTAAGATACCTTTTTTCAAGTACCTTTTTTGAATTCTCTGTAAGCTTTACCATAAACGGTGGCACAAGATGTTTTATATTTATATCAATACCTTCAACCATACACCCTCCTATATATAGTGCAATTAAGATTAAAACCAACTATATATAGTTATTTTTAGCCTTGTCAACAGGATTTTTTATATTTAATATACCAGAAAAAATAACTAAATTTTATAATATGTTACAAACAATCACTTGCAGTTTGGTGCTTTATATAATACCATCATGCACATGAATAATATATGCATTAACTGGGTTAAGAAACATCCCTTATTTTTTATATTCATTGTTTGTATTAGTGTGCTGGAGCTAATGCCTGTTGGCACCTATGGCTTGCTTAATGCTGCTACATACATGCCTGTTCATAACTTTAAGCTATCCGTACCTGCAATCAACATAATATTNGAGCCATTTATAGGCATCCCTGTATATCTGAGCACCAATCATTATATAAAACAAGAAGCTATATCCTTGTTTATGTGGGGTATGTTATCTGTGTTAGTTTTTGTCGTTTTAAAGAAACGTTACTCTAAGCTTATTGTATACACAGGAGGATATTTAATAGGGTTTTCTTTATTTGTTGTGTATGTCTTGTTTACACCATTTCCTCTATTAAAGGTTGTNCCCCCGGAAAACTACTGTCTTGTTGATCCCCATTCTCACACATTTTATTCACATGATGGACTTGTAAGTCCTCAACAAAATATAGAATGGCATGAAAAGCAGGGCTTTTCAGCATGGTTTGTAACAGAGCATTATAATATAATAGGTGGTATAACAGAACAAAACCTTTGTATGTTAACCGCGTGTAAATCCATGATAGGAGAAGAAATAAGGGCTAACGACGATCCGCATTACTTTCTTGCGCTCGGTATAACAAATTCAGTTGCTGGCTGGTGTCCTGCATGTCCTTCCAATGTAAGAGAACTTGCGGAAGCAGTGCATAAACAAGGTGGTGCATTGATTCTTGCCCTGTGGTGGTTAGACGGTAAGATCGATCTGATTCATTATATCCAGGATGGTGTTGATGCCTTTGAGATAGCCAATGCAGGGCATAAGCAAGGACTCACCGCTGAAATAAGGCACTATGCTTATAATGTCTCCCGAAGATACAGGATCCCATTGCTCGCCTCAAGCGATTGGCATGGTTGGGGTAATTACGCATATACATGGACGGCATTTCGTATATCGGATGTAACAGCGTATAACCTTCCGCAGCTCCAGCATAAGATAATCTCCATGATACTTGATAAACAAGACAAAGACATCGTACCTATTATATATGATTACCCTCATCAGTATTGGGGTACATTCAGATTCATATTTGCACCGCTTTTTGACTTCTACTACTACTTTTCTACACTACCATTCCCGGGTTATGTGTCCTGGTTATTCTGGTCTTTTCTGTTATGGGCAGGTTTTGTTTTATACAGGAAAGTCCATAAGCAATTTTTCTATGATAAGCCTGCCTTGTTTCCATACCTTGGTTTTCTCGTTATCGGACTTATGTCCCTCTATTACGCAATAAAGATGATAATAAGATTTAGCTTTATCCCGGTTGAGAATACACTTTTATTGACAGTTATATATGTGTTGTTGTTTTATTCAATAGGTGTACTGATCATTATTGTTTTACGGATGTATTATATCAGTGTGCATATAAAGAGATGAAAAAATTATGTACACCAAACAGGAGATAATATGCTTGCAAGGATATTTATAAAACCTAAAAAGGGCATACTTGACCCACAGGGTAAGGCTGTGTCAGGAGCACTTGGCAGGTTAGGGTTTAACAGTATAAAAGATGTAAGGGTTGGCAAATATATAGAAATTACGCTGGATGAAAAGGATATGGACTCTGCAAGGGATGATGTCCAAAAGATGTGTGAAACTCTGCTCGTAAACAAGGTAATAGAAGAATATACCTTTGATATTGTAGAGAAATAGCATGTCAAAGATAAAAGCAGGGGTTGTTGTATTTCCCGGAACAAATTGCGATAGGGATACACATTACGCATTAAAGCTATCAGGGTTTGATGTTGATTATGTGTGGTATGAGAAAAAGACACTTAAAGGCTATCAACTGATCATCATCCCTGGAGGATTTTCCTATGGAGACTATCTAAGGGCAGGTGCACTTGCACGCTTTTCACCGGTTATGGATGCTCTAAAACAATACATTGATAACAGGGGACTTGTTCTTGGTATATGTAATGGTTTTCAAATCCTACTTGAAGCAAGGCTTTTACCAGGGGCTATGTTAAAAAACAATACACTCAAATTTATATGTAAAGATGTATATATAAAGGTTGAAAGAAATGATACACCATTCACCTTTCTTTATAAAAGGGGTGATATCATAAAGCTTCCAATAGCACATGCCGAAGGTAATTATTATGCTACAAAGCAAGTGCTTGATACTGTAGAAGAACACAATCAGATAGTATTTAGATATGTTGATAAAAGTGGAAATCCTACAATAGAGGCTAATCCCAATGGCTCTATTAACAACATTGCAGGTATATGCAGCCTTGATGGTAATATACTTGCAATGATGCCCCATCCAGAAAGGGCTTCTGAACCCATACTTGGTAGTGATGATGGTAAAAAGATATTTTTATCAATAAAAAAGGCGCTGGGTTAATATGGAGAATATAGAAAAGATACTGAAATCGCTGAACCTCACAGTTGAAGAGTATAATCGCATTGTTAAAAATCTTGGTAGAGAACCAAATATAACAGAATTATGGATCTTCTCTGCCATGTGGAGTGAGCACTGCAGCTACAAGAGTTCAAAGATATATCTTAGAAGAATGCCATCATCTGGCAAAGATGTTATTATAGGACCAGGTGAAAATGCTGGTGTAGTTTCTATTGGCGATGGGCTTGCTGTTGTTTTTAAAATGGAGAGTCACAATCATCCATCATTTATAGAGCCATACAACGGTGCTGCAACAGGTGTAGGAGGTATCCTGAGGGATATCTTTACAATGGGTGCAAGGCCTGTTGCTATTCTGGATTCTTTAAGGTTCGGTGAGCCATATAGCGACAAGATGAGATACCTTATTGATGGAGTTGTAGCTGGTATATCTGGTTATGGCAACTGCATGGGTATACCAACTGTGGGTGGAGAGATATACTTTGATGAAACATACGAGAACAACATCCTTGTTAATGCAATGGCAGTTGGTATAGCTTCCGTTGATAAGATCTTTCTTGCAAAGGCTTCTGGTGTTGGTAATCCCGTATTTTATGTAGGTTCTAAAACAGGCAGGGATGGTATACATGGAGCTACAATGGCTTCTGCAAGCTTTACAGAGGCAACCGCAGAATTAAAACCAACGGTTCAGGTGGGTGACCCGTTCATGGAAAAGCTTTTAATGGAGGCATGCCTTGAATTGATGCAGGGTAATCATATTGTGGCTATCCAGGATATGGGGGCAGCCGGTCTTACTTCTTCTTCAGTGGAAATGGCAGCCAAGGGAGCCCTTGGAATAGAACTTGACCTTGAAAAGGTGCCCAAAAGAGAGGAAGGGATGTTGCCGTATGAAATTATGCTATCTGAGTCACAGGAAAGGATGTTGCTTGTAGCCAGAAAAGGTCATGAGAAGGCAGTAGAAAGGGTGTTTAAAAAATGGGGACTTGATGTAAGTTTGATTGGCAGGCTTGTAGAACAAAAGGAACTTATTGTTAAAACAAACGATCAGGTTCACGCAAAATTACCGCTTGATCTTCTTGTTGATAAGGCACCTGTTTATACCAGAGATGCCCGCATGCCAGCATATATAAGAGATGCAACAGTAAAGGCATCCGAGCAAATACCTCATCCAGAAAACTACAAAGGCTTGCTGCTAAAAATACTTTCATCTCCAACGATAAGCAACAAATCATGGGTATATGAACAATACGATCACAGTGTGGGTACTGATACCATTATAAAGCCCGGGGCTGATGCCTCTATCGTCCGGATCAAAGGCACATCAAAAGGTATAGCTTTAACAACCGATGGCAATTCACGGTACACATATCTTTCACCGTATACAGGTGCACAGATTGCTGTTTGCGAAGCTGGTAGGAATATAGCATGCGTGGGTGCAAAGCCTCTGGCAATTACAGATTGCCTTAATTTTGGTAACCCTGAAAATCCTGAAGTAATGTGGCAATTTATAGAATCAATTAACGGTATTACATCCGCATGTCTTGCAATGAATATACCTGTTGTAAGTGGAAATGTAAGCTTTTATAATGAAACAGAAGGCAGGTCAATCTATCCAACACCGGTGATAGGTATGGTTGGGCTTATAGAGGATGTAAGAACAAGGATTACACCTGATTTCAAAGATGATGGAGATACAATAATACTCCTTGGTGAAACACTTGATGAATGTGGTGGCAGTGAGTATCTTAAACTTGTGACGGGAAAGATTTATGGAAAGCCTCCCAATGTCTCGCCTGATACAGAAAAAAGGCTTATAGAGCTTTTACTCGCAATGAATAAACTGCATATTATAAAGTCAGCGTCTGACTGTTCTGAAGGAGGGCTTGGTGTAACCCTCTCTCAATGTGCAATAGCAGGTGATAAGGGTGCAAGAATAAACATTAAATGGAAATACAGACCTGATATAGAGCTTTTTTCAGAGTCTCAACATAGAATTGTTTTAACCTCCTCGCACAAATATACGAATAAAATAAAACAGATGGCAAAGGCTTACAATATACCATTTACTGTAATAGGGATAGTAGGCGGCAGGTATCTTACCATAGATGATATACTAAATGTATCCGTTGATGAATTAAAAGCAGCATACAATAAAGGACTTTAATATGGGTTCATTAAAAGAAGAATGCGGAATATTTGGTGTGTGGAACCACCCTGATGCAGCAAGGCTTACCTATCTTGGCTTATATTCTCTTCAGCATCGCGGTCAGAGAGTGCAGGTATAGCTGTTTCTGATGGACTCAAACTATACTCATACAAACAGATGGGACTTGTAAACGATGTATTCAATGAACATATACTTTCAATGCTCCATGGTAAGCACGCAATAGGTCATGTGAGGTATTCTACATATGGTTCAAGCGAGTTGAGGAACGCACAACCATTTGCAATTGAATATAAAAACGGTGGTCTTGCCATTGCACACAATGGTAATATAGTAAACTATGAAACTATTCGGTCAAGGCTTGAATCAGATGGCTCTATATTTCAGTCAACCATGGATACAGAAGTGATTGTTCATCTTATAGCAAAATCAAATGGAGCTACGACATATGAAAGGCTTGCAGAGGCACTCAATCAATTAAAAGGTGCTTACTCTATAGTGCTTCTTACAGAAAAAGAGCTTATTGCTGCAAGGGATCCCTTTGGATTCAGACCGCTTGTTATAGGAGAACTCGACGGTAGCACGATCTTTGCCTCTGAAACATGTGCACTTGACCTTATAGGTGCAAGATATATGAGGGAGGTACTGCCTGGGGAGATGCTTGTTATAAAAGACAATGGTATAAGTAGCTATATGTTTTCTAACAGGCTCACAGGGCATGCCCAATGCATATTTGAACATATCTACTTTGCAAGACCGGACAGTATAGTTTTTGGGAAAAGTGTTTACAGCATAAGGACTGAGCTTGGAAGAAGGCTTGGAATGGAATCATCTGTTGATGCTGATATGGTGATACCTATTCCAGATTCAGGTGTACCAGCTGCGATAGGATTCTCCCAGCAAACTGGTATTCCATTTCAGATGGCTTTAATCCGTAACCACTATGTTGGAAGGACATTTATACAACCATATCAGGCGATAAGAAACTTTAATGTAAAAATAAAACTCAATCCCATATCAGGTATTATATCTGGTAAAAGGGTGATAGTGATAGATGATTCTATTGTTAGAGGGACTACAAGTAAAACACTTGTCAAGATGATAAGGGATGCCGGTGCAAAAGAGGTGCACATGCGTATAAGTTCACCTCCTATAGATTATTCATGTTACTATGGTATTGATACTCCAACCCGTGCTGAGCTTATAGCTTCAAGTCATAGTGTAAAAGAGATAGAAGAATATATAGGTGCGGATTCTTTAAAATATTTGAGTATAGAAGGCTTAAGGGCTGTTGCTGGACAGGATGCGAATAAATTTTGCTACGCCTGCTTTACAGGTAATTACCCGGAACCCTTTGAGCTTGCTAAAAGAGATCATCAGCTTATACTGTTTGATGATGGGAGGTAATATGAACGATAAAGAAAAGCGACTGCTTGAGCTCATAAAATTGTTATCCTATGAAAAAAGGGATGTTGTGCTTACTTCCGGGAAAAAAAGCAATTATTATATAGATGGTAAACAAACAACACTGGATCCCGAGGGTGCTTATCTTGTGGGTGACTTGTTTACAGAGCTTATCAAACGAGAATTTAGTGATGCAAAGGGAGTAGGAGGCATCACCCTTGGTGCTGATCCTATTGTATCGGCTACCATTGTTGTTGGCTATCAGAAGGGCATGAGGCTAAAGGGTTTTATTGTTAGAAAAGAGCCAAAGGGGCATGGAACAGATGCATGGATAGAAGGTATCAAAGGATTTAAGGCAAATGATCCTGTAGTTATTGTTGAGGATGTAGTAACAACAGGTGGCTCTGCAATAAAGGCGGTTGATAAGGCACAGGAAGCTGGCTTAAAAGTGCTTGGTATTATTGCAATAGTAGATAGGCTTGAGGGTGGTAGAGAATTTATAGAATCCAGAGGTTATAAGCTATTTTCACTGTTTACGAAGGCAGACCTTGGTGAATAGATTTCGTTCTTCATTCTTGATGTTTATCATATTTGTTACTGGTTGCAGTGTTGTAACCCGCAATGTAGCCTCTAATTATTTTAAAACTACAATAGATAAAAATATGGAAAGGATCTCTATAGAAAGTGACTTTTCCCTTGTTTTATCTATGGATGTAATTCATATAAATGATGAGGTAAGAAGGGCTTATACAGAGGAATACGCAAAGCTCTATTTACTAACACCAGATGAAAAAGAGAAAATGCTAAAGGAGCAAGAAAGACAAAACAAAAGATGGGAGGCATTTTATCTTATAGTGTATACCGCACCTAATATGGACTCTTCTCTGGATAGTCCGGACTCTATATGGAGGTTGTATTTAAAGGCAGATAATCATATAGAACCACCTGCATCTATAGATGAAATAACCTCACAAAGGGACATTATGAAGGGATTCTTCCCATGGATCAATTCATGGGACAGGGTCTATCTTGTAAGATTTAAGAAACAGCCGGTTGAACATAGTAACAAAATTAAATTTATAGTAACAGGCATACTTGGTAGAGGAGAGGCTAACTTTAAAGGAGGTTAAGATGGAATTGCTTACAAAGGGTGGTGTTTTTGTTTATCTCATATTGATATTTTCTATATTCTCTATTGGTATATTTATAGAAAAAATCTGGTCCTTAAGGATGTCAAAGATTTTACCCGATAATTTTCTGATAGCAATAGATGGGCTATTGAAAAATCACGATTTTGAGAAGTCTCTGGAACTGTGTAAAAAAGACAATAGTCCTATTGCCAGAATTGTGCTTGTGGCTATAAACAACATAGGAAAAGACCCTGAAATAATAAAAGAACTGGTAGAAGCTGCTGGCAAACAAGAGGTTGCCAGACTTGGTAGATTTGAAGAGGGTATGTCTGCAGTGGCTGCAACCACACCATTACTCGGGTTGCTTGGTACCGTGTTTGGTATTATTAAGGCATTCAATGTTATAGCTGCAGGTGGCATAGGTAATCCATCCCTTCTTGCAAGTGGCATTTCAGAGGCTTTGTTCGCAACTGCCACAGGACTGGGTGCTGCTGTTGTTTCTTATATCGCGTATAAATACATAGATGGTAAACTAACAAATATAGCTATTGAGCTTTCAAATGCTGCTACAAAAATCCTGTCAACATTGCCGTTGAAAGAAAATGATTCTTTATAAGCCATGGACTTTAATATAAAGAAAAAACATGAGCTTCACATAGATGTTATCAATATGGTAGATGTGTTTCTAAACCTCTTGATATTTTTTATGCTTTCTACCTCTTTTATTTCTTCACCAGGAATAAAGATCAATCTTCCACATGGCAAAGGGGATGTTATCATAAAACCAAAAGGTGATATCAGGATTTATATTGATGCAAAGGGCAACATATTTTATGACAAAAGACAAATGGACATAGCAGAGCTAAAGTCAACCCTGGACTCCATAGGCAAATCAGCTCCGGATACACTGGTCATAATAGCAGCAGACAAGGATGTTTTGCACGGACGGGTAGTTGAGGTAATGGAGGCAGCTCGCTCTGCAGGTCTACATAAGCTTGCTATTGCCACCACCGAAAATGTAAAAGCCCCTTAAAAAAATGCAATAGGAAAGTTTGTTCATTTCTGCGAGCCACCTTCGCGTAGCGAAACAGTCTCATTCCTTCAGCGTCATTCCCGTGAAAACGGGAATCCAGTTCTTTGATTTAAAAGTTCCAGAGTTCTGGAGTGCAGAGTAAGGATGGAGTTTGGACTTTACCTCAACTACTATTCGCTTGTCATCCTTGATCAGTATGTCTATCTCTGCATCCAGTGACTTCAGGAAAAAATACCGCATCGCTATCCGTCTTACGCCATTTCATAACAACAAAACCTGTCTTGCTCAATATCTCCTTAAGTGCAACTATTCCGATGTATTTGCGTTCGTCCTCCCGCTGCGGCCTTAATCCATCCAGCGAGTTCAACTTCATTGGGTTCCGGTGTATCCGTCAGGTTTCTAAATAACACTTTGGGATTTTTACACTTTTATACTTTCTTTTTTTTAAGCTGTAGTATAGGGGCGAAGCCCCTATTGAAGTGAATTTTTTGACAATGCTGCTGGGAAGTTTGGTAACATAGGTATTGGTTTTAAATAGCAAATATGGTATTATTGCTATATAAAAAATGAATAACATTTTAGAGTGAGATGTATGAAAGAAATAGCAGTTGAAATAATTAAAGAAGAACTTANCAAGAAAGGTATTAAAGTTATAAAGATTATCCTTTTCGGTAGCAGGGTAAAAGGTTATTACAAAGCCGATAGTGATTGGGATTTTTTAATTATAGTTAAGGAAGATCTAAGCCGCGATGAAAAATGGGATGCAATACTTCATATTAAACGTAGATTAGCAAAATTAAAAATCTCAAATGATATTATCATAAATTCAGAGAAGGAATTCAAAGAAAGACTAAAAGATGTAGGGTATATAACATATTATGCTCTAAAAGAAGGCGTAGAAGTATGAATGAGCAAAGTGTAAAGAACTGGATTATAAAGGCAGAGAGCGATTTAAAGACTGGGATAGATGAGATGGCAACAGATAACCCTGCTACAGATACGATCTGTTTTCATATGCAGCAGTGTACGGAGAAGTATTTGAAGGCATTTCTTATTTTTCATGGCAAAGAGATAAGAAGGACCCATGATATTACGGAATTAATTGAAGAGTGCATAGAGATTGATTCTGATTTCAGCAAGTTGTATGAGATCAATGCAGATAGATTAACCGAGTATGCTATAGAATTAAGATATCTGGGGATGTTGTGTTTCCTTCACGAGATGAAGCAAATGGTGCAATTGAAATTGCCAAGCAGGTAAAAGATTTTGTAATAAAAAATCTTAAAAAATTTCATTTTACAAGCAATGGTAAATAGATAATGTATTGCAATAAATGTAGTGCTAAAAATCCTGATGATAGTCAGTTCTGTGTAAACTGAGGAGCAGACCTGCGACATGTAACGCCGTCAAAGGCAAAGCCTGTATCTGATACAGACATCAACTTAGCGGATACGATATTTGACAGAGAGGCCGGGTTGGCTGGTGGCACTCTGCTTGGCAATATGTATAAGCTTGAAAATGAGCTTGGCAGAGGCGGCATGGGGTTGTTTATAAGGCTTATGATACCAAGCTTGAAAGAACTGTTGCAATAAAGCTTCTACCAGAGGCACTGGCAAGAAACGCTAAGGCAATAAAGCTACTCAAACAAGAAGCAAACATCTTCATATCGTCATTCCGCACTTGATGCGGAATCCAGTTTTAGCGAAGGCAAGCGTCTGGATTCCCGTTTTCACGGGAATGACATCAAGAACAGGCAAGCCATTCAACAGAGCAGTTCTACTCGCTCACCCATTACCGAAGATAGAAGCCCTTATGGGATGATGGATGTGGCAGGCACTTTTATACTTTTTGTTTTTGAAATTTTTATAGGGTGGATTACATATATCAAATGATTTTAACGATACAGTTGTAATACAAAAGCCTGAGTGGTATGTTTTTATCCATGAATTAT
>JGI24721J44947_10008995_pt1 | contig 12960 bp, 12 predicted proteins | sample YelNatPaOPGAMG01_FD_44947 | JGI IMG/M metagenome (IMG submission 44947)
CAACTCAACTACCAGCACTTATATCAATCAGATACCCCAAAATCCACTAAATCCCAGGATAAATAAGAGAATTTAGTGGGAATTTGCGAAAGTTGGGCCTGGACAGCCCTCATCCCGAGCATGATTGTCACCGGCATAGGAATAGGCATGGTGAATCCGGTCCGTGCCGCTACGGCCATAGCCATTACGGAACCAGGGCTTGCCGGCACCTCATCTGCGATCAACGAAACTTTTCAGCAATTGGGCCCCGCTGTCGGCGTAGCGGCTATCGGGGCAATATTTGTTTCCAAAGTCTCAAGTTCGTTTGCCGCTCTTCCCGTCGCCAGACATCTGTCGCCTGCATTGTCGGCGGCAATCGAAAAGTCCCTTACCTCAGGCACCACCGGAATAAGTGGCGGCAAAATAATTGTCCCGGGGTCACTAAAGGAAATATCCAAAACGGCACTTAGTCAGGCAAGCCGTTTGGCATATTTGGACGGAATGCACTTTGTAATGATTATTTGTGCGATTTTATCGATCCTGGCAGCCGTTGTAGCTGGTTTTTTGATAAGACCGCAAGATATGTATAGTGAAGTGTCTATGGTGCCACCGGATTTTGCAGAAGATATGTCTTATAGAGGTCATGAGAGAAAAGATATCGATTTAGCAACTGTAGGCGTGCCGGTTTTCGGAGGTAAGTAAAGATAGATCTGTGATCGGACCCATGAAGATCTATCTCACTGCCGGAGTGAATGCGAATTCAAGATCTATAAGAGAAAGACAAAGAGAAGCTAACATCTTTTCAGTCTTTGAGATGCGATCAAAAGAACATCCTAATAAATCTGCATACATATTTAGGATTTCTAAAAATAGGTATCATTGGCATAGGATGAATTGGGCTTTAGAGCCAAGTAATCTGTTACTCATCATGGTTATATAAGCTACTTACCTACATGTCTCATGGTATTATTGCTGTGATCATAGGGCTCCTAATTCCAAGGTTGTCGGTTTAAATCCAATCCCAGTCATGGAGAAAGTTTGAAGTTAAGACATATAATGTCATGCGTGAACTTATATTTATCAACGAGGTGAGGTGATCGATGAATCAAGCAGCCATGATTCCGGAGCCGTTGGTATTTCCGATGAACTGCTCGCTACAGCAGGCACTGGGGCGAGAAAGACTCGGAGCTTCCGACGCGGCGATGGCCGAGGACGTTCTGATCCTACCGACGTCGTTACCCACTCCTGCGGCAGATAGATGTTTGCTCGGCAGAACGCCGTGGTAGTTCTCAACTCCAATAGCGAAGTCATCACGATTTGGGCGACCAATAGCGCCGGCTGGCTAGTTGTTCCATGAGTGGCGTCGTAGCAAGTCTCCCCGAGGAAATGAGGCTCATCTTTGCCGAGGTGATCGGGCGGGTAGATCCCGCGTTGTTGCAAGCGCTTGACGGCAATGATGAACCGTCGATTGGTGAGCGAGAGGTAGTACTTCGCCTTCTTTCCGTCGAGTTCTCTCGCTTTCTTCAGTCTGACGACGAGCCGACGGAACGGGGGATGTCTTGTCGATAACACGCTCGGAGCATTCCTCATGCGCTGGCCGATCGACCGGAGCAGGTAATTTGGCTCTTCGGTTTTTAGCGGGATTTACGAATTCCAGTTTGGTCTATTTATAGAGTTTTTACGCATCTAAGTGACAGGGGTGCATGTATTTTTGATCTGTGAAAAACAATAAACATAACACCCCTGTCATTTCTGATCCTAGCCAGATTTGTAGCGCATTAGTTGGTTTAAAAGACATAAATATTCTCTATTACTCTCGATCAGGACCAATCGCTCAAATTGCAATAGAACAGGTTATAACTGACGTAAGTTGTAAAAACTGTGGTTCAAAAGCAGAGATAAAAGATCGTGACTGGGTTAGCTATGTTGATCTCCCCTTTGGTGCTACGCCCACAAGATTACTTTGGTATAAGCATCGCATAAAGTGTAGAAACAATGAGTGCACGACAAAATCTTTTACCTTGGGAGATCATCGAATTGCTGCTACCGGGTGTCGTCTTACAACAAGAGCAGCCAAATGGGCTACAGCCCAAGTTGGTATGGGTAGAACAGTATCTGAATTGCCAAGGAACTCAGGTGTGATTGGAAAGTAGTAAATAAAGCTGTTCTGATCTATGGTGAGGCACTTCTTGATGCAGATCGTAAAAGACTCAAAAAAACAACGGCTATGGGACTTGACGAAACCCTATTTGTAAGACATGGCAAATATCGCAAGAGGCAATTGACTACAACCGTAGCAGATGTTTCTAACAGTCAGTTGATTGACATCTTGCCAACCAGGGACTACATAGGAGTGGCTAAGTGGATAAAATCCCAGCCAGACAATTTTAGAAAAGGTATTTGCTACGGAGCACTTGATATGTCAAATACCTATTCAGCGGTATATAGCGTTACACTTCCAGATGCAGTCCAAGTAGTCGATAGATTTCACTTGATACGGCTTTGTAACCGTACACTTGACGATGTACGTCGTAGAGTTCAAAACGAACAGATGGGTCGTAGGGGAAGAAAAGGCGATCCTCTCTATAGAGCCAGAAAGCTCCTTGTAATGGCTTCAGATAATTTAGATGAAGAAATGACCGAAAAACTACAGACACTTTTAGCCCTTGGTGACCAAAGTGCACATGTGGTACTTACCTACCAGGTAAAAGAAGCAATATGTGACTTTTATAAAATGAACGATTACCAAAGTGCACGGCTATATCTATGCCAGATTCTAGAACATATAAAAAAGCCATCGATGCCTAAAGAGCTTCAAAGCCTGGCTAGGACAATCGAGAGGTGGTTTGAAAAGATAATGGCATTTCACTTTGCCAGGGTTACAAACGGACCTACTGAAGGACTGAATAATTTAATCAAGAGAGTAAAAAGAGTCGGTTTTGGATTTACAAACTTCAGGAACTACAGACTCAGAGCATTGCTCTATGCAGGCAAGCCCAACTGGAGAGTTCTTGACTCAATAGTGGTTTTGTAAAACCAAATTAGTTTCAAAGCTATAAGATACAGCTTCACTCAAAGTTACAGATTTAGTCATGTCTAAAATCAGGTATATACCATCTCCTGTAACTAGCTGTACCCACATCCATTATTGGAAGCATTGGAATTGAGCCAATTGCATCGTTGGTTGTGTAGACAAACAGGTATCTATCCCGTAAATATCAGAAGAGCCACTTTATCTTCAAGGGCGCAGTTCAGGCGATTCGGAATCCGGACGCCCACGAGCAATTCAAACCGTCTGATGAAGAAGAGGGGCTAGAACAGCTTACGTTAGCCAGCATGCTTATGCGTAGACTGGATGATGCGGTGGTCAAGGAGAAGCCGTAAACACTTCCCAGCAGTCGGAGGAGTAGAAGTCGCCGCCGTCAGCGTAGTGGTGGCCGTCGGGATGGATCAGGTCGATATCGACCGAACAGCCGTAGCGGTCGTAGAAGACCCACGTCGCCTCTCATCACAGCGGCCTCGGTGCCATGAGCTCGAGCTGAGCGAGGTTGACATTAGCGGCGGCCTCATCGTAAAATACCTATCAACATTTTTCTTAGATCTCCGTATTTACTTCGCCTCATCTGAGATAGAAGCTGGAATCGTTTTGATCTGCTTGCTCAGAATATTCGAAATGGATTTAGCACGTAATAAAAATTCTGCTGATGGGCTGACCTTACCATTTAGGTAACTGGACAACCTTGGTTGTGAAGTCCCAACGATTTTGGAAAACGCTTGCTGCGTTAGCCCCGAATTATCAATTGCTTCTCTCAACTGCTTTGCTACTTCGGTTGACCACTTGTTCTTCATTTCGTCTGAGATGGTTGGTTTCCGATTGTGCAACCTTTCGTTAAACTCTTCACGAATATCTTGTGGCCAAAAAGCTAAAGCCCATAGTTCTAATACTGAATTCGGCAATGTTCTATTTCCAAAATAATCTGTTTTTATATAGTCCAATACGACATCTTTCCCGTAATAAGCGAATAACCATTTGATTTGCTCCCATGATCCAACCCTTAAAGTACAGAACATAACAGCATTCATCGGCGGAGTTGAATCGGGAATATAATTCCAAACCAAATCAGAAATATCTTTTCTCATCTTCATTTGATTGATCGCCTGACATAGTCCGCAACATTGTTTCTTAGAATTTCCGTTGCTTGATTAAAAGTGATTGAAATAATGTCCAAATTATCAGCGTCTTGTACATCAGAAATATAAATAAGTTGTTGCAGAAATAACCGTTCTGAGAACACTGGCTCTTCCTCATAAATAAATCTCTTTTTGGCTTCATTAATTATTTCATCCAACGTTATGTTGGTTAGGTATAAAGTTGCCGCAATGTCAACATAGTCACGAGCAACAGTACGACGGCCAAGGCTATATCCTTTCATAGCGGCAATCTCAATCACACTGGCACACAGCTGGTCATTGATCCTAATCCTGGGACAGTCAGATGAGAAGGGATATGCTATAAAGCTAACCTTTCTCCGCTTTTTCCCAACTGCCAAATCCAGCTGCCCACTTTCACTGACAACTATTTCAAAACTCCAGGAGTTTTTTAACACTTTTTCTAATTCTTGCAATATTAGACTTCTATCCAACGCTTTTTGTGTGTCAACAAAATAATCTAAGTCGTTGGATTTTCGATGGCCTAATTGCAATGCCAGAGATGTTCCCCCAGCGAGATAAAACTTTCTGTTTATTTTAGTACTACCGATGCGTTGCATTAATTCAAGAACTTCCGGATCAACTGCAACTGATTCATTTATTATCTGGTTGGAAGTGTAAGCCGTATTTGACTCAGCGTTTGATGACCTTTCACGCTTTGATGCCTGAGCTTCTTCATCTCTCATATCTATATTATATCAGATATGATATAATATTAACTATTGATGAAGCGGAGACCTATTTGGACAAATCTGGAAAATTCGATATTTACGTAGACTTTCTTGGATGTGGCTCTTTCTAGAAATACAGAATTAAAATGACTCTTTACGTTTTCTTCGAAAATCCAAGATTCTGAGCGCTTGAAAAAGTACTTTATGAACCAACCAACGTAACATAGGTTAATTGCATAAGACTATGTATCTCAGTAACCGTAACCATATACGATTCTACAGAGCATGCGAGTCCGAAGTCCCCGGGTCTCTTTGCTTGCCCATTTGGCCGGATCTATCTTGCCTGACAATCCTAACCGATCTCGGAGGCTGTGGCAACAGCCTTGAAGTCATGACCACTTGATAGATCGTTCACGATCGTGGATAAGATATCTTTACGGAGGAGATTACATATATTAACTTCAGATAATACCTATTTGAAAAACTCTTATGCCGGATCAGACATGACATTTAGTAGTGGCGGGGGTTGGATTTGAACCAACGACCTTCGGGTTATGAGCCCGACGAGCTACCGAACTGCTCCACCCCGCGCTGTATGATCAATACTATATCATAGGAAAAGTAGCAATTTTAAAGAGAAGTAAAAAGTCGCTTAAAACTACTTAGCACTCTACTCTACAGCCGCTCCAACATAGAACTCGCTTTTCTGGCTATCGAAATGAAAAGTCTTTTATGCAGCAAGGAAAATTGAGATATAAACAACATATAATGCAAATTCAGATGTAGCTTATATCTGATCAGCAATGGATGTGCAAATCTGCAACTTCTACTCTCTGCTAACAATATCCAACTTCTATTTTACCTACATCACAGGATATATACCCGGATATCTCGATCATCAAATATGGTCACTATCTGTCTGAAATTTAGCCATTACTATAGTTGTTTACAGACAGAGACCTACAAGATTGGAAATGGTTATTGAAAGTCTAACAATGACGACTATGGCATCATTTGGACTATCAGTATCAGAAATACTGCTGACCAAGTTTCCCTTACGAACATGACCATAAGTTCAAACCGTGATAAAGATCTGTGCCGGTAGTAGATTAGCAATAACGTTTCAGGAGCTGATCCGGAATAGCTGCCGATTCTCCGCCAGAGACGGCGGCCACTCGGAATAGAGAACACTTTCAGGGCAAATCCCCGCCTCATTATCTTATGGTGGAGTTCCAATGACATCTTTCTCAACAGGAGAAACACACGTTTGATTGCTGGTCAAGGAAGGCCGCCAGATTTCTTTGAGATCTCTTTCCGGTGTCAGATATAGATATATCTGACTTATCCGGTATCAACTAAGCAGTAAGACCGCTTTGATAAAATTCAGAGAACACCAACTTTGATCGCTGATTTGGATTGATTTATTGCAGATCAATAATAAATCTAGGAAGCGAGAAGAGCCATGTCTTCGTCAGTGACCTTCATTTTATTGGTGTCTATTTTTACGCCAGGACCCATAGTGGAGGAAATTGTAATGGAACGGATATATTTACCCTTAGCCCCTGCTGGCTTTGCTCTGACCAACTCATCCAATAAAGCGACTATGTTTTCCGCCAATTGTGTGGTGGTGAAAGATGCCTTGCCAACCGGCACGTGTATGTTACCCACTCTGTCCGTACGATATTCGATTCTTCCGGCTTTGTATTCGGCTACGGTTCTTCCGATATCGTTTGTCACGGTGCCTGTCTTTGGATTAGGCATCAGCCCTCTCGGACCAAGTACACGGCCCAATCGTCCGACCTGAACCATGAGATCCGGGGTTGATATGGCTATATCAAAATCCAAGAAATTTTCTTTTTCTATACGTGTAACAAGATCATCGGCCCCGACTACATCTGCTCCGGCGTTACGGGCATCAGTTGCCAGTTCGCCGCCGGCAAATACTGCCACTCTGACTGTCTTGCCTGTGCCGTGCGGAAGAGAAATAGACCCTCTGACTATCTGGTCTGCACGTCTCGGATCCACGCCCAGCCTTACGGCAAGTTCAACTGTTTCATTAAACTTAGCTGTGGCTGTGCTTTTCACGCGTGTCACCGATTCCGGAATCGAATACAAGTGACTGGGCTCTAATAATTTAGATGCCTCAAGATAACGCTTACCTACCTTTGACATGTTCTCCTCAGCATTTACTATTTCAGCAAACGAATATAAATTATTGAAAAATTATATTCGTCCGACAACTATTCAACAAACTTATTTTCCTTGTAACACCAAATAAGTCGACCTTTATATAAGTTAGCAAACTTATATAAAGCAAAATACAAACTTGGTCATTTAGGCGATATATCTCTCATCCATTTCCTCAAAAGGAGCAATATTTACCATTGGAGGCCTTCTCCGTATCATTTACAGAAAATCCGGCATCGATGATCGCCTAATATTTTATCCCTCGACTGTTATACCCATGGATCTTGCGGTTCCGGCAACTTGAAGCTTGGCGGCCTCCAAATCATTGGCATTTAGATCAGGCATCTTTGCTTGTGCAATTTGGGCAAGTTGGGCATCTGTAATTGTCCCACCGCTCTCCCTGCCTGGCAATTTAGCGCCTTTTGCTACACCTGCTGCTTCTCTCAGCAATACAGGTGTGGGGGTTGTCTTCAGTACAAAAGTAAATGTTCTGTCTTCATAAATTGTAATTTCGACAGGAACAACCGTACCCTTCATTGAGTCGGTCGCAGCATTGTATTGCTTGCAAAACTCCATTGTCTGGATACCGTGAGGCCCAAGAGCCGTACCGACCGGAGGAGCAGGTGTTGCTGCACCTGCCGGTAATTGTATTTTCACGATGGCAGTTACGCGTCTGCGCGCCATAATATTTCGCCTTTTCCTTTACTTAATCTAAGCTTTTACCTGCAGTGTTTCCACTGCTATGTTTAAAACCGATAATTTACACCATATAAATAGGGCTTCTATCTAAAATATCCTATTCGGGAGATCACATTGGCAATTATGGGAACAATTTGGATTGTTTCCATAAAAATATTTTAGAAACTGCTTTTACAATTTGGCAACTTGACTAAAGCCAAGTTCGACGGGGGTTTCCCTGCCGAATATGTTGACCAAAACTTTCAGTTTCATTTGATCTTCATTAATTTCCGATATTTCACCTGTGAAGTCGGCGAAAGGTCCTTCTTTGACCCTTACGGTATCGCCTATTTCATGTTCCAGCTTGGCATGCCTTTGCTTGGCAATGTCTTCGTTGTTACCTTCAACATGGAGGATTGATTCGACTTCACGCCTTGTCAGAGGGCTTGGCTTCGTACCGGGACCGACAAAGCCTGTAACTCCGGGGGTCTGCCTGATAACGGCCCAGGCATCATCGTTGAGGTCACAGCGGCACAGTACATAACCGGGGAAGATTTTTTTCTTGACCGTTGTTTTTTTACCGGCCTTAAACTCTACGACCTCTTCCAACGGTATGATGATTTCAAATATTCTATCCTCCATATTCATGGAGGAAATCCTGCTTTCAAGATTTGATTTTACTTTGTTTTCAAAACCGGCATAACTGTGGATTACATACCATTTGCCAGGCTTGTCATAGGGGCTGATCTGAGGAATTTCTATTTCTTCCTCGACTTCCATGGCATCTTCTATATCTTCTGTGAAATCTTCCTCACCGCTGCTTTTAGAATACAGCAGATCTGCTTCCAGAGTATCTTTCCGTCTTCCCATAACTTCCTTTAAACTTACCTCTCTGCCAAAATACGCCCATAAGGATGGAATCTATAATCCATCCTGAGTTTACTAACGCACGGATCCGTATATAAAACATTTTAATATATAACTATCTTTATTATTATGCCACATCTAAATATAAAAAAATCATATGCTTTCCGCTAAAAAGTACCCGGCATCTCTAAATCACAGTTGAGAATACGACACCTGCGACACCATAGCCTATATTTACCAAATGCCGTAAGATCCCGATATTACAACAGGAGCGGCGAACACAGGAAAAGCATAGTCTCCCTTATGTCGTAAAAAGGCTTTGTTATTCCGTAGCATTTGCATAAAAATATTTACGGAACACTTAGAAATTTTTGAGTTGCATATCGCCGGATATTTATTCTGCAACAAAGATCGTGAAGCGCAAATAAATATCGGTTAACTTATCTCGATATTATTGGAAAAGCCAGCTGACCAACTTGGAAAAGCCATAGTCGAGGCCGAATATCAGCAGAGTGATCAAGACCAGAGTAAGCAGAACAACTCTGGAGTAGCTGATCGTTTCCTGTTTGTTTGGCCAAAGAACTTTGGCCAGCTCTATCTTGACCTCTCCAAAATAATTGGACATTCTCTTGCCGAGCCCGGGACGGTTGGGGTCAGGAGGACGCCTATTGGACATGGTTGAGGAAGTAGCCGGCCGCCTTGACGCAGGCGCCCCGTCTTCTGTCATCTGACCTTGCTTTTGCAGCATTCGTTTTGTCTGTCGATTCACCCAACTACCTCAAACATTGTTCTTTGCAGGGCAGGAGGGACTCGAACCCCCAACCCCCGGTTTTGGAGACCGGTGCTCTACCAATTGAGCCACTGCCCTTCATGGTATCCGACTCACGCCAAGTACCTTACAACAGTATATTGCTAAAATACACCACTAGAAGCTACCACATCAAAACGGATAGATTCTTTGTAACTAACATTTTCTCAAATGGATTTGAACCGGTATAACAAATAGATATTATCCGCTATTTTTCTAAATTCTAAAACTAAAATACAAACTCTAAATATTTCATGACGCCCGGCTGTCAAAAAGCATCGTCTCTTCGTCACTTCGCCCATGCATTTTGCGACAGCAACGAAGAAATCATGTCCGAACGGGTAATTTTATCTGTCGCCTTACGGCATCTGCCATGATTCTGTCTGAATATAAAATTTTCCGGCAGATATAAAAGCGGCTATACGTACGATCAGGATTGCAGCCGGCCGATTGCTACTCAATCAGCGCGTTTCTTTATGAAGCGTATGTACGCGGTCAAAACTGCAGTACTTACGCATTTCTATACGCTCTCTGTCGTTCTGTTTATTCTTATTGGTTATATAGTTACGTTTTTTGCAAACCTCGCACTCCAACGTAACCTTAATCCGCTTTTCATTTTTGGCCATTTTCAAACCCCTTTGCTACATAAACAACAATTTTCAGATAAGTCTATATGCTAGAGAAGCGCCCATATAGCATATATCAGGCTCAACCTATAATATAAGTTGTAGCGGCGGCCGGACTCGAACCGGCGACCCCACGATTATGAGCCGTGTGCTCTTACCAACTGAGCTACGCCGCCATTGATACATGGAGCCCCCTGTCGGAATCGAACCGACGACATCAGCCTTACCATGGCTGTGCTCTGCCGACTGAGCTAAGGGGGCGTTAAATATTTAATTGAGAAATATAAATCATAGCGTGATTATCAATACCAACTCTTCCAAAGTAATGTTTTTGCTTTAAAAATTAGTTCCTATCGCAGCACGGATCTTTACCGGTGCTTCAGTTCTATATCTCGATATATCTTATTTTAGGTCTGCCTGGAGGATCTGTAGCGTAAACTTCCATGATAATCAACTAAAACTGTTTGTAGTAAACATAAGATGATCCCGTGTCGAATTGGTTGGTACGCTTTCTGCGGCAATGAAGCAAACTTTGTCGGTTTTTGCCGAGATATTTGGATCTGTATTTATTTGAACAGGTATTTTCTGTCAAGCAATTTGCCAACCATCTCAAATTTTTGATATCAAAGTACCGAAAACTAAATAAAAAAACCGCAGGCACTTCGTCTTCAAACAGATATTTTAATAATGATCTTTATCCGCTATTTCAGGCTTGAGCGTCGTTTGTATAAACGCTCTTCAGGCTATAATTAAATTATATGGCTGAAAATGATATTTTGTTGTTTGACGGAGATTGCGGATTTTGTCAAGATAATATCTTGCGGATAGACAAATTCTTAGGTTCAAACGTTACAGTCCTTCCGTATCAAAAGTTTGATTTTAGCCAAGCTAGGCCAACAAGGAAGGATGCTGAATCTGCTTTACTTTTCATCGACTCCGGTTCTCACTACTATCTGGGGTCCGAAGCGTTCAGTAAGTGGCTGAGGACGGGAAAAACTTTATATCAAGCATTCGGATTGATTATGACTCTTCCCGGTTTTTCCCAAAGCGGTAAAATTCTATACAAATTTATATCCAAGCATAAGTCACACCTTTCCCGCCATTCTCAATGCCTGCCCGCCTCGCAATAGATCGCCTTTTCATGTATCTGCCTGGCCGAGATCTTCTGGCACTCCGGACGTAAGGATGTGTTTAGTGGCTGCATAAAGAGATCTCTCCCGATTCCTGCCTCAGGCTTGGCCGGGAAATGTGCCGTCAATGCCCTCGGGTATCTGCCCTGTTTTTACTTGTCCGGTCGTCACCTTTTAAGACACCGAGCAATTTTATAAAATACTTTCCTTGTTTTACCGATAGCTATTTTTTTATGCAACGGTACACTCCAAGCCCGGCGACAATCGGAGATTTTGTCTGTTTCAAATCAAAAAACCGATGTTTGTAGCAGCAAATACCACCAGTAATTGGCTGATCAAGGAAATTCGAGAGCTAAAATATTCAGAGTAAAACCTGCATAACCATCACGTCTTGCCATTTACCGAATTTTCTTCCGATCTCTCGCTCGATACCGATTTTGTGAAATCCAAGTGCGCCGTGCAAGGCGATCGATGCTTCATGGTTGCCGTTGATACGTGCGATGATTGTATGGAAACCGTATGACTTGGCAAGAGAAATAATTTCACCAAGAAGAAGTCTCCCTATACCTTGGCGTCTGTGATCGGCTCTGACATATATGGAATTTTCAGTTGTGGTCGCATAAGCCGGTCTCGGCCGATAAGGGCTGAGCGAGGCAAATCCCACTATTTGCAGATCGTCGACGGCCACTATGGCAGGATATACACCGGAATGATCCCTGAGCCAGTCCATTTGCTCTGCAAAAGTCCTTGGAACAAGGTCAAATGTAGCAGCAGACGAGAGGACCTCGTGGTTGTATATGGCTAAAATTTCATCGGCATCCTGATCTACAGCCAGCCTAATTTCCATTCTATCTACAATAGCGAGATTTAACCGGAGCAGCTTTTATAAATGCCGGCAAAAACCCGGGCAAAAATTAAATGTCGGCAAATAACCCTACCCATGACCCGGAGAAATCTGTCTGCCAATATATCTATAAGGGTGATCTCTCTTGAAATTGAAGACGGGCTCAATCTTTTGCTTTGTGAAAATCTGTAACCGGCTGAAAACACTTTGGCCTGAGACAGACCACAAACATGGATATAACCGGAGCATATTCCAAAATCAATCTTTGCAATTTATCGTTTGCTTTGATGTATCAAAATCCTCCAAGCAGTTAATTGATTTCGCCGATATGTCAGAGGCACGACTCTAAAAAGTGGCTTTTTTTGTGTGAGGCTTTTGGTTTCTGACATAATCTAACGTGACAAAAGATTTATCTTCAGATATTCTCTTGGAATCAGAATACAGAAGATCTCAAATATACCTGCCACCAGCCATCGAAAAAGAACGGTTAAACCGGTGGCCTTTCAGAAAAACTAAAGTATATCGAGATGCCTGAGAAACGCGGTCGATCAAAAAGAGCAAAGCACCTCGATGTTTTTATTACGGTCTCAAGATAAGCTGTTAGACATGGAGCGATAATAAGGAGTTAGTATCGAGACAGTCATATAAAAACTGCATCTGTGTTTCATCTAAACAGTAATCTGTTCGCGTTCTTCACTTATATGTCGCTCTTTCGTAGCAGGCTCAATACTTTTCACTCTGTAGGACAGGGCAAACCTCGGCATAACGACCAAGATAAATATTGCCGCTAAAACAAATGAGGCCACGGCAATGAGCAGCGGACTGGCCATGCCAAGTTCGTTCAGCAATACCCTGCCACCCGGCAAGCCGACATAACAAGATATACCGGAAAGGATGATGATCATTTTCCGGGTTGCTCCGACGGCCACGGGAGCTAAAAATACAAACCCCCATGAGGCAT
>JGI24721J44947_10008996_pt1 | contig 12960 bp, 13 predicted proteins | sample YelNatPaOPGAMG01_FD_44947 | JGI IMG/M metagenome (IMG submission 44947)
GCCGCTCTTTTTTCTCGGGAAGGACCGTTCGACGAAAGAGTACTTGGAGCAAAAAGGTGAGACCGGCAGTGGAGCGCTCACGCAAGGCGCTCCGCGCTCACGTCCGCAGCGCTAATCCACGTCGTTTGTTGTGTGCGTGGTGACGGTGCCCGGTGCCGCGACTGATGCCGTGTAAGGTTGGGAGGAAGAGCGCTGTAGAGGTAGGGAAAGATGGGACTGGAATGGAGAGTGCATTTTGGAAAACTGGGTTGCTAAGCCCAATTTCTAGAAGCACGCACTGCGCTTTTGGGAGTTGCGACGCTCTCCGGGCAGGTAGCAGGCAAACGAGAGACGGAACCTTGACCTGTATCGTTGAACCCGGACGCGTGCTTGAATATCGAAGGGATACAAGCCGCGCGGCCTGACACAATGCTTCAGGTGCAGCCTACGTCTTGACGTGGGCAAATCATGTGCATAGGCGTTGGGGGTGTTCGTAGGCGCTGTGCTCTATACAGGGACGCACATGCGTCTGGTGCGCGTTGCCTGGGGGCATGCATCTCAGCACTCGATGCGACGGATATTACGAGTCAGACCTGCAGTGATGGAAAGCCCATGTCGGATAAATTTTTCTGTTAGAGTTTCACACATGGGATGGATTATCGAGAATCACGCTCCACCGCATCGCATGCCGTATACTGGAGGATGCAGCGCGCAACATTCACTGACGAAATCATGGTGCGACATGGGCACTGCGGCACGCGCCTAGGAATGGTATGCATAACATGCAAGCACCATAGGTACTGTGCATTTCTCTGGGCTCCGTATCTTGGCTTGATATGGCCATCGTCATACCGATAACACGCAAGCACCATAGGTACTGTGCATTTCTCTGGACTCTGTATCTTGGCTTGATATGGCCATCGTCATACCGATAACACGCAAGCACCATAGGTACTGTGCATTTCTCTGGGCTCCGTATCTTGGCTTGATATGGCCATCGATGGAGGCTCAACCGTATATAGGGTCTCGTCCGCCGCCACGCGATCATCGTCAGCTATGTCGCAGCATCTGCACGTCCATGCATTNCATCCTTGACAAGCGTTCGACTGCTCGCCCCGAAAGGAATTTAACTTCACGGAGAACGGGGCAATGCACCTCGCCNTACAGAGGAAACGCTCCCGCATATTGGACACGGCCATAGGCCAGAGCGCTAGCTGAAGATCATCCAGAGGTTCTGGGGGGAGTGCTCGCCACACCCGGTGTCAGATGAAAATGGAACACTGAATGGCTCGATCTCGAACTGTTTTTCGATTCCTCTCAAAATTTTCGTTTAGCTGTGAATACTCGACATACAGAGTGCAGCGTTTGAAGCATNAGGAGTCGTACGTATNGTTCGGATTCTCATGCGTCGAGTCTGAGTGGAACCNTGGATACGCTGCTGCCGGAATTCGTTGCGTCACCGGATTCAAGATGATTCGCGATGCCCTCGAACAAGGCTTTGTGAAGCTATCGATATCATCATCCAATGCAGACGTGCAAGCACGCACTCTTTTCCATTCCCTGTGTAAAGGTCGCTGAAATCATGCGATCTTTAGGATGTCGATCTATCCGCTTCCGAGCAACTGTTGGTCGCAGCAATTCACGCCCCCCGATTGACGAGGAAAGAAGATCGGCGTCGTCCGTTGACGTTTTCTTCACAAGCTCGTGCCGCAAGTTCACTTACTTTGCCACGTCAGCTATTCGATTCCGTTCGAGAGACAAATCACTCTCTTGTTGTGGCCGTCGACGACACCGCATACGACAGCATCACCATACCGCTTATGGGGTTTGCTTCCAAGGGCTCCCTTCTCTTCTGTCTACATGGAAACGTGTCTTGGACTGGGAATCGAGTCATTGCAGTGATCGCTTCCAGAGGAACGTACGTCATCGCTCTGCTCCAAAGGAGCGTAGACGGATCGACACATCCCTACCTGATCCCTGGCCTGAATGATTTTTCCGTGACTCGTTTCATGATGGACAACATCTCTTTCCATACACCATCTGTTGAATGGAACAGCATGTGCTTGCGTATGCAGCGAGCAGCCTACCTGCCAACTGGGTCGCTTCGAAAAAGCAGCCCGTGATCATAGGGCACGGCACCGGGCGCTGAGACAAAGGACGGCATCGAGGATTGCACGCTTTACCAGTCGAAGGCGTGTACAGCATGAATAAGCAAACGTTCACGCGCCACAGAGCGGCCCCCGGGAAAGGAAGCCTCGTAGACATCTGGGATTACCGGACCACAATCCAGCGTCACCAGAGCGGTGGACGCACCCAGGATGCATACGAAGAAGATAAAAATCGCATGCGAAGCGTACATCCCAACCATCGACTATGCATCGAATGCGTTGTCCGCAGCTGGCAGCCGCGAAATCGGGGCATGCACGCTGCCATCATCACCCATGGACTGCTGACGATAAAGCAGGAGGCAAAAAGAGAGACCGGCGTTTCAGAGACGGATCCAGGAAAGAGGAATCGGAAGCAGTCACAAAAAAATCCCGAAAATGGCAGATGCTGAATTTGATGAAAGTAGAAGGACATCAAATCTTTAGCATGTGCGCCCGTTTTCGTAGACCTGTTCCATTTCTTTCTGACATGCGCACAGCATCCCAGCGCGCTGCTACGTACTTGATACCCACCAAAGCGCATCTCGATCGCTGCAATACGTCGACCAAGACATTGAGGGCGTACCAAGGGCGCTGTGTTCATCACGCAACAAACCTGGGTCTGCGCCAAGAGCGCCTCCAGCGGCAAGCAACTCCCGCAGCTTCATTGTCTGAACCAGACCAAAACCGTCACGTATAGGTTGCTATGGCACTCGAACACGCCTTGCTCATGTCTACCTCGCTCAGGCTGTGATAGAGTCCAGGGCGGCTGTCTCCGCGATCCGACGTCCGCGGCTACCCGAACGGTATCCCGCAAGGAAGCGCTCCCACGGCATAATCGACTGGTGGCCGTCGCTCCAGTTCACGGCGAGGGCGTAATTCCCGACATTCATCATTTGCATCGGGTATATGTTGTCGTCAACTGAATTCGGATCCAGCAGTTGTTTGCCGGTATACTCATCCACGCACGCGGCACAACGGCACGCCCTCCGGAGTGCTGCAGGTTGAATGCGCTCCTCCATGTGATCCTGGAGCTGCACCACAATTTCACGATGATCTGCATCCCACCTCGCTTGTGGGATGGGTACAGCTCCGAAGCGAACCCGTGCACATTCCTGAACGATGTTTTCGGCGATTCGNCGGTAGCATTGGAAAATTTCACTCGTCTCGGGGAGCGTGAGCGTTACAGGCGTTCCCGTATCGCCAGCCGCGTTGATNTCGGGCCATANNGGCACTTGGAACGTGCTGCGAATGCCGAACTCTCGCGATATCCGGGCGCTGTGCCCTTTTCCGAAGAGATCATAGCGTTTTCCTGTGTCCGGAGCAACGAAATAGGCCATTGACTCCACGACTGCAATCGGCGGAACAGCCATTTTGTCTAGAAGCTGGATACCCTTCACAACGTCGGCGAACGCGAGGCGTTGCGGTGTGGTTACGACAACCGCTGCAGTGGCCTTCAGCACCTGGCCCAGGGTGATCTGAATATCACCAGTGCCAGGCGGTAAGTCCACCAAAAGGTAATCGAGTGAGCCCCAGTCGGTCTGCTGGATGAGTTGCGTGAGGAGCGAGGAAACCATGGGTCCTCGTAGCATCGCCGGATCTGAGTTGATGTAACCAAAGCTCATGAGTTTCACACCCGCACGCGTCAGCGGCACCATGAGCCCGTCTGGGGTCAGTCGAATCCGTTTCTCGTTGTGTTCGGGATTCACCATGATCGGCAGCGATGGCCCGTAGATATCCGCATCGAGAATACCCACTCGAGCGCCGAGCCTTGCCAGCACGAATGCCAGATTCACAGCTGTGGTGGATTTCGCTACGCCGCCTTTGGCGGACGTCACCAGAACGATGTTAGAAACCTGTGAAAGCGGATCGCGCGATCCTCCCGCTTCAGGTGCCGCTGCACTTGGCGTCTGNGCTGTTAGCCGTACGTTCGCACGCGTGACGAACGGCAGGCTCTCCGCAAGCCTCGTGCATTCCTCACGAAAACGCTCCTTAATGGGGCATGCTGGCGTCGTCAGCTCAACATCGAACGATACGGTTCCATAGTGTTCATCACCTCCGAACTGTATATTCTTCACAAACCCCAGCGTCACAATGTCCTGCCCCAAGTCGGGGTCCACGACTGCTTTCAGCGCAGAGAGCAGTTGCTCTGTTTTATCTGCGACGCTAAGTGGACGCTCAGACTCGTTGGCACAACAGACCAATCGACGTCTTTGGGTTGAAAGCCTTACATTCCGAGCGCTTTTGACTGGCTGCCTGCAGCCGCTGCCCCAGTACCCCCTGGCGCACGCAGCACAGCCTGGTGCCCGCCGCTGCAAACGACCTGCCGCCGCGACACCTAACGAACAGAATGCTAGACTTGTGACAGTGCCTTGCTCCATAGCGCTCCTCTTCTCAGAAATAGTGACCAGAAAACTTTTGGTATGGTAGCCGCTCAACGCGAAGAACTCGCGCTCAAAACCTCACAGCACCGAGTGCTTGGTGCAACGAACAGACGCTTCCGCGGACACAGTGCCCACACGAGAACGTCGAGTGCAGCTCGTTCGAGACGCACACACTGAGCCCTACCGCTACACACAAGGAGAAACTGTGGACACTGCTCAAGGCTGGTTGGCACCAAGCACACACCAAAAGGTAACAGCTTTCGAGCGACTTCGAAGAAAAAGCACGCGTTGCGCTGCTNCCNTACGGAGGCTGCTCCAGCGGCTCGGGCGACGGCAGCGCAAACCGATGGCGTGGACCTGCGGTGCACAAACGCACACGCGGTGGCAGTCCCAGAGTCGGAAAACGCCTACTCTTTCTTTTCCTGGGATCTGTCTGAGGACACAGACTCAATGGGACATTCTTCTGCTCGTTCTACTGCTGACTTTCGATGTTGTACGAGCGTTTTATGTTCATGTCCAACCTCGATGTGCCAAGTTCAACAACAAGGGTTCAAGGGGTGCATCGGTAGTTTCGGGATTGAAGGACGCGCTTGCTGCTGTCGGGGTCGGAGCGCCCGCTATGCTGCGCATTTTCTGGTGTAGGCGCAATGAACTTTACCAGAATTTCCCGAATGTGCGACTGCGCTCGACACTGAACGCGGAGATCACGGTTGCTTCACAGTGACCTGTGCATCGCGTGTGCTCCATCCTGGTGTTCCCGCTCAGCACAGCCGATGGATCCGTCTTGTGCGCCGCCGGATCCCGAGTCTTCCACGGGTGCTTGGCGAAACCCTTGAGGCATCCGTGCCGTCGTCACCACACGGCAACAGACCGAGGTTGAGATCCCTCTACGGGCGACTGCTCGAGATGTAGCGATGGATGCATCACTGCCGCTAGCGCTTTGCAGAGGCAGCGCAATGTTGCGACAAGTGACGGGCGTTGGCTCCGGACAGCGCATACCGCATATGTGCGCGCTATTCCCATACAATACCCAGACTTTGTGCAACCGCCACTCATAAACACAAGCTTGATGATTTACATAGCATTGGAGGTTTCGTTATCGAACACCTGTCCCCTGTGACGGACCGGGCAGCTTCGGCGTTCCGCGCACATCTACGGACACAATGCACTGCCGCCAAACAACTTGTTGTTGCTTGCATCCAGGTCCATGAAAAAGCAATGATCGAGCCTGTAGGCTTATCGGGGTGGCATCTCAGCTTCGACGAGCTTCCCGCTCGCATACATCCATTTCCCGCGCTCTTTCACGAAGCGACTCCGTTCTATGAAGAAACCGAGGGCGCCTTCGTAGATGAGATTCGCACGAAACTGAATAAAGGATACATCGGGGCTCGCGGTTTTCTCATCAAGGACCTCCATACCCGGAAAGCGATACAAGTCGCAGAACTCCAGAATGTCTGCCTCCCAGCGGTTCCAGTCGTCCGTATAGTCCGGGTTTGTTTTCGAAGTGGTCCGCATGATAAACCCGGGTAAGCGATAGGCGAAAGCCGAGTATCGAGCACGCAAAAGCTCTTCTGCTTCTGCGGGTGCCTTTGAGTTCGTATGAAAGGGCATGCAGCAGTTCCGATACGTCCTGCCGCTCCCGCAAGCGCAGGGTATCTCCGGGTTTTGCGGGACGCGGTCTGAACGTGTTCGTTTCTTCCCAACACCATAGGAGAGGAAACCACCAAAAAGCGCACCACGGGGCAGAATGCTCCCCGAAAGATCGTTATCTTGGTCGCGAGGCTCGTCAACGTTCCCGCCCCGGCAGGTAAGCTTCGGCACGCTTGAGCGACCTCGGTGGCAACTATGGCGCCCTGCAGCCGCTAGGAGACTCTGCCGCACAGCAAGGGCGCTTGTTCGAAGACCACGACATGGACTGCGCCCATACTTTCCCGAAAACCCCGCCAAACCGCAAAACATGGACCTGACTTTTCCAAAAGTTCCACAGCACACTCGTTTACGCTGCAATGGAAGAGAGACGACATTTCCGATTGCGCTGGATCGCATGAACGACGCGCGAGCTGGACACCTGCTCCGTCGACCAGTACGTACATCGAGTGCAGGAATCGATTGTATACGATGCCCTTTGATGCGTTCAGGACGATATACAAGCATCAAGAGCGCGGGTGCAGGCCAAAACAGGTAGAGAGGAAGCTCGTAGAACAGAGAAGGTTGCACGAGACGCTGCAGGGTAAGCTGACCGGACCTCACATGGCAAGGCAATCGTTGGTGAGAGGCTTTCCATGGCGGGATCCCTCCAGCAACCATACGCATATGCACATTCTGAACCGAGACTTGATGCCTCGATCAAAATCCGGAATCGTCTCGTGGCTCCTTGGCGTCCTGCGGCTTTGCATCAAGCGAACTTTCGACGGAATCGTTTAGTGGTCCGTATGTGCATTGAGATGAAACGCTGCAGATTTAGGACGAAAAAACTCAGTAGCGCGGAGAGGCGGCATTGTACGCTCCAATGGATCAAGGCATTAGGATGTTAGGGTGCAGCCTCCCAGAATAACTCGAGCGCCGTATCTATTCACCAAGAACAGTTTCCCTGGGCAACTGGGGAACGATTACAGTCTTCCATCATTCGACAGTGTTGTGTTTACCAGGGACGATTCCGCTCACCAGATCGGTCCTGGAGGCAGTGCAATTTTTTCACCCGAGGCAACGCAAGCGACAGCTCAGTTTTCCATGAAATGCTCTTCGGCTGTGTGCTGAAGCCGTAGCCGCTGGGGTCATGCCGCGTGCATCTGCACTTGCCTGCGGCCTGTGTTCACATATCGCGAGGCTGCATGAGGTGTCCGAAGCGGAACCTAGCACCTGAACATGCACCTGTGCACTTGTTCCTCGCGCTGCCGATTTGGCTCTCAGCTGAGCTCTGTAAACTGCAATGCTCCCTTGGAGGACGCGGGTCGGATACGCGCTTCTCGCAAAGAAACCGCGGGCGATAATGGACACATGTGGCGACCGAGACGCACGTTTGCGGTCGAAGCGTTCACNCAGCAGATTGGGGAGCAGCAGGACCATACCCGGCGCTTCCATATCCTCAAATCTTGATGAAGGGAACGCGTCTTGAATAGGCGGGTGTGTCGGCGGTTTGGGGACGCTGTGCGAGCCGCACAGCCCGCTCGGATTCCCCGTTGTACCGAGCCGTCAAAGCGAGCCACCGTAGACGCCCAGCGGTTTCGATGCAAGGCTCCATATGCCGTGCCTACCGCATTTCTTGACTGAATCGACACAGATGGTCTACTTTCCTGGACGTAGGAGCTTGTTGGATAATCCTGAGGCACCCGCTCTGGCGTGCTTTCAGGAGAACGCATCGACGAGCGCCTGGAGCGCACCGCTGGCACCGGCTAGATGCATCAGCGGCATTAGAGTTCCCACACATACGATCGGCTTTATGGACCAAGTCGTGCCGATCAGCGCGTGAGCTGATCCAATTCATCGACCAGAGCACCAAAGCGCCGCAGCGCCGCTTGAACCGGCTCCGGACTTGTCATGTCGACACCGGCAATGCGCAAGGCATCAATGGGATCCACGCTCGATCCCGCTCGCAGGAAGGCGAAGTAGGCATCTCGTTCTGCCGTGCCGCCGCTGAGCACCCGCTCCGCAAGAGCGAGTGCTGCGCTGATCCCCGTCGCGTACTGGTACACGTAGAAATTGTAGTAGAAATGGGGAATGCGGAAGAGCTCCCATTCAATCGCCTCGTCGATACAAACGCCATCCGTTCCAAACCACTCTTCATTGAGTGTGCGATATGTCTGCCGGAGCGTTGCAGGCGTCAAGGGATGACCTTCCTCCGCCATTCTATGGATACGTAATTCGAAATCCGCAAACATTGCTTGACGGAAGAGTGTACCACGTAAATCCTCTAGCGACCGGTTCACGAGATACGCCTTTTCCGCCCTGCTGTTGGCTTTCGTGCGAAAGAGATAACGGGAGTAAAGCTCCTCATTGAACGTTGAGGCAACCTCTGCGACAAAGATCGAATAGTCTGCATAGTGATAGGGTTGATGTTGGCGACTGAAATGACTATGCATCGAGTGCCCGAGCTCATGCGCCAGCGTGAACGCGTCATTAATGTTCGCCGGGTCGTAATTATGAAGAATGTACGGCTCGCTGTCATAACAGCCGGATGAATATGCGCCACTGCGCTTGCCTTTGTTCTCGTAACGATCCACCCAACGGCGTTCTCCGAGCCCGGCAGACGCGACCCGCAGGTATTCGTCTCCGAGGGGTGCCAGCGATGCCAGTACGGACTTGACAGCGTCCTCGTACGGCATGGCGAGGTCCACGTCAGGAATAAGTGGTGCATACATGTCATACATGTGAATACGGCCGTCGTCCTCACGATCCACACCCAAGAGGCGCCGCCGTAGCGCAACGTATCGATGATGATGGTGCAGACCATGCTTGCGAATGGTATCCAAGAGGTTTTCGTAGACTTTCGTGGGGATCGCGTTCGGTGTCAGCGCCGCCTCGAGAGCCGAGCGATATCGTCGCGCTTTGGCATGGAACACATGCGTCTCGACCGCGCCCGAAAGCAGCTCTGCGAGCGTGTTCTCAAACGAACGATACTTCCCGTGAAGCGTCGTGAATGCGTTCCGACGCAGGGTGCGGTCTTTGCTGCGCATCAATGTGCCGTAACTCCCATGAGATAGAGCAATCGAGTTCCCCTGGCCATCCTGAACGAATCCAAAGTCAAAGTCGGCGTCATTCATCGCAGAAAACGCCCGAGCTGATGCGGACGTCGCTTTCGTCGAGGCCGCGAGGAGTGCCTCCTCGCTTGCGCTCAGTGTATGCGCCTTTTGTCGACGAATTCGCTCTAGGTAGTGCTTGTACGGCTCAAGGCCTTTCCCAGGTTCCAGATAGTCATTCGGCACCTCCACCAACTCCGGCTCGAGGAAAGATGTCTGCTCTGCATAGCGGGTGTGCAAGTCCACGGCTCGCGCGTACATGCTCTTGGCTGCTTCGTTCCGCAAGTCCTCATCGTGCAAGAGATGAGCATACGTATACACACGCTCAATCACGCGGGCTATCCTCAGGTACTCTTCGAGAGCCTGGCGAACGGTTTCGGGTGACTGTGTCACGCGCCCACGGAAGGAAAGCAGCTTCTCCCACGGCCCTGAACATGCAGTAAAGTCCCGCTCCCATTCCGACTTGTCCGCGTATAGACGAGACAGGTCCCATTTATCGCTCTCGGGCACTTGATCACGTTCCGGAACACCGCTGGTAGCAGTTTCGCGGGTAGCCACCGGTGCTGGTGAAAGCAAGACCCGCACCGCACCCGCCGTTCGACAAAGTGACTGGTGAACAGGCGAGATCGACATTGACGTGGTCCCTGGCATCCAACGAGGAGACCTAGTTCGGCGGCAACACTTTCCCCAGCGCTGTTGCGACCGGAGCAAGCTCGTTGACTGGACGATGAAAGACGGGCGATAACGCATATGCACGCAAGTCCTTGCGCACGAGCGCTACTGCTCCAAATGTCTGGCAAGCTTGTGAGAGGCGGCAGGCCCTGATGCCTGCATAAGGGTGCAGCGTCTCTCACTGCATAAATTGTTCGAGTTTGTCATAGATTGTGTTCAATGGAACAAGAAACGTTTCGTTGCCACGTATGGTCACTAAATACCCACGCACAGACGCCTCCAAGTCATTTTATGGCCGGGCACCTACGATCGGCTTCAGTTTCTACCTGCACACTTCGAGCCTGAGGGGTTGTCCCCATGAAGTAAGATCGCGTCAACTCCACGGGTCTCAGCTACAGCACCGCACGTCTCCTGATATCGAGGGCGGCATGGAGGTCTTGGTTGAAGAACTCCTTGCGTGCATTGATGCCGGTTGAACTCACCAAGGCATGGAGGAGTCCTCGAACTCGTATCCTCTACTCCACGAAAACCTCTTCACCGTCATGTCGGGCAAACACTGTTGCTCGCTTATCTCCACCCTTCTTATTCTTCGTCACTTGCTCTTCTGCGCTCGATGGACGGCGGGACGAGAATTTTCTTCGTTCTTTCGTGGAACCCCGNGATGACGGCCCTCTACTACCGCCGACTTCCATCCCCGAAACTTTTCTTTAGATTTTTGTACGTTGGAAATGAATGCACTTGTTTATGTCCCTAGGTGAGGTCCGTCCCGGAGGGAGAGGGACTTTCGGGACAGAGACGATATGCGCACCGGTGTGCCGCCGTGTGTTGAACGCTTCAGCGATTCACCCAAAGGATCCGTCGGTACTTTTAACGATACAAAGCACTCCTTCAATACCGTTGAACCATGGAGCGTACTGAGGAATGAAAAGCAGCTCTATGCCGATCGAATCGCCAATAGCTCGAATGCAGCGGCAATGGTGAAATACCACGTTGTCCAATGGAAGGATGTCGCCAGACGCTAGTGGAAAAGTCGTCGATGATGCGACGAAGCGGTTGGCGGTCCTGCATGCGCCTTCTCTACGGGCAAAACTGAGGCAGCCNAATAATTCCACTCCAGCTAGACCAGGGGATGATATCGTCGTTCTCTTCGAATTCAATCGTACATTCAACTGGCTCCTTGCTCCGCGAATATCCGAAAACACTCCAACTGTTTGGTCCGAAAGACGTCTCATCGACTGGAAAAACAAACTGACGTCCCTCTGCTTCATTCCGATCGCGACGTTCCAGGAACACTGTAGCTGCGATTTCGGCGGAAGAAGGCTGTGTATGAAATTGGACTCTGTTTTTGCAACCGTATCCCCGTGGTTTCGGTACGACACGAACAATCCGCTCAGAANCAGAGACGCTGGTGNCAGCCTCTATCGTCGCTTTGCCTTTCGTAAGGAGATCAACTGGCCGTTTTCTACCATCGACAGCGAGCAGACTTGGAGAATATCCGGTTTTGACGAAGAGCGCGTATAATTGTTTCTTTCAGTGTTCCTCAAGCATCTGAGTACTGTGGTATGACTGACCTGATGGAGGAGTGCAGTCCTCCTCGCTCTGTGCAGTAAAGAGTATATATCTTATAGGCGATTCGTCTACGGTCGATGGGGTACATTGTACGGGGATTTCGATCCCCTGCTATGCACCGCAGCGGAAGTGAAACAGAAACGATTCGAAAGACTGGAAGGCGTACGGATTCATAGCCAGATTCAGGATTTTCGGTCATGCCTTCCGAGTCGCATCTTGGAATCTTTGCTGCTGGAATTCATGACGACACTGGGATTACAATGATTCACGACGCCTACGAACAAGGTTTCGTACAATGGACGATACGATCATCCAATTCAAGCGTACAAGCGTCCATTCTTCTCGATTCCTTACGGAAAGCATGCTCGAATGACGTATTATTCAGNTTTTGGATCTTTCTGTTTTAAGNCAACTCGTTGGTGCAGCCATTCGCGTCGCTGGATGGACCAGAAAACAAAACTCGTTGTCGCACAGTGACANCTTCTTCACGGATTCATGCCTACAGTTCCCAGAATATTGCACGTCAGAGAAGCGGTTCCGTTCGAATCACAAATCCTCCACTCTTCATGGCCATCGATGAAATGGCATTCCACAGTAGCGCGGCACCTCTCACGGGATATACTCCAAGCGGTTCCAGTTTCATCTTCTTGAATCGAAAAGGGTCTTGGACTCCGAATCCAGTCATCATGTCGTTCGCTGCCCATGGAGCGTGCGTCACCGCTTCGCCCGAATGGAGCCTAGAGATATCGACAGTTCTCGATTTGTTCTCCCACACTGATTTTGCTTCCGCTGCATGCTCCATGATGGACAAGATCGCGTTCCACAAATCCTCTCTCGAATGCAACAGCGTGCACTTGTGCATGCAGCGCACAGCGTACTCGACGATATGAGCAGCCTGAACAAGCGCTTGATCGAAGCANACGGAAACGGGCCCGGAAACGAAGGAGTGCAACGAGGGGCNACTTTTGCATCTGTCAAGGGCANGTAACGAGTGATGACGCCAGCATTCACGCTGGATAGTCCAGCGTTTGGCGGAACAGGTGTCGCGGACGTATGGGAGCAACTCAGCACATCTAAGAGCCACGATTGCGCTGGACGCACCAAGTCTGTGTACAGAGACGGTGCGAATGGCAAGCACAGCATAGATCACTACTGCCATATGTGCATGANGTGCTTTGACAACGGGTGAAAGCTACGAAATCGGGACTTGAGCGCTGCCATCAGCATCCTCGGACGGCTAATAATTCAGCTGGAGCGGAAGCAGAGACCAGCGAATCTAAACCCGGAGAGAAGAGACATGGATAGAAAGCACCCGCAGAACAACCCGAAAAAGACTTGTGTTGATGATCGGTGGACGAGTCCAACATTTTACGGGGTACGCGCGATTGAACTACCCGAACCTGTTCTATTTTATGCTTACTTGGGTGTCGTGCGCTTTCGAGCATGAACGTGATGCGAGGCGCTTTCGGAACGCGT
>JGI24721J44947_10009001_pt1 | contig 12957 bp, 8 predicted proteins | sample YelNatPaOPGAMG01_FD_44947 | JGI IMG/M metagenome (IMG submission 44947)
GAAAAAGAAAATGCCAGCGGGATCAGCCGCCTTTACGGATGGGGCCGGTCCTTGTGGGCCAGATGGGATCGCCTGCGGTCTTCCAAAACCCGGGCCTGGCAGAGGTACGACCGGCTCGGCAAAATCTTTTTGCTGTTGACTTTGAGCCTGACCATCACTTTCATTTTGGCGCCCCGACCGCAACAGACTTTCACCCACTATAATGTGGGCGATATTGCCCGGGAGGATGTCCGGGCAATCAAGAACTTTCTGGTGGAGGACGTGGAAACCACGGCCAAGCGGAAAAAAGAGCTTCTGGCCGAGGTCCCCCCGGTCTATGATCTGGATGAACAGGCCGCCAGCCGGATTCAGGAGCGTTTGCACAATGCCCTGAAGTTTATGCGTCTGGAGTATCAGAAATTAACGGTCCGGCCGGCACAAGACCCCTCCCGGGCGGCGGCCAAGAGCCCAAATGCTCAACTGGCCAATGAGCTCCAAAAACTCCGATCGGAGTTCAACGCCAGGTTGGGATCAGACATCCCCCCTTCCACTTTTAATCTATTGGTAAAAAATGAATTTTCCCCCACCATTGAAGCCCTGGTGAACCAAATCATCAGCCAGTTCTGTTATCAGGGAATTATCAGCGGGCATTCCTTGCCCAAACCNGAACCGCCGGAAATCCTGCTGCGGCGACTGCCCTCCCGTCGGGAGCAGTTACTCCGACCGCCTTATCCTTTTCTGGAAGTGGACAATATCCGCAAGCCCGTGGCCAATTACTGCCTGGAAGTGGCTGCGGATTTCGCTCCCACAGACCGCTGGCTGGCCTGCGATCTGGTGCAGTATTTGCTGGTCCCCAACGTCACCCATAATCTGGCCGAAACCCAGGAACGCCAACAGATTGTCCTACAGAAGCTTCATCCCACCTTTTTCCAGGTGAAGCGGGGGGAATTCATTGTCCGGGAAGGGGAACGCCTTACTCCTTTGCATTTGGCCAAGCTGAAAGCTCAAAGTCTGGTCTATCCCCAAAGCCGGGGCTTGCTCATGTTTCTGGGCATATTTTTCAGCATCGCCATTTTTCTCGGGCTTTCCTACAATCTCTCCCGGCTGGCCTTGAAGCGCTTTCCTAGCCGGGTCCGGGATCTGACCTTCCTGGCGGTGTTGCTATTGGGGGCCACTTTGCTAAATTTGGGCCTGTTGCGGCTGGGCGACCTTATCGCGCAGGTGGTGCCGGAGATGGGCGGCAATTTGGTGTACGGCTGGCCCATCGCCTTGGCCCCCATGTTTGCCGGCCTCTTTCTGGGATTGGAGACCGGCATTGTGATAACCTTTCTCACCGCCACCCTGTCGGCCCTGCTCCTGGACAAGCCTTTTCCCATGTTCCTTTATTTTCTGAGCGCCGGCCTGGTGGGCATTTGGGGGGTCAGACACTGCCGGGAGCGCGGGGATATTATCCGGGCCGGACTGGCGTTGAGCGGGGTGAATTTTATCCTGCTTACCTCTATGAAGCTGCTGGAGTTTCCCTTCACCGCCAAGGAATTGCTTATTGCCCAAGTTTTTGGCCTAGGCGGCGGGTTGGCGACAGCCATCCTGGTTTTGGGCGTAACCCCGCTCATTGAGGGCGTCTTCGGCTATACTTCGGACATTCGGTTGATGGAGCTAATAAATTTGGACCAGCCGATATTGCGGGACCTGATGCTGCTAGCCCCGGGCACTTACCATCATTCCCTGGTGGTGGGTCAGATCGTGGAGGCCGCGGCGGAGGCCATCGGGGCCAATCCCCTGGTGGCCAAGGCCGCCGCCTATTATCATGATATCGGCAAAATCAAGAAGCCGGCATATTTCGTCGAAAACCAGCTGGGGGGTGAAAACAAACACGAAAAGCTCGCCCCCTCCATGAGCGCCCTCATCCTCATTTCTCACGTCAAGGACGGGGTGGAGCTGGCGCGGAAAAACAAGCTGGGCGACCGCCTGGTAGACATCATTCAGCAGCACCACGGCACCTCCCTTATAAGCTATTTTTATCATAAGGCCAAAAGCCAGGCCTCCAATCCTCAGCAGGTTAACATTGACGACTACCGTTATCCCGGCCCCCGCCCCCAGACCAAGGAGGCCGGTTTGGTACTCATCGCCGATCAGGTGGAGGCCGCCTCCAAGACCCTGGAAGACCCTACTCCGGCCCGGATCCAGGGTATGGTCCAAAAAATCATTAACAATATCTTTGCGGATGGCCAGCTGGACGAATGTGAGCTTACCCTGAAAGAGCTCCACCTCATCGCCAAACACTGCAACAAGATCTTGAGCGGCATTTTCCACCAACGCATTCAATATCCCCAACCTGTTGAGAAAACGCGAGGGCATGAGGATCTGGATAAACAACCGGCAAAGAAAAACGGCTATAAACCCGGAGAGCCTTCGGACAAAAGCCGCGAAGATCTTAAACGCCTTGGGCTGGTCCATGGCGGAGCTAAGCATCACCCTAGTGAATGACCGCACCATGGCCAAGCTTAACCGGGTTACTTTCGGCCGCCGCGGCCCCACCAATGTGATAGCCTTTCCGGTGGAGGGGGTGCGCCCTGAGGATTCGCCCCTGCCGATGACTTATCCCGAAGGTCCAGGCCCGCCCCTGGTCTTGGGCGAAGTGGTCATCTCCGTGGAAACCACCCGGCGCCAAGCCGCGGAGTTGGGCTGGCCTTGGGAAGAACTCTTCGATTTTTATCTGATTCACGGTATACTGCATTTGCTGGGTTACGGGCACGACACTCCTGAAAGTGAAGCGGTCATGGAAGCCAAGACCTGGGAAATTATGGAGCTACTAGGGGAAGGCAAGGGGTGAGCCTGAGCGGTTCGACCCCTTCTCCCACCGCAGTTCTTCAAAAAAAACCAACCATCGGAGGCAAAGGGCGTGGCAAAACTGGAGGTGAACGTAGACCATGTGGCGACGGTGCGGCAGGCCCGCCTGATTGATGAACCGGACCCGGTGACGGCCGCAGCCCTGGCGGAACTGGCCGGAGCCGACGGCATCATCGTGCATTTGCGGGAAGATCGGCGCCATATTCAGGACCGGGACTTACGGCTCCTGCGGCAAACGGTGAAAACCCGCCTCAACCTGGAGATGGCGGCCACAGACGAGATGCTGGCCATTGCTTCGGAGGTGAAACCGGACCTGGTGACCCTAGTGCCCGAAAAACGGGCGGAGCTTACCACCGAAGGCGGTCTCAACGTTAAGGGAAACCTGGACTTTCTGAAGGATTACATTAAAAGGCTGAAAGAAGCCGGCCTGACGGTGAGCCTTTTTGTGGACCCGGATCCGGTCCAGATTAACGCCGCCAAAGAAGCGGGGGCCGCATGGGTGGAACTGCACACCGGCACTTATGCCGAAGCCCGGGAGGAAGCCGAGGCCCAGAAGCTCTTCGACCAGCTCCTGGACGCGGCCCGGCACGCCCGGAGTCTGGGCTTGCGGGTCAAGTGCGGCCATGGCCTGAATTATGTAAACATCAAACGCTTTCGGGGCCGGCAGGAATTTGAGGAATTTTCCATCGGTCACAGCATCGTCAGCCGGGCCGTGCTGGTGGGGATGGAGCGGGCTGTGCGGGAAATGCTTGATCTCATCAAATGACCATTAACAATAGTTTTCAGTTTTGCGCGTCGGTGGAAACGGGTTTGATGGTCCGATACCCGACAGCATGTCGTCCCAGGCCATGATCCCCCTCATAGCAGAGGGCCTTTGATTTTTTCCATGCTACCCGAAGAGATTCCCGCGAAGCCGTATTACACCATTGGGGAGGCGAGCCGCATCACCGGGGTGCGGCCTCATGTGCTGCGCTACTGGGAAAACCAAGGGAAAATTCTGCGCCCGGTGCGCCGGCGCTCCCGGCACCGTCTCTATCGGCCCGCGGATATTCAACTCATTCTGGAAATAAAGCGCCTGCGGGAAGAAGAAAGGCTCACTTTGCCAGCCATGCGCCGGCAGCTTCGGAGCCATCAGGACATTCCACGGATCTCTCCCCCTTCTTGCTTGAGCTCTGAAGTGCGGCAATTGCTTCTGGGTCTCAAGGAGGAACTGGAGGCCCTCCGGGAGCTCCTGGGATAGAGCTGATCAAAAGATTTTTACTGCCAACTGGGAATGGAAGTCATCGGCAAATTCATTATCTCGCCGATTGACCTTATGAATCTTTTTTCTTCATTTGCCAGAAACGCAGGCGCTGTTTGAGCCGCTGCCAACGGCTCGGAGCCTTGGGTGGTTCCTCCGGCCCTTTGTCATCCTGCACTTGGGAAACATCCGATTTCTGTCTGTTATCCGGCGAAGGTGGTGGCGGCGAGGCCTGCTCTCCGGGAGCAACGCGACCTTCGGAGGAATCCCCGGTCGTGCTGCTTCGACCTTCGGAGGAATCCCCGGTCGTGCTGCTTCGCCCCGGTTCGCTCTCTTTGGCCTCCGCCGCCGGCTGGTTCCGGGGTGAAGGGGCCGCCGGGGCCGAGGCGGCCGCTTTGGGGGCCGCCCGAAGCGGCTTTTTTCTGGTCCTTGGCGGGCTAAGAAAATCTGTAACCGGCACCTTTAACTGCGCCTTCAGAAAATCAAGCCTTTGGTTGATCAAGATCTCCAGGGGTTGATAGCCCGGATAACCACTGATTTGACCGTTCAGGAAGCCATAGCGCAGCAGGGCCTGCTCAAAATGCCCGGCACGCAGCAGAGCCTCAGTATTTTCATAAAATTTGAGGGCTCCGGCGGCGTGTAGTTCCTGGGCAAACAAAGCGGCATCGGAAACCGGGGCCTTTGCGGGCGCCGCCGGTGCTTCCCCGTCAGGGGCGCTCCTCCCGGAAGTCGGGCCCGAAAGAAGGAGTCCTGGAAGGACAAAAAGCATGCAGGCATATTTTTTTGATCCGGTCATACCATTTATCCGACAACCTCTCTTTTCTTCGGCTTTTTCTGCGGATAACTTGACGGGGAAAGCCGGCCTTGGTTCTAGTCCCGGAAAATTTCGGAAAAATTCCTCCTTTCTTAGCTTAAGTCAAACCGGATCCGTCGTTAAAACAGTTATCTTTAGGCAAGCTGAGAAAATTCAACCTGAAACGGGGGCGCACGGAGGTGAAGGATGTTCTGTTATCAATGTGAGCAGACGGCTAAAGGCGTGGCCTGCACGGTTTTGGGCGTGTGCGGCAAAAATGAGGAGGTCGCCGATCTGCAGGACCTGCTGATTTACAGCCTGCAGGGGCTGGCCCAGGTGGCCGTGGAGGGGCGCCAGGTGGGAGTAAGCGACCGCGAAGTCAATGTCTTTACCTGTGAGGCGTGCTTTTCCACCCTGACCAACGTGGACTTTGACCCTGACCGGTTTGTTCCCCTGATCCACCGGAGCGTGGAGCTTCGGGAGCGGCTCAAGGACAAAGTCAAGGCCGCGGGCGGCAAGGCGGATTATCCCGAAGGCCCGGCCACTTTCCAGCCCAAGGGCACCCTGGAGGAGCTGGTGGAGCAAGGAAAGGCCCATGGGCCGAAGTCTTATCCGGATGACCATCCGGATATCCTTTCCCTCAAGCACACCCTGCTGTTTGGCATTAAAGGGGTGTGCGCCTATGCCGATCACGCCCAGATTCTGGGAAAAGAAGACGAACAGGTCTATGCCTTTATCCACGAAGGCCTGGCCGCCACCGCGGCTTCCGGAAAGACAGTGGATGAGTTGCTGAAACTTTGCCTTCGGTGCGGCGAAATCAATTTGCGGACCATGGAACTTCTGGATGCCGCCCATACGGAGCGTTATGGCGACCCAGTGCCAACGACGGTTCCCCTGGGGCACAAGAAAGGCAAGGCCATCCTGGTCTCGGGACACGACCTGCGGGATATGGAGGAAATCCTGAAACAAAGCGAAGGGAAAGGCATCTATGTTTACACCCACGGAGAGATGCTTCCCTGCCATGGCTATCCGGGACTAAAGAAGTATCCGCATTTTTACGGCCACTTCGGGACCGCCTGGCAAAATCAGATCCGGGAATTCCCCCAGTTTCCGGGGCCCATCATCATGACCACCAACTGTATTCAGAAACCGGCGGAATCTTATGCCGACCGGATCTTCACTCGGGGGTTGGTGGGCTGGCCGGGAATCAAGCACATCCCTGACCTGGACTTTGCCCCGGTGATGGAGAAGGCCCTGGCATTGCCCGGTTTCCAGGAAGACGTCAATGACCGAAGGGTGATGGTGGGGTTTGCCCGGAACACCGTCCTGGGGGTGGCCGATAAAGTGATTGAGCTGGTGAAGAACAAAAAGATCCGGCACTTTTTCCTGGTAGGCGGCTGCGATGGCGCCAAACTGGCCCGCAACTACTACACCGAATTCGTGGAGAAGGTTCCGCCGGATTGTGTGATCCTGACCCTGGCCTGCGGCAAGTTCCGATTCTTTGACCAGCAGTTGGGCGACATCGAAGGCATCCCCCGGCTGCTGGACATAGGACAGTGCAATGATGCTTACAGTGCCATCCGGATCGCCGCAGGTCTGGCCGAGGCTTTTGGCGTCAGCATAAATGAACTGCCGCTGTCTTTGGTCCTTTCCTGGTACGAACAGAAGGCGGTGGCCATCCTGCTCACGCTCTTGTACCTGGGCCTCCGGAACATGCGGCTGGGTCCCAGCCTGCCGGCCTTCCTCACCCCCAATATCCTGGAGGTGCTGGTAAGGAACTTTGACCTCAAGCCCATCTCCAGCCCGGATCAGGACCTTAAGGAAATTCTGGGATAGATCAGAGGAAGACAGACTCCAGCCGCCGGAATTATTTACAAAGAGCCGGAAACCCGTAAGTTTCCGGCTCTTGCAGCAAAAGGTATTGGCAACCGGCGGCCCGAGGGTCAAATCCACGTCGGCCCGCCCGGGGGATAAGCTCAAGTTTGGGGTTTGGTTTTTTCCCGGGTCAACGGCTATTAAATCGTTGTTACCCTCCTTTTAAATCACCTATAATTGAGCATCCTGAGAATCTCGGGACTATTGCCGCCGAAAGGTGAGTGTTCCGTAGCCGAATTTATTTTGCGGGAGGCATACCTTTGATGATCTCCTATATTATTTTGGGCCTTATCGCCCTCATTTTGGTGAGCCTGGTGGTCCTGTTCAACCGACTGGTAAGAAATCAAAACCTGGTTCAGGAGGGCTGGAGCGGCATAGATGTTCAGCTCAAGCGGCGGGCCGATCTTATTCCGAATCTCCTTGAAACGGTGAAAGGTTACATGGGCCATGAGCGTGGGGTTCTGGAGCGGGTCACCGAGCTCCGGGCCCAGAGCCTGAAGCCGGGCTCGCCGGGCGAAAAAGGCCGGGTGGAAGGCATGCTTTCCTCTGCTCTCGGAAACCTCCTGGCGGTGGCGGAAAATTACCCGGACCTGAAGGCCAGCCAAAATTTCATGGAACTGCAGCGGACCTTGGCCGACATCGAAGAACAGATTCAACTGTCCCGGCGCTATTACAACGGCGCCGCCCGTAACTTCAATATTCTGGTGGATTCCTTTCCCAGCAACCTGGTGGCCCGGGCTTTCGGCTTTCAGCGAGTGGAGTATTTCGAACTGGAAGAAACAGGAGACCGGGCGGTGCCGCGGGTGAGTTTCGCCCAATGAGGGTAGGCCATGAAATCCTTGCCCCGCCGCCTTTTTATCATCTTCGCCCTTTTGGGACTTACGGCGCTGCCGGGCCTTCAGCCCCCGGCCTTCGGCCAAACCGAGCGCATCCTCCGGTTTCACAGCCGCCTGGTGGTGCATCGCGACGGTACCATGACAGTCACGGAGACCATTACCGTGAACTGCGCTCAGCAGGAAATCAGGCGGGGCATTGTTCGGGAATTTCCCACCACTTACCGGGACCGGTTTGGCAACACCGTCAAGGTGGGTTTTGAAGTAAAAGAGGTGCGGCGCGACGGCCAGGAGGAACCTTATCACATCCAGACCGCCAAGAACGGCAAAAAGGTTTACATTGGACAAAAAGAGGTCTACCTGCCGCCGGGGATCTATACCTACATCCTCACTTACTTTACCGATCGGCAGCTCGGTTATTTCCAGGATTTCGATGAGCTGTACTGGAACGTTACCGGCAACGGCTGGACCCTTCCGATAGATCACGCCGAAGCGGTGGTCGTGCTCCCCGAAGGGGCGGACATCCTGCGGTATGCCGCCTATACCGGCCCCATGGGCGCCAAAGGCCAGGACTTCCGGGTGAGTTATGACCCGCGCGGCAATCTGGTGTTTGCCACTACCCGAGGGCTGGCGCCCCGGGAAGGCCTGACTATTGCGGTGGCCTGGCCCAAAGGGGTGGTACGGGAGCCGTCGGCAAAGGAAAAGACCACGTATCTTCTCAAGGATAACCTGAGTCTGGTGCTGGGACTTGTTTGGCTGGCCCTCATACTGCTTTACTATCTGGTGGCCTGGAGCCGGGTGGGCCGGGACCCGGAAGCCGGCCCAATTATTCCCTTGTTTGAACCGCCCCCGGGCTTTTCTCCGGCGGCGGCCCGATTTTTGATGCGCATGGGCTTTGACAATAAGACCTTTGCGGCCGCAGTGGTGGATATGGCCGTGAAAGGGGCGCTCACCATCGAGGAAAACAACGGCGATTTCACTCTGCGCAAGGGAGAAAGCAACCCCGCCGCCCTGTTTCCGGAGGAACACCAGTTGGCTCGGAAGCTTTTTTCCCACGGTAGTGCATTGGAAATGAACAATACCAATCACACTATCCTGCAAAGCGCCCGCGAGGCCCTGAAAGCCATTCTGAACCGGGAACTAAACAAGATTTATTTTTTCACCAATTCCGAATACTTGGTGCCGGGTTTGGTTTTGACCGCCTTGGCCTTGGGGTCTGTTATTCTCGCGGCTCCTTGGAAGGCAGAGTCGGCTTTCAGCTCCGTCTGGCTTTCCATCTGGTCCGTGGGCTGCTACTTCCTGGCATTACAGGTTTATCGCCGCTGGCAGGCCATTGGCACCGGCTTCCGGCTGGGGAAAGGCCTAGCGGCTTTAGGGATTACGCTTTTTTCCCTGCCTTTCTTTTTAGGCCTGATCGCGGGAACCTACCTGTTTGGTCAGGCTGTTTCTTTGGGAGCGGCTTTTGTGCTCATAAGCATCGGTCTCTCCAACGCTGTCTTCTTTCACCTGCTCAAGGCCCCCACCCTCCAAGGCCGCCGGATTATGGATCAGATTGAGGGCTTCAAACTTTATCTGTCCGTGGCGGAGCAGGATCGCCTGGAGGTTCTGCACCCGCCGGATAAAACGCCGGAAATTTTTGAAAAATACCTGCCTTATGCCTTGGCCTTGGATGTGGAAAATGAATGGTGCGCGCAGTTTGCCGAAGTGCTGGCCCGGGCCCAGGTGGACGGCCGGCCCTATTCCCCCGTCTGGTACCGGGGCAGCTCCTGGGAAGGATTCCGAGCTTCAAGCCTGGCCGATTCTCTAGGAAGCAACCTGGCCGGAGCCATTGCTTCGGCCTCCTCGCCGCCGGGGACCGCTTCCGGAAGCGGTGGCGGCGGCTCTTCCGGCGGCGGGGGTGGCGGCGGGGGTGGCAGCGGCTGGTAATTAGAGGAAGGAATGACTTTTTACTCTGAAAACCGGAAAACGCGAGGAAAAATTTGCGGATAATCGAATTGGCCGGTTCCCCCTGGCAGCTCGGGCGTCAGCACGGGCAGATGCTGTCGCCGGAAATTCGCTTTATGCACCGGGTTTTGCTTGCCTACCTGGTCAAAGTAGGACTGGTGGTGGGGGTTTGGCCCATTTATGCTTTGTTATTTTTCCTGACCCGCCGCTTCCGCCCCTTTATCTCGCCGCGGCTTTTGGAGGAGATGAAGGGCATTGCGGCCGGGGCCCAGGTCCGCCTGTTTACCATACTTTTGTTTAACGTCCTGGATGATATCGCCAACAACCTGCCCCGTTGCTCCGGACTGGCGGCGGGAGGACGACGTACCAGGGAGGGCGCCTACCTGGCGGGCCGCAACCTGGATTATCCTTTATTCATAGACGACCTGATAAATCTTCAGACTCTATTTGTGATGGAGCCCCATCGCGGCCTGCCCTTTGCCTCTTTGGCCTGGCCGGGATATATCGGCGTATGCACCGGGTTGAACAAGGCCGGGGTGGCCGTGAGCCAGTTTTCCGCCATGTGCCGGGACGTCTCTTTCCGCGGGACGCCTGCTGCCTTGCGCTTCCGCCAAGGGCTGGAAGCTGCCCGTTCCGTGTCCCGGATGACGGAGTTCCTTCTTGCCCAAAAAGGAACCATCGGCAACAACCTCTTGCTGGTATCGGCAAGCGAAGCTCAGGTCCTGGAGCTGTCTGCCAGTCACGGGGCAGTCCGCTCTCCGGAGGCAGGGCTCATTACGGTCACCAATCATTATCAAAGCGCCGCCATGGCGCCCTGGCACGGCCGCCCCCCCCGGCGGCCGCCATTTTGCAGCTTGGCGCCATATTATTTCAGCGAAGCCTATAGCCGTTCCCGGGATGCCCGCCTTAGGGAGCTGGCCGGACAAAAAATCCTCCAGCCCGAGGACATACAAGCCATTCTGGCGGACGAGCATATCGCCAACCCGGGGACCGTGGCCAGCGTGGTTTTCAGTCCCGGAGAACGCACCCTGTGGGTGGCCCAGGGCCAGAAGGCACCCGTAAGTCAGGGCCCCTTTCAGAAAATTACGCTTTGGTAAGCTGGGTTAATCTCGCGCCGATGGAAAGCCGCGGTTTTGCATGGCAAATATCTTGCAATTTCCCTATGTTAGAATCAGCGAAGCAAGTATTTATCTTGACAGGAGGCCCATAACTGCTAATATTAAAAAAAGCGGGCGATTAGCTCAGGTGGATAGAGCGTTGGTCTCCGGAACCAAAGGTCGGGCGTTCGAGTCGCCCATCGCCCGCCAAAAATCAATGAGTTAGCCTTCCTGACAAGAAGTCTTCTAATTTTTCCCTACAATATTCCCTACAAATATTTCGTTTGACGGGGGTTTCTCCATGGGCACCGGCTGCGCCTTGAGGGGCGGTGCGCAGAAGATGCCAGGGATGCCGAAAGGCGTTGAGCACACGGATAGATTTATCTAACCCGCGTTACTCAGTGCGCCACGAAGGCGTGAGATCCCGGGTTTTGCCGTCCCGCCCCCCAGGCGCTATGGAAGGTGTCGGCACGCCTGAAAATCTCCTCTCCCCTTGACACCTGCCCCAGCACATGATAAGAAAAACCGCATAGTGGGGAGGGGGGAACTCCCCCGCGGGTGCCGCAGGCACCCCACGCAGCGACCTGAGTCAGGGCCGGGAGGCAGCAGGCCTTTCCCGGTTAAAATGAGCAAAGGGAAAACAAGGCCACGAAGGCCGCGCGGCGCAAAGCCGCCAGGCAGTCGTGGCCTTTTTCATGCGCCCCGGAACCAGGGCCGTCGGGCCTCTGGGACGTCCCAGAGGGACCCAGGGCTCAGACCCCAAGGGCGTATGACCGGCAAAAGAAAGGGGTGGGCCGCCTCCCCGGCAGGAGCCTGGGCCCACCCCGGACCGAGCCTCGCAGGAAGCACCGGCCCGTTTCTAAGATATCATAATGTCGGGCCGGCTTGCAATTCTCCGCCATAAGGAGGGAAGCGTCATGATTGGCAGGCTGTGCCTGACCCTGGCGGCGGCCGCGCTGGGGTTGTTTTTGGCTATCACCCCGGGAGCGGCCCAGAGCCCGCCTGCAGACAAGATGGAAGTGATGGACGAGCTGGTCATCAGCGCCACCCGGACGGAGCGCTTGCGATCCCTGGTGCCCGTCAGCGTCACAGTGATCACCCGAGAGGAGATCGCCGCCAGCCCGGAACGCAATCTGGATGAGATTCTGCGCCAGCAGATAGGGGTGGACCTCTCCCGGCGCACGGGCATCGCCATCGGCATCCCGGGCCGCTTGGATCTGCGGGGGGTTCCCGGCCCCAACCGCACCCTGGTGCTGGTGGACGGCTTCCCCTTAAACGGCTCCGGCACCGGCTTCGTCAACCTGCAGCAGATTCCCTTGGAGGCCATCGAGCGGGTGGAAATCATCCGGGGGCCCTACTCCTGTCTGTATGGCGCCAACGCCCTGGGCGGAGTGATCAACATAATCACCCGCCGGGGCCAGGGCCGACCGGAGGTGGGGGTGCAGGCCGGGGTGGGCAACCAGAGCTGGCATCAGACGGCTCTCCAGGCCAGCGGCGGCGGCCCCCGGGGAAACTTCTTCGCTTATGGGGACCGGCGCCGCACGGACAACTACTGGTTCAGCGACTTTGAGCTGAAGGAGTCCTTCAACCGGGCCACCGGCCAATCCACGCTGGAGGAAATCCCCTCCTTCAACCGCTCCTATGAGGATTGGCGCTATATCGGCACCTATAGCGTGGGCTTCTCCCCCACCACCTGGGGCACCCTGCACACCCGCTTCTACAAAAATTTCACCGGCCTGGGGCGCACGGAGAACCTCACCCCCAACCGGGACGAACAGACCCGGGGGGAGGTCTACTTCGGCGGCCTCACTCTCGCCTCTGCGCCCCACGAGAACCTGAGCCTGTTAGTCCGGGGCTACGCCCGGCAGTCCACCGACCAACTGTGGAGCGAAACCTCCTTTCTGGAGACCATCTTCATCCCCCTCCCCCCGGGCAGGTTCGTCACCATCCCCCGCTTCGGGCCGGGGTATTTCCGGGCGGTGTACCGGGACTTTTACGTAGAGGGCCAGTCGACCCTGCACTTGGGCGAGTACCACACCCTCACCGCCGGCTTTGACGTGCTGAGGGTGCAGGCCCAATTCGACCCGGTCATCCACGCCGACACCAAGGCCCTCTTCCCCGGCTCCGCCGCCGCGGACGAAGGCATCACCACCTTCGGTTTCTACCTCCAGGATGAATTCCGCTGGGGCCGCCTCAGCGTCATCCCTGGCCTCAGAGTGGACAAGCACTCCCTCTTCTCCGCGGTGCTCTCCCCGAAGCTAGGGGTCACCTACCGTCTTTTCGACCATACCACCCTGCGGGCCTCTGCCGGCCGGGCCTACCGGGCCCCTTCGGTGACGGAGCTCT
>JGI24721J44947_10009004_pt1 | contig 12956 bp, 13 predicted proteins | sample YelNatPaOPGAMG01_FD_44947 | JGI IMG/M metagenome (IMG submission 44947)
CTTTCAGGAATGCAGTCGCCGGCACATGGCCAATGGCAAAAAATAGACCACCAACCTCGAGTTCGTGCTTTTGATCATCCTTCGTGGACTGAAGCGTTATTCGACGCAACAGGGTGTCTCCATGCGCAGCCACAACGATCGAATTCCACAGGAACTCAATTTTCTGGTTCTCAAATGCTCGCTTCTGCATGATCTTCGACGCACGGAGCGTATCGCGGCGATGGATAACGTACACTCGACTCGCATAGCGCGTGAGAAAGAGCGCCTCTTCCAATGCAGTATCACCACCACCGACTACAGCGATCGGCTTACCTCGAAAGATAGGTGCGGCGCCGTCACAAACCGCACAAGCAGAGATACCGCGCTGCCAGAAGCCACCCTCACCACTGCCGGCACCAGGAAAGTCCATGCGTTTCGCCACCGCACCAGTGGCGATGATCACGCTTGCAGCTAGGACCACGTGCTGACTGCTGTATATTCGGAAGGGGCGGCTCTGGAGATCCACGCTTTCAACAGTTTCCGTCAGGATCTTCGTCCCATGCACCTGAGACTGTTTTCGAAACCGATCCATCAGCTCGAAGCCGCTGATTCCCTCTGGGAAGCCCGGATAGTTTTCGACGTCAGTCGTTGTCGTAAGTTGCCCTCCGGCTGCGATCCCGTTTGCAAGCATGCCTTCGAACATGATTGGTCTCAGTTGCGCGCGAGCTGCATAAATTGCAGCAGTGTGCCCCGCGGGACCCGAACCGATGACGCACAACGGCGTTACCAGCGGTACTGCGGAGCCGTTTGCAAGCGACCCGTTCCGCGCGCCTTGCTCGTCGCTCATGTGTGCGTTTGGTCGCCTGAAAACACGAATCCCCAAGTAACTGTTATTTCCAGGACGTATGCTTGTCCAAGTCAAGCTCCCAAAGCGCCTGAGCAGCAACGTTTCGGAATAGTGTACGGTTTCACGCACTCCGCTCTGGATACACCAGTAAAGAAGCTGGTAACGCGGGAATCCCGTGGGGTGATCAGTAAGCGCGCGACGGCGGACGGAGGCGCGCTCGATCGGCACCGCCACGTTCACGAACGAGTGGCTTGCAGCAGCGCCTCCACTACGGGGAGGTCGCGGAGCTTGTCGGCCCTTGAGCCCAGTCTTTACCAAGGACAGGTACCGATCGTTCACAGCTTAGATCCAGTGGGATGTTGCTTGGTGATGAACGTAGGGTTCTCTGGGATGGAAACGACAGCAGATAACCTCGCCGCAGCTGGGAGCGGGGTGCGCTGCGCTTCAGCTCTTCCACAGCTCCCGCTCATGAGCGTTTATTGCGTGGTGCATTCGGTTCTATCGTGAAGCGATCGTGACAGCTCAGTAGCGCGATCCTGTGCATGCTTTGTGTGAGTCTGAGTTTCCACGTCCTGAGCGTGCTCAGCGCGTTGATATCGGCGTTTTGGCAGATGTCGGCATTCGATAACGTCGGAATCTCCTCGCACGCCCAATTGTAGCGTGTTCTGCTGCCTGCACTGCATATATCGGCATTGGATGGACGTGGTGCGTTCATGATGCGGGACATTCCATCTACCTAGTGACGGTGGTTGCGCTCAGGCAGCGCGGGTGTGTTGCTCCGACAGCTTTCAGAAACGGCACTAGTGTAACTCGGGTTGTAAAGCATGCCGAGGAACCACAGGGCTCTGTAACGCCGAAGACTATGGAGTCAACCCTGAAAGTGCTCGCCTCCTCCCGCCAAAGAGCTCTGTCCACAGGTGTACCACAACGGTTGCCACCAGCGCTGGCGAGCACGTCTCGACTCGAACACGAAGCTGCCCAGCACAGCGTACGGCCCAGTGTGTGCCGCACTCCCTCTCTGCCTGAACCGAAGTGTTCCGTACACCCTAGGCGAGACAAGATTAGGTGAAAAACCTTCCAGTTTGCGCATCCAGCGGAGGCAGCAGCTACTCAAGTCGTCCACACCTCCGCTCCATGACGGCTCGCGGGCCCAACGGGCAAACAGTTGCTACGCGNTNTTCACACGTTGCAGCTGCAGNCCCTGCGCATTGAACCAGACTGCCCCAGTTACGCAAATACCCCTATTACGTAAACACCTACATCATCCAGGTTCGTTTCATGGTACATGATCAGTGTATCCAACGTAGCTATCGCAGCAGCATCACGTTGGATTATCGATAGCAAAGGCGGCTTGCCAGTGCGCTCCTGCCACCTCCAGAAGCGGCGATATCGCGTGATGGCATCGCTGCTGGGCGCGTCGCCAAGGATGGCTGTTTCGTGATTCGCTACGCGTAGCGTACAGGGTTGCTCGCTGAAGTGATTCACTGCTAGGAGCGTTACTCGACGCTCTTCCCGTGCTAAAGACGATAGCTGGCTGAGAAAGGGGCTCCACTGAGGCAGCATTCGACACTTGTGTTCTTGAGGGGCGCCGTTCCCGATCGAGCGGGAACGTTACCGCAGGTGCTGCTGGTTTCTTCAGTTGCTGTTCGAGGCCTGCACGGGGGTTCTGTTACTGCGCGTCTCGGACGCGGTTCAGAGCAAGCACATAGAGCGCTTGCAACGTCTTGTGCCTGTTTTTGATCATGTTTAGCTGCTTGACGTCTGTAGCTCAGGGGAACGGGCGGCTTCAGCGCACCTCGAAACAGGTGCCGCTGGTCGCGCGCCGGGAGAGGCGCCACCGACTGGCGGTTCGCACGCTCCGTCCTGCNTTGGAGAGCTCCCTCTCTCGTTTCACGGAGCAGGAGCAAGCGTTTCCCACACTAAAGGCGGACGCGAAACCCAAGGCGGCTTCAAACTCACGGACAGCAGGCGTTCCAAACCGTTTGAAGGAGGAGGAAGGCGCTTGTTTCGTAGAGTTTCTCCGGAGAGCGGTTGAGGACTGCCGAAGGAACGTGCAGGCCGGAGGGCACGGCACCGAGGACCTCGTGTGGGAGCGCGTTCGCCTTGAGGCAGAAGCTGCGGCGCGCGAGGAGCAGCTCCTTGCATCCTTTCTTTACGCAACTGTCCTGAACCACGACACACTGGAGGCGTGTCTTGCCTTCCACCTGGCCAATAAGCTCGCGTCAACGACGCTGCCCAGTACCATGCTGAACGAAATCATTCGAGAAGCGCTGGAGAAAGCACCGGAGGCGCGTTACGCCATTCGACTGGACTTGTTGGCGGTGGCGGATCGAGATCCGGCGTGTACGCGAGTGATCGATGCGTTGCTTTTCTTTAAGGGCTTCCACGCCTTGCAAACGCATCGAGTTGCACATTGGCTGTGGAGCCAGAACCGCCAGGCCCTTGCAATGTACCTCCACAGCCAAGTCTGCAAGGTGCTACAAATCGACATCCACCCCGCAGCAAGAATCGGCTATGGTGTATTTATAGACCACGGAACCGGAGTGGTTATCGGCGAGACCGCGCGAGTCGGAAATAACGTCAGTCTGCTTCATCACGTGACTCTGGGTGGCACTGGTACCAAGCTCGGGGATCGACACCCAAGGATCGAGGATTGTGTTCTGATCGGGGCCGGTGCAACGATTCTGGGGAACATCACCGTCGGCTATGGCGCTATGGTCGGTGCGTGCACCGTGCTCACGAGCGACCTGCCGCCGCACTCGACGGCAGTAGGTGTTCCTGCGCGAGTTATTGGTGCTCCGCGCACGAAAGCGCCAGCTTTTGACATGGACCAAGACCCGACACACTGTCGCAAGCGACGAACAGCAGTAGAGCACCCGGATGGCAGCAGCCATTCGCTGCCAGAGACGGGCACCGTAGATGTTACTTCGACGTCGACGAATGGCCATGCGCTGGACAGCTAAGTAGCTTTCGGAGCTGGACGCCCTCGACCCGCGTTTTTGTACACTAAGCATGACGTGGATCATTTCATGTACAGGTAAAGGATGCATGCAGGTTCGTCAGATAACGCGAGCACATACGTTGTCATGGAGTTAGAGGACACGATATGCGGTCGGCGTTTCAACGAGCGCGCGAGCGGGACTCTTCGGGAAACGATTCGCACGCGAGCCTTTATCGTTGGTGCTCAGAGCATCTCAAAACGCCTCTGGAGCGCTGCGATACCCAGGTGGTGGTCATGTGAAGTGTATTTCCTGTTGATGACACGTTTCATCTGCTGGATGCGAGAGGTGCCGGCTCACAGCGGAGGCTTCTTGCCCTCTGACGACCTTGCGGTAAACGGTTCGAATTTGGAGACCCGGTTTCATCGACCGCACCTCTGGCTAGTGGCGGAACTCGGAGTTCGGGTGCGGCAGCAAGATGGACGCTCAATCGAACGCGGATAACCACTGCACAATCGGAGATGCCCTGTTCGTGCGTAAACGATCCTACACCGCAGCAAAAATTCGATGACGTCTCGGGCGGTAGTGCTTGGATTCTGGATACCCAGGCTAACGCTTGTAAGCTCAGCGCGCAACAGCGGCAGCGGTACTCTAGCGGTCAGCGATAGCGTGCCAACGAATCGGTTCGAGGCCAAGTGACTGGAGGTACTCGTTCGCCTTGCGGAAGTGATTGCATCCAAACCAGCCTCCTCGAGCGGCAGCCATAGGGCTCGGATGTGCAGCCTGCAGAACCAGATGACGGTTTGCATTCACCCGCGAACACTTCTCCTTCGCGAAATTGCCCCAGAGCATAAAGACGAGTCCACGCGTGCCGCCGAGCTTCTGCTGATCGAGGACGCGGATTACTTCATCCGTGAACTTTTGCCAACCCCCATGCTTAGCATGGCTGCCCGGCTTGTGCGCTTCAACAGTGAGCACAGCGTTGAGTAGGAGCACACCCTGGTCTGCCCAGGCCTCGAGACAGCCGTGGTTTGGCGGTCGGAAGGGTTCCGGATCACTTTCAGGGAACTCACGTGCGAGTTCACCGTAAATGTTGAGAAGAGACGGTGGCGGCACAACACCCCGAGGTACACTAAAGCACAGTCCGTGCGCCTGGCCTACGTTATGGTACGGGTCTTGGCCGATGATCACCACTTTCACCTTCTCGAGGGGACACCGCTGAAACGCATGGAAAACCAAGTTCTGTGGAGGGAATATCCGTTTGCCCTGGGCAATCTCCTTCTGTAGGAATTCGTTGAGCGACNCCCACGACTTGCTTTGAAAGTGTGCAGCTAAAGCTTGTCGCCAGCACGACGGCAAACTCGGTTCGAGAGCCGTCGCGGTCGCAGCAAGCGCGTAGCCCGCAGGCCGCGGCACGGGAAGCACCTGTGCCGCTGCAGCACCTGAGGTCGCTCTCGCTTTCACGAAGCCGTCGAGGGTTCCGCGGGCAACGCTCGCCACAAACCCGGCCTTCATATCACTGGAACTCTTGGAAACGGTGACGGCAGGCGGCGAGAGGTCCGTTTCTGCACTGTGTAGCGCGAAGAGCAGGAGGTCGTCGGGGGCCTCCCCAGCCCCGTGTGCGCTCGTCTGTTCCGAGAGTTCACTGAGTGCCCTTTTTCTTCCACTCGCAGGGGTGAGGCTTCTCTGTTCGTTCTCCACGACGAGCATGCACAGGCAGTTTCTTCAGTGGAAGCGTGCCAACTAGTGTCGATCAGCTCGAGCTGGCGAGAAGCGCGCGCTTATGCTCGTTTACCCGCCACGGTACGGCTGGGAATATGCGCGCGCGCAGGGGAAGCGCTTTCGAGGTTCGTACTCTCCGCAGCACTTGCATCCACATAAAGTGGAGCGGGTCCACTAACACAAGGATACACGCTAAAGTTTTGGTTTCTCCGCAGAGTCATGAAAACCAGCGTTTCCTGCATTCTTATTTGCGTACTTTCCTCTCTGTTCTCTTATATCCGGGTTTAAGAAAGCGGTCGTCCTTGGATTTCCAGCTCCGAGCCTAGCAGTCGAAAGATATTGATCGCAGCTCTAGAGTTACGAGCTCAATGCTTGCTGTTGCTGTCGACGCGTCTCATACAGAGCGAAAAGCTCCGTTCTACGCTTGGCTTGTCATTTTCAGCTTCGCAGTATACATCGTCGGTGCGCGCTTCCGAGTGGCGACCTTTGATGGTGGACATGCGTTCCCATGGATCGGTCATATCACCCTCTTCGGGCGCTGCCCATTTGGCACGCAAAGAGTTGATGCACCGCTCGGTACATGCAACTGACGTGTATAGAGGGCTTCGCTCGATACCCGCCGCTGTTTCTGGGCCAAGTGCTGTACTGAACGATCCAGGACATGTTGTGAGCGATCTCCGCAGCGAGAAGTCTACGTGCTNCACGAGCAAGTGCACGCTGTACCACTTGATTCAGAANTTGCGAAGATCGACGTTCGCCATGATGCGACAGGTACCTCTGGAACATTAGGGATGCAGAAGAAGCCGGAGACTTTCTATGCGTCTATGCTCCGTCNGAGCAAAAGCGGCTGCGGACGCCCCACCTAAAGTGATTACTGCAATGACTAGCGTCTGTATNCAACAGACTTATCCAGGCATACGAGAGAGCCGAACGCCTCTGAGAGCCTATCGCATGAGATGTATCAAGCNGCTGTGGAATNCTTCTTCGNCGATTGCCTCAAACAGAATAGGATTTGGTATTCGAACGAGATTGATCATTAGCTCACGTGAGTATTCCAATGTATGGTTAGCATGAACGAATGAGCAAGTCGTCGAGGAACGACGACATGGTTTGTCCCTCGTCCATCAAATGCGCACAATGACACGCCATTGAGCGGCCTCGAAACAGAAAGATCGAAAACTTGAAGAATTCGTGATTTGAGCATGCAACACGAACGTAAAACAAAGGAATAGATGCTTTCACATATGATTTGGATAATGATATCGGTTACTTTACGAGGGCTTGTTCTAGGGCATCGCGAATTATCGTGATTTCAGTGACGTTGCGATTTCCAGCTGTAAAGTATCGAAAGCGTCACTCCGAATAAACAATCGAGAATCGTTAAACTAGCTATGATTCCGTAACCACTTTTGCTCCACACTGAGTTTAAAGACTGTACATCCAACCAAAAAATTCGCAACAGAAATCGAAAGCCACCTGCAGCGCGGGCACCTCAGTGTTCTACGTTCGTCGGACACTGGCGTATACACCGGCTCCCGCCGTTGTTCCCATGGTCGTTGGCAGCGTTGTTGCCCTAGCGCTGGTTGGGCTGCTGTGGCTAGCGCTTTGTCGTCAGCTGGTAGAGTCGGAACCGAGGCAGGTGGCCGCCTCCGACAGTTCCCGGGCATCGTTCGGCTTCCTACACCCGTCCTGTGCCGGTGGCGGCGGCGGGGAACGCGTCCTCTGGTGCGCAGTTCGAGCACTGTGCAGCGAAACCCGTCGACTAGCGAGCGACAGACCACAGAACGGCTCGACACCGCATAGCACGATCGTCGCTCCCCGTGTATGGCTTTATACTGCTCGCTATCGTTCCAGTGTCGCCGAGATTCGTGCTTTTCTGGACGTGCGGCTCGCCGAGCAGTTCGGTGCAGAGGCTTTCACGAATGCTGTCCAGCAAGTGAGACTGGTGCCTCTGTACACTGCTGTATTGCTGGAGCCTCGTTGGTATCCTTATTTTACCATGCTCTTTCAGTTGCTTGCCGGGATGCCGGTTGCTGTGGAGATCATGCTGCGGCACGCGTCTTTCCTGGTCACGCACCTGTTGAGCAAGTGCGTCAGCTGGTTTCGGAAACGCTACCGAACGCCCTTAGAGGATTACAGGCTGCCGTCGATCTTCCTAGATACAGTGGGCGTCCCGCTTGCTCTGCTGTGTCTCAAGTGGTGGACTTGTGGGCGTATCCGCACCGGCGCCTATGTTCATTATCCATTCGTNTCGAACGAGATGATGTCTCATGAGTCGAGGAGCACCGGCTCCGGCTCGCGCAAGCTGCGCTCTGTATGTCGTCGCGGGTACTATCGCGCTGTTGTGCTACCGCTTTATGCGGCGTGCGGGGCGGCCACGGATCTCGTGATGGCGAACTCATCGTGGACACTGAAGCGAATGGAGCAGTTATGGTGCGGGAGCGGTGCTAGTAGTTCGCGTGCGTCCTGTACAGGGCATCATCGTCGAAATATCTTCCTCGTGTACCCGCCGTGCGGTGCAAGGCGGACGCACTCGTCATTTCCTGCGCTAGAGAGGGACGCAGTGCGCCAGCGCGTCGTCTCCATTGCTCAGTTTCGCCCCGAAAAGCGCCATGAGACTCAGCTGGATTGCTTTGTGGAGTTATTGCAGCGGTATCCCCGGGAGACCTCACAAGCGCGTTTGCTCATGATTGGTGGTGCTCGCAACCATGCCGATCGAATGCGGGCCGAGCGTTTGCTCCAGCGAGCTGTAGCGCTCACAGGANCCGCCTCTAGCGGCGGCCGTATCGAGGTTCACGTGAATGCAAGTCGCATCGAGATCGAAGAGGTACTAGCTGGAGAATTTGGATGCTTTTTACATACTATGGAGGAGGAGCATTTTGGAATCAGCATTGTGGAGGCGATGTCGCATGGGCTACTCGTGATTGCTCACGGATCCGGCGGTGCAGCACTGGATATTCTGCGTCCCGTTTCGCCCGACTCGCCTCTGGGGCTTGTGTATCGCACTCGACATGAGCTCACTGAATGCCTGGCAGACGCTCTATTTCGGTTGCCGGTGGCGACGCTTCAATCAATGCAGAGGCGGGCCTACGCACGAGCTCAGCGCGAATTCTCAGATGAGGCATTCTCTGAGCGATTTCTTACGGCGGTCGCTTCCCTTTGTACGAAGGGGTGATCCCGCTGCTGCTGCTGCTGCTGCCAGCAACAACAACAGCCCTTGCACCACCATGAATGCATGATCAAAAGATGTCATGGTACGTTTTGTCGGATAAACAACAGTTTTCTTGCCGAGCAAGGCGACAACATCCACCAACACGAGCGACTGGGTTTGAGTGCGGCGCATGCCGCTGTGCTCGCTCGGAAACCGTGACGCTGACCCTTCACGGGCTAGATCACGATCTTTGTACGCACCAGGACGCGAGTCTTCAGGACGACGGCACGGTGCACGTTCCGTTGTCGCGCGTGGGCGCCACCACAGTCGCAAGCACAGGCCTGCTACCCCGTGGCGTTTCGATCTCATACCGGGAGTTTCGGTTCGAAACCGATGCCACCGTTCGTTTCCAGGTATCCAGAGGCTGCCGATAGGCGGCGCAGTATCCGCCGAACAATGCTGGTGTCGACAAGCTGACCCAGAACCGGAACCTGTCGAAGAAACGTCATCGCGATCGGAATGAAGCTCAGGAATAGCCAGAGCGCACCGACCGCTTGGACCAGAGTCCCCAGCACTGGCCAGCGCAACAGCACCAGGCCAAAGCCGCCGAAGAAGAGCGCACTCGCGCGAAGTTTTCTTCTTGAGAAGAAGAAACGGGCGGCTCTCTTGAAGCCCAGGATGAAAAAGAGCGACGAGGTGAAAAGAACACTTGCTATGGAGATCAGCCCCGTGTCAAAAAAGAGTACAACACCGAGCCCATAAAATAAAACGGAAATTGCGCTCAAAGTAACCCCAATCTTTTGGTAGTCGTTCATGAGGCGCTCTCCTCGAAGCAACCTCACAAGCGCAAAGGCAAACGTGTCGATGTATAATAGAGTGTCCGCGTTCGACCGGGCGTCCTCGGTCGCTGACGCGCATAGACCGCGAGGCTGCCGACCTCGACAGGTCCGGTGCCTACAAGACGAACGAACAGGTGCAGTGCTCAGCAGACGTTGGCGACCTTATTGCAAGATCTTCGGCAAATACCACGGAGAGGTGCGTCTGGAGCCGGTTTCTGACAGGGAGTCTACGCGGCGTACAGCGAGGGGTCCAGTTGCTGGGCTACTGGAAGTTTACGATCGACGGAGGAAGGAGGTTTTAGGCTAGAGGGACGGGAGCCTCGGGCAGAGTTTGGGCGGGCATGCGGCGGCCAGACGTTCCCGCTCCAGCGAGTGCGGAGCCGAGGCAGGGTGCACGAGGCTGCTGCTGAGACTCGTGTCTGCTCGAGTCCCGGAGAAGGGCTGGCGCTTGGACGCAGAACCCTAGACCCTTGTACGTGCTAGATTATTGTGACTTTTGGGCGGACTTGAAAGCACCGGCAGCGTAACCTGCAGATGCGCAGTCTCTGTTTCAATAACGGTCGTACCCGACTGCTCGGGTTTGCGGAGAGCGCGAAGTCAGTTTCCGTTTTGAAGCGGTGGCCTGTGGCAGCATTGTGCAGGCGTGCTCTCTCCGAATGACCACTGCAGCGGCAGTGGCGGCGCAACCGAGTCCAACCGAAGCTTCTACGGCAGACTCGATATCCGCAGGGTAGATAGCTGGGTCGTGCCCCATGCTGAGGGACCACTGTTCTGAGGCTTTTAGAACGCGGAAGCTGCATCGGAAAGAATGACGATCCGTTCCCTGTTCACTGGCAAGGATTGCGCATCTCAGAGGCTCTGTTTAGACTCATCGATGGTACGAAATTGAATGACGTTGGCCTCTGTCTGTTCACGAATCCTCCATCATCAAGTATTTGATACTGTGAGCTGGTACATGCTTCTGAGATCGTTCGTTCATCGAATGCCGCACGGGGGTGCATCGAGTGTCGATGCGTCGACATTATGAACGTTATTATATATCTTTCTGATTCACGCTCGTGACCTTGTGTGCCAGTCAGGGCGTGCTTGCCGCTTTTGCGAATATTCGAAAGCGAGACGCACGCAACAACGCGCGAAGGTTGATGTTGCATTGAAAGTGCGACTCCTGCCGCGACAGCATGCCCACTGAATGGCATGGGTTCCATCGTTGCCCCATAAGCGACCAGCCACGAGGCATTTGCGCACAGGTTCAATCACAGTGGGCGAGGCGCAACCGGAGGACGCGCCCAGTGCTCCTCGATGTAGCGTATAGCCGCAACGTAGCGCTCTCTGCTACTTTCCAGGTTTTCTGATGCGCCATGCCAATCGCGACGCTTCTGGACCAGAGATGCCGGATGAAGTGTTATCGAACCCATCTCTGAGCGATAATCCATCTGCGGCGGTTAGATGAGGCGTCTGTGCTTCCACGATCCAAAATACTACCGACGCCGAAGCTCTTCCACGGATAGCATCCTTTCGGCACTGGTGATATTTTGCGGGAGATACATCCCGACGCGCTCTGGTTATCCCGCGTGGCTCGTGCCGTTCCTCGGCTGGGTCTTTGCTGAGCCATTTTCACTGGGATTCTGTGACCAGCAGGTGCGCTCGCCCGCCAAGCAACCATCGATCGCTTCCATCGCTGAAAAACTTAAAGAAAGAAACGAACTTGCAAGTTTACCTCAACGAGAACGATGCTTCGCGCAGACCACAAGCGCCATGCCCCCAGCGTGCACCATCGATCGCAAGACCCGATCAGAGGCCCGGCACTTGAGCTGACGCAGTCAGCAGGGCAGGGTCACCGATGTTGCGTAGGCGTCCTTCCGATGCATCACGAGAATGTACTCCCACGTCGATACGTTCTCGTGGAAGCGTCCTCAGTGCGGATGCGGATGCGGATCCGGATGGTGTCCGAAGAACCATTCGACGGTTATCAGCGAAACCTAGCGGGTCCCTCAGTACGATTGTGCTTGTGTTGTATACAACTCCCCCAAGCGATGCACGATCACTCTGTTTCCTCCGTGCCGTGCTCGTTGCTGACCGGCTCGGCGTCTCGCACGCGAATGCGCTTAGCTCGATCGTTAATCTCGCAGATTTGCGCGGTGAACTTGTCTCCTGGTTTGATCGATTGCAGGGTGCGCTGCTTGTTCTGCCCCCAAAGATCGGAAACATGCACAAAGGCATCCACTTCTGAGCCGATGTCTACGAAAGCGCCAAAGTTCGTGACTCTGCGCACAGTGCCCTCGACGGTTTCGTCGAGCTGATAAGAACCCACACGGCGCCGGTTCTCAGAGTCGGCGTAAACGAGAATGCGACGTCCATCAGCTGTCTCAGTGGGGGTATACAGATTTCGTGCGCTGGAGGTGTTCCTGCCCTGCGAGCGCTGCTGCCCCGGTGGAAGGAACGAAAGGGAAAGTCTCCGCTTTTCCAGATCTATGAACTTCACGTAGACGGTAACCTCATCGCCGCGAGTCACAAAGCTCTCGGGATTCTCAACGTACTCCCGCGAGAAATCACGAATATGAACAAGGCCATCGAAGGGTATGAACTTTTTGCGCTCGCCCCAGGTGTTTGGTAATGCACCGGCCGTGTCAGCGGATGCCGCCTCCTGCTCCATCGCATTCAGTTCAGATGCACCCTGTGCACTCGTTTCCGCAAGGCCATCGCTGGAGGCGTAAAATGAGGAGCTGGAATCCTCAGCGTTGTCTACCTCGTAGAAAACACCGCAGTCCACGAAAGCTCCGTAGCTTACAACGCCACACACCGTACCGCGAAGTTCTTGACCCGGCTGCAAATCTGTAAGCTTGTAGGTTAGCGGGCGCCGACGCATCGTTGAGGCAGTGCGGCGACTTGCAGACGGGGTGCGACGGGGGCCGCTACCCTCGCGCCGCGTGCGGCGGCGATAGCTATCTGGACCAAAACGCATTTCCTGCGAGAACATTCCCTCCTGCGCGTCAGCGCTCATAGGCTCTGCGGTCGTGAAGGGCGTTGATTCAGCAGCCACACCGGCGTCGAGCTTCGAAACACCTTCCGACCCACCCGCAGGTGTTGAATCACTGTTCACAGTTGGTTCCATCTTCTCTTCTGGGAGCTCCGCCGAGGCCATCGTCCAAGTGTCCATACGGAGCATAGCGCGTCCGGGAAGGGAAGCCCTCCTCAGTCCGAAGCGATTCAGGGGCGCTCCCCAGAACACATCACAACGAGTGCGCACGCTGCTAATGCGAGAACGCGCACAAACTCCAGCCACCCGACACGCTGTGTATATAATAGGGACAAACATTTTGTCCGCAGCGTAAGCACTATATACTGAAATGAAAGAAAGAGTTGGTAAACTTCGTTAACGCACCGCGCAGTGTCGTAGTCACCGGCCGAAATGAAGCTCGTAAAAAACGAATGAATGGAGGGCTGTAGCTCGCACGGCCGGCGGCGGTGGCTCGCACGGC